>OHGL01000042.1_pt1 | contig 110051 bp, 97 predicted proteins | sample 1567731 | NCBI WGS metagenome assembly OHGL01 (sample SAMEA3879606, study PRJEB24766) | human gut metagenome | biome: human-associated habitat; feature: feces | place: USA | collected 1985/1987 | reverse complement strand
GCGGTACGCGAGCTGGGTTCAGAACGTCGTGAGACAGTTCGGTCCCTATCCGGCGTGGGCGTAGGATATCTGAGAGGAGCTGTCCTTAGTACGAGAGGACCGGGATGGACTGACCTCTGGTGCATCGGTTGAGCCACCAGGCTCATGGCCGAGTAGCCAAGTCGGGACGGGATAAACGCTGAAGGCATCTAAGCGTGAAGCCCCCCTCAAGATGAGATATCCCATAGAGAAATCTAGTAAGACCCCTTGAAGACGACGAGGTAGATAGGCAGAAGGTGGAAGTGTGGTGACATATGGAGCTGATCTGTACTAATAGGTCGAGGGCTTAACCGAAAGAGGTTAAGGTTTGGATAGAACAAAGAGAGTTATTCTTGAAGGTAAGAGTACGAAAGTACTTGACAGAATACGGATGTATAATATAGAATATTTAATGTGCAGTTTTGAAGGAGCAATCCTTTAATTATATTCCTCGATAGCTCAATGGTAGAGCACTCGGCTGTTAACCGAGTTGTTGTAGGTTCGAGCCCTACTCGGGGAGTTGTAAGAACTAATATGATTTACCATACAGAAGGGAAACTTGTCCTTCTAGCTGTTTAATAAGGCTCCATGGTCAAGCGGTTAAGACACCACCCTTTCACGGTGGTATCAGGGGTTCAAATCCCCTTGGAGTCATTTTTTGTTCTTACTCTGAATAGAATATAATATGGCGACATAGCCAAGTGGTAAGGCGTGGGTCTGCAACACCCTGATCACCAGTTCGAATCTGGTTGTCGCCTCTAAGTCATCTCACTGTGTGGGATGACTTTTTTTGTTTCATAAACAATCCATATGAAATTGACAAATTTATGCATTTGTATTTTATAAAACTGACAAATATGTTATACTGTGACCATGTATCTGAATGTTTATAGAAATGTATATAAAAGGGGAAAACAATGAGCAAATTCAGTGTTTTTAGAAAAAGTGCAGGAATTGTACTGAGTATGACTATGCTGTTTGGCATGTCAGCATGTGGAAAGCATGTCGAGGCTGTTATAACAGATGATTCGGAGGATATAACAAGCTATCAGGAATATCCAACAGTAGAAATGAGTAAAGCAGATAAATTCAGTTATTCTGATCTTACGGTCAATTCATTGAAATATATGATGTCGGAAAATGATGTGAAGAATATATACGGAACACCGGTTTCGGAGTATGAATCTACAGAAAAAGAAAATAATGCAGATGCCTTATATGTAGAGAAGGTATGCGCGTACAACGATCTTACATTTATATTTGTAAAATTCGATGATTCGGGTAAGACAGCCGGGAAGAACCAGTCGGGAACATACAGGCTGACGGCAGCTGCATCTGTGAGTGATAAGGATGTATTTGCAAGAGGACTTAAGGTCGGAATGTCAGCGGATTCTATATTAAGGGTTTATTACAGAGATACTGATTATAGAAACAATTATTGTATGACATCAGATAAAACAGCAGTTTTAGGTAATTATCTTTATGGAAGCTTTACTATGGATGATCTTGATAAGATAAATACGAAGGATGCAATATCCTATGGCCTGATTAATTATAATGGATATGACAGTTTAGAGGATGCTGAGAATTATATTATTGAACTGACATATTTTTCACCAGATTATAAATCAGGAACGGCAACTGTAGATGATGATTTTGCACAGATTGCTTTTGATATAGACAACAATGGGATGATAACAGCCATAAGGTGGTATTACTATCCGGAAGAAGGAGAATAATAGATGAAAAAGTTTTCAAGATGTGTGTTAATATTGATTATTGTTGCAATTCTTAGTGGTGCAGCAGGATATGTTTATGAGAATAAGAAGATTATACCTATGTATGAGTCAACAACACAGTTGTATGTAGTACCAGGCGAGGAGAATGAAGCATCTATCAGGGCTAATAATGGTGGACTTAAAGATGATTTTACAATTATATTTAAAAGCAGCGTTGTAATCTCGGCAGCTCAGAGGATGGCAGGAACTTCTGAGGATATCGCACAGTATCTTACGGTATCTTCACCTGCAAACAGTAATATAGTGGAAATTAAATGTGTTAATCCTGACCAGAATACTGCAAAGAAGTATGTTGATGCTGTTGCATCTACTGCTATTAAGACAACATCCATAATACCGGTAAAGTCTATACAGATATTATCAGAGGGAACATCAAGTGGAGTATCTTTTAAGCCTGATTTATATAAGAATACAAGCATTATTGCAGGAACTGCATGTGCTGTATGTATGTTTATTGAGATAATAGTATGTCTTATTATAAGTGCATTTAAGTCCAAAGAAGATGATTTTAACCATGAGTATGAGTATGAAAGACGTTTTGGACGTATGGATTACATAGATCATAAGCCACAGCTTATAGAGACAGACAAAGATAATTCAACAATGGAATTGTATAACGGAGATACTGTTAATAGCAGACACATAAAAAATGATAGTGAACAAGTGAAAAAGAAGCCATCGTTTATTGAAGATGAAGAGGATATTCTTGAAAAGCTTGAGAATGAAGTGAGTGATTATTTCAATGAAGGAAAAGAAGAAAAGAAAAAGAAAAAACATAAGCACTCAGGTAGTAAAGATACAGATGATAAAGCTGATGATACTAAAGGCAGTATTATATTAGAAAATGGTGAAGATGATATAAACGATAATATAAGTGCCGATTTAAATGATGATATAAGCGATAATAAAAACAATAATATAAAAGCTGATTTAAACGATGATATAAAAACTGATATAAGTGATAATATAAAAGCTGATTTAGGCATGTTTGATGAGGAATATCCAGATTCTGAAAATGACAAAACTAAAGATGATGAAGATATGAGTATTGTTGATGAATTATCGGATGATGAGTTAAAGAACATAGAGATTGAAGATCAGGCAGCGGCTACGATTGATGACGAAGAAACGGTTGAAAAAGTGTTAAGGGAGTCTGCTGGGACATTTTCATCAGATGTAGCAGATATACAGGAAGCTTCCAGGGAAAATTACCGTATATTAGGTACGATAAAAGAATAGAATAGGGGGTGTCGTATGTATAGTGTGAATATTGATAAACTTATGGACATTGACAGTGAAAAAAAGGAGAGCTTAGTTCAGATTGCCCATAATATAACAGAAGCTCTTTCATCAGGTAAATCAGTAGCAGTCATAGGTGGTAAGGTTGATACATTCAGGATAGCTTATAGCATTATGGAAGCGGGAAATAAGGTGTTATTTGTAGATGGAGATATCACGAGTGATGTATTTTTAGGTAAGTATAAGCTTGGAAAAAATGCCAGAGGTGTTATGGATTATCTTAAGAATCCAGATGAGGATTATGAGCTTGTCTGTGTGACTAATCACAAGGAACTCGATATTATATTTACAGGAATTACCGAAGATGGCATTGTTACCCAGGAAGAGAAAGAAGTATTTAGAAAGCTTCTTGACAAATATAATCAAAATTATGATTATATCGTAGTGGATTCAGATGATACGGGAATACTTGCGGAATATTGTGCGGGAACTGTTATAATACAGGACGTGAAAAAGTATTCCATAGATGATACAAACGCACTTGTTAAAAAGCTTGAACAGAATGGCTGTAATGTGTCTGGTGTTATAATGAGAGAATAGTGTATTAAAGGAGAATGAAATGATTCAGCTGGATGCCGGTGATATAATAAAAATGAAAAAAAAGCATCCATGTGGAAGTGATGAATGGCAGATTGTAAAAACAGGTGCTGATGTTAAGCTTCGTTGTTGTGGGTGTTCACATGAGATTATATTAAAAAGATCACTTGTTGAAAAAAATACAAAAAAAATACAAAAAAAAGAAAATAAAGACTTGTAAAGAGAATGAATCTATGTTAGAATTAGACCTCGTGATATTATAATCCTTGTTCTTTTTATATTTGAATAAAAGGGACCAAAAGACCAGAAGGAGGTGCGACGTAGATGAATAAGTATGAATTAGCATTAGTTGTTAGCGCAAACGTCGAGGATGAAGTAAGAAACGCTACTATAGAGCAGGTTAAGGAATTAATCACTCGTTTCGGTGGTACAATTACAGATCCAGGTACATGCGAAAAGAAGAAGCTTGCATACGATATCCAGCATATGAGCGAAGGATACTACAACTTCATTAAGTTTGAAGCTGAAGCAGCTACACCAGCTGAAGTTGAGTCAAGAATTCGTATTATGGAAAACGTTATCAGATTCTTAATCGTAAAAGATGGAGAATAATTAATTGACGTTTAGGCTTTCAACTCTTTATAGAAGAGGAGATTAAGTATGAACAAAGTTATATTAATGGGAAGATTGACAAGAGAACCAGATGTTCGTTATTCACAGAATGCGGATGGTTCTATGGCAATCGCTAGATATACATTAGCGGTAGACAGAAGACGCTCAAGAAATAGTGGTGCTGGTGATGATCAGACAGCAGATTTTATAGGTTGTGTTGCATTTGCAAGAGCAGCTGAGTTTGCTGAGAAGTATTTACACCAGGGAACTAAGGTTGTTGTTACTGGACGTATCCAGACAGGTAGTTATACCAATAAGGACGGACAGAAGGTCTACACTACTGATGTTGTTGTTGAAGAACAGGAATTTGCGGAAAGTAAAGCCGCTTCTTCCGCAGCTGGTACAACAGCATATACACCATCAAGACCTGAACCAAGCGCTGCAGCTGGTGATGGCTTTATGAATATACCTGATGGTGATAGCGTGGAAGACGAGGGTTTACCTTTCAATTAAGATAGGAGGTAACTTAACATGCCAGATAAGAAGGCTGAAAGACCAGAGGGTCAGATGAGAAGAAGACCAATGCGCAGAAGAAAGAAAGTATGTGCATTTTGTGCTGATGCAAACAAGGCATTAGATTATAAGGATGTTGCTTTATTAAAGAAGTATGTATCTGAAAGAGGAAAGATTCTTCCTAGAAGAATCACTGGAAACTGCGCTAAGCACCAGAGAGCTCTTACAGTAGCCGTAAAGAGAGCAAGACACGTAGCACTCTTACCATACACAGTAGAATAAGCGCGAGTAACGATGAGAATATAAAAACAAGAACCCAATTATCCTGCTTGCAGGAATAATTGGGTTCTTGTTTTTATATTCGAGGAGCACCGCGACTGTCATGTAGCAATTGTGGCGAAGCCATAATTACTACATGACTCATCGTTACGAGTTAAAAGACAGTTCTTGTTTTTATATTCGAGGAGCCTCCTCTTCCCTATTGCAGCAACATATGTTATAATCCTATTATGCTTTTGCATGAGGATTACTATATTGTTTTGCAACTCATGTAGTCAACTGACATAACATATTATATGGAATTGTATTATTATGTTGATTTAATCATCATAAGAATGGAGATATTATGAATAATAAGCAGGAAAAGTCGTTCCGTCCTTCTGGAAGACTTAATTCGGTTTTTGTATGGCCTATAGCTTTGGGAATATTACTTATCATAATTGATTTTATATTATATTTTATAAATATACCTGCGGCATCAGTAGTTGCTGTATTTACATTTGTATATATATGTGTGTGTGCATTTATGATATTGTACTTCAGGCCAAGAATTATAAAAGAAATCGTAGAGTTTTCTTCTAATTATTCACAGGTTCAAAGGCAATTGCTCTATGATCTTAGTATTCCATACTGTCTTTTGGATAATAAAGGTAATATATTGTGGATGAATTCTGCTATGCAGCACTGTATAAGCAAAAAGAATGATTACAATAAGAATATATCAACAATTATTCCTGAACTTTCAACGAATGTATTCAGAAATTTTGATGATTATAAAGAAGTAAGAGTTGCACTTAATGATAGAGATTATAAGATTGAGATGAAAAGAATAAGTGCAGATATACTTACTCAGGGGGTAAATATACTTTCAAGGGACTATAATTCATCACTTGTTGCCATGTATATGTTTGATGAAACAGATGTCAATAAGTACATTCAGAAAATCAGGGATGAAAGATTTGTAGTGGGACTTGTTTATATTGATAACTATGAGGATGCACTTGAAAGTGTTGATGATGTAAGAAGATCACTTTTTGTCGGACTAGTAGATAAAAGAGTGAACAAGTATTTTTCTGCCGGAGCTGCTATTATAAGAAAGATGGAGAAGGACAAATATCTGGTTGTGTTCAGATATAAGTTCCTTGAACGGATACTTTCTGATAAGTTCAGTCTTGTTGAAGATATAAAAAGTGTAAAGGTTGGCAATGAAAAAACGCTTACACTCAGTATCGGTATAGGTACAGGTGCTAATGATTATGCAAGGAATTATGAGATAGCTAAGGCAGCAATGGATCTTGCACTTGGACGAGGAGGAGACCAGGCAGTTATCAAGGATGGAGATAAGATATACTATTATGGCGGAAAGAGCCAGCAGATGGAGAAGAATACAAGAGTAAAAGTCCGCGTAAAAGCACATGCCCTAAGGCAGATTCTTGAGGCAAATGATAATGTGCTCATTATGGGGCACAGCCTTCCTGATATTGATTCATTTGGCTCAGCACTTGGTATATATATTATAGCAAAGAAGCTTGGAAAGGAAGCTCATATAGTGTTTGGTGAGGTTTCCACAAGTGTAAGGCCTTTTATGAACCGCTTCATCAATAAAGAAGAGTATCCTGATGATATGTTTATAAGTAAGGATAATGCGGAGAGTTATATAAAGCCATCAACAGTTGTCATAGTTGTAGATGTAAACCGGGCACAGAGAACGGAATGTCCTATACTTCTTGATAAGTGTAAAACGGTAATCGTATTTGATCATCACAGACGCTCAAGTGATACGATAACAGGTGCTGTGCTTTCATATGTAGATCCGTATGCTTCATCGGCATGCGAGATGGTTACAGAGATGATACAGTATGTAGATGATGGGATCAAGCTGCGTGCATTTGAAGCAGATGCTTTGTATGCTGGAATATCTATAGATACAGATGGTTTTAACAGCAAGTCAGGACCACGTACATTTGAGGCAGCAGCGTTCTTAAGAAGACATGGAGCAGATGTAACCAGAGTAAGGAAAATGCTTCGTAACGATATGAATGAATATAAGGCCATAGCTTCTGCAGTAAGTAAGTCGGAGGTGTATAAGAACGCGTTTGCGATAACTGTATTTGATGGAACTGGTCTTGAAAGCCCTACGATAGGTGGTGCTAAGGCAGCTAACCAGTTACTTGATATATCAGGTATAAAGGCATCATTTGTTATAACAGCATATGAGGATAAGTTATATATAAGTGCAAGGTCTATAGATGAAATAAACGTGCAGCTTGTCATGGAAAAGCTTGGTGGAGGTGGTCATATGAGTATCGCCGGAGCCCAGCTTACAGACTGCACTATAGAACAGGCCGTTAATACAATAAAACTCACTCTTGATAAAATGCTTGAAGATGGAGAAATATAAGAAAAAAGCGAAAAGGCGTAACAATAGTTATAGGAGGCACAATCATGGAAGTTATATTATTAGAAGATGTAAGAACTCTTGGAAAGAAGGGTCAGATTGTAAAAATAAATGATGGGTATGCAAGAAACTATGTTTTACCTAAGAAGTTAGGTATAGAAGCAACACCTAAGAATCTTAATGATCTTAAGTTACAGAAGAAAAGAGAAGAAAAAGAAGCAGCAGAGGAGCTTGCAAGAGCTAAGGAGCTTGCAGCAAGCATTGAAGACAAGTCAGTTACACTTTCTATGAAGACAGGAGAAGGTGGAAAAACATTTGGAACTATCTCAACTAAGGAAATAGCTGTTGCTGCAAAAGAACAGCTTGGACTTGAGGTTGATAAGAAGAAAATGAAGCTTGATGAACCTATTAAGACACTTGGAACACATATAGTAGCTCTTAAGCTTCACAAGGATGTTACAGCCAGACTTACAGTTAAAGTTGTAGAAAAGTAATTATAAGTGAGGAACTATGGAAGATATAAGCGTTACCAGAATTATGCCAAACAGTCTTGAGGCAGAGCAGTCCGTTATAGGTTCAATGATAATGGACAGGCAGGCTATTATAACAGCAGGAGAAATGCTTGTTTGTGATGATTTCTATAACAAGCAGTATGGCATAATGTTTCAGTCTATGGTTGAAATGTGCAACGAAGGAAAGACAGTCGATATTGTAACATTACAGGAAAAGTTAAAAGAAAAAGACGTTCCACCAGAGGTATATAGTATAGAGTTCATAAGAGAACTGTTATCAGCCGTTCCAACGTCTGCTAATATACGTCAGTATGCTTCTATTGTTAAGGATAAGTCTATACTTCGTAACATTATAAGAGTTAATGAAAAGATAGCAAATGACTGTTATGCTGGAAAGGAAAGCACTAAAGATATCCTGGAGGAAACTGAGAAAAGAATATTTGAACTTGTCAGAAATAAAGGTGAAAGTGATTATAATCCTATAGATAAGATAGTTCTTGAAGCACTTGATAAGATATCAACCGCAGCCAAGAATAGAGGAGCAGTAACGGGTGTGCCAACTGGTTTTAAGGATCTTGACAGCTATCTTTCAGGACTTCAGCCATCAGATTTTGTGCTTGTCGCAGCCAGACCATCTATGGGTAAGACAGCCTTCGTACTTAATGTTGCTGAAAATGTTGCTATAAAACAAGGCATAACAACAGCCGTATTCAGTCTGGAAATGTCAGATGTACAGCTTGTTAACCGTATGCTTTCACTTGAGTCATCAGTTGATGCAGATAAGCTAAGAAAGGGCCGGCTTGATTCCAATGACTGGGGCAAGCTTATAGAAGGTGCCGATAGTATAGCCAAATCAAAGCTTATTATAGATGCTACACCAGGTATATCTATAGCAGATTTAAGATCTAAGTGCCGTAAGTATAAGATGGAGAATAACCTTGGCCTTATAATCATCGATTACCTCCAGCTTATGAGTGGCAGTGGAAGGACTGAGTCAAGACAGCAGGAAATATCAGATATATCACGTTCATTAAAGGCACTTGCCAGAGAACTTGATGTCCCGGTTGTCACACTGTCGCAGCTTTCAAGAGCGGTTGAGCAAAGACCAGACCACAGACCTATGCTTTCGGATCTTCGAGAGTCAGGTGCTATTGAGCAGGATGCTGACGTTGTTATGTTCCTTTACAGGGATGATTATTACAATAAAGATACAGAGTTAAAAGGTATTGCTGAGATAATCATAGCAAAGCAAAGAAATGGTCCAATAGGAACAGTAAAGATGGCATGGATACCAGAGCAGACAAGGTTTGCAGATCTTGCAAAGAATCCTGGTATGTAGATATGAATAACTATGTAAAATAGCCTTCAGAATAAGTCATATAAAAACAGATATGTAAATGCTATATAACAGCTATATAAAAATCCCCCGGAATCATCAGATTCCGGGGGTTTTAATAGTAATGTATCTTCAAACTACTGTGGGTTTGGAGCACCTACAGGACATGTACCAGCACAAGCGCCACAATCGACACATACATCTGCGTTGATTTCGTAATGAGCAGCACCTTCGCTGATAGCCTCTACTGGACATCCAGCAGCACAAGCACCACAACTGATACAATCATCATTAATTACATATGCCATAATAATATTCCTCCTTGGATTTATAGTATCAACATTATACGATAATGCTATGAAAAAAACAAGAAGATTGATGTATTCTTAATAGAATTTATGGAAATATTAATCTTAGATTAAGATTATAAGAATAAATGCATAAGAATTATGAAAATTATGCAAATTAGAACATTAAGATTGACGTATGTCTGCTAACGTAATATTATATATAAGATATACGTTCCGGGTATTATACGCCGTTATTATAGTTTATGTTAACCGGCTGGATAGTGGCAGGTTTTACAGTAATCTATGCATGTGCAGCTTAATATGCGGATAAAGAATATATGGAGGATACTAATATGGCAAGAGTTAATAAGGACACTACTATTGGTGAAGTTATACAGATTGATGCAGGTGTAATTCCTATTCTTATGGGAGCTGGAATGCATTGTGTTGGATGCCCATCATCAGCAGGTGAAACATTAGAGGAAGCTGCCATGGTTCATGGAATTGATGGTGATATGCTTGTAGAAGAAATCCAGAGCTATCTTGATTCATTAAGCTAATAAAGACATCAGACATTATAAAAATAATATGTCATAAACATGACAATAAAAAAGGTCAGAAGCTTTTATAAGTTATAAGCTTCTGACCTTTTATTATATGCATTCGACATGAATCATAATGCTGCGGCAACTCTTATGGCATGCCTGCCGATAATAAGTTCACCATGTTCATTAAAGTAAGCGGCAGAATCCTCAGTGAAGGATTCTTTAGCAGCATATTCGGAAAGTATGTTACATACTTTGTTAAAGTTCACTGATGAGCAGCCCTCTTTCTTAAGAATAAGATAATATCTATCTGAACCTGGCTTTTTATATAATGAATTAGAATCGTTATATATAGGAGCAATAGCTCTTGAGGCATCAGAAAAATCATCCATGGATTCAAAAGAATATATCCTGGTTTTTATCACAGGCTTAGCGTTCTTAGCTTCCTCTTTATCAGTTGGCTCATCTGTGTTTTTAGAAGGCAATGAAGTGTTATCTGGTGTCTTATTCGTGTTGTTTAAGTACTCACGTACCTTACTGAACAGATTCATAAGATCATCACCGATAACGCCTCCTTCTGATTTAGTCTGTTTGGTGTCTATGTCAAGCTCATCCCCTGCTGTTGGTGGAACTGATGAATCAGTATATGAAGAGCTGTCATCGATAGTTTCCATATCTGAATACTCATCATCATAGTCATATTCTCCATCATCAGAAGGAGAGAATTTGGAAAATCTTGTATCAAGTTCTTCCGGATTCTCAACTTTTGTAACTATAAGCACAATACAGTCAGCCGAGATAGGAATCGCTTCAATCATCAGGGGAATATCTTCAGCCTCAAAACCTACTTCATAGGATGCCTGCTGCATCATGTCCCTGAAAAGTTCTTTTGCTTTATCGCTGCCATACGCAAGTTCGCTTATCTTTAATTGTCTTGAAGCAAGGTCGTCCTTGTTGAGAGTGCAACGTATCTGGTTTTCATTAACTCTTTCTATCTTCATAACAATCTCCTTTCCTGCGAAATGCATAGTAAATTCATATCTATGCAAATATAATACTCATTTTTCATAGATATGTAAAGAAGTCATACACATACTTAAAATAAAAAATGTGTAAATTTTATCAATTTTTGACAAAAATTATAAAATTTGATATTGATAATATATTTAATATATGTTATAAAATAAACAGAGTGATTAGAACTGAATCAACTGGAGGTGAGAAAAAGAGTTTAACGAAAGATACGAGTTTATTAAAGAACTGGGAAAAACCAGTTATTCTAGTGTTTATCTGGTCAGGCACACAGTATTAGATGTGTTGCGGGTGGCCAAGGTTATCAACAAGGCTTCATATGATAAAGGCCATATCATAAGAGAAGCCAGTCTTATTAAGAATCTTAAACATCCCCACATACCTGTTATTTATGACATATATGAAGATGATATAAGTATTTGCATTATTGAAGAATATATATCTGGTAAATCTTTGCGTGATTTCGTGTGTGAATCAGAAAAGCTGGGTATAAATCAGATATGTGATATAGGAATAAAGTTATGTAACATATTGGAGTATCTGCATAACTATTGCGGCGGAATAATCCACCTTGATATTAAGCCGGATAATATTATTATAGATGATAACAATAATGTTAAGCTTATAGATTTCGGTAATTCATTATATAGTTATGAAACAAATGATCAAAGTATGTTAAGTCCAGGCTTTGCAGCACCAGAGCAGTATCAGGGTGCACAGCCAACAAAACGTACTGATATATATAGTGTGGGAATGGTTCTTAAGTTTATGACAGATGCCAGCGGTTTTAGCAGGATAAGTCATAAAAGAATATACCAGGTAATAATGAAATGTACACGCCACAAGCCGGAGTTAAGATACAGAAATGTACAGGCTGTGAGTTGTGCATTACAGCATATAAGCTGCCAGTCGGGACGACTGGGTAAAACAAAAGAAGGTAATAATCACTCATATGTTATAAGAATATCCGGAACAAAAAGAGGAATAGGAGTTACTCACATTGCGTTAAGCATGGCATATGCAATTGGAAAATGTGGAATCAGCTGTGTTGTAACCGAAAAATCAGGAAGAAGTGATATACAGGCTATAATGCTTAATGGAAGGCTTGATGAAAACGGATTATTTACATATAAGGGTGTACATTTTGCAGCAGATGGTATCAGCTATAAGCAGCAGGATGAGAAAAGCAGTCCGCGTTATAAAGTGATAATAGTAGATGAAGGAATACATGGCACCGATAAAGTTAACTATGAAGATATTATGTGCAGGTTATTTAATAATTATAAGGTTATTAATATTATAGTTGCAGGTGGAAAGTATGGCGTTGCTAATGAGTGCAGCATCATTAACAGCTGTACATATGACACCAGGCTTATGTTAAATCTTATGGATAAAACTCAATACTATGAATATGCAAACTATATTGCTGATAGCAGGATGTGCTATAGGATTCCATGTATGTATAACTGGCATGTATGTAATGAAGAATTTATTCCGGTGATAAAAGATTTCATTCAGGATAATATGCCTGAAATATGGGAAAATATAATAACAGACTTAAAAAAGGAGAAGTTAGGCTTATTATATGAAAAGGCGTATATTATCAGATATAAAATCTTTAAGGTGCTCTGGCAGTGTTTCGGGGGAAAAAGTATTACATGTAAAAAAAGAAAGCCGTAGAATATATAAGGAATACAGAACATCAGCGAAATTAACCTCAATAAAGCTTATAGGTGTGGCAGGTTTATGCAGTGGTGCAGGCACAACTCAGATGTGTATAATGCTGGCTGTTTTTATGGGAAAGGTATTAAAAAAGAAAACTGCTGTAGCAGGAGATGAGGTTACGTACAGTCTTATGCTAAGACAGATGCAAAAGGCATCAGCGATACAGCATAAGGGCATAGCAAGCCGGCATGCATACAGTATGGATGGCATTGATTATTACTGTGGAATACGTGATGAAGACATAGGAATATTAAGGCAGAAATATGATGTTATCATACTGGATATAAGTTTTGAGAATACATTTGATAATACAAATGTTACATTTGCAAGGATGGTATCGAGGTTATCAGCGTGTGATGAAAAGATTCTTGCAGGGTCGATGCTCCCATGGAAATCAAGAGAATGTGAAAAAAAGATGGAAAGAATAGAAAGATTTCTTGATATAAGAGGATTAAAAATGGTTACGTTGGCTGCATGTGATAAGGAAGCGGTGAGTATAATTAAAAAACATGGGGTTGAAGTTGTTCTTATCCCATTTGAAAGAAATCCATTTGTCATAAGTGGTGAAAATCTTAGAAGTTTTCTTGAACTTCTAAAGATTACGTAACAGTTAAAAACTTATTTAGTACGTTTAAAATTATAATATCACGGATATATAAAAGCGGTTCCTTCGCTTACAGGTTATTGCAGGGGAACAGGTTATGACTAATTCCCCTGTGATATCCCTATTATAAGTACTTCGCATTTGGAAAAATGTATGCTAATATAAGATAAAACACTGGATATGATTGGAGATTGTTATGGAAAGTAAGGATAAAACAAAAATAAAGCTTGGATTAATAGGTGTGGCTGCAGCTGTAATTCTAGCGGGAATTGTGGTAGGAGCAGTGTTTGTCAGGAAATATTCACCATCTAAAAAGTATATGGATGGGTATGAATATTTTAATGTTGATAATACATCGGATAGTGCTCTTATTATAATCAATGGTTCTAAATACGAAGATAAGGGTATGAAACTTGATGGAAAATGGTATCTTCCAGTTGATTTCGTATCAGAAAATATCAACGTGAGGTTTTATAATGATGCAGAAAGTGGAGCAGTTCTTTATACAGATGATAAAAGGACGTATGAGTATGCACCAGGGAAGGATTATTACACTGATAATGAAAACAACAGCTACAAAACAGAATATCCAATAGCAGTAATGGTAAATGATGATAAGTATGTAGCCTGGGAATATGTAGCACAGTATACTAACTGTACATATTCATATGGAAGTGCACCTGAAAGGATATGCATACGCAGCATAGCAGGTGAAGAGAAAGCTGTAGTGGCTGATAAGGATACATATGTAAGATATCGTGGCGGAATAAAGAGTGATGTGCTTGAGAAAGCAGCGAAAGGAAGCATGCTTTACTATGTTGATGATCTTGATGACTGGATAAAGGTTACAACCAGTACAGGGTATACAGGATACGTAAGAAGTAAAGATGTTTCGGATGTATATGAATATGTACCAGAAGATACTTATGTTGAGGATTATGCAAAGGTTTTATCTGATTCAAAGATAAGACTTGGATGGTTCCAGACAGGTGGAATAAGTGGTAACAGCAAGGCAGCAGGTCTTGTCAGTGCATCAGCAGTTAATGTGATATCACCAACGTGGTACAGCGTTACATCTGAGCAGGGAGACGTTTCAAGCTATGCACAAGGGGCATGGGTTAATGATATGCATGCAGATGGAATAAAGGTGTGGCCGCTTATCAATGATTTTAATAAGGATATAGATTATAAAACTTTGTTCTCAGTAAGAAGTAACAGAAGAAAGCTTATAGGTACACTTATGAGAGATGCCGTTTCTTATGGATATGATGGGATTAATCTTGATTTTGAAAATATCAGAAATGAATATTCAAAGGATTTTCTTCAGTTTATAAGAGAGCTTTCACTTGAATGTCATAAGAATAATATAGTACTTTCAACAGACAATTATAAGCCAGAGGCATATAATAAATTTTACAATTTAAAGGAGCAGTCATCATATGTTGATTATGTTGTAGTTATGGCATATGACGAGCATTATGCAGGCTCTGAGGCAGGCTCTGTAGCTTCTCTGCCTTTTGTAAGGGAAGCTGTAAGTGATACTATAGATATGGTTCCATCAAAGCAGGTTATAGTAGGTATTCCTTTCTTTACAAGAATATGGAGCATATCAGGACAGACAACAACAAGCCGTGCAGTAGGTATGCAGGCTGCGATTGATGAACTTAATGCTGATGGAAAAACTGCACCATGGAATGAAGATGCCGGACAGTATGTAAGTTCATATGATAAGAATGGTGTCACTAAAAAGACATGGTTTGAGGAAGATAAGTCTATAGAAGAAAAACTTAAGGTCATATCAGAATATGATACAGCAGGTGTTGCAGCATGGAAGCTTGGATTAGAAAAGGCATCAGTATGGAATGTGATAAGCAGATATATTAATTAGGAATAAATAATGCAGACTGACATACACTTTAAGAAAAAAGGTATGTGATTAATATGAAGTTCAGATTAAAAATATTGAAGGTATCTTTGTTTGTGCTTTTAGTTCTAACAGGTGTATATATATTCCATTATGCAGAAACTGGCAGAAGCACAATAGGAGGTGTTGAAGCCGAAAACACAGTTGAGGATGTTAATGTTGCAGAAAAAGTGGTTGCCATTGACAGTGGTCATGGCGGAATAGATCCAGGTAAAATAGGTGTCGGCGGTATATATGAAAAGGATGTTAATCTTGCAATATCAGTTAAATTAAAAAAATTACTTGAACAGTCTGGTATAACTGTTATAATGACAAGGTCAGATGATAATGGATTATATAATGAAAGCGACACAAACAAAAAAGCTTCTGATATGAAGAAAAGGTGCAGCATAATCAATGAAAGTAATGCTGATGCGGTTGTAAGTATTCATCAGAACAGTTATGTGTCTGGGGAATCAAGAGGTGCACAGGTATTTTATTATAAGCAGTCAGCTGAAGGAAAAAAACTGGCAGGTATTATACAGAGACATATAGTAAATGAAGCTGATACTACTAACAAACGTGTAGAAAAGGCAGATTCGACATATTACCTGCTGCTTCATACGAATGTACCAGCTGTCATAGTTGAATGTGGTTTTTTATCTAACCCAGAAGAGGCAGGAAGACTTAACAGCGATTCGTATCAGCAGAAAATTGCCAGGGGTATATACAATGGTCTTATGGAATATCTGACCAATCAATAATATAAAAGAGGTGTAAGTGACAGTGGAAACGATTGTTGCAAATATTACAGGAAATCCCAAAGAGGATGATAAAATATATGATAAGGCAGGAGAAATACTAAGAGCAGGCGGTCTTGTCGCATTTCCAACAGAAACAGTTTATGGACTGGGGGCAGATGCACTTGATGTAAAGGCTTCTGCAAAGATATATGCGGCTAAGGGAAGACCATCAGATAATCCGCTTATAGTCCATATAGCAGATATGGATGCGCTGTACAAGCTTTCAAGTGAGGTGCCAAAGACAGCCCTAAAGCTTGCCGAAAAGTTCTGGCCGGGACCTCTTACAATGATATTAAAAAAGTCGGATATAGTTCCTGATTCAATCACAGGTGGACTTGGAACGGTTGCTATAAGAATGCCGAGCCATAAAGTGGCAGCAGAGCTTATAAGAAAATCAGGCGTATATATAGCGGCACCTAGTGCTAACACCTCTGGAAAACCAAGCCCTACGCTGGCAAGCCATGTTATAAAGGATCTTTCAGGAAAGATAGATATGATAATAGCAGATGATACAGTAGATATAGGTGTTGAGTCAACTATTATTGATCTTAGTGAGGAAGTGCCGGCTATACTTCGTCCCGGATATATAACAAAGGAGATGTTTGAGGAGGTTATAGGCAGAGTGACTATAGATCCGGCTATAACTGACGGGGTGAAGGCAGGGGTTGTGCCAAGAGCACCAGGCATGAAATATAAGCATTATGCACCGGATGCAGATCTTAAGATTGTTGAAGGTGACATGGCTAAGGTTGTTGATTATATAAACGATAACACGAAAAAGCTTATTAATGAAGGCTTTAAGGTAGCAATAATGACTACCGATGAAACAAGGCATTTTTATACAGATGGAATAGTTATTTCCATGGGACATAAGAGTGATGAGCTAAGCGTTGCAAGACATTTGTATGCGATACTAAGAGAGTTTGATAATGAACATGTGGATTATGTATTTTCGGAAAGCTTTGAAACAGAGAATGTTGGACGTGCAGTCATGAACAGATTGATAAAAGCTGCAGGGCATACTATAATACACGTATAGATAACAAGATTGCAGTGTGAGCCAGGATGGTGTTTCGTTATGAACAGATTTAATAAAGTAATATTTGTATGTATGGGTAATACATGCAGAAGCCCTATGGCTGCAACGATTATGTCTAATCTTATGCCGGAGATGAGAAGTGAATCAAGGGGAATGGTTGTGCTTTTTCCTGAGCCTTATAATCCAAAGGCAGTTGCAGTAGCTTCAAGACATGGAATGATTATGCCTAGTAATGTTTCAGCCCAGATATCCAATGATGATTTTAGTGTAGATACGCTTGTGCTTACTATGAACTTATCTATGAAACAGAAAATGTATGATACATTTGACAAGGCCATAAATGTCTTTACACTTGGTGAGCTTGCCGGAGAGGGAGAGGTTGAGGTGCCAGATCCTTATGGCAAGGGACTTGAAGAATATAATAGGTGTTTTGAGCAGTTATACAGTCTTGTTGCAAAAGTTGTAGATGTAATAACCTCACCAAGGAACAATCAGGATTGATAAACAATATCACGATAATAAAGGAGAAAATGATGATAGCAATTGGATGTGATCACGGAGCAGTAGAACTTAAAAATCAGATGATAGAGCATCTTAAGAAGAGAGGAATAGAGTGTAAGGATGTTGGAACATATACAAGTGAGTCATGTGACTATCCTGTATATGCAAACAAAGTAACAGATCTTGTAACAAGCGGTGAATGTGAGCTTGGTATTCTTATGTGCGGAACAGGTATAGGCATGAGTATGGCTGCTAATAAGGTCAAGGGAATAAGAGCTGCACTTTGCAGTGACTGCTTTAGTGCACAGGCAACAAGAGAGCATAACAATGCCAACGTGCTCTGTCTTGGTGCAAGAGTAATCGGACCAGAGCTGGCGTTCAGAATAGCAGATACATTCCTTGATTCAAAATTCAGCAATGATGAAAGACATATAAGAAGAATATCAATGTTTGATTAATGTTTGATTAATGTTTGATCAATGTCAGAAATGGAGAGATATGAGCGATAAAAGAAAGGACTATATATCCTGGGATGAATATTTTATGGGTGTTGCCAAGCTGTCAGCACTTCGTTCCAAGGATCCTAACACACAGGTTGGTGCATGTATAGTAAGTAATGATAATAAGATATTATCTATGGGATATAACGGACTTCCTATAGGGTGTTCTGATGATGAATTCCCATGGTGCCGTGAAGGTGATCCACTTGATAACAAGTACTTTTATACGACACATAGTGAACTTAATGCAATACTTAATTACCGTGGTGGAACATTAGATGGAGCCAAGATGTATGTCACGCTGTTTCCATGCAATGAATGTGCAAAGGCGATTATACAGGCGGGAATTAAAACTATTGTGTATGATTGTGATAAGTATGCGGATACAGCTTCAGTCATAGCATCAAAGAGGATGCTTAACGCAGCAGGAGTAAGATATTATAAGTATGAGTCTGATAAAAGAGAAGTGATACTTCAGTTATAGCAGATGTAGCAGTCGGCGTGGCGATGTGCAATAAACATATATAATTATGCCGGGGTCAAAAGGCACGACTTTAATACCCATCATATTTCTATGCAGAAGAATGCATAATATAAATATGATGGGTATTATTAAATATAATGAGTATTATGTTGTTCACTAGTAAATTATATGGAAGCTTCGTAATCTTCAAGAACCTTAAGATATCCGTGGAATGTTCCGGAATATATTGAAGTTAAAAGATTATTCAGCTTGTGAAGTGATTCTACAAGCATGTTGTCAGATATAAGACCATCGCTGCAGGCATCTGCAAGCTCATCAAGGTCTACTACACGTACAAAGCCTGAGTTTTCTATGATAACATCAGCTAACAGATCAGTAAAAACGTATGTATCAGAAGCTTTATCGTAAGCTGTATCTATGATATCACAGTATATATAAGCCAGGGTGCCATCCTGTTTATAGAACTTACTTATTTTATAACCTTCTTTTAGTACGTAATAAGATACGCCATGTGAGAATTCCGCTTTAGGACGGAAGGTTTTCCAGCTAGTTATAATAGTATCTTTATCAATATGTATGATGGTATCGTCTTTCAGGTTGACGCATTCGCTTGGGATAAGACGTTTACGGAATAAAGTTGCCATACGTATTCCTCCTGATTAAGTAAATGAATTTCATAGCACATATTTATTATGGAAATTATAGCAAGCAGATATATAAAATTCAACAAAAATGTGGATAAACGTTGAATAAAAAATTCAGATGTTATTCTTTGTGAAAAATTAGTCAAAATGCCTAGACATTAGATATCTGAGTGTAAATATTTGGGAAATAAAATATATAGACAACATTTGTTTAAAAGGGTATAATCGGTATAGAATTTTAAAGTGAGTGGGTTATCATTAGTGTATGGGAATGAGGAATTGCATTGAAGAATATAGTATTAATATCCCAGCTTAGCATATGCGTTATGGTTCCAACGTTTATATGTCTGGCACTAGGTCTATGGCTGGATAAAAAGTTAGGAACATGTTTTACTATTCCACTGCTTATACTCGGAATTGCGGCTGGCTGCAGAAATGCATACGTGCTTGCTATGAATTCTATAAAGCAGGATGAGGTTAAGAAAAAACTTGAACAGGAAAAGGATATACAGCAGAAGGTAGAACGATATAACAAAGCACATAAGGATAACAACTAAAAGAGAGGAGTATAATGCATGATTGAGAAAATCAAAGATATTAATCCCTCTATCCCAGGTATGCTTATAGTACAGCTGTTGTATCTTATCGTGGGAGAAGCTTTAATAATATGTATAGCCAAAACACCGTTTAAGCCTGCCATAGGTTTTGTAGCAGGTGTGGCGTATGCGGTTTTTAGTACCTTTCATATGAGTTTACGTATAAGAAAGGTAGTGTATGGAGGGGCGAATACAAGCATTACATTTATATTAGGCTATGTAATACGTCTTATAGTGATGCTTGTTATGTTTACAGTATTGTATGTTTTTGATCTGGGAGATCTGTTATTTGCAATACTGGGAATGTTTTCAATGAAAGTAGCGGCTTATATACAGCCGTTTACTGATAAATTAATCAACAAAATAAAAAAAGGAAGGTGAGAAGGTGGGAAGCTCTTATGTTAACACACTTGTAGCATGTGATTCGAGTTTTATGATTCATAGCCTTAAGGAGTTCCATATTCCAGGCATTGATTATACATTCAGTATTAACACGACACATGTTGCTATGTTGCTGGTTTCAATCTTCATAATTATCATGGCGGTTATTGCCAGGGTGAAGATTAATAAGGTCAAGCCTGATGATACACCTGGGATGTTCCAGAATGCTATAGAGATTATAGTGGAGATGCTTGGAACGATGGTTGACGGAATTATGGGAAAGAATGCAAACAAGTTCGTCAACTATATTTCAACATTATTCCTATTTATTATAATTTCCAATATATCTGGTCTTTTCGGACTCAGGCCACCAACAGCTGATTATGGTGTTACGCTATGCCTTGGTCTGATTACATTTATACTTGTTCAGTTCAATGGTATAAAGAAGAATAAGGTAGGACATTTTGCTGCATTATTCCAGCCAATCTGGTTTTTGTTCCCTATTAACCTGATAGGTGAGTTTGCAGTTCCGTTGTCTCTTTCATTGCGTCTGTTTGGTAACGTTATGTCAGGAACAGTTCTTATGGGACTTATCTATGATTTGTTAAAGCCATTTACAATTGCTTATCCGGCAGTACTTCATGCATACTTTGACTTGTTCTCAGGATGTATTCAGGCGTATGTATTCTGTATGTTAACTATGGTTTATGTTAACGACAAGATAGCAGATTAAGTTGAAATATAATTTCCGGATATAGGGGTCTGGATATTAGATTTTCATAGTTAGTCCAGGCATGTACAAGATTCATACCTGGAATGTTATATGCTAAATGCATATAAAATATTGTGTAATGTGCACATTTTGATTGCACGGTGATAAAATAACCGGTGCTTAAATTTTATTAACGGAGGATTTTAAGATGAATATTAGTGGACAGGAATTTATTCAGGCTATGTCAGCCATTGGTGCAGGTATTGCGATGATCGCAGGTGTTGGTCCTGGTGTTGGACAGGGTATTGCAGCAGGTCATGGTGCAGCAGCAGTTGGACGTAATCCAGGTGCTAAGTCAGATATCACTTCAACTATGTTACTTGGACAGGCCGTTGCCGAGACAACAGGTCTTTATGGTTTCGCCGTAGCTATTATCTTAATGTTCGTTCAGCCATTCAAGGGTTAATTAAGAACGGAATATTATATTCATAAGGGTAAAGGCCCATTAAGATAATGGAAAGGAGGCCAACAATTGAATTTCGGAAGTACATTTGTGGCTCTTGAAACATCAGGAAGATTATTTGGACTTGATTATCAGCTCTTATTTGATGCTGCGATAACAGCCATTAACGTATTCATATTATTCCTGCTTTTGTCAGTTATTCTTTTCAATCCTGTTCGTAACATGTTAAAGAAAAGACAGGATAAGATAACAAGTGACAGGGAAACTGCTGAAAAGAACAGGGAAGATGCTCTTGCCATGAAGGCAGAATATGAAGAAAAGTTAAAGGCTGCGAATAAAGAAGCAGAGCTTATATTAAGTGATGCCAGAAAGACAGCTATGCATAATGAGCAGAAGATCATAGATGAAGCTAAAGAAGAAGCTGCAAGAATTATCGAGAGAGCAGGTAAGGAAGCAGAACTTGAAAAGCAGAAAGTGGCAGATGAAGTTAAGCAGCAGATTGTTACTGTATCAGCTATGATAGCTTCTAAGCTTATCTCTAAATCTATTGATGAGAGCGAAAGTAATGCAATTATTGAACAGACTTTGAATGAAATGGGTGAGAACACATGGCGAAATTAGTAGAAACAACTTACGGTGAGGCTTTATTTGAGCTCGCCATCCAGGAATCTAAGATCGACGAACTATGTGAAGAAGCACAGGTTGTGATAGATGTGTTCAAGGATAACCAGGATCTGGTAAAGATATTAAGGTCACCTAAGGTAGAAAAGGGTGATAAGGAAGAACTTATAAAGAATGTATTCGATAAGTTCGTATCTAAGGATATTACAGGACTTTTAACTGTTATGGTGTCTAAGGACAGACAGGACAAGATAGTAAGCACGCTCCAGTACTTTATAAAGAGAGTATATGAGTACAAGAAGATAGGAGTGGCTTTCGTTACCACAGCCAGACCTCTCACAGATGATCAGAAGCTGTCAGTTGTAAGCAGACTGCTTGCAACAACTGATTATGTGGATTTCAAGATTAATTATGATATAGATGAATCGCTTATAGCGGGCATGGTCATAAGAATCGGAGACAGAGTCGTAGACAGCAGTGTAAAACATAAAATCGATGAGCTTGCCAGGAATTTAAAGAATATCCAGCTGGCATAAAGCTTGAATCTAATAGAAAGTAGGTGCATAAAGCTAATGAATTTAAGACCGGAAGAAATCAGTTCAGTTATTAAAGAACAGATTAAAAGATATTCTGCCGAACTAGAAGTATCAGAAGTTGGTACAGTAATTCAGGTAGCAGATGGTATCGCTAGAATCCATGGACTTGAAAAGGCCATGCAGGGAGAACTTCTTGAATTCCCTGGTGAAGTATATGGTATGGTGCTTAACCTTGAAGAGGACAATGTAGGTGCCGTTCTTCTTGGTGATTCAAGAAATATAAGCGAAGGTGATACTGTCAAAACAACTGGACGAGTAGTTGAAGTTCCAGTTGGTGATGCATTAACAGGACGAGTTGTTAATGCACTTGGACAGCCTATAGATGGCAAGGGTCCTATTAACACAGACAAGACAAGAAAGATAGAAAGAGTTGCTTCAGGCGTTATCACAAGAAAGTCAGTAAGTGTTCCACTTCAGACAGGTATTAAGGCTATCGATGCCATGGTTCCTATCGGAAGAGGACAAAGAGAACTTATCATCGGTGACCGTCAGACAGGTAAGACAGCTATCGCTATAGATACTATTATCAACCAGAAGGGTCAGGGCGTACATTGTATATATGTTGCTATCGGACAGAAGGCATCAACAGTTGCAAGTATCGTTAAGACTCTTGAAGAATATGGTGCTATGAGTTATACAACAGTAGTAGCATCAACAGCAAGTGAGCTTGCACCTCTTCAGTATATTGCTCCTTACTCAGGATGCGCTATAGGTGAAGAGTGGATGGAAAACGGTGAAGATGTTCTTGTTGTATATGATGACTTAAGTAAGCATGCAGCAGCATACAGAACACTTTCACTTCTGTTAAAGAGAGCTCCTGGACGTGAGGCTTATCCTGGAGATGTATTCTATCTTCACTCAAGACTTCTTGAGAGAGCAGCACGTATGTCAGATGAGTACGGCGGAGGCTCACTTACAGCCCTTCCTATCATCGAAACACAGGCAGGAGATGTTTCAGCATATATCCCTACTAACGTAATATCTATTACAGATGGTCAGATATATCTTGAAACTGAGATGTTTAACTCTGGTTTCAGACCAGCGATCAATGCAGGTCTTTCTGTATCAAGAGTTGGTGGTTCAGCACAGATTAAGGCTATTAAGAAGATTGCTGCTCCTATCCGTACAGAGCTTGCACAGTACAGAGAGCTTGCTTCATTCTCACAGTTTGGTTCAGAGCTTGATGCCGATACTAAGGAGAAACTTGCACAGGGCGAGCGTATCATGGAGATGTTAAAGCAGCCACAGTATAAGCCAATGCCTGTTGAATATCAGGTTATCATTATATATGCTGTAACTAAGAAGTATGTTATTGACATACCAGTAGATAAGATTCTTGATTTCCAGGAAGGTTTGTTTGAATTCATAGATACTAAGTATCCTCAGATTCCAGAGTCTATAAAGGAAACTAAGGAACTTACTGAAGAGAATGAAAAGCTGCTTGTAAGTGCTATTGAAGAGTTTAAGAAAACATTTAAGTTCTAAATGTGGGAATGGAGGTAAATTCTATGGCCTCAATGAAAGATATAAAAAGGCGTAGAGACAGTATTCAGAGTACTGGTCAGATTACTAAGGCTATGAAGCTTGTTTCCACTGTTAAACTTCAGAAAGCAAAGGGAAAGGCAGAGAGCACAAAGCCTTATTCAGATCTGATGTACGAGACGATATGCAATATGCTTGCAAGGTCAGGTAACATCAATCACAAGTATCTTGTTCCTGGTGAGTCTTCTAAGAAGGCGGTTATAACAATAACAGCTAACCGAGGACTTGCCGGAGGATATAATACAAACTTAACAAAGCTTATTACAGAGAGTGGTATTCCAAAGGAAGATATAGATATAGTTGCTATAGGTACCAAGGGAAGAGATTATCTTGCAAGAAGAGGGTATAATATATCAGAAGATGATTCTGATATTATCAATGAACCTCTTTATACAGATGCAAGAAGCATATGTGATAAGCTGCTTGAAAGATTTGCAGCTGGTGAAATAGGTGAGATATATCTTGCTTATACTTCGTTTAAGAATACAGTAGTTCATGAGCCTAAGCTTATTAAGCTTCTTCCTGTATCAGTAGATACAGATGGCTTAAGCAGCGGTGAGGATACAACACCTATGAACTATGAGCCAGCGGAAGATGAAGCTTTGAACCTTATCATACCTAAGTATGTGTGCAGTCTTATATATGGTGCGCTTATAGAGGCGGTTGCCAGTGAGAATGGTGCACGTATGCAGGCTATGGATAATGCCACAAGCAACGCAGATGAGATGATTTCTGATCTTTCACTTAAGTATAACAGAGCCCGTCAGGCTTCTATTACACAGGAACTTACAGAAATCATAGCAGGTGCGAATGCTATCGGATAGTTATAATAATTATAGATGGAGGTAACAATGGCAGAGAATAATATTGGTAAGATTACTCAGATTATCGGTGCTGTAATTGATATTAAATTCACAGAAGGTAATCTGCCAGAAATCAATTCAGCCATCAACATAAAGACCAATGACGGCGGCAGGCTTGTTGTGGAAGTTGCACAGCATCTTGGAGACGACACGGTAAGATGTATCGCCCTTGGACCAACAGATGGTCTTGTTAGAGGTATGGATGCAGAAGCTACAGGTGCTCCTATATCAGTACCAGTTGGCGAGCAGACACTTGGAAGAATGTTTAACGTATTAGGAGAGCCTATAGATAATAAGCCAGCTCCAGAAGTAGAGCATATGCCTATTCATAGAAAGGCTCCTTCATTCGTTGAGCAGGCTACTAATACAGAGATGTTAGAGACAGGTATCAAGGTAGTAGATTTACTCTGCCCTTATCAGAAGGGTGGAAAGATCGGACTTTTCGGTGGTGCCGGTGTAGGTAAGACAGTTCTTATTCAGGAACTTATACGTAATATTGCTACTGAGCATGGTGGATATTCAGTATTCACTGGTGTTGGTGAGCGTACAAGAGAGGGTAATGACCTTTATCACGAAATGATGGATTCAGGAGTTATCGAGAAGACAACCATGGTATTCGGTCAGATGAATGAACCACCTGGAGCAAGAATGAGAGTTGGTCTTACAGGACTTACTATGGCTGAGTACTTCAGAGATAAGGGTGGAAAGGATGTACTTCTTTTCATCGATAATATCTACAGATTTACCCAGGCTGGTTCAGAGGTTTCAGCGCTTCTTGGACGTATGCCTTCAGCCGTAGGTTATCAGCCAACTCTTCAGACAGAGATGGGTGCTCTTCAGGAGCGTATCACATCAACAAAGAATGGTTCTATCACATCAGTCCAGGCTGTATATGTACCTGCGGATGACCTTACTGACCCAGCGCCAGCAACAACATTCGCACATCTTGATGCAACTACAGTTCTTTCACGTTCTATAGTTGAGCTTGGTATATATCCAGCTGTAGATCCACTTGAATCTACATCAAGAATTCTTGATCCAAGAATCGTTGGTGAAGAACATTATAAGGTAGCAAGATCAGTTCAGGAGATATTACAGAAGTATAAGGAACTCCAGGATATCATTGCTATTCTTGGTATGGATGAACTTTCAGAGGAAGATAAGATGGTTGTATCAAGAGCAAGAAAGGTACAGAGATTCCTTTCACAGCCATTCTTCGTAGCTGGACAGTTTACAGGACTTGAAGGACGTTATGTACCTATAAGTGAGACAATTCAGGGCTTCAAGGAAATCATTGAAGGTAAGTATGATGATATCCCAGAAAGTTATTTCCTTAACTGCGGCAGTATCGACGATGTACTTGCAAAGGTATCAAAGTAGAAGATAAGCAATAAAGATTGTAAACTCAGATATCTTGATAAGGAGAATTGATATGGCAGATACAATGAAGCTTTTAGTAAATACACCCGAAAGAGTGTTTTACAATGATGACGTCACATTTGTTGAGCTGAGCACAAGTGAGGGTGAAATAGGTATATATCCTAACCATGTACCTCTTACAGCTGTGCTTGTTCCATGTGTGTTAAAGATTCATCAGGATGGCGAAGTAAAGAAGGCTGCTGTTCATGGTGGAATAGTAGAGATACTAAAAGACCGTGTTACAGTACTTGCAGAAATAGCAGAGTGGCCGGATGAAATCGATGTTAATCGTGCCAATGAAGCAAAGGTAAGAGCAGAAAGAAGACTTGCTGCAAAGGAAAGTAATCTTGATGTCCACAGGGCAGAGCTTGCTCTTAGAAGATCCCTTGCAAGACTTGGAGCAGTTGATTAATAATGAAGTATTATAGTCAGCTGTTATGCTAAAGACTAAAATACTTCATGAGTATATACCTTCCATTAACTGGTAATAATATCAGAGAATATTATTATTGGTTGATGGGAGGTTTTTATATGTATAAGAGTATATTGCTTAAAGACAAATATGTGAAAAGATATAGTTTTCAGAGGCTTAGTATTATACTGGCAATAGTTTTGTGGATATTTACAGCTGTGCGTGTGTTTTCACCTGGAATAGTAAGGGCGGTATCAGTTAACAGCAGAAAGGATATGGTGAGCATATTCTGCAATAATGTGTACAGGGATGTTTCATCAGAGCTTACGGCTTATGGAGTGATAACTGAAAGCTATCTGTCAGATGACGCTAAAACAATGCTTCTTACGGATATAGCAGAAGATATAGGGCTTAATGCATATAAAATAGTGAAGCATGCAAATGAAGAAGATGATTCATATGCATTGATACAGGACTCAGTTTATGGGGATGTGGATATAAGGATATTATCAAGCCAGAATAAGTATTATCTTGCCATAGATATAAAGCTTGATAAGGGAATAGAAGGTACAGAGCAGTATAAAAAAATAGTGGAAACAGTATGTGAGGAATATGGCATAGATTGTGTTGTTAATGTATGCCTTAAGGGAGCAGTAGATGGCAGAATAGATATAACTGATAGGAAAAATCTGTGTAATGAGTTGTTAAAACAGCTTAAAGCAAAGGAAATACAGTCAAGAAAGACCATGGATATGTTTGTGGTATATGCATATGACAGAAGTGAAAAAGACTATGTCATGCTTGGTAAGAAAAAAATAAATGTAAATATTTCAATGGAATATGATGAGACAGAGGATAAAACGTTAGTGTACATGGCTTCCCCGGTATATATTGGAAAATAGATTTTAAAAGATTATTAAAACGGATATTATTACTTGTGTAAATAACACAAAGAGATTAAAATGATGTAAGGATTGCCAGAAGCGATAGCTTACTCTTCATTGTATAATGGAGGGACTAAAATAAGTTCTGGCAGTTATGCCATATAAGAAAAGGAAGAAAGCTTGTGAATATAAAAGAATTACTTGATATATGTATAGATAAAAACCTTATAGATATGACTATAAGCAGCAGAAAACTAAAAGATGAAACAAAAGCACAGAAGGTAAAGATAAGACCGGTTATTATTAAAGATACACTGGAGTATCAGGTATCTGAGTTTATTGGAAGAAAGGTGCTGCATACTAATTATACACAGAAAGATGTTAAGAAGCGTATAGAAAAGTATATGGAAGAAGAGTTTAAGCAGGCACAGATAACTAGAACAGATTCATTGGCAACTATTCTTTCAAGCAAAAGTGGAACATGTACATGTAAGTATAAGAAGGCAAAGGAAATAAAGGCACAAAAGGAGTTAAGCCATAACAGAACCAAAAAATATATAATCCAGGAAGGCACACCTGTAGGCTTTATGATAGACCTTGGGGTTATGACACCTGATGGCAGGATAGTAAGAACACGCTATGATAAGTTCAGGCAGATTAACCGGTTTCTTGAGTTTATAGAAGACATACTTCCAAGACTGGATAAGGATAAAGAACAGACTATAATAGATTTCGGATGTGGTAAGTCTTATCTTACATTTGCAATGTATTATTATCTGAAGGAGCTCAAGGGTTATAATATAAGGGTAATAGGTCTTGATCTTAAAGAAGATGTCATAGAACATTGTAATGAGTTAAGAACAAAATATGGATATGATAGACTGGATTTTTATGTTGGTGACATAGCAACATATAAGGATGTTGACAGTGTAGATATGGTAGTGACACTTCATGCATGTGATACAGCAACAGATTATGCACTTGCAAAGGCTGTAGCATGGGGAGCGAAGGTTATACTGTCTGTACCATGCTGTCAGCATGAGGCTAACAGGACTATAAGCAGTACGCTTCTGTCGCCAGTTATGGATTATGGTATACTTAAAGAAAGAATGTCTGCAATAATAACCGATGCAGCACGTGCCAATATGTTAAAGGCGAGAGGTTATGATACTCAGATTTTGGAATTTATTGATATGGAACACACTCCTAAGAATCTGCTTATAAGAGCTGTAAAAACAGGGAAAACAGATGAAAAAGCAGAAAAACAGGCAGAGGATATGCAGAAGGCGCTAGGTATAGAGCTGACTATTTCAAAGCTGTTATAAAGAGTTATGAGTGAAATGTTAAATCTGTAAAATAACAGGAATGGAGAGAATAATGAGAAGAACTGATAAAAGGTCCAGCTCCAAATATATTTTTTTAGGCGTATTGTTTATTGCGACTATGGTTGTTACATTTTTATCTATGGGACTTGAGACGGTTACACCATCGGCAACGACTATGACGGAGGCTACATTACCAGTCATATCAATGCTGACAGATGAAGGAACGGAATTTAATCCACTTCATGGATATACAGCAGCTATTAACCAGGCACTTACTAATGACAGCCTTACACCGATAGCGCAGAACAGAAAGCTTGATATAGTAATATATAGCTATGGGGCAGATGTGCAGGAGGTTTCATACAAAGTAAGAAGCCTGTCGGATAATTCGCTTATTGAGAATACTAAGGTAAATACACTTAACAGAGATGACAATAAAATAACAGCAACTCTTGGAATAAAGAATCTTATAGATGATAATGTACAGTATGCACTTGAGATAATGATAAAAACATCAGCACATGATGAAATATATTATTATACAAGAATAGTTACAGGAGAGAATTATGAGCTGGATAAGAAGTTTGAGTTTGTAAAATATTTTAATGCATGCACATTAAATCCAGGCAGACTGAATGAAATCCAGAAGTATCTTGAAACATTATCAAGTGGCAACAACAGTAACTATGGTAAGGTGAATATTAACAGTTCGTTATCACAGGTTGGCTGGGGAGAAATAACACCATATATAGAAAGCCAGCTTGTACCTAAAGTTAAGGAAATAAGCAAAGATGTTGCTATTATAACTTTAAACTATAGGGCAGGTGCGGTTAACGAATATGATTCTTATGATTCATATAATGTTTATGAGTACTATAGAATAAGGCAGACTAATTCAGGATTTTATCTGCTTAACTATGAAAGGGAAGCAAACCAGATATTTGATGGAAAGAACGATCTTACATCGGCTGGAAAGATTAATCTTGGAATACAATCATCATCAACAGCAGAGTATGCTTCAGATGAAAAGGCAAGATATGCATATTATGTAAATGAGGGTTCATTATGGTGCTTCAATACAGATGATAATATATATACGAGAGTTTTCTCTTTTAATACAGACGAAACAGATGGTATACGTGAGAATTATAATGAACATGGCATAAAAATACTAAATGTACAGGATAGTGGTGACTGCAGCTTTTTGGTATATGGATATATGAACAGAGGTGAGCATGAAGGCGAATCAGGTGTTTCGCTCTGCAGATATTCATATATAGATAATAAGGTTGAAGAAAGATTATATATTCCAGTTGATATACCATATGATATATTATCGCAGAATATAGGAAACATAGCTTATCTTGCAGACGAGAATACATTTTATATACTTATGGATGACTCACTGTATTGTATTGATCTTATAAGCAAAGAGGTTATGACAGTTGTATCAGATCTTGTAGATGGAACATATGCGGTATCTGAGGATGGAAGCTCTATAGCATACAGCATTAACGGTAAGCTATATGGAACTGAAAGTATAAGAGTATTCAACATGTCAGATGACAGTGAACACATAATACAGGCTGATGATGGCGACTATATAAAATGTCTGGGATATATCAATAATGATTTTATATATGGTGTGGCACATAAGGATGACATTATAATAAAAGATGACGGAAACAGAACATTTGCAATGTATAAAGTATGTATCATGAATTCTTCATATGAGATTATAAAAGAGTATGAGGAAAACGGTATATATGTAAGTGATGCAAGTGTTTCAGATATGCGTATTAATCTTACAAGAATAGTGAAGTCTGGTTCAGGTTATGAAGGAACAAGCATAGACCAGCTTATCAATAAAGATGAGAATGTAAAAACAGACGGACTGGCGTTAGATTCTGTAGTGAGTGATAACAGAAAGCAGGAGCTGGCAATAAAGCTTACAAAAGCTTTGTCATCAACAACTGTAGAGTTCAGGACTTCTTCTGATGTTGTATACAGAGAGGATGCAGTTCTTGAACTGGCAAAAGAATTCAAGGGTGATGGAAGGTATTATGTATATGGATATGGTAAGTTCCAGAACAGTACGACGGATATATCCAAAGCTATAGCCCTTGCGTATGATACCTATGGCTCAGTAGCGGATTATAACGCTAATACAATATGGAAAAGATATAAAAATACTACAGGAGAACTTAAGGGATTATCATTATCAGGACAGTCATCTGACGCACTGGCCAGCGCATTGCAGGCAGTTGCTGCATATGCCGGAGGACAGTCAGATATATCGGAAGCCCTTAAGACAAAGACAGCAGATGAAGTGCTTAGCAGTATACCAGGAGTAAGTGGAATAAGTATTAAGGGAGTATCTATAGACAAAATGCTTAATTTCATTGATAATGGCTGCCCGGTTATAGGAAAAAGTGGGAATGATTCATATGTTATAATAACGGCATATGATGCTAAGAATGTGACTTATACGGATGCAGCATCAGGTATGAGTCAGACAGTTTCCTTAACAGATGCAAATAAGTTATTTACACAATGGGAAAATGTATTTGTAACATATTACAAGAATTAAAGAGGATATGTATATGGCGAATTCATCAGAAAGCAGAACTTCACAGAAAAGAAACGCACAAGTTAAAAAACCTGTACGAATTAATTCAAAAAAACGCAGGAGACGCAGAATAATAAAAAGAATAGTAATAGCAATTATAGTTGTGTTACTGGCTGGTGCAGGTATATATGCAGGACCAAAGCTTGTAAAGATAGCTAAGCTTGCAGCAGATGCAAAGCAGATGGCAGATGAGAGTAGTGTTGATACTTTTAAGAATGGAAAGACAACAGTTATATATGATAAGAATGGTGACCAGCTTTGTACCATGAAAGCATCAAAGGATATGTATTATATAGATTATGATAACATACCAGCTACGCTTGCAGATTCGTTTGTTGTTATGGAGGACAGGGATTTTTATAATCATTCAGGTATTGATATTAAAGCGATTATACGAGCGCTGATAGCAAACCGTAAAAGTGATACTATAGTCCAGGGAGCCAGCACAATAACACAGCAGGTTGCCAAGAATGTTTTTCTGACACAGGAAGTAACGTGGGATAGAAAGATCAAGGAGATATTCCTTGCATGGGGGCTTGAAAAGAAATACTCAAAGGAGCAGATACTTGAGTTCTATCTTAACAACATATATTTCAGTAACGGATATTATGGTGTAGAAGCAGCAGCTAAAGGATATTTTGGAAAATCAGCTGCGGAGCTTTCGGTATCGGAACAGGCATTTATAGCAGCAATACCAAACAATCCGACTAAGTACAATCCGCTGACAAACTATGATGCTACGCTTACAAGAAGGAATCTTATACTTAAAGAGTTATATAATGCAGATTATATAGATTCGATGACATATAACACAGCGCTTGATGAAGAGATAACTGTATCTGGCTCAGGAGAAAAGGTATCAACGAAGAACAATTCTGTAGAAACATATGCAAGACATTGTGCTACAGAAGAAATGATGAAGTACTGTGGATTCGTTATGAGAAACAACTTTAATTCCGAAGATGAATATAATGAATATGAAGAACTTTACCAGAAATATTATTCAACATGCCAGCAGATGCTTCTTGGCGGTGGATATACTGTGTATACAAGTATAGATCCAGAGGCACAGGAGGCACTTCAGGATTCGATAGATAAAAACCTTGCGTCATATAAAACATTATCGGATGATGGTGTATATGAATTTCAGGGAGCCGCAACATGTATAGATAACAGTACTGGTAATGTTGTTGCAATAGTTGGTTCACGAAGCCAGGAGCTTAATGGATATACACTTAACAGGGCATATCAGAGCTACAGACAGCCAGGAAGCTCAATAAAACCAATAGTTGTTTATACACCATATTTACAGCAGGGAAATACACCAGATACTATAGTTACTGATGAAAAGATAGATGGTGGACCTAATAATGCTGACGGCTCATATGCAGGACAGATGACACTAAGAACTGCTGTCATGAAGTCGAAGAATACAGTTGCATGGAAAATATACAGAGACGACATTACACCTAAGATGGGTATAGGTTTCCTGCTTAATATGGGATTCCATAAGGTATGGATGGATAAGAACACCAACGCAGTTGCACTTGGAGGCTTCACATATGGTGTTTCGACAGAAGAAATGGCAGGTGCATATGCCACTATAGCAAATGATGGAATGTTCCGGCAGCCTACGTGTGTTACAAAGATAACTAACACATCCGGAAGGACGATAGTAGATACATCCGGAAGAGAAGTGAGGGTATATGATACTAATTCATGCCGCCTTATGACAGATATGTTAAGATCCGTAGTTACTGGAGGTACAGGTGTTGGTGCAGAACCATCAGATGCTATTGTAGCTGGTAAAACAGGAACGACTAATAGTAACAAGGATGCATACTTCTGTGGATATAGCCAGTATTATACTATGGCTGTATGGACAGGTTACGATTATCCTAAGACACAGAGTTCTGTAAAGACACTTAGCATATTCAGGGATTTTATGGAAGTGATCCATAAAGGAAAGGAGAAGGTTGAGTTTAAGTCTGCCTCTAACGTGATAACAAAGCAGACAGAAACACAACCGGAAACAACAACGTCAGAAGAGCAGGAAACATCTACCAAGCAGGAAACAACAAGCAGGGTTCAGGCAACAACGAAAGAACAGATACAAAAGACAACAGCAGATAATACATCCACCTCTACAAAGGCAACAGAAAAAACAACGGAAAATAAGACAAAGCATACAGGAGAGTGGGATGCACCGACGCAGACGGATAAAGTTATAGAGTAAAGCTGCATGCTGTATTGAAGATTTTTATATTAAGTTACTTATGTAAGATATTAAAATGTAAGATGCTAAAAAGTAATATGTAAAAAAGCTGCTGTGACATTGATATAGTTAATGCCACAGCAGCTTTTTTATATATATCAGTGAGCGGCAAAATTTACTTTTGACACTCACATCATCTTATGATAAATAATATAACGTGAAATTACTTATTCTTTTTACCGAAATTCTTGAAAAATCCTTTTTTCTTCTTTTCTTCAACAACTATTTTTCCACCACGTACTGACTTGATACCAGTGATGTATATACCGCTGACCTCTGCTTTAACTTCAGCCTTAATAGGAATCTGGTCATATACCTTAGGATCAGCCATAAGAGTCATAACCTTAGGACCAATCTTTGCCTTTACAACAGGTACCTTGCTTCTTTGAAGGTACTTAGGTGTCTGGTCAAGTACAATCTTAGGAAGACCAGCTTCTTTTAATTTCATTTTTTTCTTATCGATGATCAGCATCGACATAACCTGCTTGGCAGCATCAATCTGTGCCTGATTAGCATCCTGCTTCTTACGAAGCTTGTTACCTACAATAATAAGAGCTACTAAAGCAACAACAAGTATTGCAATAATAACCAATAAAACTATCGCCCATACTGGCATAATTATTTCCTCCTGCATATATATTTCAGTAATTCATTAATAACTTTAGTATTATATCACGTAAAAAGAGCGATGAAAAGATATTAAACATTAATATTTTATACAAGTTTCTGATTATTGTTATACTTGGTAAGTATAAGTCCGTGTACATATTCTGGCACATTCTTCTTATCTTCAGCGGACATCAGAGACATATCAAGAGGTTCGCAGAATTCTATAATAGTGTGAGCTTTTTTAAGAAATGGTGCATGATCTTCAAATATAGCAGAAGTGTTGTTCTGCACAACAGGTACTATAAGACAGCCGGATTTTTCAGCAAGCTTAAAGCTTCCAGCATGAAATTCCATTACACCTTCACCTTTGTTACGTGTCCCCTCAGGGAATATTACAAGAGAGGTACCATTTTTAATATATTCAATACCAGTAAGGATTGACTTAAGTGCAGCTCTTGTATTGTTTCTGTCAAGCATAATACATTTTATATTAGCCATCCATCTGCGTAGTATAGGTACCTTTGATATTTCCTTTTTTGCAACGTAGGCAGCCCTGCCTTTAATAAATGTATAAGATATGATTACATCAAAAAATCCACGATGGTTTCCTACAAACAAAACAGGCTTATCAGCTGGTATATTTTCAAGTCCGATAGCGGTGATGTTTGTTCCGCATATAAGAAGAATAAGTCTGAACATAAATCTTGCTATTGCATCTGAGGCTTTTTCTTTAGCAAGTGGATTCTTTTTGCCGGCAAGCCACAGTATAGGAAGTGCAAGCAGGCTGAATAAAGCAAATATTAACAAAACAATTATCAGTATGATTAGTCTGATCATATATAACTCCTTTTAATAAAATTATCTTTTGATGTTATGATAAAATATCCATAACAAGTATAATACCAATACTTAGCTGTTCTACTTCTGCACATACGAGGATGCGTAAGAAGAGTAAAGCTTTGTACCATCATTTTTCATAAATATAGCTTCTATGCCATCAAGGCTTTCAATCAGCTCCATTCCTTTATCAGCACCGAGAACAAAACAGGTTGTACTAAGGCAGTCACCGGTTGTTGATTCATGTGATATGATGGTAACATCACAAAGCTCTGATTCATATGGGTATCCGGTTTTTGGGTTTAAAATATGGTGGTAAAAAGTTCCGTCACCAGAATAAAAATACCTTTCATATGTTCCGGATGATACAACAGATGAATCGTTGATGTTTAACCGTTCCATATATTCACCTGTATCAGAGAAAGGCTTTTTAACAGCGATTGTAAAATCGGTATTTTTCTTTTTTTCTCCAATGCATAAAACATTGCCGCCAAGATTAATTATAGCGCTTTTTACACCATTATCAACTAAAAAAGTCTTGATTTTGTCGGCTATATATCCCTTTGCTACGGCACCAAGGTCTATACAGAATCCATCGGGCATATCTATATAGTGTGTTCCTGCTGTGTCAGTGTTAAGAGTGACCTTCGTATAATCTACATATTCCAGTGCATTGCTTATAAGTGAAGCATCAGGAACAGAAGGTGAGTCGGAGGTGAAATCCCATAGACGGGATACACTTCCTATGGTTATATCAAATGCACCATCTGACAGCCGGCTGTATTCAAGACCGGTTTCAATAAGTTCATATAGTTCATCGCTTATTATTGATGTTTCTTTATTGTTGACCTTATACAGTTCGCTCGATGCAAGAGTCCGCGAAAAAATATGTTCATAATGATCACATAACGATATAGCTTCCAAGATAATGCTTTTATTGACATTGGTATAAGAAGATATCTGCACATAAGTGTTTAGCTTATAATCAGTTATGCTTATTGGAGTTGTCAGGGTTAATTCAGTCCCGCATCCTGTAAGAGGAAGTATACAGGCTGTTATAAGCACAGTAGACAGAATCAGGCAGGATAACTTATTTTTTTGTTTATACAAAATATTCTTCATGTTTTCATTTATTCCAATTCCTATATTATTATATTTACCTAAAAGAGTATACCAAATATTGAAAAAAATGTGAATTCACTTTTAATTTGTACTGGATTATGTTATAACAGATAATGTTGTGAAACAAGCTGGCTGGAAATAACATGCCAAGAATAATGAAATGAGGATTATTTATGAAAAAGAAATTAGTTAGCCTTATGCTTGCTGCTACAATGGTAGTATCGCTTGCAGCATGTGGCTCTAAAAAGACAGAAGCTCCAACTTCTACAGTACATAAGGATATAACTGCTGCACAGTATGATTCAATAATATCTGCAGATGCAGCAATATATAAAAAGAACTTTACAATGCCAGAGTTTAAGGGAATGGAAGTGACAGTAGATAAGTCAGTGCTTAATGTATCAGATTCGGATGTTGATGATTATATTAACCAGAATATCATTGCTTCACAGGCAAAAACAGAAAATGTTACAAGTGGCGTTACAGCTAACGGTGATAGCATCATACTTGATTACTCAGGTAAGCTTGATGGTGAAGCATTCTCAGGTGGAACAGCAACAGATGCTTCATATACTATAGGTTCAGGAAATTTCATCAGTGATCTTGATAAAGGGCTTGTTGGACTTACAGTTGGACAGGAGTATGATATTCCATGCACATTCCCAGATAACTATACATCTGAGCTTGCTGGAAAGAGTGTAATATTCACTGTTAAAGTAACAGCTATAGTTAAGACTACATATCCAGAGATAACAGATGAATGGGTAATGGAAAACAAGGATACTCTTAATCTTTCAGGAACAACAGTTCCAGAGTTCAGGCAGGAAGTAAGAAAGATAGTAGAGGCTAATGCCAATGACAAATATATGCAGGCAACATTCAATACTGCATATGAAAAGATTAAAGAACAGATTGGTGATAGCGTGACATATCCAGATGATGAAGTACAGTCACTTGTTGAAGTGTTTAATACTAACATTGAAAACGAATTTAACAATTATGGTTCATACTATGGTGTGTCAGATCTTGATTCATATAAAACAAAGGTGTATGGTTTTGAGTCAATAGATGCATACAACGAATATGTTGATAACCAGGCAAAGTCATACCTTTTAGAGAAGATGGTGATCACAGTAATTGCTGCAGATAACGATATCCACGTAAATGAAGATGAAATCGTATCATATGGTAACGATCTTGCAACATATTATGGATATGATGATTTTGCTGCTATTACAGATGCAGTTGGTAACGAGGTTGTATCTGAGATTGGATACCAGATTCTTTCACAGAAGGTTATAGAGTTTGTATGCAGTCAGATATCAGAAGTTGAGAAGTAGAATACAGCATATATTATTCTGCATAAATATATTGGGACGGTGTATAATACATTGTCCCAATATTGCTTTTTTAGATAAAGAAAAATTTATATGGTTTATATGAACGGGAGATTATAATGAAAGAATTCGTACCAAAGATATTTGATGTGATGAAAACATATTCAAAGGGTCAGCTTGTAAAGGATGTTGTGGCTGGTATTATCGTTGCTATAATAGCACTTCCTTTATCAATAGCGCTTGCCCTTGCATCAGGAGTAAGCCCGGAGCAGGGCATATATACTGCGATATTTGCAGGATTTGTAATATCATTTCTTGGCGGAAGCAGGGTGCAGATAGCAGGTCCCACAGCTGCATTTGCAACAATAGTGGCAGGTATAGTAGCCAGAAATGGTATGGATGGATTAATAACAGCCACAATTATGGCTGGTATTATACTTGTAGTTATGGGATTTTTAAAGTTTGGTAATCTTATCAGATTTATTCCATATACGATAACAACAGGATTTACTTTTGGTATAGCAGTTACTATTGTCATAGGACAGATAAAGGATTTCCTTGGGCTTACTTATCCAGCAGGAACTGCTGCAGTTGAGACTATGGATAAGCTGAAGGCTGTTATAGCTAATATAGGAACATTTAATATTAAGGCATTTGTAGTTGGTGTTGTTGCACTTGCAATTCTTATCATATGGCCAAGGTTTAAGGCACTTGATAAAATACCACCATCACTTATTGCAGTTATAGTATCAGTTCTCATGGTTAAATTCATCGGACCATTAAAAGATGTCAATACAATCGGAAGCCTGTATACAATAAAGAAGGGGCTTCCTGGAGTGTCAGTACCATCAGTTAATATTGATATGATAATAACACTTCTTCCAGATGCGCTCACAATAGCGGTTCTTGCAGGAATAGAGAGTCTGCTTTCGTGTGTAGTATCAGATGGTATGATAGGTTCAAGACATAAGCCTAATATGGAGCTTGTTGCACAGGGAGCGGGTAATATCGTATCCGCACTTTTCGGTGGTATTCCGGCAACAGGTGCTATCGCAAGAACAGCAGCCAATGTAAAGAATGGTGGACGTACACCTATAGCAGGCATGGTTCATGCGGTTACACTTCTTATTGTGCTTGTAGTGCTTATGCCATATGCGGCATGGATACCTATGCCAGCTATTGCAGCGATTCTGTTTATTGTTGCATATAATATGAGTGGCTGGAGAGAAATGGTTAATCTTGTTAAACATTCACCAAAGTCAGATATATTAGTGTTGCTTACAACTATGTTGCTTACAGTTGTTTTTGACCTTGTTGTGGCTATAGAAGTAGGTATTGTTATGGCGGCACTTCTTTTCCTTAAGAGAATGGCTGATGTAACAGAGGTAAGAAGCTGGAAATATATCGGGGAAGATATTGATGAGAATAATGACCCTGAAAGTATCAATCTAAAGAAGGTTCCAGATAAGACTTTAGTATATGAAGTAATCGGACCAATGTTTTTTGCAGCGGCGGATAAGTTTATGGACATACATATGGAGTCTGATATAAAAGTAGTCATAATCAGAATGCGTGGTGTTCCAGCTATGGATATATCAGCATTGCGTTCGCTTAAGAATATACATAATGTATGTAAAAAGCGTGGCATAACACTTGTATTATCCCACGTTCAGGAACAGCCTAAGTCTATGATGGAGAAGGCTGGATTTGCGGCAGAAGTTGGGGAAGAGAATTTCTGTGCCAATATTGATGCAGCACTGGCACATGCACAGGATATCGTTGGATAAAGGTATATGACAGCAGATATATAGATATGAATTAAACCTCCAGGTCTTTAAAATAAAGGCTCTGGAGGTTTTTTGACTTTTTATAAAATGATGTCTTTAAGCAGAGCGGCAGCATTGCCACCCTCGATAGCAGTAAGCTCATCAGCTGTCAGGCCACTGGTTCTAAGCAGCTTAAGTGACTCAGACTGGTCAGACCATGGACTGTCTGTTCCAAATAGGATATGGTCAGCGCCGTGGGCACGGACCATCTGAACGAACTTCTCTTTGGACAGGAAGTTGTTGTCAGGAGTGCTTTTAAGGACAAAAGCTGTGTCAAGCCACACATGAGGAGTTCCGATTAACCGGCTGCATACTTCATCATACATTGACCAGCCGCCCATATGGGCTAATACAAGCTTGTGTGGAGGAACTTCTTTTATCATATTAGACAGACGCTCAACACTTGCTTCATCACAGTTTGGAAAGCTTATATCCATACCGCAGTGGATAGTTACGATGAGGTCGTTGTCGTTTGCACATTCTATAATTCTAAGATATCTGGTGTCATCTATATTAGTACGTTGAAATACAGGATGAAGCTTGATTCCTGGGATGCCGGCTTTTGCAAGATTATTTATTATAGTCTTATAGTCAGCGGTATCTGGATGAATTGTACCAAATGATATTATTCCGGTTTCTTTGGCGGATTGGTTGGTTTTTATGGCTATTTTATTGATAGTTGTATGTTGTTCTGGCTTGGTTGCTATGGGTAGTAATACAGAGTAATCAATTCCCGCCTTTTTCATAGAAGCTTTGATAGAGTCTACACGTCCATCCAGATAGTTAGGTATACCTCCGCTTTGTGCAAGACGTCCTACTGCACGGTCAGCAAGTTCGTCTGGAAAACAGTGAGTATGAAAATCTATAACCATATAAGTCTGGCCTCCTGTTAATATTAATATTAAATGAAATATGAAGCAATATAAGCTGCTTTTAGTTCAGGTCTTTACTAAGCATTGACATGAATCAAAACTTTTAAACGTCAGTTATTGTTAAAAAGCATTTTAAAGCTGATATTTTAATCTGATGATAGCATAAAATGTAAAATCAAGTCAAAAAGTAAAAATAATAAAAATCTGTAAATAATAAAAATAATCAAAATGTATAAATCATTACATTTTCCACATACTACACATACAGCATAATTATGGTAAAAAATGTGCATATAGTCAGGAAAAGGAGGCTTATGTTATATGAAGGCAACAGGTATTGTCCGACGGATTGATGATCTTGGCAGAATAGTCATACCAAAGGAAATCAGAAGAACATTACGGATACGGGAAACTGATCCTATGGAAATATATACGGATATAGATGGACAGATAGTGCTTAAGAAGTATTCGCCGATGGGAGATATAACTGCTATGGCAGAGGAATACGTAAAAACACTGGCTGAAAATACGGGTATGACAGCAGCTATAACTGACAGAGATCATGTTATTGCAGCGGCAGGAAACGAAAAAAAATATATTCTTGGAAAACAGATATCAAGAGAACTGAATGCTGTTATGGATGAAAGAAAAAGTGTTATGGCAGGCTGTACAGATACATCATATGTGTCTGTTGTATCGGGTTATGAGTGCAAAGAAGAGGTGATAAGTCCTATAATATGTGCTGGCGATGTATTAGGCTCTGTTATTATGTTTACTAAAGATAACGGATATAAGTTTACAGAGTGGGAAAAATGTATAGTAAAAGTTGCAGCTGATTTTCTTGGGAAACATATGGAAAGCTGATTGTACTTGCCATGAGTATTGCATATAGGCTATACTATGCATACGCATAGGTTCAAGGCTTTGGTATATACGGAAATGCTTATGAATCTGTGACATGGCATGATATATGGGAGGTGCTATGCCATAAACAGTGGCACTTCCTTTTTTCAATGCACAATAAAGCATGAATAAAACAAAGGAAATATAAAGATTAAGAGGCATAAGGAAAAGGAGACAGGCTATGAGATTAGATAAATACCTTAAGGTATCAAGACTTATAAAAAGACGTACAGTAGCTAATGATGCATGTGATGCAGGAAGAGTTATGATTAATGATAAGGTTGCCAAGGCATCAGCTGATGTAAAAGCAGGAGATATTATAGAGATATCCTTTGGCAATAAGAATGTTAAGGTGAAAGTAACAGATGTGAAGGATACTGTAAAAAAAGAAGAAGCTAAAGAAATGTTTGAATATATTTAAGAATCAAAGTCATATTTTCATATATTCCCCAATATATTAGACAAGTAGATATAAAATAGGCTTGTGCATGATTGAAGGGAGTTGTGGATGATGGAGGAAACAAGACGTGTAAGACATCCTCATACAGTTCATATGGAGGATAGAAAAAAAGTTGAATTCACAGGGATTACAGATGTTATATCATTTGAACCGGTTAAGGTCATGTTAGAATCAGATTATGGAGTTATTGTCATAAAAGGAGATGCACTTCACGTAAATAAGCTGTCAGTGGAAAAGGGAGAACTGGATGTAGATGGAAGAATAGACTCAATAGTTTATTCGCAGAATAGTACAGCGGGTAAAAAGGGTGAGCCCCTTATAAACAGGCTGTTTAGGTAGTATAAGCTATGACAGCAGAGATTGTATGGGAGAGCAGTACGCTTTGCAGGACACTCTGGTGGGGAATGGTATTTGCAGCGGAGTATGATACAATAAGGATATTTAGAAGAATAGTAAAACATAATATGCTTGTTATCATGGTTCTTGAGGATATGGCATACTGGATATATGTATCAATAAAAATATTTTCTATATGTTTTTATGTTAATGATGGGGTTATAAGGGCTTTTATTATAGCGGGTTTTATTATGGGTGCAGGGCTTTATGTTAAGGCATTAAGCAGATATTACATAAAATATGGTGTTAAGCTTATATCATTTTTTATAAAAATAGTCAGTATAATCATAATAAAACCATTGAAATTCATTTTATCTATGGTTAGAATGATATCAGGAAAGCTGTTGTTTCCTGTAAAGTTATGTTGCCGGTATATTAAGAGCAAAATACCTTTTAAATCTGACATCATTAAACATACTAAAAAGAAAATCATAAACGATAATTATGATAATGACATTAGTAATAAGCAGTCTTAGATAAATATAAAGATGTATACAGAATTGGAGCGGTATATATGAAATTTGAAACAAGAAGAGAACGGGAACTCCGTAGAAAGAGACAAAAGCGTTCAGCTATATTAGGTATGGTGTTTGCTATACTTGTTGTTATCGGACTTGGCATACTGTTATGGAATGGAAAGAAGAATATTGAAGCTAAGAATGTTGAATATGAAAAAGAAATATCACAGCTTCAGGCACAGGTAGATAGTGAACAGAAACGTACAGATGAACTTAATGAATACAAAAAATATATACAGACTAAAAAGTTCGTCGAGGAAGTTGCTAAAGATAAGTTTGGTCTTGTGTATCCTGATGAGATAATATTCAGAGGAAAGAAGTAGATGAATATAAGCACATAGTATATAGCAGAAAACACTGTTATGTACATGTGCTTTTATTGTTGTTACATCGGCTGGGAGTAAAATATTTTTTGATACTTATATCTTGACGGGCATTTAACACAATATGACATTTTTTTTCATATGTATGTGTATATAATGATGTCTGTTAAATGGAAAAGTATATGAAGTATCGTAAGGGGAGATTAGTGTGAAAAATAAGATTTTTCACACGCAAGATTTGAGCTTCGCACAAACTTGAGATGCGCTGAAAAGCAGTGCAAGAATGGAGATTATTATGAGTAGATGTGATGAGTTGTGTATGACATATACAGTTAACAGGCTTTCAGAAACAGCAAAAACATTCAGAAGATTAGGGGAAACGTATGAATGTGCTTCAGGTGATGAGGCAAAAAGTCCAAGCTTTAAGAGACAGCTGTTTTTAGTTGCAGATATTCTTGATGATTGTACACTTATGCAGCTGGAAGCAGACAAGCCTGCTAAAGGCATGCTAAGGGATATGTCATCAAGAGCACTTATATCAGGTATTGTTATCAGAGAAGTAAATATACTTAAAAGCAAAAATGGAAAAAATGAGGTTGTTGTACAGGCAAGGACACTTGGGAAGGGCTGTACATCAGAAAGAAAGATAAGAAAAATCATATCAGATGTATTTGGTGGCGGGTATTATTCAGACCATAACAACAGGCTTGTTGTGAATGAAGAATGTCAGCAATATGTATATCATCAGGAGAACAGATTCAGATTCCTTTCAGGTGTGGCAAGGGAATGTAAGGATAAAAGTGGATTTAATGGGGATAATTTCATGGTTTCCAATCTTTCCTGTGGAAAAGTTGTTGCAGCTATAGCTGATGGATGTGGAAGTGGTAAAAGAGCATTCATAGAGAGCCGTATGGTTATAGAACTTATGGAAAACTGCATAGATGCCGGATTTGAGGAAAAAACAGCAATAGATTTTATCAATTCAGCATATATCAATGGTGGAGGCATGGGGAATCCTGTAACTATGGATATGAGTGTTGTTGACTGCCAGTCAGGTATAATGCACTGCATAAAAATGGGAGCGGTATCAACATTTATAAAAAGAGAAGGCTGGGTTGAAATAATAAAGTCATCAACGCTTCCTATGGGAGTTTTAGAGCAGGTTGACTATGATTGCACGGACAAGAAGCTATATGACGGAGATTATGTTATAATGATAAGCGATGGCGTACTAGATAATCTTCCATGTGTGAACAAGGAAGAAAAGCTTGTCGAGATAATCAACAGTGTGAGGATGAAGAAGCCAAAGGCAATAGCTGATGAAATATTAAAAAAGTCAATGGGGTATAATCATGAAAAGGTTTTTGATGATTGTACGGTTCTTGTCTTCGGGCTGTTTGATACATATACAAAATGATAATGATGTAAGAAACAAAATACTTTTGCCACTTACATATGATAGCAGGATAAGTAAATAAAGGTATATAAAGAGGAAAGATATGGATAAACATACAGTAAAAACAGAGCGGGCAGTATATAGTTATATAAGAAGCAATCATATGTTTGATGATTGTAAGCATATCATAACCGGAGTTTCAGGCGGAGCAGATTCAGTCTGCCTTTTACTCATGCTATGTGATTATGTTAAAAAATATCAGCCGGATGTATGTATACATGCTGTTCATGTTAATCATATGATAAGGCAGGAAGCATTATCAGATGAGGAATTCACAAAGAAATTATGTGAAAAACACGGGGTTGACTGTTACGTGGAACATATAGATTGTGTGGGGATTGCAAGAAAAAATAATCTTACAGTAGAAGAGGCAGGAAGGCTTGAAAGATATAGGATATTTAATGAGATAGCCAAAAAATATGCATATGATGGTAAATCTATGATATCAGTTGCACATCATATGAATGACCAGGCTGAAACTGTTATTATGAATATGGCGCGGGGTACTTCATTAAAGGGTGTACGTGGAATAGTACCGGTGCGTGATAACATTTGCAGACCTTTGTTGTGTATAACAAGAAGCCAGATAGAAGGTTACTTAACAGCAAGAGAACAGTCATATGTCACAGACATTACTAATTATGATAATGATTATACAAGAAATGCTATAAGAAATGTAATACTTCCATATATGTGTGAGCATATTAATAAAAGAGCGGTAAATAATATATCGTCTATGGCAGAAGATATAAGGGAAGCAGATGAATATATAGACAGGCAGACAGACAGGCTGTATGAGGAATGTGTGTATGAGAGTATACAGGATCACAAAGAGACAGGTGGAAACAATAATGAAACTGACATTATAAGGATAGCACTGGATAAGCTTAATAAGGCTGATATGCTGCTTGTTAAGAGGGTTATTTATAAATGTCTTGTCAGGCTGGCTGGAAGGGCAAAGGATATATATTCTGTTAATGTTGCTGATATAGCTGCACTTTCAGGAATGCAGACAGGAAAAAAGATACATTCAGTATATGGCATACAGGCAGAAAGAGAATATGATTATATAGTTCTTAAAAAGAATATAACAGATTTAAAAGATACGTATAAGGCAGCAGTAGATATAAGCAGTCTTGACGTGAATGGCGAAGCGTTAAAGATTAGTGTTGACAAGGATATATATATTGCAGGATATGGGGAGAAATATGTATCTGATATTACATTTTCGCTTGTTGATAAAAAAATATCTTTTAAGAATGATGAAAATACAGAAACTAGTGGTAAAATTCTCATAAATAAATCAAATAATGTCTATGCTAAATATTATGATTATGATAAAATTAATAAATTACTGGATATAAGATTCAGAAAACCACAGGATGATATTGTGGTATCTAATGATGGAAGTACTAAAAAACTAAAAAAAGAACTTGTAGATAGAAAGATACCATCAGCATACAGGGACAATGTACTTCTTGTATGCGATAAGAATCATGTGTTATGGGCGTGCGGCGTAAGAAGGTGTGAGAGCTGCCTTGTGGATGATGAAACCAGCTGCGTGCTTCAGATATTGATCAATATGAAAGAGAGGAACTAAATATGGCAGATATGCATAAGATAAGTGTCATGATATCAGAGGAAGAGTTACAGGCAAAAATATCAGAGCTTGGTGAGAAAATCAGCGCAGATTATGAGGGGAAGGAAGTAAAGCTCATATGTATACTTAAGGGAAGTGCATTCTTTTGCTGTGAGTTAGCTAAAAGAATCACCGTTCCTGTAAAGATAGATTTCATGCAGACTTCAAGCTATGGAAGTGGAACAAAGTCAAGTGGAAATATAGTTATAAAGAAAGATCTTGATGAATCTATAGAAGGCGAGCATGTTATTGTGATTGAGGATATTATTGATTCTGGTAATACTCTCTACAGGCTTATGCCTATGCTTAAGGAACGTAATCCAGAAGATATATGTATATGTACACTTCTTGATAAGCCGGACAGGAGAGAAGTTGATATAGATGTAAAGTACAACGGATTCAACATCCCAGATGAATTCGTAGTTGGATATGGTCTTGATTATGATCAGAGATATAGAAATCTCCCATTTATAGGTGTTGTACATCTTGATGATGGGGAATAATGCGTTAGAGCTGATAACTGCAGCATATCATATCAGGCAGCGGGCATCTGATGTTAATCAGGAAAATGCATAAGAATGGAGAGTTATAATGGATAATAAAAGAGGTTCAAGATTTTCCGGAGTGGGAGTCTATCTGTTTATAGTTGTTATTGCAGCGATGTTTATTATGTATGTATCACGCATGAATTCGGGGGCAGGTGATTACACATATGGTGAATTCGTAAATGATGTTAATAAAGGTAAAGTAGAAAGTGTCGTTATAAGACAGAACTCAGAGGTTCCTACTGGTGAGTTATCTGTTAAAGTAAGCGGTGTACAGAATGTTAAGAATGTATATGTATCAGATGTTAAACAGGTAGAGGAAATATTACTTGATAAAAATATATCTTATACACTTAAGGATGTAACAAGACAGAGCGTTCTTCTTACATCAATCCTTCCTTTTGGTCTGAGTCTTGTAGTGCTTATATTCTTTATGATGATGTTTACAAGACAGGCTGGCGGTGGCGGTGGAAACGCTAAGATGATGAATTTTGGAAAAAGCCGTGCACGTATGGTAAGCGGTGAAGATAACAAGGTTACTTTTAAGGATGTAGCAGGTCTTAACGAAGAAAAAGAAGAACTTGAAGAAATAGTTGATTTCCTTAAGGACCCTGTAAGATATACATCACTCGGTGCAAGAATACCTAAGGGTGTTATATTAACAGGTGCACCTGGTACAGGTAAGACACTTCTTGCAAAGGCTGTTGCCGGAGAGGCTAATGTTCCGTTCTTTAGCATATCTGGTTCCGACTTCGTTGAAATGTTTGTAGGTGTTGGTGCATCAAGAGTAAGAGATATGTTTGAAGAAGCAAAAAAGAATGCACCATGCATTATATTTATAGATGAGATAGATGCTGTTGCCAGAAGAAGAGGAACAGGCATGGGTGGCGGACATGATGAAAGAGAGCAGACACTTAACCAGATGCTTGTTGAGATGGATGGTTTCGGTGTGAATGAAGGCATCATCGTTATGGCAGCCACAAACAGAATAGATATCCTTGATCCAGCGATATTAAGACCAGGCAGATTCGACAGAAAGATAGTTGTAGGGAGACCAGATGTACAGGGAAGGCTTGAAATATTACAGGTACATGCGGCAAAGAAACCACTTGGTGATGATGTTGACCTTGAGAAGCTTGCAAGAACTTCAGCCGGCTTTACAGGCGCTGACCTTGAAAATGTATTGAATGAGGCAGCTATAGGAGCAGCAAGAAAGAAGTCAAAGTATATAACAAATGCTGATGTAGAAGAGGCATTTATAAAGATAGGAATAGGTGTTGAAAAGAAGAGCAAGATTATCTCTGACAAGGAAAAGAAGATTACAGCATATCATGAATCAGGTCATGCTATACTGTTTCATCTCCTTCCAGATGTAGGTCCTGTACACACGATATCTATCATACCTACCGGCATGGGCGCAGCAGGTTACACTATGCCGCTTCCAGAGCGTGATGAGATGTTTAATACAAAGGGCAAGATGCTTCAGAATATTATAGTAAGTCTTGGTGGACGTGTGGCAGAGGAGCTTGTGTTTGATGATATAACAACAGGGGCTTCACAGGATATAAAGCAGGCAACACAGACAGCAAGAGATATGGTTACAAAGTATGGTTTCTCAGAGAAGCTTGGACTCATAAATTATGATACAGATAGTGATGAGGTATTTATCGGAAGAGATCTTGCACATACAAGACCATATGGTGAAGATGTTGCGGCACTTATCGATAAGGAAGTTAAGGATATAGTAGATGAGTGTTATGTTAAGGCTAAAAAGCTTATATCTGAGCACATGGATGTTCTTAAAAAGAGTTCAGAGCTTTTGCTTGAAAAAGAAAAGATATCAAGAGAAGAATTTGAAGGACTTTTTACTGATAATGTAACAGCATAGAGCAATAAGGGTATAGAATAATATGGGTATAGAGCTATGAAAATCCACATATTGTATTGATTTATAAACACACAATGTGCAGTATGCACAAAAAAATATCGCAATTATTGTGAAGTTTGTGAACACTTATGGGGCTTTGTATGATATTATAATTAATGTAAAAACCCCCAATACATTATATATTTTTTGCTACACCCCATAATAAGTGAAATACCTTCTCCAAAAAGGACAGTCCCCCCAGACTGTCCTTTTTACTTTATAATAATAAGGCTGAAGAAAGTATTATGGTGGATGAATTAAAGAAATCTTAATAAATATATCTTATAGTTGAATAAATACCTTCAATGATATAAAATTATATGTGATTAATGTCAAGGAGCAGATTCTATGATAATAAGCGCAGCAGTTGAAAATCTTGCATCGTGGGAAAAGAAGTTGTTGTATATGTGTAATGCAAGACCTACCATCAATACAAGAGCTTTGTTTTCTGACGTTACAGAGGATTATAGAAGTCCGGCAGAGCCTATGCCGGGGGATACAGTAAAGATAAGACTGAGAACAGGACGTTATAATGTAGATAAAGCGTATATATATGTAAATAATGTAGAATACCCTATGACAAGGATCAAGGCTGATGGTCTTTTTGATTATTATGAAGCAGACATTAAAGTTGGTGAAGAAAAGCTTTACTATTATTTTAAGGTTGAGACGGGAAAGGTCGTATGCTATTACAATCAGATAGGGGCGATAAAAGAACTTAATATATATTATAACTTCCAGATCATGCCAGGATTTAAAACACCTTCATGGGCTAAGGGAGCTGTTATGTACCAGATATTTGCAGACAGGTTTTATGATGGTGATAAGTCTAATAATGTACTGGATAATGAGTACAGCTATATAGGAGAGCATGTCTGTCAGGTAAAAGACTGGGACAAGTATCCTGCATCTATGGGAGTAAGGGAATTTTATGGTGGAGATTTAAAAGGAGTACTGGATAAGCTTGATTATCTAAGCGATTTAGGTATCGAGGTTATATATTTTAATCCTTTGTTTGTTTCACCATCCAACCACAAATACGATATCCAGGATTATGATTATATAGATCCACATTTTGGAGTGATAAGAAAAGATGATGGAGAACTTCTTAGTGATGGTGACCAGAACAATACACATGCAACACGCTATATAAACAGAGTTGCAAGCAGGGAAAATCTGGAAGCTAGTAACAGCTTTTTTGCAGAAGTTGTAAGACGGATTCATGAAAGAGGCATGAAGGTTATAATAGACGGCGTATTTAATCATTGTGGTTCATTCAACAAATGGATGGACAGAGAGCATATATACAGTTCAAGCGATGATGTTTATGAGTGTGGAGCATATGAAAAATACGAGAGTCCATATCACAGTTTCTTTAAGTTTTATGGTAATCAATGGCCAGACAATTGTTCATATGACGGCTGGTGGGGGCATGATACGCTTCCTAAGCTTAACTATGAGGAATCAAAGGAGCTTGAGAATTATATACTTGATATAGGTAAAAAATGGGTATCAGAGCCTTATAATGTTGATGGCTGGAGACTTGATGTTGCAGCGGATCTTGGATATAGCAAAGAGTATAATCATGAGTTCTGGAGAAAGTTCAGAAAGGCTGTTAAGGAAGCCAATCCAGAAGCTATAATCCTTGCTGAGAATTATGGAGATTCATATGACTGGCTGCAGGGAGACGAATGGGATACGATCATGAACTATGATGCATTCATGGAGCCAGTGACATGGTTTCTTACAGGAATGGAAAAGCATAGCGATGAAATGCGCCCGGATTCATTAGGCAATCCTGATTATTTCTTTGGTGCAATGCATCATAATATGGCACGAATGGGTGGACAGAGCTTTGCCATATCCATGAATGAGCTGTCAAATCATGATCATTCAAGATTCCTTACAAGAACTAATCACGTTGTAGGAAGGGTTGCAGATTTAGGACCGGATGCAGCTAACCAGAATGTAAATAAAGCAGTATTTATGGAGGCGGTCGTTATACAGATGACCTGGCCTGGTGCACCAACAATATACTATGGAGACGAAGCAGGTGTATGTGGATTTACAGATCCTGATAATAGAAGAACATATCCATGGGGACATGAGGATAAGGAGCTTATTCAGTTCCACAAGGATGTTATAAAGATGCATAAGGAGAATGAAGTGCTTAGAACAGGTTCGTATAAGCAGCTTTGTTCAGAACACAATGTTATTGCATATGGAAGATTCAATATGAATGATGCAGTTGTTGTGGTTGTTAACAACGGCGAAGATGAAACAAGAGTAAAGATTCCGGTATGGGAAACAGGACTTGGCATGGATGAGGATGTTGAACAGATAATGGTGACATTTGATGGTGGATATACTATAGACAGGCAGGGATACAGGCTTAAAGATGGAAAGCTTGATATAGGATTAAGAAAAACATCGGCAGTAGTGTTAAGAAAACTTCGCTGGTAGGAAATTAAGAAATGGAGTCAGATATGGCAGCAGATAATAATGATGGAAAGAAGATACAGCTTAACCGTAAAATGAGATTATGGAATAAGTATAAGAATCCAATAATTGGAGCTGTGTCGGTTATAGTTATAGTAATAGCAGCAGTAGTAGTATTAAGAGCATGCAGTGTTGGAAAAACGGATGACAGTGGAAAAACGGATAATAAGAATAACAACAGCACAACAATGTCAGCTTCTGCGGATAAGACAGAAATACAGACAACAGCAGGAAGTACACAGGAGACAACAGCTTCTGTAAATGATAATACAACACAGACAACAGCAGCTATGGCTTCTAAAGGAAGCGTTGTAAAGATAACAGATCCTGCGGATGAAGAAGAATATTCAACAAATGATTTATATGCAGACACAGTTCTTTTTGGAGATATGATTATAGAAGGTATACAGGATTACGGATATCTTGGTACAGGCAATATTGTGTCAGATAATAATCTTACAACAGACAAGGCTCATAATTATATATCAGATGTTAAAGACAGAACACCATCCAAAATATTCCTGCTTGTAGGACTTAATGACCTTAACTATGGAACAAGATCAGGAACGGATGTTGCAGAAAGAATAGAGAACTTAGTAGCAGCACTTAAAGAAAATATTCCATCGGCAAAGATATATGTTGTTTCATTACTTCCTGTTACAGAAAGCTTTGAAGCAAAATCATCAGTTAAGATTAAACAGTCAGATATAAATGATGCGAATAAGAAGCTTGCAGAAGATGCAACAACAATGGGTGCTGTGTTTGTAGATATAGCAGATTCATTTAAAGATGGTTCAGGTTATCTGAATACAAAATATTCAACAGGTGGATATAATCTTAATCATAATTATTATCCATTTTTCCTGAATAAGTTAGCAGGAGCGGCTAAATAATGAAATTCTATGTAATGACACTTTTTCCACAGATGATTCTGGATGGACTAAATACGAGTATCACAGGCAGAGCGATTGAATCAGGAGCTCTGTGTGTAGAAGCAGTTGATATAAGGGATTTTTCCAAGAACAAGCATATGAAGGTTGATGATTATCCATATGGCGGTGGGGCAGGCATGGTCATGCAGGCAGGACCGGTGTGTGATGCATATGAAAGTATTGCTGTAGAATGCAAAAAAAGACCAAGAGTGGTATATATGACTCCGCAGGGGCATACATTCAACCAGAGTATGGCAGAAGAGTTCGCAAAGGAAGAAGAACTTGTTATATTATGTGGACATTATGAGGGCATAGATGAAAGGGCATTAGAGCTTATAGTAACAGATTATGTTTCTATAGGCGATTATGTCCTGACAGGCGGAGAATTGCCAGCCATGGTTGTTATTGATTCTGTATCACGTCTTGTTCCGGGTGTGTTAAACAATGAAGAGTCAGCACAGACAGAAAGCTTTTCGGATGGACTGCTTGAGTATCCACAGTATACAAGACCGGCAGAATATAAGGGGCTTAAGGTGCCGGATGTACTCCTTTCAGGACACCATGGAAAGATAGAAGAGTGGAGACATAAGAAATCCTTAGAAAGAACGCAGCAATTCAGACCTGATATGTATGAAAAGTATATGAATAAAGAAAAATAAAAGAGAAATAAAAGAGAAATATAAGCTGCTTAAGTATATACACTTAAAGCTGCTTAAGGATTATATTGATGGTGTCAGGAGCTGTCCTGACATCATATTAAAATCCATCCAGACAATAACTACAGGATAACAACTTAAAAACGAAGATAAAAACGAAGATAATAACTTAAAAAATGTAGTTGACTAGTATGGTGTAAGTATGATAATATATTTAAGTATTTAATAATAGAGAGTGTTTATTACTTATGTCAGTGATATGAGGTTAATATGACCACCATAATTAACAGATGATCACAATATGCCTAGATAGCTCAGTCGGTAGAGCAGAGGACTGAAAATCCTCGTGTCACTGGTTCGATTCCGGTTCTAGGCACTAGATGTTGTAGGTATTACAGTACGTAATATCTACTTTTTTTGTTATAGTTTAATTTTATTCAATATTCAATATTTTTGTTGGATAATTTGATTTGAAAGATAATATAAGAGCTCATAAGCATTTTTTAATTAATATGAAATCAAAGAAATGCTTTATGAGCTTTTTTATTAAGTTAATTTCAATCTTAAAATTAAAGCTACTGATTTTAATTTCTATATTTGTCTAAGGAATATTTAGTTGCTTTGACGATATCTCTAATTATATAAAAATCTTGTGCTGAGCAATTACTTATAATATCAAATATTTCATCTTTTAAATATGAATTTTGGTTAAGTGTATCATATAGCAATTCATCGGTATGAACTGATAAACAATCAGCAATATTAACAAGAACTTGTAGACTAAGTTTAGTATTGCCTGTTTCTATATGGCTTAGATGTGTGACTGATATTCCGATTTTTTCAGCAAGTTGTTCCTGAGATAAGTTGTTTGCTTTACGGAATTTTCTAATACGTTGTCCTATTTTGTAGTAATCCATAGAGTACCTGCCTATATAATATAATGATACTTGAATTGTATAGGCAATTGTGATATTATTTAATAAACTACATGGGCGAGAATATGTGCATATACTTAAAAGGAGAAAAGTATGAGAAAAAAATATATATTTATAATTGGATTTATTTTAGTATTATTAACAGGATGTTCTCAGAAAACAAATGATGTTGAAAGTAAAATAGAAAATGTATCAAATCAAAAAGATAATGAGTTTACAGAAATTAACAATATTATTGATATTGACCTAAAAAGCGTGAGATATACAGGCGATTACGATAATCGTTTTTTAGGATTCTCTGGTGATAAAGCATATTTGTTTGATGTAAATGGACAAATTTTAAATGAGTATAGTGATAATAGTAACCCAACAGAATTTTTTAATACAATATATGCGAAAGAATATATTAATAGTGCAAAGCAACAATCATATTATAAAATAACAGATGTCAAGGGAAATGATATAACTTACAAATATATGAACTCAGATGATAAATTTTATAATATATATTTGGTGGATAAAAGTCCTATGATTTTAGCATCAATATTTGAAGAAAATCCTACTTCTAGTAGTGTAAAATTGGTATTTAAGGATATTAATGGTGATATTAAATATTCGGTCAGCACAGATGATGAAAGTCTAAAAAGTAATAAAATAGATGTAAAATATTTTAAATCATTAACATTAAAAGTGGATTATATTGGAGATGGCATAGTTTATTTAAAAAATACGCCGTATTCATATTTTATTAATATTAAAACAAATGAAGTGTTTAAAGATAAATATGAGGCTCATAGTAATTATATAAATGGTTATATGTCATACAGAAGTGTAGGAGGTAATGGAATTTTAGATGTACATGGGAATCAGATACTTAATGATACATCAAAAAAATTAGATTGTACGTATAGTAATGGAGTTTATTATAATTTTGAAGATAAAAAATTTTATGATTTAGATGGAAATGCAATTATTGATTTATCAGAATTTGATGTAGAAAGTTCAGATAAGTATTTTGGTGTTAGTGCCAGCAATAAATTAGGAGAATATGTTTTTGACAAATATGGATATTGCAATATTGTTGTAAAAAATCCTTCTGGAAAAAATTATTATGGAATAATAAATAAAAATGGTGAATGGATTAAGGAACTACAGAGTACAGAAATTAGATATGAAAAAGAGTTATATGAAGATGTAATATTGTATGAAGACTATGAGGGATATAAGGTATACGATGTAAAAAATAAAAAAGATATTGGAATCACTATGACAAGTACGAATCAATCATTTGTAAAAGATAATTTCTTTAAGGAAAATTATATAGATATAAAAGACGGAAAATTATATATGTATAATTTTAAAGAAGGTAAATCAAAAATAATAGAATTATTTAAATTATGATGGGAGATTAGCTATGAAAAAAATATTTTTAGTGATGTTTATTTTTTTTACAATGTTTTCTATATCAGCATGTGGTGAAATTCAAGTAAAAAATACTGAAGAATCAATCACAGAGTTAAGTGAAAAAGACAAGAGAGAGCAAGAGTGGCAAAAGGAAAAGAGCAAAATAATGAATTCTATAAATGAAGACAATGCTGAATATAAGGGAAAATGTGGTGCATACACTAATTGGTATCATAAAAATAATACATTAGTTATGAAAGGTAAAGGAAGTGTGATAGAAGATTGGAAAGATTATTTAAGAGAAAATAATATAACATTGGATATTAAAACTATAGTACTAGATGATAATATAACAGAAATGTATCCAGGAACTTTTATGTATTCAAATGTTGAAAATGTATATTGGTCAAATGGAATGGACGAGATTACAAGAGATGCTTTTTTTGGTTGTAAAAAATTGAAGGAAATGTATTTACCAAGTAGTATCAAGAAAATAGGTAATTCAGCATTTATGGGATGTGAAAATATTGAAAAGATAGAAAATAGTGAACAATTGGTTAAAATGGGAGATTTTGCTTTTGCATCATGTAAACAACTAAAGGAAATTACAGTTTCTAATAATGTTGAAATAGGAGAGCAGGCATTTTACCAGAATATTGTTGTAACAAAAAAATAGAAATATGTTTATAGGCAGTAAATATACTTTAATTTTTGATTATGTATTTAAAAATACGATTGTTTTGATTTATATAAAAGCGAAAGAGAGGGATAATCAATGAATAACAAAAAAATAATAATAACTGTTTTGGTTTTAGTTTTAGTGTGTATTAGTGCATGTGGAAAAAAGGAAGTAGCTAGTAATCCACAAGAGCAATTAACTGGTAAGTGGGATTTTGTTGAACAATCACCTAAAAAATGTCCTTCAATACAAAATATAAGGTATAACAACATAAGCGAAAATAAATTAGAATTATTTAGTGATGGTTCAGCAATTGCGGATGGAGAGTCTGTAAAATGGAGTGCCGAAAATGGACGACTTAAAATAGGTAGTGATGTTTCTAGTTATGAATTGTCAGATAATAAGTTGAAATTAATAGATGATGATGGGTGTGAAAGAATATATGAAAAAAAATAGCTTATTTTAATATATAATTGAAATTATAAAATAAGTAAAGATGTATGATATGCAAAGTGCGTAAGTTATGTGGTGACAAAACTTATGCACTTTTTGAATTTTATCTTTAATGCAATGATGTTAGTATTTTAAATATTATTTGAGAGTAATGAGCATAACAGTTCTTTTTTCGTGAAAAATTATGGTATAATAAAATTGGTTCATAAGTATATTTCCTTTGGTTTAGGTTTTTAATAATTAACATGGTATCAAAGAAATGCTATATGAGCTTTTTTATTTAATTAGCATTAAGTTTCAATTTACAATTGGTAAAAAGTATGCATAGCTATACAATATAAAAATTATCAAATATAAGGTATAAAAGATATGAAAGATAAAAAATATAAAATTCAAAAAGAAAAAGTACACCAATATGATGATATGCTCGGAAAATTAGAAGCATATAGCAAGGAAAACATAGTTCCTATGCATATGCCAGGTGCTAAACGAAACAGTGAACTTATTGGAAGATATATGGATGACATGCCAGCACCATATGACATTGACATTACTGAGATAGATGGCTTTGATAACATGCATAATGCAGATGGATTGATAAAGAAAGCATTTGAAAAGACAGCGGCATTATATGGAGCTGATGAGAGTCTGTTTTTAGTTAATGGAAGTACAGCAGGTAACATGGCGGCAATATGTGGAGTTACGGATAAAGGGGACAGTATAATAGTGGCAAGAAACTGTCACATTTCCGTCTATAATGCAATTATCCTAAATGAACTGGATGCGAATTATGTTTATCCACAATATGATGACGAATATGGATACTATAAGGGGATAAGTTTAAGAGAAATAAAGGATACTGTGGAAAAGAATGAGAGTATGGGCAAAGATATTAAGGCAGTAGTTATAACTTCTCCGACATATGAAGGTAATGTTTCAGACATTAAAAATATAGCAGCATATCTTCATGAACATAATATACCGCTTATAGTTGATGAAGCTCATGGAGCACATTTTAAGTTTTCTTGTGAATTTCCACAGACGGCAGTTGAGCAGGGGGCAGATATAGTTATAAACAGTGTACATAAGACACTTCCTTCGCTTACACAGACGGCAGTTATGCATATAAACTATGGATATGTAAATGTTTCTAAGGTGAAAAGATACTGGAATATATATCAGTCAACCAGTCCATCATATATACTTATGGGATCAATAGACAGATGCATGAGCATAATAGAAAAAGATGGTGAATATCTTTTTGAAAATTATATATCAAAGTTAAAAATATTACGCAATAAATTAGGTCAGCTTAAAAATATAAAGCTTATAGATTCAGATGATATATCAAAGATAGTTATTGGCTGTGATAATGCTAAAAAACTATACGATATATTATTAAAGGAGTATGGAATACAGCTTGAAATGTCGTCATTAAAGTATGCAATAGCCATGACATCAATATTCGATTCTGCAGAGTATTATGACAGATTTTACAATGCATTGTGTGAAATAGATAGAAGGTATAATGCCAATAATATAAACAATAGTGCAAATAATAATCAAAATTATGCTGAGCATTACAATATATTTAATAATACTTTATCAATTAAAAAAGCAGATATAAAAGTAAATATAGCTGATTTTAAAAATGAAGCTTTAATGAGTATAGCAAAAGCTTTAAATGAAGGTGATAAAAACGGATATGATAAAATTATGATGAATGACAGCTCTTTGTATGGTAGAATAAGTGCAAAGATGGTATATGTGTATCCACCTGGAATTCCAATTCTTTGTCCTGGTGAGATTATATCTGAAAATGTCGTTAATATAATAAGCAAAGCAATAGATAATGGCCTTGAAGTAGTTGGACTTGAACTGGATGGACTTGAATATCCTTATACTAACGATAACATTAATGATGATTTGAAATATAATTCAGAGGATAACTTAAAAAATAGTTTAAAAAACAATTTAAAAGATAGCCGCAACGATAAAAACACAAAAAATGAGGGATGTAAAGGAGCATTTGTATGCCTGAAATAGCATTTATAATGGGAAAAAGTTCCAGTGGAAAGGATCATATATTTAAGGCACTTATAGAGGATGAAACACTTGGGTTAAGTACAATAACCATGTATACAACACGCCCTATGAGAGCTGGTGAAACAGATGGGGTTGAGTATTATTTTGTAGATGATAACAAAGTCTGCGAGTTTGAGAAAAATAATAAAATCATTGAAATGAGGAAATATCAGACTGTATACGGAGAGTGGAAATATTTCACAGCAGATGATGGTCAGATAGAGTCTGGAAGTGGAAAGCGTTACATAGTTATTGGAACAATAGAGGCATATAACAAATTCGTGGAGTACTTTGGAAAAGAGTGTATGCTTCCGATATATATTGAAGTAGAAGATGGACTAAGACTGCAGAGGGCTATTAAGAGAGAACAGGAGCAGGATGTTCCACATTACGAGGAAATGTGCAGAAGATTTTTAGCTGACAGCGTTGATTTTTCAGAGGAAAATATAAGAAATGCCGGTATTGTTAAAAGATTCAGTAATAACGGCTCAATTGATGAATGTATATATAATATAAAAGCGGAAATAAAGACAAGATTGTTTTAATGCTGTATTTATGATAATATGTTATATGATTGGAGTTTGCTATGGATATTAAAGTTAATGATATTAAAGCGTCATCTCAGATACAGAGTGTGAAAAGCACAGCAAGTTCAGATGATAGTTTCAAGTTTACATTAATAAGTAATATTGAAGAAAAAGACCTTCAGGAAAAGCTTGGTAATATGATGCAGGAGATTACTGAGCAGGGAGAAAAGATTGCTAAGCATATGGATATTAAAGATATGCGTAAGTACAGAGAACTCGTAAAAGGCTTTTTAAATGAGGTAGTTAATCGTTCGCATAAGTTTTCAAGAGAGAACTTTCTTGACAGAAGAGGCCGTCACAGAGTATATGGCATAGTCAAGCTTGTTGATAAGAATCTTGATGAACTTGCAGGTGAACTTGTTAAAGAAGAAAAGAATCACCTTGAAATCGTTGGAAGGATAGATGATATAAGGGGGCTTCTTCTTGATATCACAGCATAAGCATAGTCATATAAAAAGAAGTAGAAAGATGCAGGAATAAACAAAATGAGTAGTTTTTCAGATATTTATGGATATGAAACAATTAAAGAGCATATGCAGAGTGCCATTAAGCTTGGTAAAGTATCACACGCATATATTATAAATGGCGGACTTGGTTCAGGAAAAAAGATGTTAGCAGGAATATTTGCTAAGACTCTGCAGTGTGAGAATATGGAAGAGACAGTTAATCCATGTAATAAATGTCATTCCTGCATACAGGCAGATTCAGGCAGCCAGCCTGATATTATATGGGTTAAGCATGAGAAACCAACAAGTATTGGTGTTGATGATGTAAGAGACCAGATAATATCTGATATGCAGATTAAGCCATATTCAAGCAGATATAAGATATATATTATAGATGAGGCTGAAAAGCTCACAGTTGCAGCACAGAATGCACTTCTTAAGACTATAGAAGAACCACCGGTCTATGGTATCGTAATATTTCTTACAACCAACGCAGATATATTCCTTCAGACAATATTATCAAGATGTGTAATGCTTGATTTAAGACCTATAAAGGATAGTGTTGTAGAGGAATATCTTAAAAGCAATTATGATATATCAGAATATGAATGCAGGTTTGCAGCGAATTTCGCACAGGGAAAGATAGGACGTGCAAAAACGATTGTAGAAAGTACAGAGTTTGCACATCTTAAGCAGGATGTTATGCATGTTATAAAGAATGTTAAGGAGATGTCATCAGCAGAGATTATGTCTGTAGTTAAAGACATAACGAATTATAAGCTTACAATAGATGATTATCTTGATCTTATGGCTATGTGGTTTAGGGATGTGTTATTGTTTAAGAGTACAAATGATACGAATTATCTTATATTCAGTGATGAAATATCGCTTATTAAGTCACAGGCACAGATTATGTCATATGAGGGCATTCAGGATATACTTAATTCCATAGATAAGGTGAGAATAAGACTTAAAGCTAATGTTAACTTTGATTTATGTATAGAGCTTCTTATTATGGCTATGAAAGAGGCTATGTAGGTATAAGTTAAGATGTAATATATTGGATATGACAATATGAGAATAACAACATTGAAAATGAAATAAAAAGTCATGGATGTGGCTTTTTATGGAAGTTTCAACGCACATTAAATGCAAATAAACTGACTAAAGGTTAGGAGAATATAATGACTAAGGTTGTTGGAGTTAGATTCAGACAGGTGGGAAAGATATATTTCTTTGCACCTGGCAAATATAGTGTTGAGGTTGGCCAGCACGTTATAGTTGAAACAGCGCGTGGTGTTGAGTATGGTTCTGTTGTACTTGGAGAGAGAGAAGTTGAAGACAGTGATGTAGTACAGCCACTCAAAGCGATTATAAGGATAGCTACTCTGGAGGATGATGAAAGAGAAGCAAAGAACAGGGAAAAAGAAAAGGAAGCCTATAAGATATGTCTGGAAAAGATTAAAAAACATAATCTTACTATGAAGCTTATCAAGGTTGAGTATACATTTGATAATAATAAAGTATTGTTCTACTTTACAGCAGATGGAAGAATAGATTTCAGGGAGCTTGTTAAGGATCTTGCATCAGTGTTTAAGACACGTATAGAGTTAAGGCAGATAGGTGTAAGGGATGAAACTAAGATTCTAGGTGGTATAGGTTCATGTGGAAGACCACTGTGCTGTGCAACATATATGCCAGAGTTCGTACCAGTATCTATTAAGATGGCAAAGGAGCAGAATCTCTCACTTAATCCATCTAAAATATCAGGTGTGTGTGGACGACTTATGTGCTGCCTTAAGAATGAGCAGGAAACTTATGAAGAGCTTAACAGCCATCTTCCAAGTGTAGGAGATTATGTAACCACTCCTGAGAAGCTTAAAGGTGAGGTGTCAAGTGTCAATGTATTAAGACAGCTTGTTAAAGTTATAGTAACACTTGATGGCGATGAGAAAGAAATAAGGGAATATCCTGTTTCAGAGCTGCGATTTAAGCCTAAAAGAAAAAACGACAGAATGAACATAGATGATAAAGAGTTAAAAGAGCTTGAAGAGCTTGAGAGAAAGGAAGGAAAAGCCCATATCAATGATGACTGATGTTAAGATAAATGCAGAAGCTTGTATTAATGCAGAATATAAGATTAATGCTAATGAACGAATAGATGATTTATGCAGGGATAATCTTAAGTTAATCCAGAATACAGATGTGTTCTGTTTTGGTATGGATGCAGTTTTATTGTCTACATTTGCAAAAGCAGGAAAGAATGATAAGGTGCTGGATCTTGGTACAGGGAATGGTATAATACCTATACTTATGCAGGCTAAGAATCCTGGTGGTATGTATACAGGACTTGAGATACAGGATATAAGCTTCAATCTTGCAGCAAGAAATGTCAGTTTGAATAACCTTTCTGATCACGTAAATATGGTTCAGGGTGATATTAAGGAAGCTTCACGTATATTTGGTGGGGCTTCTTTTAATGTTGTGACAAGTAATCCACCATATATGAATGAGAATCATGGAATAGTTAATCCTGAAAGTGCAAAGGCCATAGCAAGGCATGAGCTTTTATGTAGTCTTGAAGATGTAGTAAGAGAGGCATCTAAGTGTCTTAAGGTTAAGGGGCATATGTATATGGTGCACAGGCCATCAAGATTAGTAGATATATTTACATCTATGAAGAACAACCACTTAGAGCCTAAACGAATGAGGCTTGTATATCCATATGTGGATAAGCCTGCCAATATGGTGCTTATAGAGGCAGTTAAAGGTGGAAATTCGCAGCTTAAAGTGGAGGAACCACTTATTGTATATAATAAAGACGGAAGTTATACAGCAGAGCTTCTGGATATGTATGGAATGAAAGAATGAATCTGGGATGATTCCGGATATAAATAATAATCTGGAAGGTTATTAATATGGAAGCTACAATATGAAAGGGTGTTTGTATGGATAATAAAGATATATTGGAATCGGATAAAGGCATAAGCCAGGGTATAGGACAGTTATATTTATGTGCGACACCTATAGGAAATCTTGAGGATATAACATTCAGGGTGTTAAGAATATTAAAAGAGGTTGATGTTATAGCAGCAGAGGATACGAGAAACAGTATAAAGCTGCTTAACCATTTTGAAATAAATACGCCAATGACTAGTTATCATGAGTATAACAAGTATGACAAGGCAAAAACACTAGTTGAGAAAATGCTTAAGGGTGAAAATGTGGCCGTTATAACTGATGCAGGAACACCTGGTATATCAGATCCTGGAGAGGAGCTTGTACGACAGGCACTTGAGGCAGGTATAAAGGTATCAAGTGTGCCTGGGGCAGCAGCTTGTATAACAGCACTTACAATGTCAGGACAGGCTACAAGAAGATTTGCATTTGAAGCATTTCTTCCATCGGACAAAAATGAGAGAAAAGACATACTTTCAGAGCTTGAGTCAGAAACAAGAACAATGATTATATATGAAGCACCTCACAGGCTGTTAAAGACACTTAAGGAGCTTAGCACAGTGCTTGGTGGTGAACGTGCAATAACAGTGTGCAAGGAGCTTACGAAAAGATATGAAAACAGCATGGTGACAACACTTGATGGAGCCTGTGAGTATTATGAAGTGAATGAGCCAAGAGGCGAGTTTGTTCTTGTTATCGCAGGTAAGAGCCGTGATGCGATAAAGCAGGAGGAACAGGATAAGTGGAAGGCTATGTCTGAGATGGAGCATGTACAGATGTATATGGACCAGGGGATGGATAAGAAGGAAGCTATGAAGGCAGCAGCTAAGGACAGAGGAGTATCTAAGAGGGATATATACAATAAGCTGCTTGAAAGTGAATAAAAAATAGAAGAGGCTGTCGCATTAAGATTTTTTTCTTATTGCGACGGCCATTTTTGTTACAAAACTTATGCAAAATAGGTTGCTTTATTATAATAAATAATATATAATACGTTTACTTGTGAAATATTTCTAAAAAATATTAGGTAAAAGAAAAATAATTATAAAAGTGTTACAAAGAAGAAAAGGCGTTTTTTTTGGTAATATTATAATAATTATTTAAAGAATTGATTGTTTTAATTGAGGAATTGTTTATATTGTACAGTTTTTTGGAAATGTGAATCAAATATATATCAGGAGGAAGTTATGAAGAAGAAGACTTTTAACAGAGTATTCGCTATGTTTAGCGCAGTACTTATGTTGGTAGGTATGTTCCCTTCTGTTCCAGCGGCTGTTGTTGCAGCTGAAAGTACTGGAAGCGAAGGAACAGCAGTGGCAAAAAAGGCTTATGTCATGGATGCCGCTGACCTTAAAGCTGAGCAGTTTGGCGCAGAAGGCAAGGTCACAGAAGATATTAAAGTAGGAACAGATGGTTATTTCACTGTTGCTGCTAAGGGTGGTAAGAACTCATTAAAGACATTGGCTGATAAGCTTGAATGTAACATGGGTGAATATTCACAGGCGCTTAATCTTGGAGGTGGATTAAATGCATCTACAGGACAGGCAGGTATAACATTTACTACAACAGAGCCAGTTAAGGTTATAGCTTATGTTGCAGTAAAGTCAGTTAAAGATAAACATTCATTCCTGTATGCTAAAGCAGGGGCTAAGGCTACATCTATAGAGATGGAAAACGATACAAGCATTGTTAACAAGATTGAGTTTAATCTTGATGAAGCTGGTCAGTACTGGCTTGGTGGTGACAATGGAGGTAACTTCTTATATGTAGAGGTTCAGAGCCGTTTACCAGAATATACAGTTGATGGTGCAACAGTAGATGCATCAAAGTTTGGTGCTGATGGTAAGCTTATAGCTGATGATACATTATCAGGTTTCTTTAATGTATATAAGAATGGTGACAAGACAAAGTTAGTTACAGGTCAGTCAGTAGCTTATGGTAAGGAAACACTTACAACATCATTAAGATTAGATGGAAGTCCATCATTCGCAGATGGAAAAGAAAAGTCTGCTATCACATTTACAGCAAAGCAGGATTTCAGACTTACATTAGTAGCAGCCCAGAAGGGTTCAGGCGTTCCAGAATTACAGTATGCTAAGGATGGCGGTGCCACAGTTACACTTGCAGATGCAGTATTTGAAAAGGGTACAGCAGCTAAGTATACAGTAGAGCTTCCAGCTGGTACATATAAGCTTGGTTCTAAGAATGGTCTTGATATATTTAATATGAGTGTTAAGTATATTGAGAAGTATGAAATGAACGCTAATGACCTTGATGTTTCTAATGCAGGTGAAGATGGCAAGTTCAAGGTAACAGCAGATACACCAGTAGGAACAGATGGTTACTTCACAGTAGCTGGCAATGGTTCAAAGAATGTATTTATTAAGTTAGCAGCACCAGCAGAATATAAGGGTGTTACATATAACAATAAGCTTCAGCTTAGTGGAGCTACTAAGTTAGCAGATGGAACAGCAACAATTAAGGTTAATGTTGAAAAGACTGCTAAGATTACTCTTGTAGCGGCAGCTAAGGGAGCATCTGGTGAAGGTACTAACCTTATATATGCTAAGACAGGAGTTACTTCTGGTACAGCAATAGGTCAGTTAGGTGTAACAGATGAGATAGGAACATATACATTAGAAAATGTTAAGCCAGGTACATATTATATTGGTAGTGCTAAGGGTGCTGACATATACGATATCAAGGTAGAATATGATCCAGAAGAGAATAAGCAGGCAGTTGCATGGGATACAGTAGAATCTCCTGTTATCAATTCAGTTACAACAGATGCAGATGGAAACTTTGTTGTTAACTTCACATCAGTTATAGATGAACTTAAAGGTGCTGAGAATGTAAAGGTTACTATGCTTGAAGGTGGATACGAAGTATCTACAGTTAATGTTAAGGCACAGACAGATTCAGTTACATTTACACCACTCTGGTCAGGTGATTATACATTCACAGCAGTTGCACAGAGAGTTGGTGCAGCTGATAAGTCAAGTGGTGCATATAGTTATGGTGCATATACACTTGCAGTAAGAAAGCCAGTTATAACATGGGCACAGAATAAGGGTAACGGAAACGTATATCTTGACTGGGTTAATATTGAAGATGCAGACAGCTACGCAGTAAGCTATAGGGAAGCTGGAAGCACAGGTGATTTTACATATGCTGTTAAAGATCTTAAAGCAAGCCAGGCAGATTACACAGTAACAGGACTTGAGGCTGGTAAGAGCTATGAGTTTAAGGTTGAAGCAATAAGAAACAGCGATGGATTCGTTGCTAATGCTGTTGCAACAGTTGAAGTTAAGAAGGATGCAGATCAGAAATGGTATGTAGCCACAGTAGGTTCTGCACAGAAAACTAATGCGGTTATTACAGCAGAAGATGGAACAGTAACTAAGTATGATCTTGATTCACAGGAACAGACAGCTAATAAGCAGAACAACGTTGAAGCTTTAGATATTTCTAATACAAATGGAACTATTGAAATTGCTTCACAGACAAGTGGTAAGATATCTGATGATGAAGATGGTTTCTCTTACTACTATACAAAGATTGATCCAGATACAGAAAACTTTAAGTTATCAGCTACATTTACAGTAACAGATACTTCTAAGACACCAGATAACCAGACTGGTTTTGGTGTAGTAGCAGCTGATACACTTGGTATTAACAACTGGGGCAAGGTTGACTATGTACATAAGTATTTCAACTATGCTTCATCTATGGTATATAGCAGCAAGTCAAAAACAGCTTGTATGAGAAATGTAACAGGTTATACATCAGCAGATTCATCTAATAATGATGGTGTTGACAGAGTTGTTACAAAGAAAGACTTTAAGGCAGCTACATCATTTGCAGCAGATTCAACATATGAATTCTCACTTGAGAAGACAGATGAAGGATATACAGCAGTATGCAATGGTGAAGAACTTAAAAATACAGATAATTCATTCACATCAGTACAGGAAGATGGAACAGTTGTTGTTGGTGTGATGGTAAGTAGAAAGATTGGTGTTAAGATTAGTAACATCAAGTTCACTAAATCAGAGAGTAAGGGTATTACATCTAATGATAAGGGTGACGATAAGATAACACCAAGCGGAAGAGTATATTCTTCTAATACAGTAGGTGCAGCAAGCTATGAATTTATCTATGTTCCTAACTGTGATGGTACACTTAAAGTAACAGGTTCAGATGGTAAGACAGAAGAAAGAGTATTATCAGCTGGTGATGCTGCAAGAGTAAATGTAGCAGTTAATATTGGTGACAATAAGATATCTTATACATATGCTCCAAAGGCAAGTGATAAGATTACATCTACAGATGAACTTAAGGGTGATGTAACAGTTAAGCGTGCTACGTATGGAGAAGAGAATGGTGTTCTTATAGTATCACCAGATGGAACAAAAGATGGTGATGCTACAGAGGCTAAGCCACTTAATCTTGCAACAGCAGTACAGTATGCACAGCCAGGACAGACTATCGTACTTAAAGATGGTACATATAAGGATTGGATATCAATCCAGAGAAGCGTAAGTGGTACAGCAAGCAGAATGATAACTCTTGTTGCTGAGAATACAGGTAAGGCAGTATTTGAAGGCTGTAGTTTATCAATCATTGGTGATTACTGGCACGTATATGGTATCTATGTTAAGGATTCATCAGGCGTAGGTATCCAGATTAGTGGTAACAACAATATCGTTGAAATGTGTACAGTTGAACATGCAGCTAATTCAGGTATCCAGATAAGCCGTTCAGGAAGTGCTGATAACAAGACTGGTATTAAGTATAAGTTATGGCCAACAGATAACCTTGTAAAGAACTGTGAATCTTTTGATAACTGTGATGCTGGACGTAACGATGCAGATGGTTTCGCAGCTAAGCTTACATGTGGTAACGGAAACAGATTCTACGGATGTATTTCACATAACAATATTGATGATGGATGGGATCTTTATGCTAAGTCAGTATCAGGTGAGATAGGTCTTGTAACTATTGAAAACTGTGTAGCTTACAACAACGGATGGCTTACAACAGATGATATTACAGATCCTAACTATGAATATGGTGAAGGTAACGGATTCAAGCTTGGTGGTGGTTACTTAAAGGGTGGACATGTTCTTAAGAACAGCATCACATTTGATAACCATGCTAAGGGAATCACAAGTAACAGTTGTCCTGATATTAAGATATATGATTGTACATCATACAACAATTCTATTAAGAATAGTGCTTACAATGTAGGTCTTAATACAAAGGATTCAAACAGAAAAGAATGGGTTGTTAAGGGATTAATTTCTTTAAACAATGATAAGAACACTAAACTTGATGATTTAATTCCTTTTGCTCTTCATAGCGAGGATAACTATATCTATAATGGAAGTGCTTCTTATAATAACTTAGGTGTTGAAGCAACTAAAGACTGGTTTGTAAATGTAGATACTTCAGTTCTTCCAACAAGAAATGAAGATGGTACAATCAATATGCATGGTCTTCTTGAATTAAATGAGACAGCACCAGCTAACTCAGGTGCAAGACTTGATGTAACAAGTGCTGAGGCTAAATCAGTTAAGCCAAGTACAGTTGCGTCTGGTAAGGATGATAATAACAAGGGTGATACACCAACAGTTCCAACACAGCCAACAAAACCAGATACACCATCTACAGATGATAAAACAGATAATACAACACCAGATAATACTAATAATGGCAATGCTGATAGCAGCACAGGTGATGCAGCCACAGCTCCATCTACTGAATCAGGTGAAGGCGCAACAACAGGTGATACAGCACGTCCAGTAGTATATGCAGTATTAGCTATGATGGCAGCAGGACTTGTATTATCAGTAGTTGTATATGATAACAAGAAGAAAAGAATTTAGTTAATCTTTTCAATTGAAGCAATAAGGTATTTTAATATGAGAAAGTAGTAAGCTTTGCAGTCAGCCGAATATAGGGTTGGCAGAAAAGTTAACAGGATTACAGTATGCAGATGGGGGGCTGTATACTGTGATATACGAGGGAAGTAGTGAAGAACTAAAGATAAACGTGAAAAAAGTTCAGGATAAACATCAAGTCGATGTTTATCCTGAACTTTTTATTTTATGTGTAGAAAAAAAAGAAGAAACTATATTTAATTGCTGATAGTGTGTTCATTGATAATAGCCCGTATAGTGTTATAAAGATAAGGCTTTAATGTATCAATATCAGCAGGTTCTTTGTAGAGAATGGCGCTGTAGCACGTAGAGCTTATAAGTTCTACTATCATAAAGAGCATTATTTCAGGTTCTTTAAGGTTAAGTCCGGATTCGGACAGCATATCGTAATATACATCTTTGAAGTTAAGATCATCATCAGCAACATTGGTTGTCAGAGCCTCTTTGAATATTCCCCAGGACAGATTCTTTGAAATGAAAGTAAGAAGAGTCTGGTTATCATTGAGAGCATTGATTATATGGTCTGCAATGAATACAATCTGATTAGTAAAGGAGATTGTAAAAGCAGCATTTTTAGCTGTTTCCTCATATATGTGCCGGTTAAGAGCAGTAGCAGCATTCTTGAAAAGCTTGCTTGCCTCATGAGAGATCAGCTTGTTTCTGATGTCATATTTATCTTTAAAGTAAAGGTAAAAGGTTCCTTTGGCTATTCCAGCTTTCTGTGATATCTCAGCAATAGATGTTTTTGATACCCCCTGTGTTGTAAAAAGTTTAAATGCTGTATCTAAAAGAGAAGTTCTTTTTTGTTGTTTATTACTTTCTAGTTTTCCCATATGAAAACCTCATTTCTTTAAGCTGTAACTATTCTAACATAAAAAAAATAAAAAATCTATAAAAAAATGACCTAAAGTCATTTTTTGATATTGACTATCAGTCATTTTGTGCTAGAATATCGTTTGTAAAGAAAATGACCACAAGTCATATTTGAGAGTTTTTATCAATATATTTATCTGTGAGAGCTGTTAAGGCTGATCACTAAGGTGGATAAATATATAAGAAGACGTCGCAGACGTAGAAATGAGGCGAATGTATGGAAAAGTTTGGAAAAGTAATCGTTAAGCTTAGAATCCCTATTCTGGTTCTAAGTATCCTGCTTCTTATTCCATCTGCAATTGGATATGTTAATACAAGAGTTAACTATGATATCCTGTATTATCTTCCAGATGAGATTGAGACTATGCAGGGACAGGACATTCTTATGAAGGATTTCAATAAGGGTGCCTATGCTATGGTGGTTGTCCAGGATATGGACACGAAATCTGCCAATAAGCTTATCAAGAAGGTAGAGAATGTAGAACACGTTGCACAGGTTATTTCTTATACAGGAATAGTTGGTGAGGATGTTCCATCAGAAATGGTACCTTCAAAGTTCAGGAAGTATTTCGAGAATGACAGCACAGATACAACGTTATTTGCTATATTCTTCGATAATACAACTTCAAGTGATGACACTATGAATGCTATAACACAGATAAGAAAAGAAACAGAAGGTCAGGCATTCATAAGCGGTATGTCAGCAGTAGTTACAGATACAAAGAATCTTTCAGAGAAAGAAACTCCACTTTATGTACTTATAGCGGTAGTGCTTGTTTGTATCGTACTTGCTATATTTATGGACTCATTTCTTGTGCCAGTATTCTTTATGCTGAGTATAGGAATGGCAATTGTATACAACCTTGGTTCAAATATCCTTTTGGGAGAGGTTTCATACATAACCAAGGCACTTGCAGCGGTACTTCAGTTAGGTGTTACGCTGGATTATTCAATATTCCTATGGCACAGCTATAAGGAAATGAAGGCACAGTATCCAAATGACCATAAGGAAGCGATGGCAGTTGCCATTGGCAATACACTTACATCAGTTGTCGGATCTTCTATAACAACTGTTGCAGGTTTTATTGCACTTTGTTTTATGAGCTTCACACTTGGTCTTGACCTTGGTATTGTTATGGCAAAGGGCGTTATATTTGGTGTTATCGGATGTGTAACTATACTGCCATCTTTGATTCTTACATTTGACAGGGCATTAGAGAAGACAATGCATAGAGATGTTATGCCGGGCTTTGATAAGCTTGCTGCATTTATAGTAAATCATTCGTGGATATTTATTATTATCTTCCTTGCGTTGTTAGGACCTGCTATATATGGACAGAGCCATACATCAGTATATTATGATCTGTCTGATACGCTTCCAGAGGAGCTTGCATGCTCACAGGCTAACAAGAAGCTTGAAGAAAACTTTGATATGAATTCAATATATATGATACTTGCAGATACGAATATGTCTACAGATACGGCAAATGAAATGCTTGATAAGCTTAATGATGTAGACGGTGTACAGTTTGCACTCGGACTTGATACAGCACTTAAGTCAGGTATTCCTCAGGAATTCCTTCCATCAAAGATGGTATCAGAGCTTAAGGGTGAGGATTATCAGATAATGATGATTGCTACTGATTATAAGATAGCATCAGATGATATTAACAATCAGATTAATAAGGTAAATGATATTGTAAAGTCATATGATTCAAAAGCAATGGTTGTTGGAGAAGCTCCTTGTACTAAGGATCTTATAACTATAACAGATAAGGACTTTAAGACAGTCAGTGCAGTATCAATAGTAGCTATATTTGTTATTATACTGTTTGTACTTAAGTCAATATCACTTCCTGTTATCCTTGTTGCAGCGATTGAGTTTGCTATATTTGTAAATATGGGTATTCCTTATTTTACACATACACAGATACCATTCATAGCATCCGTTGTTATCGGTACTATACAGCTTGGTGCAACAGTCGATTATGCAATTCTTATGACGACAAGATATAAGAAGGAAAGAAGCCAGGGACTTGCTAAGAAGGAAGCTATACAGACAGCACTTGCAGCATCAATACCATCTATTATCGTTAGTGCGCTTGGTTTCTTTGCAGCTACATTTGGCGTTGGCTGCATAGCATCAGTTGATATGATAGGTTCATTATGTACATTGATGGCACGAGGCGCGATTATAAGTATGTTTGTTGTTATATTCATACTTCCATCATTGTTCGTATTATGTGATAAGCTCATTATCAATACAAGCTTTGGCTTTAAGCCTAAGAAGAATCAGGATATGTAGCCAGATGGATGAATGAACGGGCAAAGATGTATATGTCGTAACAGATATAAGAATATATCAGGAAGTAAGAAAATGGAGGAATAGTTATGGTTAAGAAGACTTTATTCAAATATAGTTCAGTATTAATGAGTGTTGTTCTTATAGCATCAACGCTTACAGCTTGTGGAACAAACACAGCATATAATCAAGTATCAAGCGAGGTTGCAGTAAGCAGTGAGGCAGCTTCTAATACAGAAAGCATAATATCCAATGCTATCAAAAATGAGTTATCTGTATCAAACACAAGTACATTGAAGACAAATACGCGTGACGAAATGGTATATGTGTTTGGTAAGGCAGATGGAACACAGGATCATGTAACTGTAACAGAAAAGGTGACAGATGCTAACGGTGATACAACAACTAACCAGAGCAGCTCAAGTAAGAGTGCACCTGTATCTATGAAGGTTACTTATAAGTTAAATGGTGTAGAAACAAAGCCAGAGGATATGATTGGCAAAAGTGGTAAGGTTACTATCAGATATGATTACACTAACAATGAGAAGAAGACTATAAAAGTTAATGGAAAGTCACAGACAGCTTATGTTCCATTCACAATGATCACAGGAACTCTTCTTCCAACGGATAAATTCAGTAATGTAGAAGTTACTAACGGTAAGGTCAGCAAGGTTGGTGATAATATAATAGCACTTGGCATGACTATGCCAGGTTTAAAGGATACCTTAAACCTCAAGTTTGATGGTGAAAGCCTTGATATGGATATTCCGGAATACTTTGAAATATCAGCAGATGTTAATGACTTTGAGCTTGATATGTCTATGTCAGTAGCAACTACAAGTGTACTCAACGATGTAGATGTAGATGACTTCTCTCTTGCAAAGCTTGAGGATAAGATGAATGAGCTTCAGTCAGCAGCAGACCAGCTTACAGATGGAACTGTTACTCTTCAGGATGGTACTCAGACACTTGCAGACAGCATCCCAGCACTTACAGATGGTGTTAACCAGCTAAATGATGGTGCAGGAACACTTAAGAATGGTATATACGCTTATACTGATGGTGCAACAGCACTGGCAGCAGGAGCAGGCCAGCTTAAGGATGGTATCACAGCTTATACTGATGGAGCATCTAAGCTTTCAGCAGGAGCAGGCCAGCTTAAGGGTGGTCTTTCAACATATACAGCTGGAGTAGCACAGCTTGCAAAGGGTTCTGATACTCTTACAACAGGTATTGCAGCATATACAACAGGAGCATCTAAGCTTTCAGCAGGAGCAGGAACACTCAAAAAGGGTATTGAAGACTATACAGCTGGAGTAGCACAGCTTGCAGATGGTTCGACACAGCTTAAGGATGGTCTTTCAACATATACAGCTGGAGTAGCAGCTGCAGCATCAGGAACTGCGGATTTAAAGAGTGGTATAAATGCATACACAACAGGAGCTAAGAATCTTGGAAATGGTGCTGCCGCTCTGAAAAAGGGTATCAATGATTATACAGCTGGTGTAACGAAGGCAGCAGATGGAGCTTTACAGGTAAGTAATGGTGTTTCACAGTTAAAGAAGATGCTTACAGAAAAAATGGCTGCTGATCTTAAAAATAATATTACTGCCTATAAAATGAACCAGAATATTAAAGATGATGTAGAAAACCTTACTAAAGCAGCTGTTCAGGCAGGTCTTAGTGATATAACAATAGCTGATGATCTTACTGTGCTTGCAAAGACTAGTGAAACTGAAAAGATAGAAGCTAAGATTACTGAAATGTATAATAAATATCTTATAGCATATACTAATAGTGTAGTGAAGAATGGTGCAGGCAGTCAGCTGACAGGCTTATATGCAAGCCAGTTAGGACTTTTAGTCAAGGCTTCCGGTAATCAGGGAGCAGCAAGTGCGCTTTCACAGGTGGCAACACAGCTTGCAGCAAGTACAGATTCCCTAGAAGCACTTGAAAAAGGAGCAGAAGATGTAAGTAATGGACTTAACACTCTTAATTCCATGAATAAAACACTTAATGATGGTGCAGCACAGATTAATGATGGCTTAGTAGAATTAAATAAGAATAATGATAATTTGAATAATGGTATTGCAAGTCTTGATACAGGCGTATCAACTCTTAATAGCAGTAATGAAAAGTTAAATACAGGAGCTTCTCAGTTACAGGCAGGTGTGGTTAAGCTTAATGAAAACAGTAAAGCACTTAATGACGGTGTTGCCCAGATAGATACAGGACTTACAGAACTTAATGGTAATAACAAAGCACTTAATGACGGTGCAGCCCAGATAAATGGGGGACTTGTACAGCTTAATGCTAACAATGATACAATCAATGGTGGTATAGACCAGATAGATAGCGGTCTTATAACACTTAATGCAAACAACAGCACACTTAATGGAGGTATTGCCCAGTTATACAACGGCTTCGCAACACTTAATGCAAACAATCCAGCTTTAAGAGATGGTTCATCACAGCTTGCTGATGGTACATCAACACTTAAGTCATCATCAGCAACATTAGCAGATGGTGTTACACAGCTTAATGATGGTGCTATAACCCTTAAGGATGGAATGGCTGAATTCAACGCCTCTGGTATAAAGGCTATAACAAGTCTGGTAGGAAATGATGCTGATACAGCAGTAGATACAATCAAGGAGGTTATAAAGCTTGGTAAGAATTATAATTCATTCCTTGATAAGAAGGATGGAAAGGAAAGCTCAGTAACCTTTATATATAAGACTGCTGAGTTAACTAAATAATAAGGCTTACTTTTCCAAAACTCTCATATATATAATTGCCGGCCAGGCCGGCGGAAAGATTAACAATCTTTCAAAAAGGGGATATCGCATTAAGAAAATTAGTGCGGTGTCCCCTTTTTTATTATTAGTCACGTACCCAAACCATCATTTCACCAGTATGTCTGTTATCCCATGCATAATAAGGTATCCAGAGTAAATCTTTATCTTCATATTCAGGATTGGTATTGTCAATATATAAATCATCACTATCGGATTCTTTTATCTTACGTCCGGTAGCGGATATCGTTACTATTCCACCGAGCATATCAGGTCGGTATTCTTCCTTGAATTGTGTTGAAGCAGGCATTTCAATTTCGTGGAGATTATTTCCATTATCCTCTTCTTCAAGACAATAAACTACAGGTCCACGCATGACAGTTATTTTTCCAATGTTCTCACGCACTTTAGGATTGGAACGTACAACACGTGCTGTAATGTCCATATTAAATTCAACAGTATGTGTATTGTTCCAGTTTGCCTCTATGTAAGCATAACCATCATTTAATGTATAATCAGCTGGTTTACCATCAACATTTATAGTATAGTTATGGCACCATGATGGAATGTGTAGTGCAAGCTTCCATATATCATTTCTTGTACTGTCTATATTAAGCTTTATATTACCATCCCACGGATAATTGCTGTGCATGCTTATTTTAGTAGTGTTATCAAATACATTTGCCTGATTGCCTATATACAGATTAACATACAGACTGTTGGAATTCTCTGTATAAATATATGAACCAAGTGATTCAACAAGTCTTGCAAGGTTAGGAGGGCAGCAGGCACAGGAAAACCATGTCTGTCTTTTAACCTTGACATGTCTGAAAGCCTGAATCTTTTCATTCTTTTCTGGATACACCTCCAAAGGATTAACATAGAAGAAGCTCTTGCCATCAAGTGACATGCCGCTTATTGTTCCATTGTATAAAAGTTTCTCCATTACATCGGCATATTCACCCTTTTGTTCCATTTTAAGCATACGGAGTGCAAAGAACACCATAGCTACAGATGCACATGTTTCACCATAAACAAGGTCATTAGGAAGGTCATAATCTATGGTAAATGATTCACCATATGATGAGGAACCAAGAGCACCGGTTATAAACATTTTTTTGTGAACTATATTATCCCATAATTTCTTACAGGTTGTATACAATTCTTCATCGTCAGAAGCTCTTGCAACATCAGCAATGCCTGAATACAGATAAACGGCTCTTACAGCATGTCCAACAGCCTCACCTCTGCCACGTACCGGCTTACCTGCCTGGTAATAATCGAATTTAAAGTAGCTGTCCTTCCATTTCCAGATGTTATTATATTTCTTAATTTCACCATCAAAATAACATGGCTGTTTTCCACGTTCATTTATAAAATATGCCGCGAGATTTAAGTGCTTTTCATCATGTGTAATGTTATACAGGCGCATAAGAGCCATTTCGATTATTTCGTGTCCTGGGTAAGCGTGAAGCTTATCATCCTCTGGTCCAAAGATGGAATCTATGTAGTCAACAAATCTTATCATGGCATCAAGAAGTTTACGCTTTCCGGTTATCTCATAGTAAGCAACAGCCGCTTCAAGCATATGGCCGGCGCAATATAATTCATGATTTCCCATAATATTAGTCCATCTTTTATCAAGACCATTGATAGTGTAATATGTGCCAATATAACCATCTGACTGTTGTGTACTTACTATAAGATCGATTGCTTCATCAATCTGTTTCTCAAGGCTGCTATCAGGGTGCCACTTTAGTGAGTATGCAGCAGCCTCTATCCATTTATATAAATCACTGTCCTGAAATACCTTCCCATGGAATTCACCCTGGGATATCCCAGCTGCTATTTTGAAATTTTCAATACAGTGGCTGGGTTCTATGTCTGGGATAGCATCATTTAAAGCATTCCATTGATAAGGAAGCATCTGGGTACGTGTTGTTTCCATAATAGGACTAAAGAAACCATCGTTAACCTTGACATCTTTTACAGATTGTGTGTAAAAATCTTTGTTCATAATAAGAACCTCCTTTATTATTAATATGAATTATTGTAAAATAGTGCTGATTAATTAGGTGAATAGTAGTTTTTATTACTTATATATATTATATTAATGAGTAAAGCTTGATATCAACTGATAAAACTTATATATGGTGAAAAAAACTTAGATGTATAAAGAGGCATAAAATATGTTTTAAATAAGCTTTATATTGAAATATAAACTTAGATATGAAATAGGAGGATAGGACTAACAAAATGAAATATATAGTTTTTTCACAGAATGAGCCACTAACATATTTATCTTGTGGACAGCTGGTACGTGACAGAAATTTTCTGCATCCAAGAAGATGTATAGATTCATATGTACTTATTGTAGTTGTAAGGGGAAGCCTTTATATAGTACAGGATAATACTAAGTATGTAGTTTCAGAGAATCAATATATAATATTAAGAAGCAATACTCTTCATTATGGTTACAATAGTTCAACAGAATATCTTCAATATTATTGGACACATTTTTATGTACCAGAAGGATCATATGTCTGTGATGATGACATGAAAACTTTTGAACATGAAGCTGATGATAATTATATATTACCTGAGTATGGAGATTTAAAATATAGTAAAAGAGTACAGCTTCTGTTTTCACAGCTGTTGGATGAATCATTCAGAAAATCACAGGTTAAGAGTAAGTTTATGGATTACTTTCTAACATGTCTTTTAATGGAGTTATCAGGTGAATTCAAAGAACAGGAGAATAAAGATATATCAGAAGAAATAAGTAATATTAAAAAATGGATTCACAATAACTATAATCAATCTATTACAGTTTCTAAGATTGCAGAATTGTTTCATTATAATCCAGATTACCTGTCAAATATGTTTAAAAAGACAGCACACATTTCACTAAAGAGATATATTAATGAAGTAAGAATAAACGAAGCTAAGAATATTCTGATATCTACAGAATATTCACTTAAAGAGATAGCATTTCAGTGTGCTTTTAATGATGAAAAATATTTTCTTAAGGTGTTTAAGAAGATAGAGGGAGTATCACCAACAGAATATAAAAAAGCATTTTTTAAGAAAAAGAATGTTTAGAAGCTTTTGAAATATTCTTCCAGTCTTGTAAATGTCTTGGTAAGTGCAATGGCTTCACTTTCGCTTAAGTCTTCTGTGATGTAGTTAATCATATCTTTGTGGAACTTTTTGTGATGATTATATGCAGCAATCCCTTTATCAGTAAGTGATGCATATACAATACGGCGGTCTTTTTCGCCACGTGTTCTGATAACGTATCCTTTTTTAACAAGTCCGTTAATGCCAACTGTAAGCGTACCCATAGTAACACCAAGAGCCTTGGATATAGTACCCATGGTTCCAGGCTCACCTATTCCGATAGCTTCTATAATGTGCATATCGGTCACGGAAATATCCTTGAATTCATCTGTAATTAAAGCTTTTTCCTCTATATTCATAATATCGTTAAACAACGTAACAAGTATAGAGTTTAATGATTCGTAAATGTCCATAAAAGCACTCACCTTCATATAAAATTAACGTAAAAAACTAATTACATTATATATTACAATAAGGGGTAATGCAACAAAATACTACACCTCTTTGAACCATTTTAAACCACTTTTAGTTTCTAATGGTTATAAAATAAGGTGTAGTATTTTGGTATAAATTATGACATAACAGCTTAAGCTATCAATTAATTATTCATTCAATTATCTATTGATTTTTTTAGCTTTTACAGCAAAGGTATAAAGTGTTGCGCTGCTGCAAAGAACTATAAGTAGTGTAAGCCAGAGTGCAATATTACTGTTATCAGCTGTCTTAGGTGTTTCCAGCTTATTGTTTGTAAGCTTCTGTTTCGTTATAAGATATGTTGAGCAGTGATCCTGTTCTACTGTCATATAACCATCATTATCGACGACTGCAGACATCATGCTGATTATTGTTCCATCATCTAAGAGCTGGCTGTAATAAAGTGTCTGGCCAGCATAGGCTTTTCCAACATTTAACTTAATGCTTGCTTTTGCAGGAAGTGCACCAGAATAATTGTATACTATCTTAGATACAAATATATCATCTGTTACAGCTGCCGGCATATTTCCAGCTTCTTTTATATCAGAAGTAATTGCTGTTGAAAAGTCATAGATTGCAACCTGTGATACTTCTGACATAGTTCCTTTGGCAAATGTAAATGTAACATCATTGTTAGACTTGATAATAACATCATTTGCTTTGTTATCTTCTATAATCTTTCGGATTTCATCAACCTTGATTGTTGTGCTGCCGTCGGATACATCTACTATTGTATTATTGGAATCCTGGTCTGGAGCTGATGGCTTCTCATCGCCTGGTTTCTCAGTTGGTTTCTCGGTTGGTTTTTCAGTTGGCTTTTCGGATGGCTTTTCAGATGGGTTGTCTGTTGTACTGTCACCGGCTGATTTAGCTGTAAATGTAAGCTTGTCCGCTATACATTCAACATTATAAAGACTTTCTATCTCTGTTCCGTCATACTTGTATCCGTCTGGAAGATTATCACTTCCCCATACAGGATTATATGTTGTCACAGGATTGCTATAATCAATAAGCCATATTTCATCATTGCTTCGTTCATCTACACCAAGCTTTTCAAGAAGCTTACATATTTTATAAAATGATTCTCCGTTTTCATATGCATATGCAGATACATATTTTTCACTGGTAGCTGTATTTATTATAACCTGGCTTGTTCCACCACTTCCGCCATCTGATTCATAATATGAAATAGGATTGTCTAATGTGGTTTTAGTATATCCAGCAGGGATATTATCATATTCACCTATCTTGTCAGCATAATATACGTCACCCAGAGCGTTCTTTGTGGTAAGCTTGTATATTGTATAAGTTACTTTCCCAGATTCAACATGTGTCAGTTCCTTAATATAATATAATGAAGTATTATCTGCCTCGTTCTTATATACTGTATTAGTTGTATATGGGTCGTACTCATAATACCTGGCATATAAGCTTGATATTTGCAGTGGATGTGAAATATTATAAGTTACATATTCCTTTAATGTTCCATTATCTCTGATTGGTTTATCAGTAAGATTATCGCTTGTATACACTACTGCCTTTGAACCGGAATATATGGTGACGTTACAGGTGTCTGCAACTGAAAGTACGGAATTAGTACCTTCGGCAAAGAAGGCTACACCATAATCATTTGCCCTGTCAGCATTAATAACTAAGGAACCATTACCACATATATTGATGGAACCGCCCCAGGCATCACCATATGAACCTATACCTCCGATTTCATTATCACCAATAAGGTTAATCTTGAAATCATCACCCATCATATTAGTAGCTATTCCAGCAGTCTTGTTTTTATAATTATTTAATGTAAGCGTATTGGTTTGTCTGTCATAAGACATTCCATCGATGGAATTAGTTCCTTTTGAAGAAAATATAGTAGTACTATCTTCTCCAGTTCTGACATTAATATAAGCATAAGCCCAATCGCCAGTATCACATGGTCCGTTGGCAGCTTTTACCGGTGGTGCGGCATATAAAACTGCGGATGATACTGCGAGTACGACTGCTCCAGCTAATGCGGCGATTTTTTTGATATGACATTTTTTGTTTTTCACCATAAATCATTCCTCCTGTTTCTTGATAATAATTCTCATGTATTTATTTGTTTATTTCTGTGCAAAATCTGTGCAAAAATCTGTATTTCACACAAAGCTCCCAGAATTAAAAGAGCGTATAATATTACGTACATATCAGCTGTATATGTTGTTAATACTATATATAACATTATCAAAAAAGTATATAAGGGAAGTCCGCCAATATGCTAAAACAGCGTGGCGGAGTTCCGCCACGCTGCCTAAAACTGAAAAACAGATGATATAAAGACATATAAATATTAAAAGAATTATTTGTTATAAAGATTAACCAGTCCAACTCGTGATTTAATACCGGTTTTTTCATAAATAGCTGAAATATATCGTTCAAGGGTACGCCTTGATACGTGCATATGTTCTGAAATAGTCTGGATATTATCTTCAGTAGTAACCAGGTAGTTAAATACTTCATTTTCTCTTTCAGTAAAAGAGTATTTTTCTGCTAATATTTGCAGCTTGTCATGTTCATTTGCAGCTTCATCTGTACGCATAGTAAACTGTTGTATAAAATAATATTTTTCAAATGTATATACAACTGAAATAATACTTACCAGAACAAATAAAACAAGTATAAGAATAATCTTTAAAAGATTATTATCAGATGAAAGCAGCTGTAAAACAAAGCCGGCAATAACAGCAGCTGTAATATTGTTAACAGCACGTCCCATTCCTGCCCAAAGCTCAGGAATTCGGACATACCAGGAAAGCTCCATGAATTCTGATGTAAAGAAAACAGCAAAAAATCCAGCGGACAGATAGAAAACAATAAGTACAGCTGTAAAAGGCTTGGAAAATTCAAGCAGCACAATACACATGGTTGAAAGAATCATTATGCAGTACATTATGATTCCGGTATATTTTCTATTGTTAATGTCGAATATAAAGCCGGCAGCAAGGCCACTGAGAGGCAGCAGAATTCTGGCACCCTGCCCTATATCAATGCTTCCATCAGAATGGATAAGCGTTACTGCACTATCAAGAGTGCTGAATAAGCATGCCATCAGCATTACAAGGGCTACAATACTAATAAATAAAGGAATGTAATGTTTATTTTCCTTTATTATATTTTTATCTGTTTTTTTATCTCTATTTTTATCTCTATTTTTATCTACATTATTATCTGTATATTTTTTAATCATATTGTCAGTAGTGTATTCGCTAGTGATATACAAGCTATACCGGTTAAGAATATGTTCATTCCATATTAACAAGATAAAAAGCATCACTATAGATGCTGACAATATAACAAGCTGTATGATCTTTATATGAATAGCATTATGGTTTATAAACTGAAGCAGGATGCCAAAAAAATATGAGATTCCGACAGTTTTTGCCAAATGACGGTTTTTAATCATACATGCAGATACATAGTATACATTACTTCCAACAAGACCAAGAAGTATAAAAAGAATAATTCCTGCGTGAAATATATATTCAAATGACTTACTGCATGTAATGAGTATTGTAAAAAAAACAGAGAGCAAGGCTGCTAAAATCATCAGAATGTTTTGAAGCCTCCTGCTTAAGAAATGTTTAAGCAGAGGATATAATAAAAAACCTGCTGTACTGACACCAAGTACATAATTCTGTGAAAGAGTGGCTTTTTGTTCTGATACAAGAAGAGAAAGCCCATTTACAAACATATATTCAATACTTAAAAAAATAAATGTAAATAATCCCATTAAAACAATAGCATAGATATGTGGCAGACTGGTTAATGTTTTAATTCCGCCACATTTTACAGTGTTCTGTTGAGGTGAATTCATATAATAAATCCTCCATTCTTGCGCTGTTTCTCAGCGCATCTCAAGTTTGTGCGAAGCACAAATCTTGCGTGTGAAAAATCTTATTTTTCACACTAATCCCTATATATGATGATAATTGTGTGGATTGCAAAGCAATCAACGAATTCATATGTGTTATAAAATTATATATTTGAAAGTGGATTAAGTCAATGACGGTTATAGGAAGGTAAGATTGTCAGTCATAGGGAGACTGAATTGTAAAAATATATCAGCGAATGCAAAGGCACTTCTTGATGCAGGAAATGCACTTAAGGAGGTTGCTGATAAGACAAATGGAACAATGGATAAGGTGAGAACGGCTGTAACAATGATTGTTGATAATTCAAGCGATCAGGCCTCAGATACACTTGAAAAGCTGAGCGTAATTAACGGTGATGTTAAACGTATAATAAATGATGTTAAGGAACGGACTATCAGGACTAACAATTCAGTACAGAAAATACAGGATTCTAAAAAGGCGGTTGAACTTATAAAGCAGATGCAGGCTAAAAATACAGTTTGCATTTTTATTGGCTGCGTAGTATCATTTAATGGAGTATTATTTTTTGGACAGAGCAATAAATATAGTTTATTGTTAATGCATATAAAATATTACTTATATCAGGTTAAAAAGTTTAATGATAGATGGAGGCACATATGAAGTTCATAGCAATTGGCGAATTGATGTTAAGATTATCACCACCGAACTATGAGAAGATAGTTACAACTCACAATTTCATCGTTAATTATGGTGGGGCAGAGGCGAATGTAGCAGTTTCCTTAGCTAACCTTGGTGTTGATTCAACATTTTTTACTGTATTACCGAATACAGATCTGGGTAAGTCTTGTATTAACTACCTTAAGGCTAATGATGTACATACTAAGCATATTATTAAGGCTGACGGGAGAATGGGACTTTACTATCTTGAGGAAGGTGTTTCAGTAAGACCTTCACAGGTAATATATGATAGAGGAAGTTCAGCATTTGCTGAATATGATTATAAGGATGTAGATTTTGAGAACATCTTAAAGGATTATGACTGGTTACATTTAAGTGGCATCACACCAGCTCTTTCATATAACTGCCGCCGTCTTATAGATAAGGCTATTAAGGCAGCTAAGAAGCTTGGGCTTACAGTAAGCTTTGATCCTAACTTCAGAAGTACATTATGGTCTTTTGAAACTGCAAGGGATGTACTCAGCAGATATCTTCCATATGTAGATGTACTTATAGGTATTGAGCCTATCCATGTATACAATGAAGATGGTACAGATGTTAAGGACGGTCTTACTATGGATCCATCATTTGAGGATATGGACAGAGTATTCAAGGCTATTGATGAGCAGTATCATATGAAAGCAATTGCAAGAACAGTACGTTATGTTCATTCAGGAAGTAATAACTCTCTTAAGGCTTTCTACTATGCTGACGGAAAGACTTACGAAAGCAAGACACTCAACTTTGAGATTGTTGACCGTGTTGGAGGTGGAGATGCATTCTCTTCTGGTCTTATCTATGCACTTATGCAGAATGACTGGAAGCATGAGGATATTGTCAACTTTGCAGTTGCATCTTCAGTAATGAAGCACGCTATACGTGGCGATACTAACATCACAAGCGTAGATCAGATAAAGAGACTTATGAATAACGCTTCATTTGATGTACAAAGATAATGAGAGTAAGTCGTTAGTCATATAGGAGGAAGGTCTAAGGAAAATCCGTACTTACATAATGATTTTCCCTAGACCTTTTCATATGAGGCTGATAACAGAAAGATTATAGTTAATTTACCGGAGGATATATGAAAAAGATAAAAGAACTTATGCCGGAGGCATATGATTTTAATGGAAAGCTTTCATTAAAACAGGCGATACCACTTGGACTTCAGCACGTTATGGCGATGTTTGTAGGAAATCTTACACCGTTGCTTATTATTACAGGAGCATGTGGTATTGGTGCAGGAAGCGAGTATGCATCCATTCAGGTTGCACTTTTACAGAATGCTATGATCATAGCTGGTATTGTAACGCTTATACAGTTATTTTCAGTAGGACCTGTTGGAGGAAAGGTGCCTATTATTATGGGTACAAGCTCTGGATTCATCGGAGTGTTCAGCAGTGTAACAAAGGTTATGGGTGGCGGAATATTAGCCTATGGTGCTATTATGGGAGCCTCTATTATAGGTGGTCTTTTTGAAACAGTGCTTGGTGCATTTATTAAGCCGTTAAGAAGATTTTTCCCATCAGTTGTAACAGGAACTGTCGTGCTTTCTATTGGATTGTCACTTATTTCTGTTGGTATTAATTCATTCGGTGGTGGAAATGGAGCTAAAGACTTTGGCTCATTAGAGAATCTGTTTCTGGCATTTGTTGTGCTTATTGTTATATTATTCGTTAAGCACTGGACAAAGGGGTATCTTAGTTCATCATCTATACTGATTGGAATTATAGTTGGTTATATTGTAGCAGCTATTATGGGCTGTGTGCTTCCACATACAGCAGTTACTGCTGATGGAGTTGAATATACTAAGTCATGGGTACTCAACTGGAATAAGGTTGCAGAAGCTAAGTGGATTGCTATTCCTAAGTTCATGCCAGTTAAGCCAGTGTTTGACTTAAGAGCAATACTTCCTGTGCTTGTTATGTTCGTTGTAACAGCAGTAGAAACTGTTGGAGATATATCAGGTGTTATGGTTGGTGGTGTAGGAAGAGAAGCGACAGATAAAGAACTTTCAGGTGGAGTTATGTGTGATGGTTTAGGTTCATCGCTTGCAGCACTTTTCGGTGTGCTTCCTAATACATCATTCAGCCAGAATGTTGGCCTTGTTGCAATGACTAAGGTTGTTAACAGAATTGCACTTGCATCTGGTGCTGTATTCCTTATATTATGTGGTCTTATTCCTAAGCTTGGAGCCTTGATATCAATCATGCCACAGTCAGTACTTGGTGGTGCGGCAGTTATGATGTTCTCATCAATTATTGTAAGTGGTATCCAGCTTATCACTAAGGAGCCGCTTGATGCCAGAAGGCTTTCTATTGTATCGGTTGCACTTGGTGTAGGCTATGGTATGGGTGTAAGCCCTGCAATCCTTGCACATACACCACAGGCTGTACAGCTTATGTTTGGTGAGTCTGGTATTGTTCCAGCAGCATTTGTAGCGATATTACTTAACATAATTCTTCCTAAGAATAAAGCTGAGGAAACGGTTAAAGAAGTTGTTTCAGAAGAAGCAGCAACAATAAAGGAAAAGGCTGTAACTAAATAAAGTACAGCAATTAGCGAAGATACCGGGAAAGACGAATAAGGTCGTTTCCAGTATCGATATCAAATAATTCATATTCATCCTGTGCAGGAACTAAAACAACCTGTGCAGGATGTTTTTTTGCAATAAAACCGCCACCCTTGCCCTGTGGAAGATTCATCAGTTCATCATAATAGCTGGCTGGGAATATTACAGGAGCACCAGGAGTTTCATTAAAAGCAAGACGGCATATCTTACTATTATTATTGAAATAATTATTATTGGCATTGCTGGATTTATCAGTGCTGTTACAAGCAAAATAACTGCTGTTGTAGTAAATAAATAAAAGGCACAGCAGCTGAAGGCTTGTCTTAGTGATAAGCGGCTGGTCTGAAGGAAGAAATAATATCCCTTGGGTGCAGCAGCTTTTGTGTCTGTGGGTTTCCTTTAGAATATGTGAAACACCAAGACGTACCATATCATTTCTGTAAGGCATATTGTGTTTAATGCAATGTATATGTTCCCGTTCACATATCTGTACAAGCTCATCATGACGGGTTACGGCAAGAGTTTTACCAAAGCTTACAAAGTGGCTTATATTTATCGCATTTTCAAAGAGAGTGTTGTTGTTGAAGGAGGCTAAAAGCTTGTTGGTACCGAATCTTTTTGACATACCGGATGCCATAATAATGCACGAAATAGAGCTGAATATATTATCAATATCGATTAAAAGTACATCAGCTCTGCTTTTAATACTGTCAAGAAATTCTGTGGATTGTTTTCTGATGACAGCTAATACGCGTGAGTTATCAAGAAGACTTTTAATGTTCTCCTGAAAAGGGATACAGGAGCTTTCCAGATAACCAAGCTCATCAATAACAAATACACTATCAGCAGAGGTCATAAGATGCTTCATAATGGCAGGGCAGGCGCAGTTAATAAAGCCATCCTCTACAATGGTCATATTGTTGCCTTTTTTAGGGGAAACAGGAGTGAGTGTACGTGGTATTCCAATGACATATTCCTTTCCGTCATCTATAAGATTAGATTTAATAACAACTTCTGGTGTGTCCGTTCTGCGGCTTAGCAGATAATTGAAAAAATCAGACATATCCATAGCTTCTTCAATCTGGTTTAAAATGTTGTTTAACAGATGTGATTTGCCACTTCCCCGGTCTCCCGTAATAAAAAGATGTTTTTTATCTGACATCTTAAAAAATGTAATTACAGCCAAAGCATCTAAATAACAATTATCCATAGAATAAGTCACCTCGTTTCACTAAATGATTTTATAACGTACGTGTGTCTGGTGTGAATAAACATTTATACGCAGTATAGGTAGAGGTCTATAATGCCACAACTACACGGTGTGTTTTATGGTGGATATCAGTACATTCAATGACATTAATATTATCATATATAAGAGACATCTTTTCATTAATAATATCAAGAGAGTCGGTATGTGTATTAATGGTACTAAGGATTGACCCAGATTTCATAAGAAATATATTATCGCAGTATTCCAAAGCAAGCTCGGGACTGTGAATGCACGTGAGGGCACATCTGCCATCAGAGACGATATTTCTTATGTGCTGCATAAGCAGATGACGGTTAGAAAAATCAAGTGCACTATCTGGTTCATCAAGGAGAAGCAGAGGTGAAGCCTCTATTATGGTGCGTGCAAGAATACATAACTGTTTCTGTCCTTCGCTTAAAGCTAAGAAGTCTGCTTCGTATAAACCCTTAAGTCCAACCATATCAATAGCTTTATCGGCACGTTTTATCATATCTGTGGTGTAGCCTCCAAGTATGTGCATATGAGGATTGAAGCCAAGCAGACATACCTCCCTGACGGTCATGCTTATGGTAAGATTGTTTCTTTGGGGAATGTAGCTTATCAGCTGGGCCTTTTTTTTAACAGAGAGGTTTTCAAGCAGGTGTTCATTAAGCTGACATTGTCCGTTGTGTCTTATAAGTCCCATGATGGCCTTAATAAGAGAGGTTTTACCACAGCCGTTATTGCCTATAACAGCATTAAGCTGTCCTGGCTTTAGGTCAAAGCTTACGTTATCAACTGCACAGTTGCTGCCATAATAAACTGATATTCCGGCTGCGGAAAATGTAGTATTGAATAAATCAGACATCATAACCCCTCCTTTTTATTAGCCCTGATGAGCAGAATTATAAGCAGCGGAGCGCCCAGAAGTGAAGTAAATATACTGACTGGTAGCTCTGATGTGGATACACTTCTTGCCAGTATATCGGCAAGTGTCAGTAAAATAGCCCCTGTTAAGCCGCTTGTTATATATGTGAATATGTCATTACGCTTTGTAAGCAGTCTGGCAATATGAGGGGCGATAAGTCCGATAAAGCTTATAAGCCCTGTAACACATATTATTGATGATACTACTAATGTAGCAAGCATTAGTATGATAAAACGCAGAATTGTCACATTTACACCTAGCGATACAGCTTCCTCTTCGCTTGTAGAGAGAATGAGAACCTGTCTGTATAACATAGCCATTATAATAAAGCCGGCAAGTGTCGTGAAGAACGGAATAGCAAGGCTGTCCCTTGAAATACCATTAAGGCTTCCCATAATCCAGTATTCGATTGAAGCAAGCTGTTTTTCAGGATCTGCGGCAAGCTTTAGAAACATAAGTATAGTCTGTGCCACAGAATGAATAGCTATACCAGCAAGCACGATAGTATAACTGTTTCTGCCAGGGACAAGATAGGCTGTGAGCAGAGTTATTATGAGGGCTGTTACAGCTCCGATAAATGCAGATATGGAGATGGCTGGAACAGAAGCTGAAACTGCAACTATTGCAAGAGCAGCACCGGCACTTGCACCGGAGGAAACGCCAACGATATCGGGAGAAGCCAGAGGGTTTTTAAATATAAGCTGATATATATAACCTGATATTGAAAGCCCAAAACCACCTATAACACCCATAAGGGCGCGGGGAAGCCTGAGCCTTTTAAAGACCATAATAGACATAGTATCACCAGACAGTAAGCTCTTTAATGTGAGTGGATACTGTCCGGTAATGACAGACCATACAAGTACTACTATAAGAAGCAGTACCTGTATGACTGATAAAAGTATAATTTTGTTCCGGTAATTATAAGTATTTTTGAACATAAATCATCCTTATTTAGCAGGTGTGAATCCATAAAAGCTTTCATAGAATTTAGTTACACATTCTTCATAGAAATCCTTAGTAACCTTTTCTGGATGAAGAACAGAGGCAATATATATGCTTCCTAAGAAGCTTGCTGGTACAGGTGAATCCCAGGCTTCTATATCACCAGGCAGCTTTACAACCTTTTTATTCTTAATGGCATTGCAGTCTGCAAGATTAGCATCATTTAGAACGTCATCTACTGAGTAAGTTGCATCGGCAGCTATTATAATGTAATCAGGGTTCCAGGTAAGAATCTGTTCGTATGAAACATTGGCCCAGTAAGTATCTGTAAGCTCAGAGGCTGCATTCTTTCCACCTGCATTGCTAAGTAATGTGTTCTGATACATCTTGCTTCCTGCTGTTGAAAGAACAGAGCTGTTGCCTGCAAGATATACTAAAGGAGTGCTCTCACCTGCAAGCTTGGCTTTGTTATCAGCTAAAAATGTATCAATGGAATTGTTAAGTGCATCAGAGCGTCCAATTGTGTTAGTTATTTTACCAACAAGTGTGATACATTCCTTAAGGAGAGTTTCATCCTCAGGATTTACAACAACAGCCTTGATACCAAGACCTTCAAGTGTATCTGCAGCTTTTTTTAACTTCATAGGAAGGAATACAACATCAGGTGCTGCTGCAACGCAGGCTTCTGTGTTGAATTCTTTGGCTGTTCCCATATTAGGGAGACTTATGATAGATGGAGCTGCAAGCTTATAGATATTTCTTGTATTAGCCTTAGCTTCGATTCCTACAAGCTTGTCCTTTAATCCAAGTGCAAGGAGAAGACTTGTGGAGATATAGTAAGATGAAGCAATCTTTTCAGGTGCTTTTTCAAAGGTTACTGTTCGTCCAGCCTGGTCGGTAACAGTAAGAGGGTAGCTTGTGCTTATCTCGTTGAATTGGGACATTACATCAAAGGCTGATGTTGAAGCAGCCTGTGTAGTACTGTCATTTGCGGCAGAACTGCCACATGCTACAGTTGATATAAGCATGAGCACTGCCAGAACTAAAGCGGTTAATCTTTTAAATTTTTTCATAAATATCCTCATTTCTACTTTTTTGGCACACTAATTTATGTTGATCAGAATATATCTGATAGTAATAGTTAAAAGATATGTGCGAATGAATTTTATCAGATTGACAAGGCTTTTACAAGTCAGTATAGTTATATTATGATGATACTAGGGAGAATTGTGGGAGTGCGTAGCACGTAACAATTAGTAGGTATCAAAGTCGGGGGCTTTTGACCCCGGCATCAGTATGATTAAAATGAGGAGTTTTTATGCTTAATATACAGAATTATAGGAAAGTAGAAAGTATTGAAGAGGCTTACGAGCTTAACCAGAAGAAGGCTAACAGAATTGTCGGCGGCATGATGTGGATGCGTATGGGTGATAACAGGATCAATACCGCGATTGACATGTCAGGACTAGGACTCGATAAGATTGAAGAGTCAGATGAAGAATTTAAGATTGGATGTATGACATCATTAAGACAGTTAGAAACCCATAAAGGTTTTAATGAATATACGAATGGCTGCGCCAAAGAAGCACTAAGGCATATTGTTGGCGTGCAGTTTAGAAATCTTGCGACAGTTGGTGGAAGCATATATGGAAGATATGGATTTTCTGATGTTCTTACATTATTAATAGGACTTGATTCATACGTTGAATTACATAGGGGAGGAATAGTTTCCCTAAAGGATTATGCGGCTCAAAGCTATGACAGGGATATTATTGTAAGCATTATCGTTAAGAAAAAGCTAGTCAAGATGTTTTATGAGGCAGTAAGAATAACAGAAACAGACCTTCCGGTTCTTACCTGTGCCGCTGTAAGTTTTAGCGGTTTGGGTGAATATAATATATGCATAGGTGCAAGACCGGGAAGAGCTGTTGTTGTAGAAGATAAGGAAGGTATTCTTAAGGGCGGAGTAAATGATGAGACTATAGAGAGCTTCGCCAGATATGTAAGGGAAAATGTTTCTACAGAGAGTAATATGCGTGGAAGTGCTGAATACAGAAGCCATCTGGCAGAAGAACTTACTAAGAGAGCATTAAGAGCTGTAAATAATTAATAATTAGTTATTGATTATTAATAGCTGCGGTATTATTTATATAGCAATGTTAATGTATAGATTTGTTTATATATCGATTGATTAGTGTATGGATTGGAGAATATATGTTAGTAGATATTAAGTTAAATGGAAAGTCGGTCAAAGCAGATGTTGCCTGCGATATGACTCTTTATGATTTCGTCAGGGAGCATGGCTGTTATAGTGTAAAATGTGGCTGTGAAACTTCTAACTGCGGACTGTGTACAGTATTTCTGAATGATAAACCCGTACTTTCGTGTTCGGTTCTTGCTGTAAGAGCAGATAAATGCAGCGTTACAACGCTTGAAGGTTTACAGGAGGAGGCCGCAGAATTCGTTACATTTATAGCTGACCAGGGGGCAGAGCAGTGTGGCTTCTGTAATCCGGGCTTTGTTATGAATGCTATTGCACTCTTTAGGGAGAATCCTTATCCTGATGAAGATGAGATTAAGGAATTCCTTTCGGGAAATCTGTGCAGATGTTCAGGGTATGAAGGCCAGTTAAGAGGAATTATGGATTACCTCAAGGTAAAAAAGGCTAAGGAAGCCAGTGTGGAAAATAAAGAAAATATAGCAGAGGAGGTGAAGTAATGAAGTCGGTTAATAAAGCGGTAAGAAAAAAGGATGCAATGGAGCTGCTTCTTGGAAAGCCAGTATATACAGATGATATTGCACCAAAGGATTGTCTTGTTGTAAAGCTTCTGCGTTCACCATATGCCAACGCATATGTTAAGAGCATTAATACAGATATTGCAATGAAGGTACCCGGAATAGAGGCAATATATACATATAAGGATGTTGACCAGAATATGAAGCGTTTTACCTGTGCCGGTCAGACGTATCCTGAGCCAAGTCCTTATGACAGGCTTATTCTTGATAAACATGTAAGATTCATAGGTGATCCGGTTGCGATTGTTGCGGGAGTGGATGAGCGCTGTGTTGATAAGGCAATGAAGCTTATTAAGGCAGAGTATGAGGTACTTGAGCCAGTGCTCGACTTTACAAAGGCAAAGGATAATGAGATACTTGTTCATCCGGAGGATAACTGGGAAGCAATGTGTCCTGTCGGAGCTGATAATAAAAGAAATCTATGTGCACATGATGAGTGCAGTAATGGTGATATAGATAGGGTGCTTGAGAGCTGTGATATTGTAATTGACAGGACATATCATACAAAGGCATGCCAGCAGAGTATGATGGAGACCTTCAGGACATTCTGTACAATCGATACTTATGGAAGACTTCATGTTGTAAGTTCTACACAGATAGTATTTCATTGCAGAAGAATCATATCACACGCACTTGGAATATCTCCATCAAAGATACGTGTTACAAAGCCTAGAATAGGTGGTGGTTTTGGCGCAAAGCAGACCTCGGTTTCAGAAATATATCCGGCATTTGTCACATGGAAGACTAAGAAGCCAGCTATGATTATATTCTCAAGGGAAGAGTCATTATCAGCTTCATCTCCAAGACATGAGATGCAGATGCATGTAAGGCTCGGTGCAACTAAAGATGGTATCGTAAAAGGAATAGATTTATATACTCTGTCAAACACAGGAGCTTATGGGGAGCATGGACCAACGACAGTAGGTCTTTCAGGACACAAGTCAATTCCGTTATACGGAAAGGCAGAGGCATTCCGCTTTGTAAGTGATGTTGTATACACGAATGTTATGTCAGCAGGGGCATACAGAGGCTATGGTGCCACACAGGGACTTTTTGCCGTTGAATCTGCTGTTAATGAGCTTGCGGACAAGCTTCATATGGATCCTTTTGAAATAAGATTTAAAAACATAGTTAATGAGGGCGATGTAATGCCTGCTTACTATGGTCAGGTCAATACAAGCTGTGCACTTGACAGATGCTTAGAAAAGGTTAAAGAGATGATTAAATGGGATGAGAAGTATCCTATGAGAAAGATATCTGATACGAAGGCACGTTTTGTCGGAATGGGCATGGCTATGCAGGGCTCTGGTATATCAGGCGTGGATGTGGGAAGTGCCACACTTAAGCTTAATGATGAGGGCGTGTATACAATGAATATCGGTGCAGCTGATATGGGAACAGGCTGTGATACAATACTTGCGCAGATTGCTGCGGAGGTGCTTGAGTGCAGTACTGATGACATAAGTGTATTCGGTGCTGATACTGATATATCACCTTATGATTCAGGCTCATATGCATCAAGTACAACATATGTTACTGGAAAGGCAGTTGAGAACTGTGCCTTAGAGCTAAGAAGCAGAATCGAAAAGCTTGGAGCTAAGCTTATAGGCTGTGATAAGAGTGAGGTTACATTTGACGGAAGCTGTGTAAGATGTGAGGCTGGAGAGCATGAGGGCGCATCAGTAAGTCTTTGCGATATTGCGACAGCTTCCATGTGCGGCAATGATATGGCACTTTCTGTTACTAATACACATACATCACCTATTTCACCACCACCATTTATGGTAGGTGCAGCTGAGGTTGAAGTTGACCTTGTTACAGGCGAAAGCAGGGTTGTAGAATATGATGCATGCGTTGACTGTGGAACACCGGTTAATCCTAATCTTGCAAGAGTACAGGCAGAAGGTGGAATCCTTCAGGGAATTGGTATGGCAATGTCTGAAAATATCACATATTCTGATAAGGGAAAGCTTTATGAGAACTCATTCCTGCAATATAAGATACCATCAAGGATGGATATTGGACATATTAATGTTGAGTTTGAAAGCAGCTTCGAGAATGCTGGACCATTTGGTGCTAAGTCAATAGGAGAGGTTGTAATTAACACGCCACTTCCGGCTGTGACAGATGCGCTAAGCCACGCAGCAGGAAAGAGGTTCTATGAACTGCCTATAACACCGGAGCAGATTGCGATGGCGAGGGTAGAGAATAATTAGGATTATAACATAGATAAGATAAAAGATAAGATGGCACGATTTATTTCTGGATAAAGGGAATAGTCGTGCTGTTTTATTTAATGCCATTTCTCATAAAGTAGATGACTATTTTACATTATAAAATATAGGAGTAAAAATTATGCCTAATATATTAATTGTAGAGGATGATATAAATATTAATAACCTTCTTTGTGAGGTGCTTGTGAAGGCAGGTTATACGTGTGAACAGGCATTTTCAGGAACAGAGGCAAAGCTGCTTCTGAATATAAAAGAAAAGGCTTATACGCTTGTACTGCTTGACTTAATGCTGCCTGGTGCAAGTGGTGAAGAGGTTTTAAAAGAAATAAGAAAACATGGAAGGCTTCCGGTGATTGTGCTGACTGCAAAGGATAGTATAGATGATAAAATCGGAGTTCTGACAGATGGAGCAGATGATTATATAACAAAGCCATTTGAGATTAGAGAGGTACTGGCACGTATTCAGGTGCAGCTTCGTCATATAGAGGCAGAAACAAAAAGTGAAGCAGAAACAAAGGGTGAAGCAGAGGCAGAAACGGAGGCAGAAACAGAAGTAAAAACAAAGGCTGGTATACAAAAAGGACAAGGCAGCGGAAGGCTTGAGTTCAGAGATATGGTGCTTACACGCTCTACCTTTGAGGTAAGTATCGGTGGCAGGGTGCTTCCTAAGATTACAAAACAGGAATTTGCAATACTGGAATTGCTGCTTAAAAACCCGAAGCAGGTGTTTAGCAAGGAGGATATATTCGAATATGCGTGGGATGAGCCATATATGGGTGAAACAAAGACCCTGGATGTGCATATAAGCAATATCAGGAAGAAAATAAAGACCGTTACACCTGATGAATATATAGAAACAATATGGGGGATTGGATATCGCCTGCATGAATAATTTACTCTTTTTTTACTATTTATTTGCGATTGATTAGGATTTATTTTTTATGATAAGAGCAGTTAAGAAAAGGAGGAAAAAGTTTTGAGTGAATTATTATTGCAGACAAGGAATCTGACTAAGCAGTATGGCAGACACAGGGCGGTTGATGATGTAAATATGCACATTAAAAAGGGTGCAATATACGGCTTTATTGGAAGAAACGGAGCCGGTAAAACGACCTGTCTTAAGATGATTAGCGGACTGTCAACACCGTCTTATGGCGAAATAGAAATGTTTGGGTATAAAGGAAAGGACTTACAAAAGGTACGTTCAAGAGTAGGGTGTCTTATAGAAGCTCCCGGACTTTATGGCAATATGTCGGCATATGACAATCTGAACATTAAATGCAAGCTTACAGGGATTAAGAAAAAAGGATATATAGAAGAACTGTTAAAAACAGTGGGTCTTGATACTGTTGGAGAAAAGAAAACAAAGCATTATTCGCTTGGAATGAAGCAGCGCTTAGGAATTGCTCTTGCACTTGTAGGTGAGCCTGACCTGCTTATTCTTGATGAGCCGATTAACGGACTTGATCCACAGGGGATTGTGGAGGTGCGTGAAACCATCCAGAAGCTTGCTAAGGAGCGAGGTATGACAATATGTATTTCAAGTCATATTCTTGAGGAATTATCAAAGATTGCTACAGATTATGGCATTATTCATAATGGATGCCTTGTGCAGGAGCTTACAAGAGAAGAACTTATGAAAAAATGCAGTGAGCGCATAGAGCTTACACTTGATAATCCTAAGCAGGCTATTCCTGTGCTTGATGATATGGGCTTTAGCAGCTATCAGGTTATAGATAAAGAACATATTCATATATTTGAAAGACTGGGAGAAAGTGCCATGCTAAATATGGAGCTTGCAAAGGCGGGAATTCCAGTTAAAGGAATATCTATTACAAGTGAAGAACTTGAGAATTATTTCTTAAGGCTTACAGGGGGTGACAATCGTGCTTAATATGATAAAGATGGATGTATACAGAATGTTTCGTACAAAGAGTATGTATGTAATATGGATTATATTGCTGGCATCAGCACTGCTTACTTCATTTCTTTCAAAAATAGATTATGATGCAGTTAATAAAGAGTGGGAGAGGCAGCAGGCAGTGGAAAGTCAGGCAGATACTGATGGTCAGACAGTTGATGTGATAAATGCACAAGACATAGAGGAACAACAGGCAGATGACAGCAACAAAGAACAGCTTTCGCAGCAGAATACAGATAATGTCAATATTGGTATGAGTGTGGAATTACCTACGGAGCCAGGGAAGAAGGTTACGGTAATGGATGTTTTCTTTTCTAATGCACAGGGAAAGTTTTATGCACTTTTTCTTGTAATATTTGCGGTTATGTTTGCAACAGCAGATATTAAGAGCGGTTATATTAAGAATATTGGTGGACAGGTGTCACAAAGGGGGATGCTTATTGTTTCAAGGGCAGTTGCGCTTGCCTTATTTACAGCAATTACCTTTGCAGGGATATTTGTATTCCAGGCAGCAGCGAATATGCTTGCGTTTAAATGTGTGGTGTGGGGTAACTGGAAAGAGATTATACCTTATTTCTTAACAGAACTTATGCTTCATTATGCGTTTGTGTTAATATGTATGGCGATAGCAGTTATAATTAAGAATAATGTCATAAGCATGACCTTGTCGATATGTCTTACTATGAATATAATGAGTATTGCATATGCCTTTATAGATTATGTAGTTAACAGAAAGGGACTTCAGAACTTCAGCATCTATAAGTATACAGTAACTGGAAGGATGGCAATGCTTCCTATGAATGCAGGCAGGGATGATGTTGTTAGTTCAATGTGTGTGGCAGCTGTATTTATTATTATAATGCTGTCATTAAGTAGTTATATTTTTCAGAAAAGGGATATTTAGAGAATGAGGATTATTATTGGAATATTAGCAGTAATAATTATTATACAGGCATTTATTATGTGGAAATACCAGCGGCAGATTAAGGACATCTGCCGCCAGTTGTCGTTTCTTATGGAACACGATAGTAACAAGCTGATTCAACGTGAAATAGATATGGGGGGAATAGGTGAGCTTTCAGATAAATTGAATGAACTACTTGACATGCGTAAAAAAGAGAGAAACGAGTACAGAAAAAAAGAAGAGCTGATAGCAGACACATATACTAATCTTTCACACGATATAAGGACACCACTTACATCGCTGGATGGGTATTTCCAGCTTATAGAGGAATGTGACAATATAGATGACCAGAGGAGATATCTTGATATAATCAGAGAAAGGCTTAACAGCCTCAATGAAATGCTGGAGGAGCTTTTTACATTTACCAAGTTAAAAAATGATTCATATAAGCTGGAGCTTACGGACTGTTGTATGAACAGAATATTAAAAGAAGCTGTATTTTCTTATTATGATGAATGGAAAAAGCAGGGCATCTGCCCAGAGATTAGTATTACTGAGGAAATGCTGTATATATCAGGTAATAAGCAGGGCTTAAGGAGAGTTATACAGAATGTCATAAAAAATGGTCTTGATCATGGGGAAAAGAATATAAGTATCAGGCTTACCCGTGAGGATAATCATGCCTTGCTTAAAATCAGCAATTATACGGAACATCCTGAAAATATTGACTTAAGCCATGTGTTTGAGCGTTTTTATAAAGCAGATGTGGCAAGAGGCAGAGCCTCAACCGGACTGGGTTTATCTATTGCAAAAGAGCTTGTGGAGCGTATGAATGGAGATATAAGTGCAAGAATACAGGGAAATGATTTCATTATTGAAATAAAAGTTATGCTTGTGGTATAATATGTAAAAGAAACAGGGGCTGTTACGGAGAAATTATATATAGAATATGCTGATTCGTTTAATGAATGGGGAATATTACGGATTCAATAATAAAGGGAGACATGCGTATGAAAAATATAAAAGAAATAGGGGATTTTTTTATAAATCTGAATGAATATGTATATGCAACAGATATAGAAACCAATGAAATTGTATATATGAATCATAAAGCATTGAAAGCGTATGGCTTAGAATCAATAGAGGATATAAAAGGCAAGAAGTGTTATGAGGTATTACAAAAAGCTTCTGTTAAATGCGGTATGTGTAACAACAGCAGACTTTTACCAGGAGCCTTTGAGGAATGGCGTTATTATAATCCTGTATTAGATAAATATATGATAATAAAGGATACACTGATAGAGGGTGAAGGAAACAGAAAGTACAGGTTGGAAATAGGCATAGATATAAGTGAGGAGCTTGCACAGGATAAGCTTATCCAGAAGTATAGAGAAACTGAAACACTTGTGAATGAGGGCTTGAGGGTGGCACTTGCAGCAGATACACCTGATGAAACAATAAACACACTTCTTGGGTATATAGGTAAAGCACTTAATGGAGAAAGAACTTATATATTTGAAAAAAATATATATGGTGGAGATGATAATACATATGAGTGGACGGCAGAGGGAGTAAGTCCAGAGAAGGATAATCTTCAGAATGTGCCTCCGGATGTATGTGCTAACTGGTATAAGTGTTTTGAAGAAGGCGGAAACATCGTGATTAAGGATCTTGAAGAGATAAAAGAGAGTGATCCACTTCAATATGATAATTTAAAAAGACAGGGTATTCATTCGATAATTGTAATTCCTATATATAACGAAGGTGAAGTTATTGCATTTATGGGAATAGACAATCCACCGCTGCTTACACTCGAATATGCCTTAAGTATACTAGAGATTATGAGAGCTTTTATTATATCATGTATAAAGCGCAGGAATACGATGAGAAAGCTTGAGGATATGAGCTATAAGGACGCCCTGACCAATATAGGAAACCGTTTCGCTATGAGAGACTGTGTAGATAGTATAGATAAAAAACAGAGTATAGGCGTTGTTTACTGTGATGTTACAGGACTGAAATATGTGAATGATACAATGGGACATGAGGCAGGCGACAGACTTATTCTTAATGCATGTGGATGCCTTACAGACGTGTTTGGAGTGGATGCAGTATTTCGTATAGGTGGAGATGAGTTCCTTGTAATCTGTACACAGATAGATGAGAATACATTAATAAAGCGTATAACAGAGTTAAAAGAACTAATGAATGAGCGTTCTGTAAATATGGCATCAGGTGTTATCTGGAGTGAGAATGTAATAACAGGCTTTAATGAAATGTTACGTGAGGCAGAGGAGAAAATGTATGCCGATAAAGCGCGATATTATAAGGAAAAAGGAATTGAACGCAGAAAAGAACGGGCATAGCAGGGCTAAAGGAATGCATCATATAACACAATAACAGGTAATTTTGTGATAAATTATAATAAATAATACAGCTTAATTATTGACATTTTAAGATCAATTATATACAATCACATTATCTGCGATGACGAAGACAGTAGATTATGAAAGAAAGCAATAGCGAGCCGGGATGGTGGAAGCCGGTGTGAGTAGAGCATAGTTGAATATCACTTCCAAGCATCCTTGCAGAACTTTGCAGTATAATATTATGGGTAACATTAAGGATAGTATTATATTACGAAAAGTAAGTGAGGACGGTAATCCTACCGTTACAAGGGACGCATATGATGGTATGTCGTAATTGATATAGGTTAAGTTGATTCAGCCCCTGTCGTATTACGGCAGGGGCTTTTTTGCGTGTGTAACGACATTTGTTACAGCACCAATAAAGCAAGCTAACATCGTTACGATTAAGTAAATGATTTGAAAGGAGTAACACAATGGTATACGAGAAAGTTTCATCAGATATGAATTTCGTAGACAGAGAAAAACAGGTTGAAAAGTTCTGGAAGGATAATGATATATTCCAGAAGAGTATTGATAACCGCAAGAAGGGGGAAATATATACATTTTATGATGGACCTCCAACAGCTAATGGTAAGCCACATATAGGACATGTTCTTACAAGAGTTATAAAGGATATGATTCCAAGATATAGAACAATGAAGGGCTATATGGTTCCACGTAAGGCCGGATGGGATACACATGGACTTCCAGTTGAGCTTGAGCTTGAGAAGGAATTAGGTCTTGATGGCAAGGAACAGATTGAAGAGTATGGTCTTGAGCCATTCATCAAGAAATGTAAGGAAAGCGTATGGAAATACAAGGGTATGTGGGAGGATTTCTCATCTACAGTTGGTTTCTGGGCTGATATGGATAATCCATACATCACATATGATGATAACTTCATCGAGTCTGAATGGTGGGCTTTAAAGCAGATATGGGATAAGGGTCTTTTATACAAGGGCTTTAAGATTGTTCCTTACTGCCCACGTTGTGGAACACCACTTTCATCACACGAAGTAGCACAGGGTTACAAGGCTGTTAAGGAGCGTTCGGCAGTAGTACGTTTCAAGTGTGTAGGCGAAGATGCATATTTCCTTGCATGGACAACAACACCTTGGACACTTCCATCTAACGTGGCACTCTGCGTGAACCCAGAAGAAACATATGTAAAGGTTAAGGCGGCAGACGGCTATACTTACTATATGGCAGAGGCACTTCTTGATAAGGTACTTGGCGGACTTGCAGTTAAGGCCGGTCAGACAGTAACAGGAGCAGCTATTGAAGAAGGTAAGGAAGCTGGAAGCGGTGCAGGCGTTGATTACGAAGTATTAGAAACTTACAAGGGTAAAGACCTTGAATATAAAGAATATGAGCCATTATACCAGTGTGCGGCAGATGTTGCAGCTAAGCAGCACAAGAAGGGACATTTTGTTACATGTGATGACTATGTAACTATGTCAGATGGTACTGGTATCGTTCATATTGCACCAGCATTTGGTGAAGATGATGCCAAGGTTGGACGTAAGTATGACCTTCCATTCGTACAGTTCGTTGATGGTAAGGGTGAACTTACAAAGGAGACACCATATGCGGGAATGTTCGTTAAGAAAGCAGACCCAGAGGTTCTTAAGGATCTTGATAAGGAAGGCAAGTTATTCGATGCTCCTAAGTTTGAGCATGATTATCCATTCTGCTGGAGATGTGATACACCACTTATCTACTATGCAAGAGAGTCTTGGTTTATCAAGATGAGTGATCCAGAAGTTAAGGCTAACTTAATAGCTAACAACAAGACAATCAACTGGATTCCGGAAACTATAGGAACTGGACGTTTTGGCGCATGGCTTGAAAATGTTCAGGACTGGGGAATTTCACGTAACAGATACTGGGGTACTCCTCTTAATATCTGGGTATGTGATGATTGTGGAGAAATGTTATCTATCGGAAGCAAGGCAGAATTAAAGGAACATTCTGATAACTGCCCAGATGATATCGAGCTTCACAGACCATATATTGATGCTGTTACATGTACTTGTCCTAAGTGTAAGGGCAAGATGAAGAGAGTTCCAGAAGTTATCGACTGCTGGTTCGACTCAGGTTCAATGCCATTTGCACAGCACCACTATCCATTTGAGAATAAGGAAGTGTTTGAACAGCAGTTCCCTGCTAAGTTCATTTCAGAAGCCGTTGACCAGACAAGAGGCTGGTTCTACTCACTGCTTGCTATATCAACACTTCTTTTCAATAAAGCACCTTATGAAAATGTTATCGTACTTGGTCATGTTCAGGATGCAGATGGACAGAAGATGAGTAAGTCAAAGGGAAATGCTGTAGATCCATTTGATGCATTAAAGAAGCACGGTGCAGATGCCATCCGCTGGTATTTCTACGAGAACTCAGCACCATGGCTTCCTAACAGATTCCATGATAAGGCTGTTACAGAAGGTCAGAGAAAGTTCATGGGAACTATCTGGAACACATATGCATTCTTTGTACTTTATGCTAACATAGATGATTTTGATGCTACTAAGTACACACTTGAGTATGATAAGCTTCCAGTTATGGATAAATGGATTCTTTCTAAGCTTAATACTCTTGTTAAGACTGTTGATAACAATCTTGCCAACTACAAGATTACAGAAACAGCAAGAGCACTTGAGGACTTTGTAGATGAGCTTTCTAACTGGTATGTAAGAAGATGCCGTGAAAGATTCTGGGCAAAGGGTATGGAGCAGGATAAGATTAATGCTTATATGACTCTTTACACAACACTTGTAACACTTTGCAAGGCAGCAGCACCTATGATTCCTTTTATGACAGAAAGCATTTACAGAAACCTTGTATGCAGCATAGATAAGACAGCTCCTATCAGTATCCACCTCTGCGACTTCCCAGAAGTTAAGGAAGAATGGATTGACAAGGAACTTGAAGATAACATGGAAGATGTATTAAACGCTGTTGTTATCGGAAGAGCATGCCGTAACTCAACTAACATCAAGAACAGACAGCCAATAGGCAAGCTGTACATCAAGGCTGACTGGAAGTTAAACGAATACTTTACAGCTATCATAGCAGATGAGCTTAATGTTAAGGAAGTTGAGTACACAGATGATGTAAGAGCATTTACTTCATATTCATTCAAGCCACAGTTAAAGACACTTGGACCAAAGTATGGCAAGCATCTTAATGCTATCAGAGCAGCACTTTCAACACTTGATGGCAATGCAACTATGGATGAACTTAATAATAAGGGTTCATTTACAATCAATGCTGATGGTGAAGATATCGTTCTTGAGAAGGATGATGTTCTTATAGAGATGACTCAGAAGGAAGGCTTTGTAGCAAGCTCTGACAAGGGTATCACAGTTGTTATGGATACTAACCTTACACCAGAGCTTATCGAGGAAGGCTTCGTAAGAGAAATCGTAAGTAAGATTCAGACTATGCGTAAGGATGCTGGATTTGAGGTTATGGATAAGATTACTGTATATGTAGATGGTAATGACAAGTTAGCAGACCTTATGGTTAAGAATGCAGAGCAGATCAAAAGCGTTGTTCTTGCTGATTCTATAGAAACAGGTAAGACAGCAGGATTCACTAAGGATTGGGATATCAATGGTGAGAAGGTTGTGCTTGCGGTTGAGAAGAACTAAAACAGTATCTTAATAATTTATAATATGTAAAGACGAGGAGAAAATCGCAGTTATGCGAATTTTCTCCTCGTTTTTTAGTAAATAGAGATAGATGATCTGATACACAATTCACGCCTAAAAATGACAGTTCACGCCAATTGTATTGAAATATTATTAAGGATGAATATACTGAAATTAATAAGAACTATAAAAAATGTTATAGAAGATTATGTTGCATATAAATCATTTATATGAATAGAATCGAGGTGAATAATAATGATCAATTAATTTTATTAAATTGCAATAAGGGTGCGAATCGTGTATAATTTAACCATCGTGTAACGTGTTTTGTGAATAATGTTAATTAAATCAGACACGATTAGTTAAATCAGGAATAATGATATACATTTGTGGTATATCTATATATTAAGGAGGAGAAGAATACATGGTGACAGGTACAGAAGCATCTTTTAGCAAGGAAGAATTCAAGAAAAAAGTTGTAAGTAATTGTAAATCTCTTTATAGAAAGAATATTGATGAGGCAGATAAGCAGCAGGTGTTCCAGTCAGTTGCGTATGCAGTTAAGGATCTTATCATAGATAAGTGGATAGCTACACATAAGACATATGACAAGGAAGATCCTAAGATTGTATATTATATGTCTATGGAGTTCCTTATGGGACGTGCACTTGGTAATAACATGATTAACCTTACTAAGTATAACGAGATAAAAGAAGCACTTGAGGAGCTTGGACTTGATATTAATGTTATCGAGGATCAGGAGCCAGATGCAGCACTTGGTAATGGTGGACTTGGAAGACTTGCAGCATGTTTCCTTGATTCACTTGCAACTCTTGAATATCCAGCTTATGGATGTGGTATCAGATATAAGTATGGTATGTTCAAGCAGGAGATTAAGGACGGATATCAGGTAGAGGTTCCTGATAACTGGTTAAAGGATGGCAATCCATTTGAGATTAAGCGTTCTGAATACAGATATGAAGTCAAGTTTGGTGGATATGTGCGTTCTTACAGAGATGAAGCTACTGGACGTGATATATTCGTTCAGGAAGATTACCGTTCAGTTATAGCTGTTCCTTACGATCTTCCAGTTATCGGATATGGTAACAACACAGTCAATTCACTTAGAATATGGGATGCAGAGCCAGTTAATACATTTAACTTAAGCTCATTTGACAAGGGCGATTACCAGAAGGCTATAGAGGAAGAGAACCTTGCAAAGAATATTGTAGAAGTTCTTTATCCTAACGATAACCATTATGCAGGTAAGGAATTAAGACTTAAGCAGCAGTATTTCTTCGTATCAGCATCAGTTCAGAGAGCTGTTGAAAGATATAAGAATATGCACAATGGTGATGTAAAGAAGCTTTATGAGAAGGTTACATTCCAGCTTAATGATACACATCCAACAGTTGCAGTTGCAGAGCTTATGAGAGTCCTTATGGATGAGAATGGTCTTGAATGGGATGAAGCATGGGATGTAACAACTAAGACAGTTGCATATACTAACCATACTATTATGGCTGAGGCACTTGAGAAGTGGCCTATTGAGCTGTTCTCAAGACTTCTTCCAAGAATCTATCAGATAGTAGAGGAAATCAACAGAAGATTCGTTGAAGATATTAAGGCAAAGTACCCAGGAGACCAGGAAAAGGTCAGAAAGATGGCTGTTATATATGATGGTCAGGTTAAGATGGCTAATCTTGCTATATGTGCTGGATATTCTGTCAATGGTGTTGCAAGACTTCATACAGAAATCTTAGAGAAGCAGGAGCTTAAGGATTTCTATGAGATGATGCCAGAGAAGTTCAACAACAAGACTAATGGTATCACACAGAGAAGATTCCTTCTTCATGCTAATCCACTTCTTGCAGACTGGATTACAGACAAGATTGGTGATGGATGGGTAACAGACCTTAAGCAGCTTGAAAAGATGCTTGTATATGTTAATGATGAAAAGGCAAGACAGGAATTCATGCAGATTAAGCATAAGAATAAAGTAAGACTTGCAAAGTATATCAAGGAGCACAATGGAATAGATGTTAATCCGGATTCTATATTTGATGTACAGGTAAAGAGACTTCACGAATATAAGAGACAGCTTCTTAATATTCTTCATGTTATGTACCTTTACAATGAAATCAAGAAGAATCCTGATATGGATATTGTTCCTAGAACATTTATCTTTGGTGCAAAGGCTGCCGCTGGTTATAAGATTGCAAAGCAGACTATAAAGCTTATCAATAATGTTGCAGATGTGATCAACAATGATGAATCTATTAATGGAAAAATTAAAGTAGTATTTATCGAGAATTACAGAGTATCTAACGCTGAGATTATATTTGCAGCAGCAGATGTATCTGAGCAGATATCTACAGCATCTAAGGAGGCTTCAGGTACAGGTAACATGAAGTTTATGCTTAATGGTGCAATAACACTTGGCACTATGGATGGCGCTAATGTTGAGATAGTACAGGAGGTTGGAGAGGAGAATGCCGTAATATTCGGTCTTCGTTCTGATGAAGTTATCCGTTATGAGAATGAGGGTGGCTATGATCCTATGGAAATCTTCAACAACGACCAGAATATAAGAGAGGTTCTTATGGAACTTATCAATGGTAAGTATTCTAAGGAAGATCCAGAGATGTTCAGGGATATCTACAACTCACTTCTTAACTCACAGGAGGGAAGAAGAGCAGATACTTACTTCATTCTTAAGGACTTCCGTTCTTATGCAGAAGCACAGGCTAAGATTGATAAGAGATACAGGGATGAGACTGGCTGGGCTAAGACAGTTATGATTAACTCGTTTAAGGCAGGTAAGTTCTCATCAGACAGAACTATTGAAGAGTATGCAACAGAAATCTGGAAGCTTACTAAGACACCAGTTAAGTTAAAGTAAAGGTTGCAAAATATAGAATAATATCTATCCGGTATTCATACATTTTATCTAGGAGGCTAGATAAAGTGTATGAGACTGGATAGATTTTTTTTACCCCGTATTATAATCAGAGGAGTGGGTTTAATCGGGGAAAGAATAGATGAAGCGGCGACAGACAAGCAGTATATAGAATATAAGAAGGCAAGAAGAAGGAACGATACACAAGGGTATGTCATAAGCAGCTGCGAGGCAGGGAATTATGATTACAAGGATTATAATTATTATAAAAGCAGGAGGGGAGAAGATAATTATTCATTAATTAAGGAAGAAAGCAGGAAAGGCCACAGTATAGTCAGGAAATGTATGGAGATAATGATATTTATCGCCATTTATTTGCTGGTGCCATCGGTTATTACGCTGAAGCTTACAGGTGTTGTTGATATGGCTGTGAGTGAAGAGATAGCTGATGGAAGGACGATAACAGTGAATTATAAAAATGCATCACAATCTGTAGAGGTTGAGAAGTTTGTTTCAATGGTTCTTGCCGACAGATTGTATATGGGTGATGAGATTGAACTTCTAAAAGCAGAAAGCATTATGATAAGGACAGATATATACCGTTTAATGGGTGAAAGGATGAACATAGACAGTAGTCAGCTTGGTATGTCGTATATGACATCAGGACAGATGAAGAAAAAGTGGGGAAAGGACTATTTGGATAATTATAACCTTGTAAATGACTGTGTAGCAGCGACAAATGGCATGACAATAAGCTGTAACGGGCAATATATAGAGGCAAGGTATACATACGTAACAGCAGGTTATACGCTTTCTGGCAAGGATATGTTAGGAGATGATTATTCATATCTTATGGCAGTTGAATGTCCTAAGGATAAAGAAGCAAAAGAATATTTTGTCGTTAAGACTGTTAATAACAAGGATTTTGTTAATGCATTTGAAAAAGCATACGATGGTCTGACACTGGATAAAAAGGGGCTTGATAAGCAGGTACAGGTTGTATCGGTAAGCAGTGATGGATATGTATCTAAGATGCAGGTCGGCAATATGGTGATGACAGGAAGCACATTTGCAAAGATTCTGGGACTGAATTCACCTAATTATAAAATAGAATATATGGATAGTGGCGTAAAGATAACAACAACAGGAGTGGGAGATGGTTTCGGGGTTAGTGTATACACGGCACAGAATATGGCAGAGAGTGGTGCAACTTATGAGGATATTTTAAAAACATTTTATAGTGGGGTGAGTATCGGGACTTAAAGTGGCTGAAAAGAAGATAAAGAAATATATAGCTGTGGAGTGTTTAACGAGAATATATTAGAGAATATATTACAAGAGATTAAGAATCCTTTACGGATATTTTACGTAATAAAACATATAGATTTTAATAATACTCTTTATATTATAAGCAATCTTTGGTTAAGAAACATATTTTATCTCTGCAAAATACGTATCGCAGGGTGGAAATATTATATTAACCTAAGGTTGCATTTTTATGTTGGAGCCAGCATTTCAGATTGGGAAAGCAGCAACAGAGGCTGAATATGAAATGTCTGATGTCCAGCATAATGTCAATAAGACATAATATCAGGAGGAAGATATGAGAAGAATGAAAAAGGTTGCAGCAGCAACACTTACAGCAATGATGGTAGCAAGTCTGGCTATGGGAACAACAGAAACATGGGCAAGAAGCTCAAAGAGGGCAGCATGGAATAATGCAGCAGCAGAATCAACAGATGTTGAAATGGAAGTAAAGGATGCCTGTTATACAGAGGATGGAAAAGAAACAGATGCTCATAATGTTAAATCAAATGTATATGCAAACAGCACAGAATGGGCAGAATGGAAGACTAAGTGGGAGAGCGTAAGAACTAACTTCTGTCAGATAGCATTAACTCCAGGTGAGGATGCAGCTAAGCTTAATGCAGCATGGTATTCAACAACTAAGGATGAAACTCCTAAGATTAAGCTTATGGATGCTTCTGGAAAAGAAATAAAGACATATGAAGGTAAACAGTCAGTTGAAGCTGATGTTGAGACTGTTAAGGATGGAGACAAGACATATACATTATATCCATGTAAGGTTACTGTAACAGGACTTGCAGAGAATACTTCTTACAAGTACCAGTATTATGTAAATGGAGCATGGTCTGAGACATATGACTATAAGACACAGTCAACAGACAGCTTCTCAGTAATGTATGTAGGTGATCCACAGATAGGTGCTTCTACAAACCAGCTTGGTAACCAGAATAAACAATACTATGCAATGAACGATTCATACAACTGGTATCATACACTTAACAATGCTGTTAAAAAGTTCCCAGGCTTAAGCTTTATTATGTCAGCAGGTGACCAGATTAACCAGACTGGTGTATCCAACGATGCTGATAAGCTGGAGCAGCAGATAGAATATGCAGGTTTTCTTAATCCATCTGTACTTAGAAGTCTTCCTGTTGCTACAACAATCGGTAATCATGATTCTAAGTCAGTTAACTATTCTAATCATTTTAATTATCCTAACAAGCAGACAAGCGATGCTAATACAGCATCAAAGACAACTGCAGGTACAGATTATTACTTCACATATGGCAATACATTATTTATAAGTATTGATACCAACAACTATAATGTTGCTACACATGAAAATGTGATAAAGGAAGCAACAGAGAAGAATCCTTCTGCAAAGTGGAGAATACTTATGTTCCATCAGGATATTTATGGCTCTGGTTATGACCATTCAGATTCAGATGGTATTGTTCTTAGGACACAGCTTACTCCTGTTATAGATAAATATGATATAGATGCGGTTCTTCAGGGACATGATCATACATATTCAAGAACATATCAGATATCATCAGATGGTTCTGACAGCCATAAAAAATATACAAAAGAAAATATGCCATCAACAGATGATAAAGAGAACTTCACAGCATATATTAATGATAATAACTGCTATAACCTCAAGTCAGGCAAGGAGGATTCAAGCAAGGTAGTAGATCCAGAAGGTACTGTATATTTTGAGGCTAATTCAGCAACTGGTAGTAAGTATTATCAGCTTATTGGTACACAGCAGGATTATATAGCAGCAAGATGCCAGAGCTGGAGACCTACATATTCTGTTCTTGATATAACAGATACAACTCTTACAGTAAGGACTTATGATGCAGCATCTAATGAAGAGCTTGTAGCAGATGGCGGTGTTAAGACTGCATATACGATTGTAAAGCAGGCAGATAAGACAGCACTTGATACAGAAATAGCAAAGGCAGAAGCTGCATATGATACAGCTAAGAAGGCAGGTAATTATACAGAGGCTTCTTTAAAGACTCTTGAAGATACTATAACAGCAGCAAAGGCTGTTACAGAAAATGCAGAAAGCACAACAACAGATATAGCAAGTGCAGTAACATCATTACAGGATGCAGTTAAGGGTCTTGCGACTGTAGAGAATAATGATAACAAAGGCAACACAGAAAATAATAACAAGGGCAACACAGAAAATAATAACAATGCAGCAGGAAACGAAACAGAGGATAATGGTGAAGCTGGTCAGGATGCATCTGGTTCAGGAAATTCATCAGCAAATGCGTCTGGTTCAAGCAGCACGGTTAAGACTGGTGATACAGCTAAGGCAGCAGTATGGTACACAGCAGCAGGTCTTTCAATGGCAGGTGCCGCAGGTATTATACTTGTAGAAAGAAAGAAAAAGAAGCTTAACCAGTAAAAATATATGGATTAATATGCTTTAAGAAGGAAAAAGTAAATGTCAGATAAGAAACAAGTGGTTGTAAAAGCAGTGGTTGTTGTGATATGTATTGCGGCATTTATATTTGCGGCAGACAGGCTGAGGGTTACAGATAAAGAACCAATAGTAACAACACTGGGTTATTCATATGAGAATGCCAGAGTGATCGAGGTGGTAGAGGATAATCTGTCACCTGACGGAATAAGGGTCGGATATCAGAGGTTAAAGGTGCAGCTTACATCTGGAGAGTATAAGGGAGAAGTAGTAGATGCTACAAGTGCCGAGGGAAACCTGTTCGGAGCAGTATGTGAAAAGGGAGATTCGGTGGTAGTGCATATGAGTGTATCGGGTAGTTCTAAAAATGTCTCAGTATACTCAAAGGATAGAATAGTGGCAGTGGCTGCATTTGTAGGAATATTTTTACTGCTCATATGTATAATAGGTGGAAAGAATGGTGTTAAGTCAGTAGTTGGACTTGTGTTTACGTTCGTGTCAATATTTATGATATACATACCTCTTATATACAGAGGATTTTCTCCATTCTGGGCTGCCGTGATCATTACAATTATAACAACAATAGTTACTATGTATCTTATCAGTGGCTTTACAGTAAAAACAATATGTGCAATAGCCGGAACAGTAACAGGTGTGCTTCTTGCAGGCTTATCAGCATGGCTGTTTGGCAAGGTGGCAGATATAGACGGATATAATGTATCAAACATAGAAACGCTTTCTTATGTAGGGCAGATAACTAATATCCAGATAGGCGGGCTGTTATTTTCAGGAATTCTCATAGCTTCTTTGGGGGCTGTCATGGATGTTGCGATGTCTGTATCATCGGCAATGTATGAAATACATGACAAAGCCCCACAGCTTGGCTGCTTCGAATTGTTTAAAAGCGGTATGAATGTTGGACGTGATATGATGGGAACTATGTCAAATACGCTTATACTTGCTTTTGTAGGAAGTGCAGTAAGTGAGCTTGTTATTAACTATGCATATAATCTTCCATTCAGACAGATTATTAATTCGTATAATATAGGTATAGAGATTATGCAGGGAGTCTCCGGAAGTATAGGAGTTATACTTACAGTACCGGCTGTTGCTGTTGTAACAGCGTGGCTGCTTACTCATAGACATGGAAATATTGTTGTTTAATTGAATATTAGTTGGTGACGAACGGACGACAAATATAAGCTACAGGCAGTCCTGCACA
>OHGL01000010.1_pt1 | contig 233364 bp, 263 predicted proteins | sample 1567731 | NCBI WGS metagenome assembly OHGL01 (sample SAMEA3879606, study PRJEB24766) | human gut metagenome | biome: human-associated habitat; feature: feces | place: USA | collected 1985/1987 | reverse complement strand
TCTTCATGTTCAGACTGGCTAGGCTATACGCTTAAAAGAAAGCTTGCCAACCGGGGAAATCCGCTGACCCCTTGTTATTCAAGTTATCAAATGGACAGACGATTAATCGGAAGAAGTTGATATTCATAAAATTAGTATTTAATAGGTCTATAATAAAAGCACTTCCAACGTTCGCTTACGGAGGAAGTGCTTTACACAAAAACTAAACTAGACTTAACTAAACTATTCTATTGGGGGAGTTTCACAACTCCTATCTGTTCGCGGCAAAGGTAAAAAAACATCTTTTAATATGCAATAGGATATTATTAGAAATAGCCCGATTTCAATAAAATATAAACCTATAAGGGTATTTTTAACTCCTTTTATTAAGAAAATCTTGGAATATTTGTTTATAACTGTCACTGACGGGGATATAGTTCTTGCCAAAGACAATACGTCCACGGTCGATGATACGTATTTTGTCTTTTTGGACGATATAGGAACGATGCACGCGTATGAAGTGTGAAGCAGGCAGAAGTTCTTCTATGGACTTCATGCTCATGAGCGAGAGAATGGGTTTGGGAGAGTTCTCCTCATAGATTTTGATATAATCTTTCAAGCCTTCGATGTAAAGAATATTTTTGAGCTCCACTTGTATCAGTTTGTAATCACTTTTTACGAAGATGCTTTCAATTTCCTCTTGGGGCTGTTGCAGCAGTTCGAACCACTTCACTGCTTTATTGGCGGCTTGCAGAGAGTCTGCATACGAGATGGGTTTCAGCAGATAATCGAGGGCGTTGACCCTATACCCGTCTATGGCATATTGGTCGAAAGCGGTGGTGAAAACGATACGGGTATGTGTATCTACCATTCTGGAGAATTCCAGGCCGTTGAGTTCGGGCATTTGGATATCGAGAAAAAGAAGGTCGACACGCTTGTCCGGCAAGTCGCTCATCGCTTGCACTGCACTGGAGTATTTGCCGGTAAGCTCCAGAAACGGGGTTTTGTTGACATAGCTCTCCAAAAGGTTCAGGGCCAGCGGTTCGTCATCTACGATTGCGCACTTCAGATTCATGTTGTCAGTAATTGATTGTTAAAACCGATTTATATTCTTTTCCGTCCTCACTTATGCCGTGCTTCCATTCGTACCGGCCGGGATAGGTCAGTTCCAGACGCTTGCCTACTTGTTCCAGTCCGATGCCGCTGCCGCTTTTGTCGGCTTCGCTCTTGGGGTGGTAGCTGTTGGTGATTTCGCAACGTACTTCATGCACATTCTCGCTGAAATATATACGGATATGGCTGGGCTCGGTGGGAGAGATGCCATGTTTGAAAGCATTCTCTATGAGGGAGATGAATATCAGCGGGGCAATCTCCGTAGGGCTGTCGGGACGAATATCGAAACGCGTTTCAACAGTGACGTTGGACGAGAGACGGATGCGCATCAAGGCGATGTAGTTCTTGATGAAATCCATTTCCTTGCCTAAAGTTACGAAGTTCTGCTGATTGTCGTAAAGGACATGGCGCAATAAACGGCTCAGTTCCTGTACGGCTGTTTGTGCCTTATCCGTATCAAAGGCAATGAGTGCGTAGATATTGTTCAGCGTGTTGAGCAGGAAATGCGGGTTGAGCTGGTTGCGGAGATTCTTTAATTCGGCTTCCGTGCGACTTTTTTCGGCTTCGCGGCGGGCGGCTTCCACCTGCACCCAACGTCCGCTGAGGCGAATGGCCGCACTCAACCCTACAGTAAGTATCATGGAAAAGAAATCGCGCATGATGAATATCCACTTCGGCGGACCGATGTGTCTTTGGCCCTCACCGTCGGCTTTTGCGTAGGTGTGGAATGCGTACTCCTGCCAAAAGTGTACACCGGCTGTAACGCAAGCTATCAGCAGTATGTTCAGCAGGAGATACTGCCGTATGCGCCCCTCGAACAGATAACGGGGAATGAGGAAGCAGTAATTGCAGTAGAATACGATAAGAAAAGATAGCGGAACAATGCTGCCATGACGCAGGTATTCCATCCATGTAATGGTGAAACCGCTGCGTGTCATCATCACGAAAGGAAAAGCAAATACAATTCCCCAGCCGATGATATGAATCAGGGCTTCGATGATGCGCGACCGTGAGTAGAGAATTTGTTTCATATAAATGCAAAGATAGTTTTTTTTAGCGATAAGCGATTATCACTCGTATCGTATTGCTTCTATCGGGTCTAAGTCTGCTGCTTTCTTTGCAGGATACCATCCGAAGAACACTCCTGTCACCGTACAGACGGCAAAGCTGAGGAATACGCTCCATGCCTGTATATAAATAGGCCAATGGGCTGCGCTCTTCACAATCCAGCTTGCGCCGCAGCCGATGATGACACCGATGAGACCGCCGGTAATGCTGATGAGGATGGCCTCGATGAGGAATTGCGACAGGATGTCCACTCCTCTGGCACCCACACTCATGCGCAGACCGATTTCGCGGGTGCGCTCCGTTACGGATACATACATGATGTTCATGATGCCGATGCCGCCTACCACCAGCGATATGCCGGCGATGCAGGCGAGGAGAGTGGTCATCAGGTCGGTGGTGGTGTTCAGCATCGAGCTGAGCTCCTGCTGGCTGCGTATGGTGAAATCATCGTCGTCGCTGTCCTTCAGTTTATGGTTCCGGCGCAGAATTCCGGTGATTTCTTCGGTGGCGTTGTCCGTCATGTCCTCGGTGAGTGCGGATGCGAAGATACCTTGCAGATAGGTCTGTGCAAGCAGGCGTTTCATTACGGTGGTGTAGGGGGCAAGTACAACGTCGTCCTGGTCCATGCCCATGCTGTTGTATCCTTTGGCTTTCAGTACGCCCGTCACGCGGAAAGGCACTTGATTGAAGCGGATAATGCGTCCTACGGGGTCTTCTCCGTTGGGGAAAAGATTATCCTGTATTGTCTTGCCGATGACACATACTTTGGCGGAAGTCTGTATGTCGGTTTCCGTAAACATCGTGCCGTTCTCCACCGTAAGCTGGCGGATTTCAAGGTAGTCCGTGCCTACGCCGCTTACGGATGAGGGGTAGTTGTTATTGCCTGCAATGAGCTGTCCCGATGAGGATACGTTGGGGCTGACGGCAGCCAGGAAGTTCGTTTCGTTGCGCAATGCCTCGTAGTCGGTGAGCTTCAGCGTCTGCATGGCGCTGGGGTCTTGGCGGACGCCGCCGCGCATATCCGCTCCCGGATGAATCATTATCATATTCGAGCCCATTTCGGAGATTTGCGCCTGAATGCTTTTTTTTGAACCCTGTCCGATAGCGAGCATCGTGATGACGGACGCCACGCCGATGATGATGCCCAACATCGTGAGGAAGGCACGCAGTTTATTGTTGGCAAGTGCCCGAAAGGCTATTTTGAAAAGGTTGGTTCCATTCATTGATTTGTAGTTTTATGATATTGTTTTTCTTTTTTCATCCTGCAATAAAGTAATTTACGTACTGCGTCAGTCATCCTCCTGCTTGGGCAGTGCTGCCAGTGTTTCGGCGGCATTCAGAATGTTTCGGTTGGGCTTGTCGTCCTTCACTTGTCCGTCGCGCAATACGATGTTGCGGCTGCTGTATTGGGCTATTTCCGGATTGTGCGTTACGAAAATGATGGTGCGTCCTTCGGCATGCAGTTTCTGGAAGAGCACCAGGATTTCGAATGAGGTACGGGTATCCAGATTACCGGTGGCTTCGTCCGCCAGGATTACGGCAGGGTTGTTTACCAATGCACGGGCGATGGCTACGCGTTGCATCTGTCCGCCGGACATCTGGTTGGACTTGTGCTCCAGCCGGTCGCCCAGCCCTACGGCTTTCAGCGCTTCAATGGCGCGTTTCCGGCGTTCGGCTGCCGATACGGACGAGTTGTACATCAGCGGCAGTTCCACATTTTCCACGGCTGTGGTTTTTGCCAGCAGGTTATAGTTCTGGAACACGAAGCCGATTTTATGGTTGCGGAGTACGGCACGCTGGGACTTGCTCATGGTGCGTACGGAGATGCCGTCCAGCAGATACTCTCCTACGGTGGGCGTATCCAGGCAGCCGAGTATGTTCAACAGCGTTGATTTGCCCGAACCGGACGTACCCATGATGGTGACGAACTCTCCCTCGCCGATAGAGAATGATACGCCGCGCAGTGCATGCACCGTTTCGTCTCCCACCTGGAAGTTCCGCTTTATGTTTTGAAGTTCAATTACGGTTTTGCTCATGATTAATGATGTATGGTTTACTTTGTACTGTACTTTTATACTCAGTCTCTGTACGCTGTTTCATCGGCCGTTGTTTTTCTTCTTGCTTCCCGGAGGGCCCGGCATGAACGGGCTTTTCTCACCGCTTGGTTCCTGCGGCATGTCCGCCGTTGGGCCTTCGCCCGGCATGCGCCCTATGGTGGCTTCGGTCACTACTGTCGCACCTTCATCGATGCCGCTTACAATCTCCGTATTCACACCGTTGGAGATACCTACCGTTACCGGATGCGCGATGAATGTATTACCCTCGCGTGTCCAGAGTTTGTGTTCGCTTTCGCAATCTTTCACAATGTCATTCTCGCCGATAAGCGGCTTTTCGGGTGTGAAGCGGAGCGCACGTGCCGGAACGGAAAGCACATTCTTGCGGTCGAGTGTGTAAATCGTGACGTTGGCCGTCAGGCGCGGTTTCAGTTTCAGGTCGGGGTTGGGAGCGGATATGACAACTTCGTAGGTGACGACCGTACCGGATGTGCCGCTGCTGCCGGAACTTGTAGAGCTGTCCTCTCCCAAGCGGATTTGTGTTACTACGCCCTCAAACGTGTCATTGGGATAGGCGTCTACGCTAAACGTCACGCGTTGCCCGTCTTTCACGCCGCCTATGTCGGCTTCATCCACGTCGGCCACAACCTGCATCTGCGTCAGGTCGGCAGCGATGGTGAACAGGGTAGGAGTCTCGAAACCGGATGCCACCGTTTGCCCTTCCTCTACCGCACGGTTGATGACCACGCCGTCGATGGGCGAAGTGATGGTGGCGTACGACAGGTTGCGCTCCGCCTTTGCCAGCGATGCCTGACTGCTTTCGTAGCTGCTTTTCGCTTTCTCGTAATTGTAGACGGACTGTTCGTAGTCGGTATCGCTGATAAGCTGCTTTTCGTGCAGTTTCCGGTTGCGTTCGTAGTTCTTCCGCTGATATTCGTATTCGGCTTTCGCACCGTTGTAGGCGGCGCGTTGGGATGCCACTTCGCTTTGCAGGGTCACACGGTCCATTTCGGCTATGAGTTGGCCTTTGGTAACTACGGAATTGTAGTCGGCATATATCTTGTCGATGATGCCGCTTACCTGCGTGCCGACTTCCACTTCCGTCACCGGTTCGATGGTGCCGGTGGCGGTTATGGATTCCGATATCTCGCCTTTGATTACGGTGGCTGTCTCGTAGGTCACTTTATGTTTGGCCGTGGAGCCGCCGAAAAGCCGGATGCTTATGCCGGCTACCGCCACAACGGCTACGGCGATAAGGATAATCTTTTTCTTGTTCATATTCTGTATATCATTATTGGGTTTTAAGTAGCGTTGGTCTATACCGCAAGAGATAGTTGCGTATGGGGGTTATTATATTGAATAGGTCAAAGCGTAATCTGTTCTCCCTGGTAGAATTTCAGCAGTTGCGTGTTCAGTATTGCCATGTATTTGGCTTGCAGGGTTTCCTGTTGCGCGTTGAGCAGGTTGTTTTTCTCGGTCAGCAGTTCCACGGTATTCTTCATGCCGAGGTTGAATTGCTCTTGGATGAGGTCGTAGCTGGTCTGTGTGCTTCGCAGCTTCTCTATGGCGGCAACGTAGCGTTGCTGTGCGCTGTTGGCATCCAGCCATAACCCTTCGATGGTCTTGTACAGGTTTTTCTGATTGTCCAGCAAGTCCAGTTCGCTGTTCTGCTTCTGTATCTTGGCTTTCTGTACGGCGCTCTTGGTCTGCCGGTTGTTGAAGATGGGTACACTTACGGTTACTCCCAAGGAGTTGTTCCAGTTCTGCTTGATTTGTTCGCCGAAGGTGAAGTCGTTGCCGTTGGTGTTCGTGCTCCCTATGCCTGCACTGAGGCTGATGGTGGGGATGTAACCGGAGCGGGCGATATTGATGTTGAGTTCCGAGGCTTTGACATTCAGTCGGCCTGCTTCGATTTCCGGGCGCAGGGTGAGGGCGGAGCGGTAGACATCGGTCTTTGAGGGTAGCGGCGACAATACATTCTCATCGCCGAGTGTGGGGATGTAAAGCGTCATCTCCTTTTCGCCGTCCAGTTCGAGGAGTTGTTTCAGTTGCAGTTTGTAATCTTGCAGGGTAGCTTGTGCCGTTACCAATTGATATTTGTCGGTGCTGACCTGCGCTTCCAGTTGGGCGAGGTCGCTCCTGGCGATGCTTCCCGCTGCAAGCAGGGCGCGTGCCCGTTCGCATTCCGCCCGGCTGACGTCGAGGGTTGCTTCATTTACCTTGACGGCTTCGGCTGCATAGAGAATCTGTACGTAAATCTGCGTAATGCTCTCTTCGATGGTGTTCTCGCTCTCCGCCACGCTCAGTTCGGCAATGCGGTTGTTCATCCGCTGCTGTTTCAAGGTATTCAGCCGTTTGCTGCCGTTGTAAAGCGTCCAGTTGGCATCGATACCATAGCTGCCGTTGTAGCTGGTCTTGCTTTGGCTGCTGGTGATGTTGTCGCCGTCTATTATCGTATTGGTCTGGCTGTTGGGCCGGTTTACGATACGTTGGCTTACGGATGCCGTGAGGCTGGGAAAGAGGGCTGCCTTGGCGGTCTTTACGTCCACTTCGGCGCTCTCGGCGTTGAGACGGTTCTTGCGTATCGTGATGTTTTGCTGCAAAGCATAGTCGATGCAGGCTTGCAGGTTCCATTGTGCGGGAAGCGTCTGCGTGCTGTCCTGCTGTTGCGTACCGATAGCGGTTTCCTGCGTTTGCGGCATTGCGTTGCCGACACAGGTACTTGCCGCACAGAGCGATATTACGGTCAATCTTTTTACATTTATCATATTACCTTGTTTCTATGGTTTTACCATTGCAAAAGTATGCGCAGCCTCTTGAAACGGCAAAAACAATAGACCATTGCCGGGATTGTGCCGACGGATTACTTTTTCCTGCCGATAATTAAGAGTTTGCTTTGCTGTTTTTATGAGGTGTCAAAATACACTTGCTGATTTCTATTAGGCACGGATTTCACGGAAAACACAGGTTTTCTTTATTCTTTTTTTATCGTGAAAATCCGTGAAATCCGTGCCTAATAGAAACCAATAGTAAGCGAATTTCAGTTTTGATCCTGTAAAGACCGTAGATATCTTCCCAAAGAACTTCTTTATAGAATACCGGACAAAAATCAAGCTGGCTATAACTTTTCAGTTTTTTATTTGTTATTTATATAAAAGTATTTTATATTTGTAATGATTATAATTTGAACTTTATGAAAAACCTTGTTACCAGTATCTGGCAATTCTATGTCGATGGCTTCCGAAGCATGACATTGGGGCGTACCTTGTGGCTGATAATTGCAATCAAATTGTTTATCATGTTTTTTATTCTTCGTCTTTTCTTCTTTCCGAACTATCTGAATGAAGCTGCCGGAGAAGGCGATAAAGAAGATTACGTCAGCAGTGAACTGATTATGCGGGCGGGAAGATAGGAGATAGTGATAAGCGGTTAGTGATTAGCGATTAAAGGGGGGGAGTGAGGTATTCCTTTTCCTTATTTATACCTTATACTTTATATTTTATACTTTAATTTCATACTTAATATTTATTCTCATGCTTGAAAACATTGACACTTCTCTGATTGATTGGTCGAGAGCGCAATTTGCCTTGACCGCTATCTATCACTGGATTTTTGTGCCGCTTACTTTAGGATTGGCGGTAATTATGGGCATCATGGAAACGGTGTACTACCGTACGGGTGACAAGTTCTGGAAACATACTGCCAAGTTCTGGATGAAACTCTTCGGCATCAATTTTGCCATAGGTGTGGCAACGGGACTGATTCTGGAGTTTGAATTCGGTACGAACTGGAGTAATTACAGTTGGTTCGTGGGCGACATCTTCGGTGCGCCGCTTGCTATCGAAGGTATTCTGGCATTCTTTATGGAAGCCACGTTCATTGCTGTGATGTTCTTCGGTTGGGACAAGGTAAGCAAACGTTTCCACCTGGCTTCTACCTGGCTTACGGGACTTGGTGCTACTATCTCCGCCTGGTGGATTCTGGTGGCGAATGCCTGGATGCAGAATCCGGTAGGTATGGAGTTCAATCCCGATACCGCCCGTAACGAGATGGTTGACTTCTGGGCGGTGGCCACTTCGCCGATGGCTGTCAATAAGTTCTTCCACAGCGTGCTGTCCGGCTGGGTGCTGGCTGCGGTGTTCGTGGTAGGTGTGAGTTGCTGGTATCTGTGGAAAAACCGTGAGAAGAAGTTTGCTTTGGCAAGCATAAAGATAGCTGCCTGGGTAGGACTGTGCGCCGCTGTGCTTTCCGCGTGGACGGGAGACGGTTCCGGTTATCAGGTGGCACAGAAACAACCCATGAAGCTCGCTGCCATGGAGGGTTACTATCAGGGGCAGGAAGGAGCCGGACTGGTGGCTTTCGGCATTCTCAATCCCGATAAGAAGACGGCCGATGACGGTAAGGATGCTTTCCTCTTCCGCATGGAGATTCCCAAGTTCCTTTCATTGCTTGCCGAGCGCGATTCAAAGGCTTTCGTTCCGGGCATCAACGACCTGCTGAAAGGCGGCTATCCCTTGAAAGACGGTACAACCGCGCTCTCCGCTCAGGAGAAGATTGAAAAGGGAAAGACGGCTATCGGGGCTTTCTCCGCTTATCGTGCCGCCAAAGCTGCGGGCAACGATGCCGAGGCGCAGGTGGCTGCCAAAGTGTTGAAAGAGAATGTGGCGTATTTCGGTTACGGTTATATCAAGGATGTGAACGAACTGGTTCCCAACGTGCCGCTCACTTTCTATATGTTCCGTGTCATGGTGATACTGGGCGGGTACTTCATCCTCTTCTTCATCGTGGTTCTCGTTCTTGCCTACAAAAAGGATTTGTCGCAGATGCGCTGGATGCATTGGGTGGCAATGCTGACCATTCCGCTGGGCTATCTTGCCGGGCAGGCCGGTTGGGTGGTTGCCGAATGCGGACGTCAGCCGTGGGCCATTCAGGATATGTTGCCCACAAGTGCCGCCATTTCCAAACTGGATGTCGGCTCCGTGCAGACCACATTCTTCATTTTCCTTGTACTGTTCACCGTTATGCTGATTGCCGAAGTAGGCATTATGCTGAAAGCCATACGGAAAGGACCGGAAAAAGAACTTTCTCATCAATCATAACTTATAACTCATAACTCATTACTCATTACTCATTACATGAATACCTATATATTTCTTCAACATTATTGGTGGTTTATAGTATCCCTGTTGGGAGCCATCCTTGTATTCCTGCTGTTTGTGCAGGGCGGTAACTCGCTGATATTCTGTCTGGGCAAGACGGAAGAGCAGCGCAAGATGATAATAAACTCTACGGGGCGCAAGTGGGAGTTTACGTTTACTACGCTCGTAACGTTCGGCGGTGCGTTCTTTGCATCGTTCCCGTTGTTCTACAGTACGAGCTTCGGCGGTGCGTACTGGCTGTGGATGATTATCTTGTTTACTTTCGTGTTGCAGGCTGTAAGCTACGAGTTTCAGTCGAAAGCGGGCAATCTGTTGGGCAAGACGACGTATCGCGCTTTTCTGGTTATAAACGGAGTGGTAGGGCCGGTGCTGCTGGGCGGTGCGGTGGCAACGTTCTTCACGGGTTCGGAGTTCTATATCAACAAAGGTAATATTGCCGATACGGTGATGCCGGTTATCAGCAGTTGGGCCAATGCGGGGCACGGGCTGGATGCGTTGCTCAATCCGTGGAATGTAGTGTTGGGACTGGCTGTGTTCTTCCTGGCGCGTATTCTCGGTGCGCTTTACTTCATTAACAATATCGGCGATGCGGATTTGGTGAAACGTTGCCGTCGTGCGCTGTGGGGCAATACGGGTCTGTTTCTGGTGTTCTTCCTTGCATTCGTTATCCGTACGCTGCTTGCCGAAGGCTACGCGGTAAATCCGGAAACCGGAGAGGTATTTATGGAACCCTATAAGTATCTGACAAACTTTATCGAAATGCCCGTGGTGCTGCTCGTATTCCTTATCGGTGTGCTTGCCGTGCTTTGGGGAATTGTCCGCACGGTGTGGAAACCGTCTTTCGACAAGGGTATATGGTTTGCAGGCGCAGGCACTGTGCTCACGGTATTGGCGCTGCTGCTGGTGGCGGGTTATAACAATACTGCCTATTATCCCTCTACCGCCGACCTGCAAAGTTCGCTTACGCTGGCAAACAGTTGTTCCAGCCAGTTTACGTTGCGGGTAATGGCCTACGTGTCTGTCCTGGTTCCTTTTGTGCTTGCCTACATTTTCTACGCATGGCGCAGCATCGACAGGAAGAAGATAGATGCCGAAGAGATGCAGGATGAAAAAGGACACGCCTATTGATTTTATAACTCCGGGGATTTGCTCCCGGTTTCCCTGGAGTTTCTTTGAAAATGCCGGGGGATATAAGAGAAAACTCCTCACGTTTGGGTTGCAAACGTGAGGAGTTTTGATTTATACTTTCCTGTATTCGGAAATTATAGCATGTGTCTTTTCAGCAGATTATTTTTTCTTGAAACTGATTTCGTCATAATACTCTTCATTTTCATCCTTGTCCTGAGAAACGAGTACTAATGTGTTTCCGTTCAGGGTTTTGATGGTAGCTTCATCGCCATAGCCGTTGAAAGTGATTTTTAGCTTGTTACCGGAAATGCTCCAGGTGAAATCTTCTGTATAAGTGCTGCTTTCTGATACATCTTTATATGTTCCGCTACCGTCATTCTTAAAGGTATACACATCTTCGGTATAGGCTTCGTTCCATTCGTCTCTCTCGCCTTCGTATATTTCATATCCCTTGCTCCAAGTAGACTCCCAAGTGCCTACAATGAGTGTTTTTGCATCTCCGGCAATACCTTCATCGTCATCATCACTACAGGCTGTAAAGCCAATACACAAAGCTATCATCATACATGACAGCCAGAATTTAAGTTCAAACTTTTTCATTTTGTCTTTTAAATTTGATTAATATTAAATGCAGGGGCAAAGATAGGTGTTGTGCAGAAGAATAAACTTAGATGGATGTTGCAGGTGTTTCTACGGATATGTAGTATTTTATTCTACATTATGGATTCTTTTTCGTTGATGTCTGATTCGTTTTGTTTGGCAATAAAAGGAACTTTTTGTTGTATTTCAGCCGAATAATAGCCGAAAAAGTTACAGTTCAGTATATGGCAGATACGCATCAGCAAATCTGTGTCTATGCTTTGCCGCTTGAATATGGAATATATATTGGTACGGTCGCAATACAGCTTCTTTGCAAACCAGGTGACGGAACGTTCCTGACGATGTAATTCTGCTTCTATCAATTGTCCGATGTGTATCATGGTGCTGTGCATGAAAAAAGGCGGAACCATCCGTTGCTTATTTTGTTCTGAGGTACCGCCAAGCACCCAACCGTATAAATAAGTACGAACAGTTCACGCCCTACAGCGTGAACTTTCACTTACTTATTCTCAACGGTCTTTCAAATTGGCGGTTTTCAGAACAGAGAATAAGAGCTAAAGCCCAATATCCAATAAGTATAAGAATGGAAACGCTTTTCCTAAGTTCTATAAATTATATTCATTTAATAGTTTATGTTTTTTCTGTCTTATGTTTTTAATATTCTGATTATTTATATGCTTTTTTGCAAATATAGTGAATATTCCTTTTTGTTGCATAAGAAAAGCCTTGTATTTCTGCAAAAAAGAAATATAAAGCTTTTCCACTCGTGATGCCATACGGGGCTTTTCCCTTTAAATACTTATTGAATATCTGTTTTTTCGCCCTTTGTTCGAAAACCGGATTGTTATTTTCCCGTTTCCGCATTCTTAATCATCTGCTCGCTGGCATACATGAATATTACCACACGGCGATTTTCGCTCGCCGGCAGGCTTTCGTCGTATTCATTGTAGCCCACACCTTCCACTTGCTTGAACTGAGAGGGAGATACGCCGCAATCCTGTAGATAATTCTCTACGGCATAGGCACGGTTCTTGGACACCTTCATGTTGGCTTCGTACGTACCGACCTTGTCCGTATGGCCTATGATGGCGATGTCCGTAGTTGTGTCTTCCTTCAGAATCTTGGCGAGGTCGCGCAAGGAAGCTTTCGCATCGTTGCTCAGCGTAGAGGAGTTGAAAGCAAACAGAATACCGGAGTCGAACGTCACCTTGACGGCATCCAGGTTATTGGCATCTTTCACCATTTCCACCTGTGCGCCTTCAATCTTGGCGGCTTCGGCAGCCTTTTTATCCATCTTATGACCGATAGCTACACCTGCGCCCGTACCTACCGCTGCGCCTACTGCCGCACCGATAGCAGCGCCTTTACCCTTGCCGAACAGTCCGCCGATAATAGCTCCTGCCGCAGCACCCGAGCCACCGCCGATAATGCCGCCTTTCGTCGTATTGTTCATTGTACCGCAACTACCCAGTAGTATGGCGCCGCTCAGCAGAAATGCTGTCATTTTCATCTTTTTCATACCTTTTATTTTTTAATTGGTTCAAGTTTTACTAATGCAAATTTATGTATATAATACATTTGTTGGCATTAAAAAGTTTACCATTGCAGTTTTTTTAGAGAATTTTCCTTTTAATAAAGAGAAAACGGCCGGACTTATACGTTACTTGTAATTCAGGAAGTTTTCCTGCACCAGCTTTCCTGCCTGCCATACGGCGCGTATGTTCAGTTCCTTGTCCATGATGAGGATGTCGGCGTCCTTGTCCTTTTGCAGGGAACCTTTGCGGTCGTACACGCCCATGATGCGTGCCGGGGTTTCGGAAGCCATGCGCAGGGCGTCGCCCAACGGGATACCCGCCTTGACCATAGTACGCACCAGCACGTCCATGGTGGCGATACTGCCTGCCAATGAGGAGCGGTCGGCAAGCTTGCACACACCGTCTTCGATGATGTAGCGCGGGTTGTTGATTTCCTTGCCTTCGGTGGCGGCGCAGGAGAGGGCGTCCGTTACGAGGCAGGTGTGCTCTACACCTTTCAGTTTGTATGCCAGTTTCAGGATGGTGGACGGCAGGTGGATGCCGTCGGCAATGAGTTCGATGGTCATGCCGTCGGTCAGGTAGACACTTTCCACAGTGCCTTCGTACTTGTACTCGCGGCGTTTGTGGAAGCCGGGCATGGCGTTGTAGAAGTGGGCGGCATGGGTAAATCCGGCTTCGTAGGCGGCACGGATACCGTCGTATTCGGCTTCGGTGTGCGATACGGCTGCCAGTATGCCTTTTTCGCGCAGGTAGCTTGCAAATTCCAGTGCTCCGGGCAGTTCGGGAGAGGCGTCCCAGCGGCGGATGCAACGGGTGCTTTCCACCAACTCGCGGTATTCCTGTCCGTCAATCTCCTTCACCTGGTCGGCAAACTGTTCGCCTGCCATTTTCTTGTTGAGATAGGGACCTTCGATGTGCAATCCCAGTACGGGGCTGTCGGGCTCTGCCATAAGCTGCTCGCACACTTGGGCTGCCTGGTGCAGCTTTTCGAACGGAGACGAGGAAATGGTAGGGTAGAAACTCGTAGCGCCATGACCGAGGTGTGCATTGATGATGCTGCGAAACGCTTCTTCGGTACATTCGGTGAAGTCGTGGCCGCCACCGCCATGCGCGTGCATACACACGAAGCCGGGCACGATATACATGCCTTTGGCATCGATGAGGCGTGCGCCGATGAGGGCGAGGTCACAGTTGGTCACTTCGAGTATTTTTCCGTCGCGCATCAGGACGGAACCTTCATTCAGCCAGCCTTGCGGGGTGAATATGCGTCCGTTGATAATTTGAGTAAGCATTTTTAGATTTATGATTTAAGATTTATGAATTATAATCCCAGCGTTGTGATTTTGAATTTATCGAAGGCCAAAATTAAGCATTATAAATTAAAAATCCTATATGCGGGATTTTTTAATCATCTTCTTCTCCGTCTTCGGTGGCGGCGTTGTTTCTGCCGGTATTTGCGTATCTTGCCGTATACCAGCCAGACGAACAATACTCCGAATACGGAGAATATCAGCAGTACGATGCCCGTGTTGAGGTTGTCGCCTTTCACACGGCTCCACATTTCGAGTACGAGTTCGGTGCGGTTGCCGAAGTCGCGTATCATGGCGCAGCGTTCCACCACTTTCCTGTCGGGATATTGCACGGGGTTTATTTGCAGGCTGTCCGCACCCACACCTTCACCGAAGAAATAGCTGAGGTCGGAACGTGTCGCGATGGCGGTGTCCCGTTTGGCTTCCATGATTTCAGGAGTGGCAACGGCGCTGACGTAGCCTATGGCGTCCATATTGCGCAGGGCGATGTCGGGCCGGCAGAGGTAGTTGATGAAGTAAGCGGCAGCTTTGGGATTGCCTGCATATTTAGGGATTACCCAGCCGTCGTACCAGATGTTGCTGCCTTCGCGCGGCACTTCGTAGGCAAGGTCCACGCCCACGGCACGGGCTTCTTCGATGGCCCATACGGCGTCGCCGCTCCAGGTGAGGTTGAGCCAGGTCTTGTTCTTGGTCATCATCTCCTTGCCGAAGTCGGCTTCCCAGCCTGCGATGTTGGGCTTCATGGCTTTCAGATACTTCTCGGCAAGGGCTATGGCTTCGGGAGAGTTATCGTTCATCAGTTGCTCCACGGTGACGGTGCTGTCGGCAAGCTGTCGGGCATGGGCGTAGATGATGGCGGTTCCGTAGGCATCGCGGTAACTGTCTTTCATCAGGATTTTGCCTTTGTTCCTGGGGTTCCAAAGACAGTGCCAACTGCCGGCTTCGTCGGGGGTGATGAAGTTGCGGTTGTAGAGGATGCCGGCTGTGCCCCACATGTAGGGTACGGCATAGTCGGTGGTGGTGCGTTCCGGCTGGCTGGTCTTGTTCAGTTCCCGGCGGATGTAGGGGGAGATGTTGGGCAGATAGTCCGGGGTCTTGCCGAAGTTGCGGTCGATGGGCAGGAGAAGGTCTTTCTTCAGCATCCGCTCGATGATGTACTCCGAGGGGCATACCACGTCGAAATCCTCGTGGCCGCGCTCTATCTTGGTGAGCATGATTTCGTTGATGTCGAACACCTGGTAGATGAGGCGGATGTCCTCGCCTGTCTGCTGCTTGTACCAGGCGGGAAATTCGGCCAGTACATCTTCGTCGATGTAGTCGGCCCAGTTGTAGACTTTCAGTACGTGGCTGCGCTCTTCGCCCGAATCTTTGCACGAGACGGCTGTGAGGACGAGGCAAAAGAGAAGGAATATGTCTGTTAATCTTTTCATTTTTTATTCAGCAGGTTTATCTTGACTATGCTTTCGTTTTTCGGCTTACGGGATGAATCTCTCCGTGCTGCGGGACGAATACTCTTATCTTGCGAGACGCAGGCGGACCTATTTCTTCCGTGCACGTTCCGCACGCTTGTTGATGACAATCAGCAGCACCAGCACCGTAATGAAAATAAGGGTGGACAGAGGACGCAGCTCTGGTGTCAGTCCGCCTTTGCGCGCATCGGCGTAGATGTAGGTGGAGAGCGTTTCCAGTCCTTCGTTTCCAATGGTGAATATGGTTACTGCGAAGTCGTCGATAGAGAGCGTAAAGGCAAGGATGAAGCCGCTGATCATGCCCGGAAGTATCTCCGGCAGAATTACCTTGCGCAATGCCTGAAAGGGAGTGGCGCCAAGGTCGAGGGCGGCTTCGTACACGTTCTGGTTCATCTTCTTCAGGCGGGGCATTACGCTCAGCACTACATAAGGGGTGCAGAATGTGATGTGCGCCAGTACCACGGTTGTGAATCCCTGCGAGATACCGCAACTGACGAACAGCAGGAACAGCGACACGCCCGTAATGATGTCCGCATTCATCATCGGAATGGCATTGGCGAAGTTCATTACCCGGCGCGTGCGTGTGCGCAGGTTGAAGATGCCGATGGCCGCGATGCTGCCCAACGCCGTACTGGCGGTGGCTGCTAACATGGCAATGGCAAATGTGTTCCAGATGGCGCTCGTCAGCGAGTGGTGCATGCCGCCTGTGAAGAGGGAGCTGTACAGCTTGGTGGAGAATCCCGTCCAGTTGCCCAGCACTTTGGCTTCGGTGAAAGAGAATACCATGATGATAAGGATAGGCGAGTACAGCAGCGCAAGCAGCAGCCACAGATACCCTTTGGCAAGAATACGCGTCATCATATCACACCTCCGCTTTCATTGGATGCGCCGTCCTCTTCGTTCGTAAAGAGGATGGTGACGCCTATCAGCAACAGCATGATGAGCGACAGGGCTGCACCGTAGTTCCACATTCCGTTGTATATGTTCTCCTGCACGGTTGTTCCGAAGAGTTTGATGTTGTTCATCGTCAGCAGTTCGGCTATGGCAAAGGTGCTTACCGTAGGCATGAACACCATTACGATGCCGCTCATGATGCCCGGCATGGAGAGGGGCAGGATTACTTTGCCGAATACCTGCAAGGGGTTGGCTCCGAGGTCTTGGGCGGCTTCTATGAGGCTGCGGTCCATTTTCTGCAGAGTGTTGTAGATGGGGTATATCATGAACGGCAGGAAGTTGTAGACCATGCCGAACACGAGTGCGCCTTCGCCCAAAGGCAGGTTCAGAAAGTCGAACAGCGCCACTGTGGCGAGTGTGCGTATCAGTATGTTCACCCACATGGGCAGGATGAACAGCACCACCATGGTCTGCGAAGTGTTGAACTGCTTCTGGCTGAGGATGTATGCCGCCGGATAACCCAGCAACAGGCAGGTCAGCGTGGTGATGAGGGCGATGCCGATGGAGTAGATGAAGGTGTTCATCGCCTCCGGGTGCATCATGAACTTGCGGAAGTTGGCAAAGGTGAAAGCTCCGTCGGCATCCGTAAAGGCGTACAGCACAATCAGCAGTAGCGGCACTATCGCAAATATCAGCAGGAACAGTGCGTAGGGCAGTGTCCAGTTGCGTCGCCGCAGGAAGAAATGGGATAACTTATCAAACATTACTCTATTATATCTTATATCAAGCGCTACTCTATTTAATCAAGTATTGCTTTATTATATTAGGATTATGGACGGTAAGATGACGGGATGATATCTTATCGTTTTATCACTCTGATGTTTTCAGGCGCTATCCGTATGCCCACGCGGTCTCCGTCGTCCCAAACGTCGTTGGTGTCTACGAAGATGTCCTCGTCCCAGTCGGTAAACACGGTGAGGTGATAATGGTTTCCTTTGTAGAGGATGAATTTCACTTCGCCCGTCAGTCGTCCGTCTTCTTCGTTATCCTCCAGGATGACGTTTTGGAAGTCCACTTCCACCGTTACAGGCGTTTCGGGACCGATGTCTTGCACCGGACTGCATTCGAAGCTGCAACCCAGAAATTCCACGTGCGTTTCGTCCAGGAGCTTGCCCTCGAAAGTGTTGCAGGTGCGTTCTTTCTTCATTACGTGGATGTCGAAAGGTTTTACCAGCAGACCCACTTCGCGGCCTGCCTCGAAGCAGTGGTAATCCTGCACCATCAGCTCGTAGCCCTCGCGGGTCTGTACCAGCATTTCGTAGTGCACGCCTTTGAAGATGGAGCTTGTTACGGTTCCCGTCAGTTGCGCCGCATCCGAGGGTTCGAAGATGTAGATGTCCTCCGGACGGATTACGACGTCCACCTGTGTACGGTCGCCGAAACCGGTATCCACGCAGTCGAACTCGTGTTCGCAGAAGCGGACGAGCCGGTCGTGCACCATGACACCGTTCAGTATGTTGCTCTCGCCGATGAAGTCGGCTACGAAAGAGTTGATAGGCTCGTTGTAGATGTCTGTCGGAGTGCCGATTTGCTGTATCCTGCCTTCGCTCATCACGACGATGGTGTCGCTCAGGGTGAGGGCTTCTTCCTGGTCGTGGGTGACGTATATGAAGGTGATGCCCAGTTTCTGGTGCATCTCTTTAAGTTCCATCTGCATGTCCTTGCGCATTTTCAGGTCGAGGGCGGCAAGGGGCTCGTCGAGGAGCAGCACTTCGGGTTCGTTGACGATGGCACGGGCTATGGCAACTCGCTGTTGCTGTCCGCCGGAAAGGGAGTCTACATCGCGGTCTTCATAGTCGGTCATGCCCACCATGCGGAGTGCCTGCTTCACTTTCTTTTCGATAGTGGCGGCGGGGAGCTTCTTCAGCTTGAGGCCGAAAGCAATATTATTGAATACGTTGAGGTGAGGAAACAGGGCGTACTTCTGGAACACCGTATTCACCGGGCGGCGGTGGGGTGGTGTCTGCGTGATGTCTTTTCCTGCAATGGTAATCACTCCTTCCGAAGCTGTCTGGAAGCCCGCAATCAGACGCAGCAGTGTCGTCTTTCCGCAACCGGACGGTCCCAATATCGTTACAAACTCGCCCTTGCGGACAGACAAATTCACATCATTCAGTACGGCTTTGTCTCCGAAAAATTTCGATACGTGCTCTACACCGATGATGCAGTCGGACTTTTGCATAAGCGTTTCTTACTTTATCCAAACTAATTAAACAAATCTCTACCTGATATAGTCAGTCATAAAAAAAAGTGGCGCAAAGGTACATATTTTCTTGAAAACTTTAGAGTTTGTTTAAAAATTGTTCAGCATTCTTTTGCGAGTTCTTTGGAGACGGATGTTTCCTCTTTTTATTCTCCACACACCCGCTTTGTTCTCATAAAACGCCTCCAAAGAACTCGCAAAAGAAATGGAAGGAAATACTTGGGAAAAGAAAAATCGAATAACCCAAAACAGGGTCATGAGTTATAAATTGCGGGTAATTGACCGATACTCGCAAATAAGTCCTAACTTTGCAGTCCGTAACATTAAAGTCTTCGTAAGAAATGGAAAAGAAAACAGTACTCATCACAGGTGCTTCTTCGGGTATAGGAGAGGGCTGTGCACGTAAGTTTGCCATGAATGGTTACCGCCTGATTCTCAACGGACGGAATGTAGAGAAGCTGACTGCCGTAAAGCGCGAACTGGAAACGGAATATCGCGCGGATGTCTGTCTGCTGCCTTTCGACGTACGCGACCGCGGGGCTGCGAAAGCGGCTCTTGACTCGCTTCCCGAAGAATGGAAAGCGATAGATATCCTCATTAATAATGCCGGACTGGTAATCGGCGTAGACAAGGAACACGAAGGCAATCCGGACGAATGGGACATCGTGCTTGATACCAATATCAAAGCATTGCTTGCCATGACCCGCCTGGTGGTTCCCGGAATGGTGGAACGCGGACGCGGCCATGTCATCAATATGGGTTCCATTGCAGGCGATTATGCCTATCCGGGCGGTAGTGTGTATTGTGCCAGCAAGGCTGCCGTAAAGGCGTTGTCAGACGGCTTGCGCATCGACCTTGTGGATACTCCCGTACGGGTGACCAACATCAAGCCCGGTTTGGTGGAGACGAATTTCTCCGTAGTGCGTTTCCGTGGCGACAAGGCGGCTGCCGATAATGTGTACAAGGGCATCCGTCCGCTTACAGGCGACGACATTGCCGAAGTGGTGTACTTTGCCGCTGCCGTACCCGAGCATATACAAGTGGCCGAGGTGCTGGTAATGCCTACCAATCAGGCTACGGGTACAATCGTCAGCCGGAAATAAGCATTTTTCCGTAACAACAGAATCTAAGAGAATAAGAGTAAACTCTGCCAATCATGACTAATAAGTACGAAGAACGCCTGGGCACGGAGCGTATGCTGCCTTTGGTTTTCAAGATGGCGCTGCCTGCGGTGGCAGCACAGTTTGTCAATCTGCTTTACAGCATTGTAGACCGTATTTACATCGGACACATACCGGGCATCGGAACCGATGCGCTGGCGGGAGTGGGAGTGACCATCTCGCTCGTTGTGCTGATTTCTTCTTTCTCCGCCATTGTGGGTGGTGGCGGTGCTCCGTTGGCTGCCATTGCCCTCGGACAGGGCAACCGTCGCCGTGCCGGAAAGATACTTGGCAATGGCTTTACTCTGTTGATTCTTTTCACTTTGCTTACTTCGTTCATAGCCTATACCTTTATGGAGCCTATCCTGCTTTTTACGGGTGCTTCGGAGCATACGCTGGGCTATGCGGAGGACTATCTTTCCATTTATCTGTTGGGGACGCTGTTTGTGGAAGTGTCTACCGGACTGAATGCTTTCATTAATGCACAGGGGCGCCCTGCGGTTGCCATGTGTTCGGTGTTGATAGGGGCTTTGTTGAATATTATTCTTGATCCTATATTCATATTCTGGTTGGATATGGGAGTGAAAGGCGCTGCGTTGGCTACGGTGCTGTCGCAGGCTTGCAGTGCGGTGTGGGTGCTGTCCTTCCTTTTCTCACGGCGCGCTTCCCTGCCTTTGGAAAGGCGGTATATGAAGCTGGAAAAGAGTATCGTGCTCTCCATGCTGGCGCTCGGCGTATCGCCTTTTATCATGGCGAGTACGGAAAGCCTGGTGGGGTTTGTGCTCAACAGCAGTCTGAAAGAATTCGGAGATATCTATGTCAGTGCGCTTACCGTCCTGCAAACGTCTATGCAGTTTGCCAGCGTGCCGCTGACGGGGTTTGCGCAGGGGTTTGTTCCGGTGGCAAGCTATAACTACGGGCATGGCGACAAGCAGCGTGTGAAGGAGTGCTTCCGGATTGCGCTGATTACAATGTTTTCTTTCAATCTCGTCCTGATGCTGTTTATGATTTGCTTCCCTGCGATTGTGGCATCCGCCTTTACGAGCGATGCAAGGCTGATAGAAACTGTTCGCTGGACGATGCCTGTATTCTTGGGCGGTATGACGATTTTCGGTTTACAGCGTGCCTGTCAGAATATGTTCGTGGCGTTGGGGCAGGCCAGAATATCCATTTTCATAGCATTGCTGCGTAAGGTAATCCTGCTGATACCGTTGGCGTTGATACTGCCGCATTTTATGGGAGTAGCAGGTGTATATGCGGCAGAAGCCATATCCGATGCTACGGCTGCCATTTGCTGTACGCTGCTGTTTTTCTGGCAGTTCCCTAAAATACTGAGGAGAATAAAAAGTAAAAGCCTGTCTGAATAAGGTACGTTCTTAATTATGGCATTCCGTCTCTTTTCGCTTTGTTGAGGATGGTTGCTTCCCTTATTTGCTCTCGTCATTCCCGGTTCGGATATGTTGAATTGCATACTTCTCTAATTTCAGAATCAATGATTCGGGTATAAATATCCGTAAATCATATACAACTCGGTTTGCGTAATCGTGGTAATTTTGCAATTGGAAAACAACCGGAAATATCAATAACTTCATACGGTAAATGGAATGACTATGAACAGGATTCTTTTAATTTCAGTATTCAGTATCTTAACTTTCAATATTATGACACAGGAGAAAATAGTACAGACAGCCGGGCGCACCCGATTAGGAGAGTTCGCCCCTAAATTCGCGGAGCTCAACGACGATGTTCTTTTCGGAGAAGTGTGGAGCCGCACCGACAAGCTTGGTCTGCGCGACCGTAGTTTAGTAACCGTTACCTCACTTATCAGTCAGGGTATTACAGACAATTCGCTCATATTTCATCTGCAGTCGGCAAAGAAGAACGGCATTACCCGTACTGAGATTGCCGAAATCATTACCCACATCGGTTTTTATGCCGGTTGGCCGAAAGCATGGGCGGCGTTCAATCTGGCAAAAGACGTATGGGCGAAAAATGCCGTTGGTGAAGATGCTAAAGCCGCTTTCCAGCGCGAAATGATTTAACAAATATACATAACGTATGATAGGTATAAGGAGATGCTCAGGTCACCCCATCGTGACAAATAAAAAAAATCAAATCATAATAAAATGAAACAATTTATATTGGTAATTATGAGTTTACTAACTTTCAGTTGCTCATCGAAAGCACAAAAACAGACAACGGATACCGGTATGCAATCCGATAAGAAAATTCTCGTGGCCTATTTCTCCTGTACTGGAACTACGGAAAAAATTGCCGGTGCCATTGCTCAAGCTGTTAACGGTAAGCTGTATCGGATTACTCCGGCTGTAGCCTACACTTCGGCAGACCTTAATTGGAATAACAAAGCAAGCCGTAGTTCGGTAGAAATGGCGGATGATAATTCACGTCCTGCATTGGGTGGGGAAACACTCAATCTGAAAGATTACGACGTAGTATTCCTCGGTTATCCGATATGGTGGGATTTGTGTCCTCGTCCGGTCAATACATTTCTTGAGAAATATGACTTCTCCGGTAAGACCGTCATTCCATTTGCCACTTCCGGCGGCAGTTCTATTACAGGTAGCGTGAAACAGCTCAAGGCGCTATATCCTCAAATCGGATGGCAGGCAGGACGGCTATGCAATGGAAGTGCAAAGCAAGCAGGGGATTGGGCAAAGCGGGTAATCAGTGTAGAATAGAATACCATACCATTGTAACTGCCCAATATCACCAGATTCACCGATGATCATCATTGGTTTATTTAGTGTTACCTTATCAGCTATAGTAAATTGACTCAATAAATCAAGTTCATCATGAAATATACTATAATTAGGGATATCCAGTAAATGTCCCTAAAAAATAAGATGGCATATGAAGATGATAGAGCATAACCACTTCATATGCCATTTTTATAGTCATTTTTCTGTGCTTTCTCACATAATTCTATCCGCAAGGATATGAAGTTCTGGAAAGAGCCTGATGCTTTCTTCTGATTGTGTGAGTAAAATCATATCATGCTGCTTTAGCCGTTCTGTTTATTTCCTTGTACTGATGTATTTTACAATCTCCGCTCCTTTAAAATAAATAACCAGCGAACTGACAATAATCAGCATTCCCGCTACCGTACTGAATGTGGGGGATTCTCCCGCAAGCATTATCCAACTTAATACAGCTCCGAGAATCGGGTTGATAAGGCGGCACATATTGATGTCGCTGACTTTTGCGCCTTTGCTTTGCAACGCCATAAACCAGAAACTGAATGCAAAGACGGAAATAAATACGAGGATGCCCAGGCTGATATAAAATCCAGCAGGCTTGCCGATGAAAGAGTGATAACCTTCCGTGCCCAGTCCTATGACATAGATAAGGGCGCCACCGAAAAACATCTGTACGGCATTCAGGAAGATAGGGTTGACCTTGCCTTTCTCTTCGGATACGGAGATGGCGGAATAGCCCTGAAAGATAATGCTGAGCAACAGTAGTATGATGCCTGTGATGCCTTTCCAGTTCAGCGGTTCACCGTTGCTGCCCATCCCTACAATCAGCAAGAGGCCTGCAAGGCTGATGATGAGGCTGACGATTTTGTAACCGTTCAGTTTGTCGTTACTTGCCAGCAGATGGGCAAGCAGTACATTGATAAGCGGCGTCATGCCCATGATGATGGATGATATAGCCCCGCTTACGAAGTCCACTCCGAAATAAAAGGCCGTATAACCCATGAACATATTAATGAATATCAGATTGAGGAACAGTTTGCGGTGTTGCTTTATTTCCTGCCACATCCCCTTGTGCCAGGTATAGGCAAAAAGCAGAACGCCTACACTGGTGAAACGCAGCCCGGCAAAATTCATTGGAGTAAAATCATAACTGAGCCCTTGCTTGATGAACGGGTTTACGATGGCCCATAGCACAGATGCCAATATAGCGTATAGCAGTCCTTTTTTCATGCTTATAGAAAGTAGTTTGGTAAAATCGGGTGCAAAGATACGCCTTTCTTTTGAATTAAAAATTAAGCCAGCGTTTGAAAGCGGCGAGTTTCTCCTCGCTGATTGTGATTTTACTCTTATACGGCGGACGTACCGTTACCGATATTTTTCCGTTGAAGTAGGGTTCGGCATGGTCTATGGCATCGATGCACAGGATAATTTGCCTGTTGGCACGGAAGAAGCGGTCGGGATCCAGTTGTTCGGAAAGCTTATTCAACGAGAGGCCGAGTACATGTTCCTGATTGTTGCGGGTAACGGCAAAGGTCATTTTGTTCTCCGAATAAAAATAAGCTATATCGCTGACCTGCAAAGACCAGAAACGGTCGGCGCGGTATATGAGGAAACGGGTGCGGTATTGCTTTTCTTTGGATTGCAGGGCATCCAGCAGAGTTGCCAGATAGTCGTCGGGACGGGGATTGCTGCACTGCTGCAAGTGTTCGTATTTATCAATGGCTTCCTGCAAACGCTGCTCATCTATCGGCTTCAGGATATAGTCGATGCTGTTGACGGTGAAAGCACGGACTGCATACTGGTCGTAAGCGGTGGTAAAGATGATGGTGGATGAGGGATGAGCTGCCGACAGAAAGTCGAACGAGTTGCCGTCGGCAAGTTGTATGTCGAGGAAGAGAAGGTCGGGGTGGGGATGCGTGGCAAACCACTCGGTAGCTTCTTCCACACTGCCGGGAATTACGGTGATGTCCCATTCCGGGCGCAGGCGGGCAATCATGGAATGCAGCAGGCGGGCAGCAGGAATCTCGTCTTCAATGATGGCAATAGCAGGCTTATTCATATAGCAAAGGGACTTTTACAGTAAATTTTTCGGTTTCGTTCTTGATAATGATTTTCTTGCCCGACATCAGTTCACAACGTTTGGCAAGGTTTTCCAGTCCTATTCCGGATGATGCGACACTCTTTTTGGGGTGTATCGGATTGCTGACGGACAGATACTCATCTTCGATGCGGATAGTGATAACCATAGGTTTGCCGGGAGTGATGGAATTGTGTTTGATTACATTCTCTACCAATAATTGCAGCGTGAGGGGTGGCAGCATCTTTTCCGTATATTCCGCAGGAACGTTGTTTTGGCACGTAAGGCAGTTGCCCAGACGGACCTCGTGCAGGAAAAGGTACGAACGGATAAATTCCAGTTCTTCGCCGAGCGTCACCAGTGTCTTGTCCTGGCTTTGCAGCACGTAACGGTAAACACTGGACAGGTGCTTGGTGAAGTGTACCGCATTTTGGGGGTTATACTCAATTTCAGCTATAAGCGTGTTGAGGCTGTTGAACAGAAAATGAGGATTGAGCTGGTTTTGCAGGGCGGTGTAGCGTGCCGTGTCGTTTTCGGCCTGCAATACAGCCGCCCGTTGTTGCAGCCTCAACGCCTTTTGGGTAGAACGGTTTGCCAGTAATAATCCCAAGACAACAAGTTCCACAAGCCAGATGGTAATCAGCATCCACCATCCTCTTGGCTGAATGGAGAACGGATTGGCTGCTCCCGCCAGTATTTTGGCGCTTACAAGCAGCCCGTAGTTCAGCAACAGGAAGAGCGACATGCCTGCCAGATAGATAACAGGAATTTTCCACCGTGAACGCATATTTACGGCATACTGTGTATTAATCCATGAACTGAGGCGGAGGGTAGCATATCCCAGCACATTGAATGCCAGGATAAAATAGATGAACGCTCCGCGGGAATAGAGTGCATCGGCAATATGAGGAGACAGATTGGTGTAGTCTACCAGCAGGAAGTAGGAGAACGCTCCTAATCCGGAGAACAGAATGCCGTATATCAGATTATTCCATTTCATGGGGGACAAAGTTATAATGTTTTGGGAAAACTCAATAGCTGTGCAATGCTTTTATCAGGCCGGAGTAGGAGCTTTGTGCCGAAACTTTGGCTTGCACGTAGTTTATTTGCGAGGCTTGCCGGTAGTTCTGGGCTTCAATGACTTCCATGATGGAGATTTTCCCCTCTTCATAACGTTCCAGTGCCTTCTGTTCGTTTTCACGTGCTTTCTCAAGGGAACTTCCGGTGAGGTCCACCTGTTTTATGGCTTGTGCAAGAGAAGTGCGGGCGGTTTGTATTTCGAGGTTTACGTTATCCGTCACTTTATTGAGATAGTCGTTTGCCATGCCTACTTTCCAGGCGGAAGAACGTTTTTCGTTGCGCCGTTTGCCCCATTCGAAAATAGGAACGGACAACTTGGCGTATATGGCATAGTTAGGGTCGAGGTCGGTTTTGAAGTCATAGCCGGGTGAGGAATAGCTGCCGTCTATTCCGACATACAGTTGCGGCTTGTATTTGGAGTCCGTCAGCTTGCCCTGGCTTTCGGCTATTTTTATTTGGTCGTGCGCCATAAGCAGTTCGGGACGGTTGCTGCCGTCGGATGCCGGCAGGTTGTCGGACGGAAGCACTACGGGAATGGACTCCTGCACTTCGGTCTCGGATTCGAGCGGCATGCCTATCAGGGAGTTGAGCGCCATGCGTCCGGTTTCAAAACTGTTACGTGCCTGCAATACCTGGTATTCGGCTTCATTGAGTTTGACTTCTGCCATGAGCAGGTCTTGAGGGTCGACAAGTCCCGCCTCAACGCGTTCGCGGATAGTGCGCGCCAGTGAAGCGACCGAATTGCGGTAGTCTGTGGCTATGTTCATCAGTTCCCGGCGGGCTACGGCATTCCAGTATTGCATATCCGTCTGGTAGCATACGGAGGAGTGGAGCAGTTCCGCCTGATGAACATTCATGGATTGTTGGTGCTTTGCCAGCCGGATGGATTCGCGGATGCGTCCGCCGGTGTAGAGGGGCTGCATCAACGAGAGGGATGCGCCGTATTTCATGTCACGCCCTTCGAAAGTGAGAGGATTGCTTTGGGGCAGATTCACGGTAAGTTCGATGGGTTTTCCGGTGTACTGGAAGTTTGCGTCTCCCGACAGCTTGGGCTTTAAATCGGCTTTGGCGGCTTTTATCAGCTCCATGCTGGAAGCTATGTTCTTGTCTGCCGCACGCAAGTCGTGGTTATAATTCAGAGCCATTGCCCTATATTTCTCCAGCAGGGAATCCTGCTGGGAAAATACGGGTTGAACACACAAATAAAAAAGTAATAAAGTATAGAATGTCTTCATGCTTACTTATTGATTTTTATACGATAAAACAGGATATATAATGCCGGAGTGACAAACAGCGTCAGCAAAGTGGCGAATGTCAGTCCGAAGATAATTGTGGCTGCCATGCCGCCAAAAGCGATATCGAACAGTAACGGAACCATACCGAGAATGGTGGTCGTGGCCGCCATTAGTACGGGACGGGTACGCGAAACGGTGGATTCTATCACGGCTGTGTAAGCAGGAACTCCTTCGCGGCGCTGAATGTTGATTTCGTCTATCAGCACGATAACGTTTTTGATAATCATACCCAGTAGTCCCAACCAGCCGGCAATGGGGAAGAAGCCGAAATCGAATCCGGTGAGCAGCATTCCTACGGCGACACCTATCAGTGACAGGGGAAGTATGCACAGGATGATGATGGGCTGGCGGAAGTTGTCGAACAGCGCCACCAGAATTACAATCAGCATGAGGAATGCCAGCGGGAAGTATTTGGCAATCGCTTCCATGGCTTCACCTTGGTCTTTGTACTGCGAATCCCAAAAGAATGTATAACCCGGCGGTAGCGGCATTGCTTCTATTTCACTGCGTATTTCCCCGTGTACCTCTGCCATGGTATGCCCAGGTTTTACGCCGCACATGGCATCCATGCTGAGCTGGCGGTTATAGGTACGCATCTGCGGAAATTCCCACGTTGTTTCAATGCGTTCCGTCACTTGCGATAAGGGAGCCGAGCGTTCACCGTTCCATACGGAGAAGTTGCCCAAGGAAGCCGCATCCGTAATGTCGTATCCTTCGGACTTCAGCAGAACAGGGACTTTCTTCTCGTTATCCCGATAGATGCCTACCGGTACACCGTCGCTGATGGATTTGACGGATTGCATCATCTGCGCTTTGGTGATGCCCAGTTCGCCGGCTTTTACCGGATCGTAGACGGGGCGTAGCATCAATGCCATATTTCCCCATTCGTTACGGGCATCCGCTACTTTAGGATTGCGGCGCATGATTTCGATGGCCTGCCCTACGAGCGAATCGAGCACTGCCGGGTCGGGGCCCAGGAAGCGGGCTTCGATAACGGCTTCCGTCAGCGGGCTCAGTTCGAATTTGTTTACTTTGATGAGCGGTCCGGGAAATTTCAGGCGGATAGAGTCCTGCAATGCGGCGTTGAGCCGGCGCGACTCTTCCGAAGTATGGCACTTCACAAGCAGTTGTGTATAGTTGGACTGAGGTCCGAATGCTACGTTCGACAGATAATAGCGGGGTGGGGTTCTGCCGATGAAGGTAGATACCATTTCCGCTTCCCCGTGTGTACGGATATATTCTGCCATTTCTTCCGCCAGCTTCCCGGTTTCGTCGATGTTGGAACCTTCGGGCAGCCATACGTCTACGGTAAAATATTGCTTGTCCAGTGCAGGTACGAATACTTTGGGGATGAACTTGAAGCTCCATGCAGAGAGTACCAGCAGTAAGACCATGCAGGCTATTGTGGCATAGCGATGTTTGATGACCCAGCGCAGGGAACGGCGGAACATATTGTAATACTTTCCGTCGAACAGGGTGCTTTTCAGCTCTTCCGGCCGGGGACGGCGTACAAATTCCTGAATGAAGAACGGAGTTTGCGTCAGTGCGAACACCCAGCTGAACATCAGCGAAACCCCGATAACGATTACCAGCGAGGAAAGCAGCTCACCGGTAATGTGGGGTGAAAAATAAATGGGCAGGAACGTCAATATGGCAATGACAGTTGCCGCCAGCAACGGCAGGGCAGTGGAGGAACAGGCGCGCATGATGGCAACTCGCTTTCTCATGCCCCGTTGCATGTTTACCAGTGCGGAGTCGGACACCACAATGGCATTATCCACCAGCATTCCCATGGCAATGATGATAGCAGCCAATGACATGCGTTGAAGTGCGATGTCGGTGCATAACATCACTATCAGGGTGGCAAAAATGGAGAATACCAGTCCGCTGCCTATCAGCAATCCGTTTTTGAAACCGATAAAAAAGAGCAGGATTGCCACTACGGTAAGTACGGATATGATGAGGTTGAGGATAAAACCCTGGTTGGCGACTGCCGATTCGTAGCCCTGGTCGTACAGGGTTACAAGTTCGAAGCCTTCGGGCATGCTGCCCGACATCTGTTGGAGCGATTCCTTGACGGCGGCTGCCATATCGACCACATTTCCGGTGGGAACGGTGGAAATGGCGATGCCGACAGCGGGTTGTCCGTTGATGTGCATCAGGTTGCTTGCCGGGGTCTGGTAGCTTTCTTCAATCCGGGTAATGTCCGCGAGCCGGAAATGCTCTCCGGTGCGCGATACGATTGTAAGGTTGCGTATGTCGTCCAGCGAATAGAAATTTCCGGTGGACTCGATACGCAGGCGGTTGGAACCGACGTCTATGCCGCCGGCATCCACAACTTTGTTCTGAGCCTCGAATGCGCGGGCGATGTCGGCCATCGTGATGCCGCTACGGGCCATGACGGAGGGGCTTACGGAAATGTCTATCGTAGGTGTCTGTGTTCCGTAAATCTCTACTTTGGCAACATCCTTTACTTTCAGAATTTCATTCTTTATCAGTTTGGCTTCATCTTCAAGTTCGCGGTAGCTGTGTCCGCTTCCGGTAAGCCCGTAAAAAACGCCCAGCACATCGCCGAAGTCATCATTCACAACAGAGGGACCGGCGCCTTCGGGCAGCTTGCTCTGTACGTCGCTTACTTTGCGGCGCAGTTTGTCCCAAAGTTGCTGCATCTCGTCGGCACGGGTTTCTTTCTTTACATAAACGGTGATTTTGGACAGTCCTGCACGGTTCTCCGTTTTCAGGTAATAGAGTTCGCCCAATGCCTGGATGGACTCTTCCAGTACATCCGTAACTTGTGACTGTACTTCCGAGGGAGAAGCTCCCGGATAGGGAGTCAATACCAGCGCCTGTTTAATGGTGAACGGAGCATCTTCCAGCTTGCCCATTTTGACGTACGCCAGCAATCCGCCTGCCAATACTAATACCAACAGCAGGATTGTGACGGGCTTTTTCGATAAAAAGTATTTTACCAGTTTCATAATTACTTGTCTTTAGAGGTAATGTCTACTTTCATGCCGTCCGAGAGGAAACGCAGACCGCTTGTTGCGAGGGTTTCTCCTATTTGCAGTCTGTCTGCAATCTGTACCAGTCCGTCGGGCAGCAATTTGGCTACTGTTACTTTACGGCGGCTGACTTGCGATGTGGCAGGATTAACCACCCATACATAATCGCCCGTGGAAGGCCGGTGACAGAGTGCCGCCTGGGAGATGCAGAAACCGGCGGCACTCTCTGCCTGCGGTGTGTCCAGAATCGCTTTGCCGGACATGCCTGCAAGCAGTTTACCACCTTCATTGGGCAATATGGCCGTAAGCAGATAGGACAGATTGTTGCGGGTAGTGCCTTTGGACACCTCTATGATCTTGGCCCGGTAGGTCTGTCCGGGGATGGCGTCGAAGCATATCCGTATGCTGTCCGACGACTGTGCCGCATAGGCTATTTCCTGCGGTACATATATTTCTATCCTTAGCTGATGTATGTCGATAAGGGATACGACCGGCTGGGTTGCCTTGACATCCTGGAATTTTTCGATGTACACTTCACCTACATATCCGGTGAAAGGGGCTGTAAGGCGGGTATCTTCCAGTTCGCATACGGCGGTATCAAAGGCTGTTTTGGCGGAGATATAATCGGCTTTTGCCTTTTCGTAGGTGCTGGCAGAGATGTTCTCTTTCCGGTATAGCGCCTCTATGCGTTCGAATTCGGCCTTGCTTTGGCGGTAAACGGCTTCGGCGCGTTCTTTGCGGATGCGGAAATCGCGCGGGTCTATCTCTGCAATGATGTTTCCTCGTTCGTATCGGTTACCGGCATACACGTCGAAGCGGTCGATAGGCCCGCCTACCCGGAATGACAGTTCGCTGGTGCGGAACGGCCGGGCTATGAAAGGAAACTCTTTATTGCCGTTTTGGGGCAATGCAGTAACTTGGGAAGTGCTGACTGACAGCTCTTGCTTGTCTTGGGTATCCTTGCCGCCGCAAGCATGGAACAGCAGGGCAAGAACAGACAATAGGATAACGGGTACTTTTGTTCTCATATATATATATCATTCTGATTTTTTTCCAAAAGTACGGAAGGACACACTGTTTTGCCGGGAAATAATTTCCGAAGCCGGGAAACTTAACGCTGGAAAAGGGGAAATAAGGGATAAAAGGGGAATGGACCAGAAACGGGAAGAGGCTGATATGTATCTTTTCAGGCACAGAATTACACAGGAAAAAGATAGAGCAAAAACCCGGTGGCAGAAGGTAGAAAAGAACAAAGCGGAGTGAAGGCAAACAGCCTGCTCCGCTTTAAATAAAAAGATATTGAAAAGGGTATTGCAAAGAATAGTTTAGTTCTCGTCCGTTTTAAAGTCAATGGTTTTGTAATATTCGCCGTCGTGCAGACTTTTTACGCGGATATTGAGTCCGGTTTTTCCGGGTATCCGGTCGGCTATCTTATCCAGTTTGAAAGAGACAAGTCCTTGTCCCGGCATGAGCGGCTCGTCACCGTAAGCATTCTGGCGGAATTCCAGCGTAATATATCCCTCTTTGTCATTCTTGCCGTCGGATGCTTCGTTGACTATGAGGTTCAGCATATGTTTTTTATCATTGCTGTTGCTGTGGTATAGCTGGTATTGGATGTTCAGGTAGTTGTCCGTAATCCACATATTGTTGATGTTGATGCGGTCGTCGCCGATGCTGTCGGCCTTTTCGGCAGGCATGAAATAAATGTCTTTGGTAAGGATATTCTCTACATGGTTGATTTTGGCATTGTAATCGTAGCCGGTTACTTCTTCATCCAGCAGGTTGAAATATACAAAGGCGCGCTGTCCTTCCACCAAGGTATAGTTATCCACTTGGGCAGTGTCACCGGGAAACATTTTGGTTCCTTCATCGAGTGCGAAGTAGTAGTCTTTTCCGTCAATTATTCGCACTGTGCCGATGGCGAGCAACGGGTGTTCGTCATCATCCCAATCGTCCAGGCAGGATTGCAGTACGGGGGTGGCGATGAACAACAGCAGAAATGCGGCTAATATCGTTCTAAACTTTTTCATAAGTAGAGGTTTTGTTATTGGTTCTGTTTTAGGTTTTGTATTCAGAAAATGCCGGGATTGCACAAATACTGCTTATAAGAATGTTAAAGAAAATAAAGAATAAATTTCCTATCTGCCGGATGCAGTATTTTTGTGCCCGTTGCATTTATAAGGTAAACACGTGTTAAAAGAGAGGATGGAAGAACAGGTATTGGCAGAACGTTGCAGGCAAGGCGACAACCTTGCCCGCAAAGAACTGTACGAACAGTATGCGGGGCGGATGCTCGGCGTATGTTTGCGTTACGCCGGTGACCGGGAAACTGCACAGGATTTGATGCATGACGGTTTCCTGAAGCTCTTCGACTCTTTCGATAAGTTCACTTGGCGGGGAGAGGGTTCTTTGCGGGCTTGGATGGAACGTGTAATGGTGAATACGGTATTGCAGTATTTGCGGAAAAATGATGTGATGAGCCAGTCCACTGCCCTGGACGATGTGCCGGAGACGTATGAGGAGCCGGATGCTTCGGCGGTGGATACTATTCCTCAAAAGGTATTGATGCAGTTTATAAGCGAGCTTCCCGCCGGTTATCGTACCGTATTCAACCTGTTTGTTTTTGAAGATAAATCTCATAAGGAGATTGCCCGGTTGCTGGGTATCAACGAAAAGTCATCGGCTTCACAACTGGTACGTGCCAAAGCTGCTTTGGCTGCCAAGGTGAAGGAGTGGATGAAAAGAAACGCATAAATGGAGAAACGTATGGAAGATGAATTGTGGATGCGAAAGATAAAGGAGCGGTTGGACGATTATTCCGAACCGCTGCCCGTTTCCGGCTGGGAACGGCTTGAGAAGGATTTGTCCGTTTCGAAGCCTCCGGTAGCCGGAAAACGGCGGATTATACCTTTCCGCCGCTGGGCTGTAGCTGCGGCTGCGGCACTGCTCGTTGCGGTGTCGTCGGTGAGTGTATGGCTGCTCCAAAGCCCTGTGGGAGAGGAGATGCGGAATATGACTGCACCGGCATTGGCTGCCGTGCCGGACAAGCTGCCGGAGCAACAGACGCCTTCAGTACGGACAGAGATAACAGAACCCGACTATCGCGCACAGAAACAGGAATCTCCGGCGGATACGAACCGGCGTTCCTTGCTGGCACAACAACTGAATACCGTAGATGAAACGGAGCGGGAAACGGTCATCCAATCCTTGGGTACAGAGCCGGAAGTTCAGACTGGGAACGCACAGGAACCGACTGCGGAGTCGGCACAGGTAAATCAGGAAGCAGCAGAAGAAGAGAGAAGGGAAGAGGAGCGTACGGAAAAGATTGAGCGCCGCCGCCCGTCAGGCAGAGACAAATTGCATTTGCCGGTTGGCGGAGCGAAGCGGGAGCAGTCGCGTGGCTGGTCGGTTGGATTGGCAGTAGGAAATACGGGCGGATTGATTTCGGGAAGCAGTATAAGTGAAAGCGGACTGCTTCAAAACGGACAGAACTTCGGTGTTTCCGGCGGCGGAAGGGTAGACCTCACCACAATGTCTGACGGGATAATGGAAGTGCCGGAAGGGCAGGAGCTTGTCTTTAAAGATGGCATACCTTATCTGCAGAGGAGTTCCGGACAGGTGGTGGACATAGACCATAAACAGCCATTGTCTTTCGGCTTCTCGGTACGTAAAGGGCTTGCACGGGGTTTCTCCGTGGAAACGGGCTTAACGTATACGTACCTCGCTTCGGATGTGAAATTTGCCGGAAGTTCGGAAACGGTCAGCCAGAAATTGCATTATTTGGGTATTCCTTTGCGTGCCAACTGGAACTTTGTAGATAAGAAGTCCTTTATCATGTATGTTTCTGCCGGCGGCGCCATGGAAAAATGCGTTTACGGAAAAATAGGGAGCAAAAACGAAACCGTGAAACCGTTGCAATTCTCTGTAATGGGAGCTGTGGGTGCACAGTATAATATAAGTAGCAGAGTCGGCATTTATGTAGAACCGGGAGTGTCTTATTTCTTTGACGATGGTTCGGACATTGAGACTATACGAAAAGAAAATCCCTGCAACTTTACCTTGCAGGGTGGAGTACGGTTGACTTACTGATTAAATTGAGAGTTGAGAATCAATTCTCAATTTACCACTACTGTGGGAAAGTACTCTTTAAAGAGTTTTTCGGCTCGTTCCAGTTGTGCGGGGGTATTCTCTACTACTTCTTTTAACTGATAATCCCAGCCCATAGCTTCGTATTTATGCACCCCTAAGCGGTGGTAGGGAAGTATTTCCACCCGTTGTATGCTTTGGTATTTGCCGAGCTGTTCGCCCATGTTGCGTATGTCTTCTTCAAAATCACTATATCCCGGTACCAGGACATAGCGCAGCCAAAACGGATGTCCCTGTTGTTCCAGCCAGGCAGCGGTGCGCAGGGTTTGTTCGTTGCTGCGTCCGGTCAGGGTACAGTGGCGTTCGGGATTGAATTCTTTGATATCGAGCAATACCAAGTCCGTCAGACTTAACAATTCCTCAACTTTGTCGTTCCAGACTCCGCCGTTGGTGTCAAGACAGATGTGGATGCCGTTTGCTTTCAAGTCTTTGAACAGTGGTATCAATGCCTCTGCCTGCAAGGTAGGTTCACCGCCGGAGAAAGTAATTCCCCCTTTTTTTCCGAAGAAAGCTTTTTGGCTGACAGCCATTTGCAGGATTTCACCGGCAGGAGTAGGAGTACCGCCCTTTACATCTATTGTATCGGGGTTGGCACAATACAGGCAACGGAAAGGACAGCCCTGAAGGAATACGACAAGCCGAAGCCCCGGACCATCGAAAGTGCCCATTGATTCGTATGAATGAACATTAATCATAATAGTGTATTATAAGCAAAGAATGTAGTAAAAAAGAAAGCACGGACTACAGGGGTGTTACTCCGGATTTTTGCTTAATCCGTGAAATCCGTGTAATCCGTGCTTTAAAAGGTTATGTATCCGGTTTACCGATTACATTCTTTCGTGGAAACTGCGGCTGATAACTTCCAGTTGGTGTTCGCGGCTCAGTTTCACGAAGTTTACGGCATATCCGGAAACGCGGATGGTAAGTTGCGGATATTTCTCCGGATGTTCCATGGCGTCTTCCAGCATTTCACGGTTCAGTACGTTCACGTTGAGATGGTGTGCACCTTTGGTGAAGTAACCGTCCATCATGGTAACCAGATTCTCTACGCGTTCCTCGGCAGTGGGACCCAATGATTTCGGAACGATGGAGAATGTGTTGCTGATACCGTCCTGTGAGTCGCGGTAGCGCAGTTTGGCTACGGAACTTAAAGAGGCGATGGCACCGTTCTTGTCGCGTCCGTGCATCGGGTTGGCTCCCGGAGCGAAAGCAACGCCTTTGGCGCGTCCGTCGGGAGTGGCTCCGGTCTTCTTACCGTACATCACGTTGGATGTGATAGTCAGCAGTGACAGGGTAGGACGGGCGTTCTTGTAAACGGGCAGCTTCTTCAACTCTTCGCTGAAGTAGTACACCAGGTCTACACCAAGGTGGTCTACACGGTCGTCGTTGTTGCCGAAGCACGGGAAAGAACCTTCGATGTCGAAACCTTCCGTCAGGCCGATGTCGTTACGGCGTGCCGTTACTTTGGCGTATTTGATGGCAGACAATGAGTCGATGGCAATGGAAAGTCCGGCTACGCCGTATGCAAGGTTGATGCGCGGGTCTGTATCTACGAATGCCATTTGGGCTTTTTCGTAATAATACTTGTCGTGCATGTAGTGGATGATGTTCATTGCTTCGTTGTAAACGCGGGCAATCTCCGTCAGCACTTTCTTGTAGTTGTTCATTACCTCTTCAAAGTTCAGCGTATCGTGAGTCAGCACGGGGATACCTTTCACCATTACAGTTCCGGTGTTTTCGCAACGTCCGCCGTTGATGGCAAGCAGCAATGCTTTGGCAAGGTTGGCGCGTGCGCCGAAGAACTGGATTTGCTTACCGATGGCCTGGTAGGATACGCAGCAGGCGATACCGTAGTCGTCGCAGTTGCGTACCTCGCGCATCAGGTTGTCGTTCTCGTACTGGATAGAGCTGGTATCTACGGATACTTTGGCACAGAATTCCTTGAAACCTTCCGGCAGTTCGGGACTCCACAGCACAGTCATGTTAGGCTCGGGAGACGGGCCGAGGTTGTACAACGTTTGCAGGAAGCGGAAAGAGGTTTTTGTCACCTTTACGCGACCGTCGTTGAAGCGTCCGCCGATAGCTTCAGTAACCCAGGTGGGGTCTCCGGCGAAGATGTCATTGTAGGATTGCATACGCAGGTGGCGTACCATGCGCAGTTTGATGATGAACTGGTCAATCAGCTCCTGTGCAAAAGTTTCGTCAATCTTACCGTGAGCCAAATCATATTCAATGAAAATGTCAAGGAATGAAGATACATTACCCAATGACATGGCGGCACCGTCTTGTTCTTTTATAGCGGCAAGGTATGCCATGTATACCCACTGTACGGCTTCCTGAGCAGATGTGGCAGGGTGGCTGAGGTCGAGACCGTAGTATTCGCCCATGGTCTTGATGTCCTTCAAGGCCTTGATTTGCTCTGCCACTTCTTCGCGCAGGCGGATGCGTGCTTCGGTCATAGGACCGGTCAGGTGGCGCAAGTCTTCCTGTTTGGCTTCGATGAGGCGGTCGATACCGTACAATGCCAGACGGCGGTAGTCACCGATGATACGTCCGCGTGCATAGTTGTCGGGAAGTCCGGTGAGGAAGCCCAATGAACGGAACGAACGGATTTCTTCGGTATATACATCGAATACGCCGTCGTTGTGTGTTTTGCGGTAGTGTGTAAAGATGTCTTTTACTTTATCGTCTACCTCCACGCCGTTTTCGCGGCATGCTTTTGCCACTACATTGATGCCGCCGAAAGGTTTGATGGCGCGTCTCAGCAGTTCATCTGTCTGCAAGCCTACGATAAGTTCGTTCTCCTTATCTATATAACCTGCTTTGTGGGAAGTGATGGTAGATACTGTTGTATGATCTAATGAACGGACACCGTTATTGGCTCTTTCTTCTTCCAGTGCTTTCAGACAGAGGTTCCAGATATGCTTGGTGCGCTCCGTTGGTCCTTGCAGGAAAGATGCGTCTCCGGTGTAGGACGTGATGTTTTTACTAACGAAATCACTTACATTGATTTCTTTGCTCCAAAGCCCGTCAATAAAGGTTTTGTTTAATTCCATAATGTTCTTTTAATAAAAGTGATTAGATATGTTATCCTTTAGAGCGCGCAAAATTACGGAAAAAATTCCGTAATTACACAATAATATGGAGGATTTTTATGTTGAAGAGCATAAAATAGCTATTATTAGGTAGGAAGTACCACCGGGTATTAATTCGTGTCCGTCCGATTAATATCTGTACTCTTATCAACTATTACTATTTATGCTGAAATCTATTCGTCCCACAATAATTTCCCTTTCGTCCGACAGCTGTTTTATTTTCGTCCGACAGCTGTTGGACGAAAATAAAACAGCTGTCGGACGAAAAGATTTTAGTAACATTTTATTAGTTCCTTTTATGCCGTATTTTTAGTTTTTGCGGATATGTGAATTATTTTATTCCGGATTTGTTTGCGAATTAAAAAAAGAAGCGCTATCTTTGCACCGCTTTAAGAGAAAAGCACTTCTTGAAAAAGAAGTTTTGGAGAGGTGGCAGAGTGGTCGATTGCGGCGGTCTTGAAAACCGTTGTGCTGCGAGGCACCCGGGGTTCGAATCCCTGTCTCTCCGCTGAAACCTAAGACATTAGGTAGTCAAATTAAGACAAGTCCCGTAAAATCAATGTTTTACGGGACTTTTTCTATTTAGTCGGCGGACAACCGAAAGACATTGAAAAGCCTACTGCGGTTCTGTAGCTTTTGGAGTTCCAGCTGCTGATATTGGGCAACCGCCTTTCTCCTTGCTTCCTGCTTTTCCTCTTCTGTCAGTTCCACCACATGGTTTACAACTACTTGACATTGTATCGGCTTGCCTACTTCAATCTCGTTTTCATCGTAATAATGGATGGCTTGTCCGTAAATCTCTCCGTCTGAAAAGCCGTTGCAACCGCTTTTCTGTACATAATTCAGAATGTATGTGACGCAATCGTCTATGTTCTTGGCTGGGTTGCGGTAACTTTTGGCAAAGAGTTCATCTTCCGCTGCTCTCTGTTCCAAAAACATCTGTATGGTTCGTTTGAAATGGTCTGTTCCTTTCATAATCTTAAATTTTAGTCGGGTTGTCATTCAAATAAAGTATCTCGCAATCTTCCACTTCTGTGGGAAGTCCGAAGAGGGGGTAATGGGTAAAATAAGGCTGTGCGTTCCCTTCTTCATCTGTGATGGGTGAAACATCTTGTACTTGCCATTGCTTCATCCATCTGTCTATGGTCTGAACTTCATCGTCTGTGAGTGCGGTTGCATCACCATTGATGATATAGGCTAAACTCCATGTGGGTATCTTTTCCGTTGTCCTGTTTATATCCGTTCATTTAGGGGGTCAGACAATCTCTTGTAAAATCTCCGTGTGGTATTGTGGGGGGCATTCCACCAAAAGAAAACCGATAAAATCCTTTCTCGCTTCCTTGTTGAGTTCGTGGTATAGCCTTCTTAGGGTTGAATGGTTGCCGTTGATGTAGATTTCCACCATATACTCAAAGATGTTGTCCATCTCGTAAAATCTGCATTGCTACGCTGCTGTCTTGCTGTATCGTCTTGCCATATCCTTACTTGTTAAATAGTTAATAACCAAATGAAAAAAACGATTACCGCCATTACTGAAAATAGGGAGATTAGGATGCCGAACATGAAGTTCAGCATGCCGAATAGGATTTCTCCTATGACAACTACTACCAAACTGCCAGCACAAAAGGCTACGTTTGATGTTGCTGTTACTACTGCGGATAATAATTTCCACAATGCCTTTCCGATGTCACTCAATGTTATTCTCATATTTTCCGATTTTAAATTGTTGATTACCTTGTCCGGATTTGGAGTGGGCGGTTTCTTTTTCTTTTTCTTTTCGCCTCTCTGTATGTCCGATGTTTTCTTGTGACGTCTTCCGACCACATTGGTCGTTTTCGTTTCGGGAGCTTCTCAAAGGTTAGGGAGTAGGATTAGCAAATTTTTTAGACAAAATACTACCCCTGAAAGGGCGTGGAGATTTTTCGACAAAAATTTGTGTTCCTAATCCCGTCTTTACCTTTGCCCCAAGCAACGAAAATGACACCTGATGCCGTCCTGGATGGCGGCATGGAAACAGAGGCATACGCATAGAGAGGCGGAAAGGAAAAGGGAACAGAGGTATTGGCGTGCAGCGCCATGTGGATGGATTAAGGGCGGCGCTACAAATAAGGGGAAAGTTGGCTTTCCTACCGCCGTGGGGAAGTCCTGTAACCGTCATTGTCATGCGTGCATGGCTTGCGGTTACTGGTGTTCCTCCGGTGGTATATTGTCGTAAAACGGGATTGTGCCGTTGCTTTGCCTGCAATGGAAGGCAAACTGATTTGAAGACACGGGGCATTGTAGCCGAAAATGGCCACAAGAACAGATCCACGCTTGGCGTGTCCTGTAGAAGTGGCATTTTCGGCTACTTGTATATGGATGAAATAATGACTGTAAGAACGGTTTTACCGTTTTAGTACAAGCATATAAAAGAAGTGCCCACGGCGATGGCAGTGTCATTTATGACATTGTGGTCGCTGTGGGCTTTTCTTTTGCTTGTACTGTTTCTGAAATCGGCTTTTGCGCATCAGGCAGAAGTGGTTTTCAGAAGGGATATAGAACAATTAGTCTAAACTAATTTAGATATGCGGTTGCAATTATTTTCGGTTTGCAGTCATGGGTATGGTGCTTCTCATTTATGGAATGTGTGGTTATCCATGGCTTCCATTTAAAAAGAATATCGGTAGGAAACAGACGTAAGATTACTGCTTGTAGCATAAGCAAAAAAGAAACCTTGCATCATTAGTCTGAACATTATTAAGGTGTGATGCAAGGTCTTTTCTATACTTATGCAATAGTAGGAATTTATTGATGATGATGTTCTTTAAGGATTCAAATAGATTTTTCCGGTTTAGCATTGAAAAATGCTAATGTCTATTTATAGCTTACGAAAAAAGAGAAAATTTAGATTTCTTAAAAATAACAAGAAGTTATTATAAAAACAATTTAATATTTAATTCGTAAGATGTCTTGTAAGAAGAACATTATATGTATGCCTTAAATTCTTCAATAAACTCTCGTTCTATGTTTGAGAAATTTCGTTGAGAAGGAGTAAAATTGCGCAGCTGCTCCAATGCTATATCTATATCGGAAGAAATATCCATTATTCTTCCAATCTTATTTGATATTTGTATTGGTAAGCCATACTCATCCATGGGTATTACATAAGGAGACATAAAATAACATTCAACCAAATTGGCAAAGTAAGAGTAATCACACAAAGGAAGGTTATTCTTTCTAAAAATATCATTTGCAATATCTCCTAAACTCATCAGATAACGAGGAAATTGGTAGTTTATCCAATGCCTTTGAATGTCAAAAGCCAGCTCTATTGCATTGTTAATAGAGTCTGGAGTTTGAGCTTCCTCTGCTTTTATAATTGTAGAAATAAAATTTTTAATACTTCGTGCTTCTCTAAATTGATTAAGTCTAAAATGCAATTGTCTTCCAGAACTCACTCCATATATTCGTTTATTTGATGATACAAAATAATCCCAAATTAACATGCATGATACCTTTAGTTGATCGTTAGTTGGATATTGCTCCCATTTCATAAACTTTGAAATATCTTTCAATTTATTCTGAATAAAATTGGCTAATTCCAATTGTTTGTCTAAATCGATATATGAATTTTTCTTTAATGTCTCTTGCGACAAAATATTTTGTTCAAAATATTTTTTAAGTTTCTGCTTAGAAGATTCGTTTAAATCTTCAATATCAACATTAATCAGTAATTTCTCTGGAGCATCATCAGTTTGCGTGAAGATTGGGAAATCCACTAAAGGTAATTCGGCGGTAGGAGGTTCGTGAAAAAGATAAATATGTCCGATAAAATGTGAAAACATTCTACCAGAGCGACCGCATATATTGTTAAATGTGAAATAATCAAATTTATTTTTTGCAATTTTGTTGTCATATACGATTACATTCTTAGCTTTTGTATTTACACCTTCTATTAAAGTGGACGTACAAATAAGGTATCTGATTTTACCTTCATTAAACAATTTGATACATTTTTGGGCTATTGCTCGTGGAATTTTCCCGTGATGTATGCCTACCCCATATTCCAAACAATCAGGTAGAATCCATTGAGGATGATAGTTACTTCTCAACCAATCAACCAAATCCCTATTTCCGTCTGTTATTTCAAACTTATTACTATTAAAAAATGCTTTAGCTACCTTATTTGCACTTGCTGGAGATTGACAAAAAATCAAAGTAGGATCATCTAAAGAAGAACTCAGTTCTATCAGTCGTTCAATAGAGTCTTCGCCTTTCTTCAGATTTACTCTATGGCGCTCTGAAACAACGGTCTTATAATCAGTTTTTATAAATTTAAATTTGATATTATCCAACAAGGAAGTTGTTACTTGTTCTATATTTGGTCCTAAAAGATAAAATTGAGCATTTTTCTTTACCAACATATAGAATACTTGATTTAAAACGTGGCATCTTTCTTCATCAGTATTTTGAGGACTTAACTTGTAGAACTCATCTATTACAAAGAAGTCTACATCTATATTTGGGACTATTTCTATTGCCCTTTCTTGAGTTAAGATAAATATATTACGATGAGACAAGGATTGACTTGGATGAGTAATTATTTTATATGAGTCTTTAAATTTAGACAGGCGTTTTCGGGTTTCATCAATCAATGCAATTGTTGGAACTATAATAATGATATTTGAATGCTTTTGTGAAGCAATGATGGAATCAATAATAAGGCTTTTTCCAAAACTCGTAGGAGCACTTAGAATAACATTTTCTCCCCTTAAAAGAGTATAATAGACTTCTGCTTGTGCATGATGAAAGACAATATTCTCTTTGAATCCTGATGGCCTGTGTATTTCATAGGCTATGGTATCTTTTAAAGATAAATTCTCTTCTTCCAAATAGGGGAAAAGCCCTACTTGACGAACCAAACTATAAATCATTGATTCCATCCCTTGGAAGTCATTAATTCTTGCTAATAATCGCAGAACAAATTCCTGCCCAACAGTTTGCTCAGTAGCAATGAGAACTGCAACTTCTTTTATAATTTGAAATTTATCTGTATCAGCAGAAAATTCTCTTCTTAATATATATCGTAACTCTTCTCTTTTCATAAACTTTGCCAAATTTTAAGTTTGGATTCTAACGAGTTTATTAATTCTGCCTTTGTGTTTAGTGGGAATAAAAATAGATGTATTGTTAAAGGAAAATCCCCTAACTTTTCACAAAAGTTTTTATGAATTCTCTGAAACTCTTCGCTTATTTCTCGAATATATTCTTCACACTTATTGTTATATTTTGCAAGTGTTTTAGAATCATATGTTAATAGTACTGGAATGCATGTATTTGAGAACACATCATCTAATGAGATGTTAGGATGAAGTAAAGTCTTCAATCTATCTGCATGCGGCCATTTATTATCTATTTTATTGGTAATAGCGATAAATTCATTTCTTATATACCTTACTTTTATATGTTCATTCAATTCTTCTATTATATCAGAAACAGCATTGTATATATCACTGTAGAATTTGACTTCACCTAACCATAATTCTAATGTTTTGCCTGTAGCTACAACATGTACAGCATCGAAGCCTTTTACAGTTTCATTAGGCCCATCTTTATAATATATTTTGCTGATAGCAGGAATCGTATTATACATTTCACGTATTATAGCATGTAGCAACAATTCTCCAAACTCACCTCTGTTTTTGAATTTTTCTGATTGATAGATACTTGCGGCTACTTGTCGTATCTTAGCAACCATATTTTCTCCTGTAAGGTTGTCTAATTCTGAATATGTTAAAGCAAATTCAGGTAAATATTCAAAAAGATAATCTACCAATTGGTCTTTTCTCCACTGACGACTCTCAAATCCTGCACATACTCCATGTAGATCAGGGAAAGTGTCGTCTTTATGAATTATAATATTGAAGAATGGAGGTCTCATAAATTTAAGTTACAATATTTTCTACAAAGTTACTTATTATAGTGAGAATGGCGAATGATGCAATAAAAAAATGAACTTTATATTTGATAATAAGGATGTATTGGACAAGAAAAACCCACATTTCACTGTTTGACAAGACTTCGAAAGAGTTTATCCTTGTATCTGCAAGAAGAGATAATTTTTCGGTAGAAACTTCTTTTTCCTGACATAATTCTACGAAGCCTGCAGGGAACTCTACAAGGACGAGTAAGATGCTGAGTATATGTTTCAGGACTGGGTAAACGTACCGGAAAATCTAATCGGCGAAAGTTGGATTTCCGAGAATTTCTTCACCTTACGGGATGCGGTGGAAAAGTTTGGCGACACCGAACAGGAAGCCTTTTTCGTGTGGTGCAACTACAAAATCCATGATTTGAGCGAGGAAGATGCGGACGACCTTGTACGGGATTTTCAGGACGAATATCAGGGATAATATGACGATGAAGAAGATTTCGCCTACTAAATCGTAAAAGGACGGTACGACCTATCGGTATTTGCAAGACGTTATTTTGACCATTTCGTTTATACTCGTGATTTGTTTATGATTGATTACTATGTTGATAGCGATTTCGTTTTTCGATGTGTCTGATTATTAACAGTGTGGAATAATACTAAGACTATGAAAGTATAAATAATACACAGCTTTTATACTTCTTGCACTAATAAATATAAAAATACAGAAGCAAAGATAGGTATTGTTAAATTGTCAAGTTCTTTAGTTGAAATAAGTATTCTGTAAACGTGGTGTGTTTCAATAAAGAGCGGCAGCAGTTTACTGCTGCTACTTTTATCATATTTACAATCAACTACTTAAGTAGCTTATTTATAGGAATTTCTAGCTTTAAATCTTGTGTATTTTGTTCATTAATAGATATTCTTAAACGCTTCAATGGAACGCATAATTCCAAATGTAATTTGTCTATAAATTGGTCATATGTTACAGTTGTATACCATTCTTCATAAGAGTCAGTATTCATTATATCTGTTCCATTAATTTTTATAGAATCAAGAAGTTTCTTTTTAGTAGAATTTCCTCGAAATTCCTCATCTATTTCTTTTAATCGAATATCGACAGGTAACGTTACTGGTGACGAAGACGGTATGTAGAATAGAAAATCTCGAAATGGCTCTAATTGATTATGAATAAAAGCAAAAGACTTTGCAAACTTCTTATTTTCTTCTAAATCAAAAATTTTATCTATTAGGCCCGATTTGAAATTTGTTTGTCGAAATTTCCCCTCTGAGTTAAAATATATTTCATATAAGATTCCATTTAATACATGATTTTCTTTTCCGTTGAACCACGTGTCTAACCAATTTGATAAATTGTTAAAAATAGCATTGGCAGCAAATTCTCCACCTATCGCTGTTTGTAATAAATTTCTTCCTAACAGAAATCGTGTACTTATATCGATAGTGTTTTTATTTAACCCATTTAGTTTACTTATTGCAGGATTTTGTTTATACCAGTCGTGTGATTTTAATGAAGTAATAATATCATCAATAGGTGCTCCCTTAGATGTGAAATCTTTGTCTGCAATATGTTCTTTATTGTATGGCAAATTAGTGGAATGTATTAATTGTCCAGAATTGAAACAAAAATTACCTATTAATGAAGTATGTTCCCAACTTGTTTGTTTACCATTAGATAATGTAAAAACTGAAGTTCTAACTCTTTTGAAAAAATCTTCGATAGGAATATTTTTATCATCTATATGATTTAATAACGAACCTGTATAGATACTGTTTCTCCCTGCCCCATAATCCATCGCTGTTTCTCCTGGAGATGTTGAAAATGCAATTATTGTTCCTTTAGGTGCATGGATAGGAGCTAATCCTGCATTGATACCTCTATCTGGTAATGGATTATTACGACACGCATCTAAAATCAAGATTTTTACAATTGTCTTATTTTGCTGCATATAATCCATTACTTCATCTAATGGAATAGATGTATGCTTTGCGGATATAGAATCTGCAAAACTGGTATCAATAGAAGTTAGATAGTTTTTCCCCTCTATTTGAAGACCATGACCAGAAAAATAAAACAACCCTACATCATATTTTTTTAATTCTTCTGAAAATTTTCGAATATCTCTATCAAAACTTTCATTCGTACAATCTGTTGATTTCATAACAACAAATCCCAAGTTTAATAGTTTTGCTGCGAAATCATTTGCATCATTTATAGCATTAATGAGTTTATTATGTTCTCCCTCATAATTTGCATTCCCTACAATAAAAGCAAGAGCATTCATATTTATATTTTTTATTACAAAAATAGACATAAATAAACATCTTGCAATATTATCTAGGATGTTTATTAGCACATTCTATTAATTTTCTTCACTACCATCATTCATTGTTAAAAATGAGACTATTATTTGGAATTATGAGTTTAATAATATACACTTGTAATGTAATGATAAAGCTTAGACAAGCGAAAGTCTATGAGTGACACAAAAAGATAGTTCTCAGTTACTAAATCGTTACACTTGAAAAATTGAACTGAATTAAAATGTTGATTCATAAGGATTTTGGAGAGAAAGGTTCATAATCCTGTCTCTTCGCTGGAAAGAATTGCAAAACAAAGAAAATTCCTGTAAATTAATACTTACGGGGATTTTTTATTTTTGGTGCATGGCAAAAATAAGCATATCAAAGCATTCTTCTATTTTTCAGACTTATAGCTATCCTGTAATCCTGTACTGAATATTTCTCGTAAGGCGATACGCAATCCGTTTGTAAATGATTCTTTGATATATAAAGAATTTGTGGGGCAGTTTTTGGCACATAATTGGCATTGAATGCAGTTTTCTCCATATATGGGCAGTATGGCATCTTTCTTTTGAAAAACATTCATGGGGCAGACATTGATGCATTTGCTGCATTGTATGCAAGAGCTGATATTAAGAAATACTACTTTGTTGTTTGCTATCTTGTTTTGTTCTTTTTGAAATAAGACAATGCCTTGTTTGCTTTCTGTTGCGGTTGAGGAGGTGATGACGGACGAAAGAGGATGCAGTTTGCATTGCAGTTTTTCAGCAAACAGCCGGGCTTTGAATAAATCACTTGTGTTAGGTCTGTTTTTATTATAGCCGTTTATCAAGACCCAAGGACCTGTTCGGTCAAAGCCCACACAGGAGAACTCATCAATAAGATTGGCTTTCTTCTGTTTTATGATATTTTTCAGTGTTCTGTGGTAATTGCCCAGGAACGGACGACAGCGGGTGGAAAATATGAATATGTTTTTTCCTTGTAAAGGCAATGCTGAAACGAACCGTTGCAATCGGATGGCATGTTGGCCAAAATGTATTGCTGAACCGAACCCTATTAAATCGTACTGTGATAAATCAAAATCGGATATTTTAGTTTCTATTGCTATCAAGTCGGCAGAAAGAGTTGCTGCCATGCTTTCGGCAATTTTTAATGTATTCCCGTTATAGATGGATGAATAGAATATGACTGTTTTCATTTGATTTTTTTTATGGTTGTTTCCGGTGTTCCCGGTTTTCCGTTCACGCCTTTGTATCCGATGAATTTTAATGTAGTAGGATCAAAATAATAAGAACAACTCCAGAAGACGGATAAAAAGCCGGTAAGACTGACTGTTACTTTTTGGGCGTTCGTTCCTTTGAATTTTTCTATGCCTTGATTTTTCGCTACCATTGTATATAACTTCATATTATCAGGACGAAAGCATTCATACTTGATTTCCTGCTTATCCTTTAACGATAATCCGGCATTATAGGCTATGTTTTGATACCAAATATACCCTTTGCTTTTTACGGTTTTTGTAATGGGCTTGCCTTTGAATTTTCCTGTAATCCAATATGCATTGCCATGAAGTTCAATCGTTAAATCTGTTTGAGACAGTGGATTTACAATTTTCCATTTTTCCGTTTGTAATGATTGGTTCATTATATATTCGTGCCGTTCGTCTTCTTGCATTGCATATAGATATATCTTTTCGTTTATTCTTTTTTCCTGCCAGACTATTGTTGTTTGCTGTCTGTTAAATTCTGAAAGATACTGTGTCGATTGCGCAAAAACGGATAAAAAGAAGAATAATAAGCTTATGGAAATCAAGGATATCTTTTTCATTTGATTTTTGATATTAAGAATGTATCAATGTAATCAGAGATAATATTTTTCAGTTCATCCCATGCTTCCGGCTGGCTAAAATCTATTCCATTGAACATGTTATATTGCCGGGTAAATAATATGATATAGTTAATTGCAGCTATGATAACAGTGATATAAAAATTGCAATTATGACAAGTCTCTCCTAATCTCTTTTCCAACTCCAACTGTAACTTATGACCGTTCTTTTCCCGCTCTGCCTGTATTGTCCGAAATGATGATTTTCCGGATAACTCCCATACATACAATTCTTGCATAAGATGACTATCTTTCAGATATTCCAATTGCTTTAATAATATTGTTTTTATTATATCCTTAAGATTAGCGGTTGTAGCCTGTGCTATCTGACCGGCAAACTCGGAATAGGCAAATGAATAGAAATCATATTGCTTTGCCCAGGCTGCCAACAGCCCGTCTAAACCACCAAAATAACGGTATATCAAAACTTTGTCACATTGCGCTTTCTTTGCAATACGGTTAATACCTATTTGGGTAAAACCTTCTTCTTCAATTATTTTGCTGACTGCTTCAAGCAATCGCTTTTCCGTTTCTTTTAATTCCATAATTTATATTTGTCACTATTTGGTGACAAATATAAGTAACCATGTGGTGACATCAAAGAAATACGCTTTTTATTTTCATTATTGGCCGTTATCTGTTGATATAAGAGTTTGTGGAAAAGTCTGTTTTTATAGGTATCCAGCTATCTACTAAGGCCTGATGTTCTTTCATCCATTGGCGGACGGCATAGGTTTCCGTTTTTTGTGTTTTTTCTATAGTGGCCATCAGCGAGCTGATTTGCTGGTCGTCCAGTCGGATATTTCGTAAAAGTTCGGCAACAAACGGATATTTTTCACTAAAATCTTTCCAGACTACGGTATGGATAGATTCGGCTTTTCCATATATCTGTTTGGAGTCATCGAGTATTTTCAGCTTATAACGTCCGAACATCCAGTGTGGAGTCCAGCCGGTCACTACTATCCATTCTTTTTTTTGGATTGCTTTATCTAATGATGTGGTCATGGCAGGGGCGCTTGCGGTCATCAGTTTATAGTCCAAGCCATATTCGTTTAATGCTTTTTCGGTTGTTTTCATGATTCCGGCTCCTGCGTCAATACCGATGATTTGACCGGAGAACTTATCTTTATGTCCGTTCAATTCTTCAATGGATTGAATGGTGACATATTCAGGTACTACCAGGCCGATGCGTGCATTGTCGTATACATTGCCGATGACTTCCAGCTTGTCTCCGTATTGCTCCATATAATCATGCATGGTTACCGGTAGCCATACATCCATGAATACATCTGCTTTTTTGCGCGATAACGATGCGAAGATAGGAGCCAAATCTGCGTTCAGCATCCGTACATCGTAGCCATGTTCTTCCAATATCACTTTTACCAGATAAGACATTGCGATACCTTCTGACCAGTTGGCATAGGCTATGCTGATTTTCTTATTGTCATTGAGATTACCGCAGGCTGTCGGCAGCAAGGCTGCCAACAACAGTACGGCTATTATTTTCAGTCTGTTCATATCGTTTATTTCTTTTCAGTTCTATAATTTTTTCTTTTTGCCTTGTGCCATACCCTGGGTGATACGGTCCAACACAATAGCTAATATAACGACGGCTATCCCGCCTTCAAATCCAAGTCCTATTTTCATTTGGGTAATTCCTTTCAATACAATTTCTCCCAAGCCGCCGGCGGAAATCATAGCGGCAATCACCACCATAGACAGAGACATCATGATAGTCTGGTTTATTCCTGTCATTATAGTGGGCAGCGCCAGGGGTAGCTGTACCTTGTAGAGTAACTGCCAGGGAGTGGCACCGAAAGAGCGGGAAGCTTCTACCACGTTTTTCGGAACTTGGCGGATGCCGAGCCCGGTTAGCCGCACTACAGGCGGCATGGCGAAGATAACGGTTGCAAATGCGCCCGGTACGGTACCCAAACCAAAGAATAGTACCGCCGGAATCAGGTATACAAAAGCGGGCATGGTTTGCATGAAGTCCAGTATGGGACGCATGATTTTATTACACCGATTGCTGTTGGCAGTCCAGATGCCTAATGGTACGCCCAGCAGCAGTGCGAGACAAGTGGATGACAATACGAGAGCCAATGTCTGCATGGTTTCTTCCCAAAAGCCCATTCCGTAAATAAGTAATAGTCCCAAAATGGTAAATACGGCTGTTCCTTTGCCCGACTTTATCCAGGCAAGAACTGTCAAAGCGATGATGGTAATGTAAAAGGGGATGCCGTACAGTACGTGTTGGAAGCTGTCTATAAAACCGCCGATACCTATGCTCAGAGTGTCGAAGAATGTAGCGAAATGGTTGGTGAGCCAGTTGATGGCTGTTTCTATATATTGTCCTATATTTATCATAATTCTATTGCGTTTTGAATGATTTCATTAATTTCTTCCTTGTTTTTTCCGGTCACTTCGATGATGAGTGACGACAATGGAACTACTCCCTGAAATTCCCGGTTCTCGTTTACTACCCAGATAGGAGAATTAGTGCGGGTCATAAGCGGCAGGATGTCCTCGAGTATGGTATCGCTCAGTACAGAGTGTACTTCGTGACGTACAACGGTGTCTATCGAACGGATTTGCTCTTTTCGCAGCTTTAGCAGGTCATTTAGTCTGACCTCTCCAATCAGTATATTGCCGGCATCTACCACCGGCAGGACAGTGAGGTTACGTTCTCGCATTTTGCGGATCAATACCTCGGGACCTTCTTTCTTCAGTCTCGCCACAAGCGGCTTGTCTGCCATAATGGAACTGGCGGTGATTATTTTGGAGCGGTCTACATTTTCTACGAAACGTTCTACGTAGGCATTGGCAGGTTCGGTCAATATTTCTTCGGAAGTACCTGTCTGTACAATTTCACCGTCTTTCATGATGGCAATGCGGTCGCCCAGCTTGATGGCTTCGTTCAGGTCGTGAGTAATAAAAACAATTGTCTTTTTCATTTTCGACTGTAGGGTCAGTAATTCATCTTGCATCTGTACACGTATCAGTGGATCAAGGGCGGAAAAAGCTTCGTCCATAAGCAACACTTCCGGGTTGTTGGCAAGGGCGCGTGCCAAGCCAACACGTTGCTGCATGCCACCGGAGAGCTGCCCTACCATTTGGTTTTCATATCCTTTCAGTCCAACTTGTTGCATGCACTCCATAGCTTTCTTTTCACGTTCTTCTTTTTCTACTCCTTGCAGTTCCAATCCGAAAGCAATGTTGTGCAAAACGGAGCGGTGGGGTAGTAAGCCGAAGTGCTGAAATACCATGGCAAGTTCCTTTCTGCGTATTTGCAGCAGTTGTTGCTTTGAAGCCTTCGAAATATCAGTATCGTTGATTATTATTTCTCCTGAAGTGGGACGTATCAGTCGGTTGATGCAGCGTAGCAAGGTCGACTTTCCACTGCCGGAGAGTCCCATTATTACGAATATTTCGCCTTCGTTGATGGATAGATTGGCATCTTTTACGGCAACGGTACATCCGGTTACCTTTAATATTTCCTCTTTAGTTTTGCCTTCTTTCAGCATTTTCTCTGCTTTATGCTTTTCTTTTCCAAAGATTAGATATAGGTTTCTAATTTCGATTTTACTCATAATAATATTGTTTTATTTTAATATAGTTTCTGGTTCACATTTTATTTTCACACCGGACGGGTTTATTTAACTCGGATTGTTTCGGGACGGGACGAGTAAATATGGAATTAAAATGAGGGATTTGTCGTTTTACTGTTATATAAACGGATTGTCGTTTTGTTTTGTTCAAGGAGATATAAAAAACGTCTCATTTTTGTAAGCAATACGGAAGTGATAGAATTCATAGATAGTCTTTGAAAAGGGGAGCATTCAAGCATATAAAAATAAATCAGCAAGAAGACAAAATGCTTAAAAAAGATTGTTGCACCTATCGCGTCTATTGTACAAAAGTGATACTGTAAAGGTGATAATTGAGTTTGGTTATTGAAGTTTTTTAGGAAAACTACGTGGATTTGGCTTAATTTAATATGTATTCGATAGATTATTTATACCAAATATTTGGTGGTTTCGAAAACTTCCTTTACTTTTGCGCCCCGAAAAGGAGAGGTGCTCGAGTGGTTGAAGAGGCACGCCTGGAAAGCGTGTATACCCCAAAAGGGTATCCGGGGTTCGAATCCCCGTCTCTCCGCTGGAAAGAATTGCAAAACGAAGAAAATCCCTGTAAATTAATATTTTACGGGGATTTTATTTTTGGTGCATAGCAAAAATAAGCATATCAAAGCATAGAAAACATAACGATTTTAATAGAATTAAGGATCATATCCAATCCTTTAATTCTTTATAAAGGAATAATATACCCAATAGATAAAAATCCAAGCCATATCTCCAGCAAGCAGACTGATAATTCGTTGCCTGAATTTTAAATCATACTTTTCCGCTTTCAACTGTTTCAGTTTGGGAAAGAAGTCGCTTGGCAGGTAATGCCTTTTAAACAAGTAAAACGGGGCGAACATAAACATGAAGAGCATTTCCCACCATTTATAGCTGATATTCCTGTTCCTTTCGTTACGCTTGTCCATGCGTGCCTGTTCTGCACGTGCGGCGGCATCCAGTCTTCGCATGAAGGCTTCCTCTTTCTCCTCCATGATGTCGGCTATTATCTTGTCGTCCACGCCTCGGTTATATAGTTCCAACTTCGCCTGCTGCACCTGCTTGTCGGTATATTCGCCTGTCACGTTATTGGCAATCAGCAATAACTCATCTGTTACATATTTTTTTAATTCTTTATTCATTGCATTTAATGTTTTGGTAAGGGACACTTTGACTATTGTGATAAACGTTTTCCATTTCCTTGTATTTTCCAACGGAAGTCGGAAGGATTGAAAGCGATAGTCAACGAATCTATTTCTTTTTTAGTTTATAAATATAAGGTAATGAAAGGTTTTCTGCAAATGAAATTCTTGCTACGCCCATATCATAGTTGACTCTTATCGACAAAGGAATATCCGGGTCTTCATACCAATATTCAATGACTGGATACAATGAACCATCCTCTGTAAAATCAGTTTCTGAAGAGATGTAAGCATAATCGGATATGGAAGCATAACCTTTATACACATCTACCTGCTCCCCCTTTTTGATAGAAGATAGAGCGAAATAAATTCTTTTTTTATTGATTCTTTTGATTATTAACTCTTGATATACCGTGTTATTCTTATAGCACAAGGTATCTGTATCCAATACTTGGCCTATAACTGTCATAGACGGAAACAAGAAGAGTAAAACTGTATGAAGTAATTTTATTACCATTGTATTTATGATTTATTATGTTGTCAATGATTAAGCGAGGAACGCTGTCAAGCGTAATCACGCTTCGTTATAAACTCAATGTGTTTTGCATGATTGGCTTTCATTTGCCCACCATTCTTGTTCTTCCACTTCGCGGGCCTTTTGTATCTCATCCGTTGTCAGATTTTCATTGTGGTAGGCATTATATAGATTCTCCCAGCCATTCTTACGATATTTTGGTAGCACAATCCATTCGCCAGCATCATTAAACAGGCAGAAGTTTACAGGAGTATCGGGTATGACTTCATCTGCCCAAGAGCAGATCTTTATCAGCCCATTTGCAGATCTCCAGTTGCCCCTATATTCAGCCAAGTTCAATCTCAGTTCTGCCATTTCATTCCGTCCTTTCTCTATTTGCTGTCCGTTAACCCGATACCCTTGCTTGAAAAAACCGGAAAATACACCGCTATATCGTTTATCTCCGTATTCTGCAAACGAATAATGCCCGTATATGAAACCGTCCACTTCCATACATTCACTTTTCATCATTTGAGAACAAGAAGAAATGCTATCTATATAAATATTTCCTTTAAACAGACAGATTAAAGTCAATCGGGTACGACTGGCACCTTTTATCTCATATTCTTTATTATCCATTTTCCGAACTTCGGTAAAATGAATGTCAATTCGGCTACAGTCTTCTCCTAATATGCCAATCATGCTTAAATTGTCAAATAAGCCTGAAAGATCTTGCCGCAAAATATCCGCTTTGGGATTTTGTGAATAGGCTACTCCACAAATCCAAAAGAGGAAAAAAATATTAATATGGTATATTATCTGTTTCATATATCTATCACTTTCAACTCAAAAACAGCACTTTTTTATCTTAAAGATAAAAACATAGCCTATATAAAATTTCAAATCTTTCCTATTTACTGATTTTATTGTATTTACCATCCAAAGACAGTTAAACAGAATCAATTATTAGACTTTACAATCGGAAAAGACATGATACTGTCTTTTGCATTAAGTAATGAATGACAGTGTCCAATAAAAACATTTTTACTTTCATCTACCTGAAAAGAATATATCTCATATCTCTTGTGTGGAGTAACATCACCACCATCAAAACTACCAATATATTTCTCTATTATTCCTTGTTTCTTATATACTCTCTTTTCATTATAGTCATCAAATAGTGATGCCGTTACATAATGACGGATTATATACTGCTTATCTTCAGCTATCTTTTCGGAATTGCTTGAACAGTCAATGAATATTGCCAACAACATGAACAACCCTTTAGGAATTAACAGACTCATAATTATACTGAGCAAATAGATATTTCTATATATCCGTATGCCGTATTTGACTCCTTTAGGTACTTTATCAGGTATGCGTATAAAAAATGAGAATATCAAGGACAAGACGAACAGATACCCGATAATATATCCGATATTCCATCGTATTTGATCCATTTCCGGAACAGAGCATAGGATTGTCAGCCCCAGTATTCCACATAAAGCATGAATACCAAGAATGGTATAAAAGAACTTAGATTTCGTTATATTTCGATGCATATTGTTTATAATGGTTAGAAAGGAGTATCACCAGATGTTATCTTTCGTAGTTACCGATATTTTATTTTTTTATATATACAATCTATTTTATCTGTCTGAATTAACCCTTTCTTACATACAAGAAACTTATAGACTTTTTCTTCTTTCATAATTTCTTGTCTATCATCTTCCAGGTTTGTCCAGACAAAATGTAGCACTTGACCGGGATAACGTTCTTGTATAGTTGAAGGAATCAGTTCGGGAACAATTTTGCAAATGACTGTATTTTGTTTAATCTCCCAATTCCCTGTATAGAAAACAGTTCCAGATATATCCCAGCTAACCCATTCATCAATCAATTCAAATGTGCCGTCAGCATTTAATTTCATGGTTGCATCAGATGTAACCAGACAGTCGCTGTTTTCTAGTTCCCATCTACATTTATATGTACCGACCAGTTCTGATTTTCTGATAGTATCTTTAACTGATAGATTGGTCGTTTTATATTTCTGATGATAATACCAATTATTGCAAGACTTTGGGTATCTCCAAATATGGATATTCTGTGGAAGCGTATCATTCGCAATAAATTCCACTACTTGAAAACAGTAAGGATACCTTGTGTCAAAATGTTCTATGAGCAGTGTATCTCCACGCATACATTTAATGGAAAAATCCGAATCGCAAACGATAGGATATCGTTGTTTAGGATTATGTTTTATATATAGTTCATGTAGGAAAGTAGCTTCACTGGCATCACCATCATATACAATGTTCCCACGGAAAAGAATGGAGTCTTTCCCTGTTTGCCCCATTATCATTTGAAATGGGAATAGCACTGACAATATGATATAAAAAAGTATCTTCATTTTACATTTTTATCGGTAATGGTTAGAAAGTAGCATCGTCAGAGGCTATCTTTTGTTGTTACTAACTTATTAAATCTTTATTGTATAATTTTTAGCCAATGACGATGTATTATTATAAAATAAAGTAATACAACCAAAATGGGATAAATCATCCATGATATGAAGGAAGAAACCTTTTGGCTATTAAATATCAGAGGTTTACTCCTTATAATTTCCATACCTTTTTTCCTTTTGATATAATACGAACAGAATGTCTTGTATAATAAAACATAGGTTATGATGAAAAACACAAAAGGGGTTTTATAATTGAAATTCTCTTCTATCAGTAGATATACCAATACTATAACAGGAAGAAATCATATTCCACATATTATCTGTATCGTCCGCTCATGTGGATTTTCCAATATAAATTTATCCCTATTAAATATGAATATCTGATAATACATCGCATCTAAAATGAATTTTATCATAAAGAGTTATTCGTATTGTTAGTAATGGTTAGAAAGGGGCATCGTCAGATGCTATCTTTCGTAGTTACCGATATTTTTCCTTAATGTCTTATGAATAAAGTTATCCAAGTCTTTGGAGTTATAGAATTTCCATGATGAATATGCAATCATATTACCTTCCGGATTTTGTGATATGCTCCAATAATTCATACATTCTTTGTTCACATATTCCTTAATTCTGATAATTTCTTCTAGCGATAAACTGCTTAATTGAACAAAATATTCGCCGGAATAATCTTTGTTGATAAATGATGTACTATCAACAAACTTGTTCATGTGTGCGATACAAGCATAAAGGGCATATCCTTTTGCGTCTTCAAACCGTTCTCTATATGCAATCTTTTGCGTTGTACAACTTGCAGTTACACAAATCACACACATCATTGTTATCATTTGTAGGTGTTTCATATCTATAACTTTAGTCATTATCGGTAATGGTTAGAAAGGAGCATCGTCAGATGCTATCTTTCGTTGTTATAAACTTAATTGTTCTTGCTCACTTACATTTTCGTTTATTAGTCTGCACATATATTCTTGCAGGCAATAATTATATATTTCAGCAGTAAGTAATGATTTTATATATTCCACATTTTCATATATGTATTTCATTTTATAAGCTAATATTTCAAAGGGCATATCTTCGTTATTATATGTAGCCATTATCTGCCATAAATTTGAAATCGTTTGGCTTATGTCATTATCTTGGTACTGTTTATTGGCTTCCATATTCTGATATTTATAGATGTAATACTCTGTGTATGCTGGTATGCGGTATGTTTCATGTGCAAAGCCAGTTCCGCCCCCGGCAATACATCTCAACATATCATTTACACAATAGAATATTTTGTTTAATGTCTTACGTTCACAACGATAGTGTTTCCTATTATTAGCATTAAACTGTGCATACCATATACAATATAAGTCAAATCCAGTTTCTCCATAGAAATAACCTTGCAATGAAGTATATTGTTGGCGGTATAATGTATCGGGATAAACCGCTGCCGAATTTGCAAACAATCTTTCCGCATCTTCTTCTATATAGCGGTACTCTTTTTTACTTTGTTTACGGAATTTATCAATATTGAGTATATCATCTTGTATGTTACGTTCACACAGAGTTTTACTACAAGAGCAACCCATTACCATGAAAATGGCAAGAACAAATAGTACTATGTTTGCAATGCGATACATATTGTTTATAATGGTTTGGTGAGGAACAGCGTTAAGCTGTTGGCTCGACCTTGTTAACATTCAATTTATAAAGCTATTAGTTTATTATAGTAAAATAGAACAGTGCGATTCCAAGTATCAATCCTCCTAATATTCCACCAACAAGATAAAACATCCACATGGGATAATGGAATTCGAGATCAATATATGGAATAGTTTTTTTCTTAATATACCTACTCCATAACCAGATTATCATCTTTCCCCACTGTTCTATTTCTATCATATTGTAATATATTAATGTTAATGGGTTGCAGCTTGCCACCGTTAGGTGGAATAGGTGCTTGTTATCAACATATTATTCATCTACTAAATCAGCCAAACGATCCATTGCAGGTTGCAAGTCTTCAGGGATACCTTCTTCCCAAGAAGGCACATCCAATGCAATACCATCTAAAGCAGTAAACATTTCTTGGGGAATGGGAATCTTAAATTCCGAAGGATTCAAACTTGCAGTCCAGTCATATCCATCTTGATACGAATCATGACAAGGATTGAAAGCGTAGCGTTGGTTCCTGTAAAATCCTGCTGTGTAATTCTGTTCAATTGTTTGGATGATGTCATAATCTTCAAGATACCAACTATGAGTATTTTCACATTCCTCACGGTTTACAAACTGTTTGCTGAAATCTGGAGCCATCCGCCAATAAAGTAGCAGGCATGTTCCTTTGTCTGTATCGGGCTGCTCGACAATCCATTGGATAACTTTCTTAGGATTATCAAAATTCCAGCTTAGAGCTAGCATTTGGCGAATTTCTGAATCATGTTTCTTTAAGTAATCAATGATGAGTTCGGCACTCAGTTCATCGTAAACGTCTTCATCAATACGTTTATCACCCCAATCGTAATTTTCGTCTAAAAGTTTGTTTATAAAGTCCATAATTGTAATTTATTAATTTGTTGATAATATTATTTGTAAAAACACTTGTTTGGTATCTTCTATTTTGATAACTGACACCTGACAGGTGTGTTTCCTAATCTCTAATAGCTACACCCTACAAATCATCCAGCATATCAAGTGGATTGGGTATGCTTGACTTGAGGGCATTCGTTACATGAAGATAAATATTCGTCATCTTTATATTGTTGTATCCCAGCAAATTTTGCCCATGATGCGTACCAGTATCCATTCACTGACAACGCCTTGTGAGGTGAGATTCAGTAGTTTCAGATAGTCTTCCGGTAACATGTATGTCTGTTGTGAATTGGGATGCTGCACGTACATCCGGCTGTAATCTATGTAGGCGTAGGGAGAAGAGCGGTCGGAGAAATCCGGTAGTTTAAAGGCGGTAACTGTTATGTAGGCGGAAGCGTTGTCCGCCATTTGTATGCTGCTCTCCCGGGAAAGTAGTAGGGCAATTGCCGGATTATCTGCATACTTTATCCGTATGTAGCGTTCACCGTTCACTTTTTCTCTGTACAGGACGATGCTTGACCGTTGCTTCTGTATCTTGTCCATATCTTTGGCGGTTGCTTTATACCTCAAAGATAAAGCAAAGTGTTGAAATCTGAACGGTTGTTCAGAAAATATTTTTATCGAAATATTTTAAATATTGCTAAAAGAAGTCAGGCTTTCAGGAGCGAGTATAGATAATCTAATTTCTCCTTCAATTCGTCTACATCCAGACCATTCAGGAACGATTGCTCATAGGACATGCCCAGGAATATTTGACGGAACAACGAGGCGGTCTTTTTCACATCCGTATCTTGCTTTATTTCACCGCTCTCTTTTGCCTTCTGTATGACCGCCTTCCATAGTTTGTGTTCCTTGCGGAATATTTCTTCCATTTTTTCACGGGCTCCGGGATAATACATCCTCACTTGGGAAAGGAAATGGAAATAATAGAAGTTGGGACAGCATTCATTATCATCTGCACAGCATTGTACCTGTTTGATGATATGGTTCATGACTGCACTCACTCCTGCCACATACTGTTCTATAAATTCAGCCAGTGTTTCCGTCGGCCCGGCAAACTTGTTGGCCGGTGTCTGCATCTGTATGACATACTTGTCTGCTACCGCCATAAACAAGTCGAGTTTATGGGGAAAATAATATACTACCCCCGTCTTTACCACCCCGCAGGCTTTCGCCAGCGTGCTGATACTCGCTTTCTCGTAGTTCATCCTCAAAAACACCTTGAATGCCTTGTCTATCACTTCTTCCCGGTTGGTAATCATATCGGATTATCCTCTTTTATGTTTCTTTTTGCGAAGGTGTGCTTTTTATTTTGAAGTTTTTACGTTAGTTCGTTTACATCAAAGCCGTCAAATCGCAGTATATACAAAAGAAAAAAGCAGTTATCTTTTTAGATAACTGCTTTTTTCAAGTGATCCGCCTGGGGCTCGAACTATAAGTTTTATCCAGCTAATAATCAATCATTTATTAAATAGTCCTAATCTTAGTCCACCTATTTCGTCTGAAATTGGCTTCTATGTTTTACACAAATAGAACTCTTGTTTTTATATGCCAAAGATACGATTTTTCTTTGGAACTTCAACCATGATGAACCGAAAAATCGTATCCTTGAATCTTTCTTTCACTTCGTATTGCAATGGATTTTCTATTTAAAAGCTTCTTGCCTGTTTCTCTCCAGAAGCTCCTCTATATCGGATTCCCGGTACAGAATCTTGCCTCCTATCTGGTAGTAAGGCACAAGTCCATTGTTCCTGTACTCCTGTAAGGTTCTTCTTGACAGTTTCAGATATTGGCTTAATTCTGCATCAGTCATATACCGTTGTCCGTTCAACAGGGGTCGTTTCTCTTTAAGAGCTGATTCCAGTGCAACTAAAGTTTCTTTTAGCCTTTGGTAGAACTGAACGATGCGTTCATTGTCTCCGGTGATTAACTTGCTCATCTTTTTACGCAGTGTTTATCTATATACTTTTGGATATCTTCTCGCTTGTAATAAACTTTCCGTTCCAGCTGGGTATATGCGATTTGTCCGGTATCTCTCAGATTTTGCAGTGTCCGGAGAGATACGTTCAATATCAGACATGCCTCTTGGTTATCAATCCATTCACCGATGGTTTTCGGGGACGTGTTTTCCAGCAGACGGTCAATCCTGTCCAGAAATTGATTCAATTCCCGGATACTCTTCTCGTAAGCATTTGCTTCCATACCTATGATTTCCATATAAAACGATTTTTTGGGTTTGATACAAATGTAACAATTCATTGCAGCTGATGCAAACCTGCGTCATCAGATGGCATCAGGTGTCTTAAGATGTCAGGCAGGCTGTAAACCGGTTTACAGAAAGTGTTTACAAGGTTTACACTTTTCCTTTACACCCGGATTCCTGTTCTAAATTGTATTTCATTGATTTTCAGCAATATGGTTTTAAAAGCGGATAATATCGTCCGTATTGGCACGAGATTTTCACATATAAGGGTATATACTCTTCAAGTGCGCACAACGAGGGTATCGATTTATTCACTTTTAAACGCATGGATTATGTCATACATTGATAATGAGATACTCGAAAGACTGATCGGGACAATGGTGGAAGGTTTTGCCCGTATTGAGAAAAAACTGGATCAGATGAACCGTCTGAAGGAATGCATGAACGGTGACAGACTGCTGGACAACGTGGATCTGGCTGAACTGCTGGGTGTGTCGCAGCGTACACTGGCCCGTTACCGGAAGGAGGGCAAGATCAAATATTATTCCGTGGAGAAGAACGGAAAATCCTTCTATCTGGCCTCTGAAATACAGGAATTCCTGCTCCTTCGCGGCAAGAGGACATAACTGAAGCATCCGAAAGTTTCAGACAGTTGCCCCCGGACCAGGATGACTGAACATTCAACTAATTCAATGGAAAGCCAGTCCTGTCTGGGGCTTCATACCGGAATCCCTGTTGTCTTCAACGTGTCTAGGTTCACATAGGCACCCCGATAGGCAGTTTTCCCTTCCTTGAACATCTTCCATAACAGATTGCAGCCGATGTGTGCCAGTGTAGAATTGATGAACAGGTCCTGCTTGCCGAGTGCTTCCGCCAGGGAACAGCTGGGACCGGAATCCACCTCACGTACCTGTGAATAGTCCACCTCTTCCGTAATGACATTCATCCTGGGAACGGGTATGTATTCCTGGGAAGAAGGCTGGACAATCTTATCCCGCAGTGTGCCTACAAGCACCTGTCCCTTTGTCTGGCTGTTTCCGAAGTCCATCCAGTACAGGGGAGTCCGGTGATCGACAGGTCCCTTTCCGCTGAGGCCTTTCAGGAACTTCCACAGAGCCAGCCGGGAGCGTACATTGTCGGTGCAGGTGATGAACAGGTTGGCCGTTTCCATTTCCTCCTTCTGCCGGACATCCGGATAGCGTTTTGCTTCTGCCGACCAGCTATAGCCGAAGAAATGGTTGATGCGGGTGACCAGGGCCGTTGCCTTGTTCAGTCCCAGTTCCGTCTCGCTGAAAAGCTGGCGCCCGATGTTGGCTGTACTCACTGTATCCGGATCGAATACAGTCACATGCAGCCCCGGATGCCCCAATGCCCGGAGCGCCATGCTCATGCGTGCCAGGTTGGTGATGACCTGCGAGCCGGTCCCTCCCGCTCCGATGACGAAGACGGTGACCGGATGGTGGGGATTCAGCAGGTAGTTTTCTGTAAAATGTACTTTTTTCATGGCAGGATATCTTTTAGCTGTTTGTTGAACGGTCTCAGTTCGTTCATGTCAAAAGGTTGGTTTCTCGCATTTTCTGTCACTGTGACCAGATTCGACACGGTAGGATTTTGTCTGCCGCCCAGATGGACGAATTCCGTCAGCCAGAATCGCTTCTCCCAATATTCCATCAGGGAAAGAAAGGACGGGTTCTGCGGCTTTTCCAACGAACAGGAACCCAGACATACGCTGGAACCCGTCACATTGAAGAAAGGGGCCAGGTACAGAGGTGTCTTTCCGGTCGGCTTCTTTCCCTTGAAGGCATAGACGTCCATCCGCTCGCTGCGGATGTGGTAGACGATGCCCGGCACATGGAACACACCGTCCGGGATGTTCAGCTGCTTGTGGAAGAACATCTGCCTTTTGCCCGGCGGGTTGTACCAGATGTATTCCTCCTGTCCTTTTCTCGGATTGCAGGCCAGCAGGTTATCGGGAAGGACGCCTGCCGGTATTCCGCTCATTTCTTCCGTATAGGATTCCATCAGGGCGTTCATAAACTCATAGGTCACCGGCATCCCGGCTCCCATCTGTCCGTTTTTGTGGATGGGACGGAGTTCCAGGAAATATTCCGTACTGTTTGTTCTACATTCGTCACACCGATAGGCAATGAGAGCCGCTTTCGGTGTGAGGATGCGTTGTATCTTTTGAGTCAGTTCATTCATGATTCAGTCATTTAGTCGGTTGGCAATATAATCCATGAAACGGGAGAGCCACTTTGCGAAGCGCTCCGGAAAATCATCCGCTGGAAGCGGCTTTTCAGTTTGGGGTGTGATCAGCAGACCGGATACCGGAGTGAGACAGTAGGTCTCCTGGCTGTCCGAGGTGAAATAGCTTTCCAGCTCATCCGTCAGTTCGTCCTCATTGGAATAGGTCAGCAGAATCTGGTATCCCATCGGAATCGGCATGAAGTCCGGCTCTTCCTCACTGTGCCAGTCGTATTCATAGTCCATGATGCACGGACTGGAAGCTGCGATGAAAGGCAGGCCTTCCCGGATCAGTTCCAGCAACCCGCCCTCTGCTTTCGTGACCGGGACATACTGCCGTACCTGTTCTTCGAGTTTGCGGCAGAAAGCACGGGACCGCATCCGCTTCAGGCACCGGCTGATCTTCCCTTCGCTGTAGGAACGGAAAATCCGGTTCTTTTCCCGCTGCCGTTTCAGCTCGTCCCGGTCCATTATCTCTTCCAGATAGCAGTCCAGACCACATTCGGCCATTTCAAAATAGGGTGTATCCGTAATGTCCTGCATCCGGTGGTGACGGATGAAGCGTCTGATGAATTCCAGCACAATCCTTTTCAGTGTCCCGTGCAGCTTTTCCGTAAAGTCCACCGGCAGCCAGAACAGGGTATAGTCCGGCCAGGAATGGTACCGGTAGATGCAGAACCGGAGCTGTCCCTTCCGTACCTCCAGATTGACATGGTCGGTCAGGGAAGCATCCAGCACCTGGTACAGCCGGCAGATTTTTTCCCTCGGGGAAGCTTTCGACGGCGGAGTGTATGGCAGCTCCATTTCCAGGAGCTGCACATAGTTCAATGCTGAACGGTAGAGATAGTCAAAGCTCTCTTCCGTGGTCAGGTTTACTCTTCCGCGGTAGGTTTCCGTATACAGGTCCGGAGCGATGGGCTGCAGTGTCCTGTTCAGAAAACCGTAAGGCTTCCGGCGGGCGGGAGCTTTCTGCGTCCGGACTGTCTGATGCCCCGGCTTATGTCCGCCTTTCCCAGTTCCGACAGGATAAGGGAAGCGAGATTCTGCATGGCCTGCGCTGTAAGTGGTGTACATGGTCGTCTGTTTTTGGATGGTTTCGTTTTCATGGCTTATCCCTTTACTCCGATGGTGGTCTTGAATTCATAGACCGCCCGGTCGTCCTCAATTTCCGGTCCGTGTACCGATGCGGTGGTCAGTTCCGGATAGTTCATGGAATAGAAATCCATCACTTCCGCCGGTGACAGGTTGCTGTCCGGATCATCCAGCAGCAGTTCGTTGCCGTTCTTTTTCATCTTGAACACTCTGTTCATTCCTTTAATTTCAAGTGCCATATCCTTTATCGTTTTATGTTAGACATTTGTTCAGCAATACACCATTTCAGCCTGCTGTGCCTGGTCTCTCATCCTGTATTCTTCCGGAAAATCCAGGTATTCCGCATAGGGGTCTTCCCTGAGCAGTTCCCGGTCATCCTCCTCTTCGGGGTTAAAACCGAAACTGTCAAAAGACTGCTGCCCGTTGGCATACGGGTAATTCTCTCCGGCGAAACCCGTTTCAGGCGTAACCGGTTGCAGGCCGTTTGTACGGGGCTGGCCGGTCATGCCCGGCTGCCGGTTCACGCCATGCTGTCCCGCTGCCGGATGGGGCTGTTGGGGAGGAAACATTGCAGGCTGAACCGTCGGTTGTCTGAAACCGCTCCTGTCCGTTGTCCTTACGGCCGGCTGGGACGGTTCCGGCTGGTTATAAACTGTAGAGGAAACAGCCTGTTGGGAAGCCGACTGTGGAACAGGTTGCGGAGCAGCCGGTTGTATTCCATTTTCCGGCTGGCTTGTCCGGGTTGCCGCCGGTTGCGCTTCCGGTGACATTCCCGCAAACAGGCTGCCTTCATCCGCCTTTTTCTGTACTTCTTTCATCCGGCTGTCGATTACGCCCTGCTTCTCACCGGGAGCCAGTGCCCGGGCCTGCCGGAGCCAGGTAAGCGTTTCCTGGTATCTGGCGTTCTTGAAGGCATCGTCCGCCTTGGCCAGCAGTTTCTCCATCTTTTCCCGCTTTTCACGGGCTTCCTTGCTTTCCGCAGGCGCACTGCCCTTGCCGTTTTTACCGCTTGCCGCAGCCTGGGCTGCCTGCTTCTCGAAATTCTCTGCATTGACCAGCAGCCCCTGCACCTTCTGCAAGGGCTGCATGATGGCCTGCAGGAAAGCGCTGTCCAGCTCGTACGGATTCCCGCTCAGCACCAGCGGTACCATTTTCTGCTGGACCTCTTCTTTCAGGCTGTTCCGTCTCGGCATGACTGCCACACTCAGTTTATCCTCCACTTTGCGGATGTGGATGCTCAGGTCTGTACCCGGAGTCATCATCTGGTAAATCGTTTGAAAAAACATACTGTGAAATTGTTTAGAAATTATACATAGGTTTCCTTGAAGAACTCTCTCAGAACGGCTTCCCGGTCCGGACGGCTGGCGATGTCGCGCAGTCCTTCCAGGTAATAGCCGATGCTTTTGGGTTCGTCCACTGAACGTGGAACACGTCTTTTGACCGGTCTGCTGCTGTCATTTTGGGGCCAGAGAGCCGGAGCGGCCGGAGCCTGCGGGGTGAATCGGATCGTTTCCATACTTGCATAGATTGAATGTTAATGAAAAAGCAGCCCGAGCACAGCCAGGACTGCCATGATTTTAACCACCAGGAACAGGAGGCTGAACAGCAGGTCCATGAGACCTCCCGTCAGCAACAGCAGGGCGATCAGTCCGATAGGGACAATCCCCTTGTTGGCCAGCAGGCAGATTCCGGTTATCAGGAACAGCGTCACGGCCTGTTTGCCTGTCTTTTCGATACGTGCTACTTTCATCGTTTTTCTTTTTAAATGAATAATCCCATCGGGATGTGTTTTCCCGATTTTATAGGCCCCTGCCTTTTGGATTGCCGTTTTGCGCAAGGCCCGGACGGAAAAAATACCGGAGCAGAGCGAGGATGATTTTTTCCGTCCGGCCAGCCCGCAGGGCCGCCTTGCAGCAAAAGATCCGGCAATCCAATACCTTTGCCGCCTAAAAGCGGAAAAACAGCGCTGCTTTCAGACACAAAAAAATGCAGACCCTTTCAGGCCTGCATTCCCGTTCCTTTTCGGAGCTTTATTCTCCGGAAGGCGCATAGGTTTGGAAGATGTCGTCCACCAGCAGGGTGGCCAGGCTTCTTACCCGTTCCAGGAAGCCGGATTTTTCCTCCTGCCCCGTTTCCACTCCTGCCAGCAGGGCTTCCCAGTCCCTTGTCAGTTCCGTATCCGCAATCTTTTTGCCGCGGATGGTCTCGTAGGTGAACATGCCCTTTGGGGTCGGTACAATGTATTTCCCCGCATAGCGGATGTAGTTGCGGTTCTGTAAGGTCCGGATGATGGAAGTACGGGATGCCACCGTGCCCAGCCCCTTGTCTTCCATGTACTCCACCAGTTCGGCATCGGTGAACGGATGGACCGGAAGGTCTTTTTTCCGGAGCAGGTTGCAGCTGCAGACATCTGGTGTATCACCTTCTTCCAGCATCGGCAATCCGTCGGGGTTTTCCGGTACGGACAGGACACCGGGGCGCTGGAATAGGGCGTGCCAGCCTTCTTCCAGAATACGTACACCGGTGGTCTGGAAGACCTGTGCGGCACATACTGCCTTGACGAAGGTTGTCTCTGTCCGGCAGGAAGGCAGGAAAGCCTCCAGCATTCGGCCTGCAATCAGCCGGTACACCTCCTGTTCCTTGGGAGTGAGACCTTCCGGACGGATGCCGGTAACGGTGATGGCCGGATGGATGTTGACCTGCTTCTCATCGACCACGCTTCGTGACAGACCGGACAGCATCCCTTCCGACAGGTCGGTATCCAGTTCGAACAGGTTCCACGAAACCAGTCTCCGGAGGATGGCAGGAAGCGTGCGGTACACATCCTCCGTGAGGTATCTGCTGGACGTGCGCGGATAGGAAATCAGCTTTTTCTCATAAAGCGTCTGCGCGATGTCGTACACTTCCGACAGGGTAAGCCCCAGGTACCGGCTTGCTTCTTTCTGTAGCTGTGTCAGGTTGAACAGGGCGGGCGGCTGGATTTCCTGCACGCTGCGGCTCACTTCCGTAATCTGTGCCTTGGAAGCCAGCTTGCAGTCCTGGTAGAACAGTTCGGCCGATTCCGGGTCTGTGAGCGTATCCCTGCGTTTCAGCTTGAAGATCTGTCCGTTCTTGTGCAGGCTGATGTAGATCGGCCATGAATCCGTCGGGATATGGTTCTCCTTCTCGCGGTACCGTCTGGCGATGGCCGCCAGGATGGGTGTCTGCACCCTGCCCAGGGAATTGTTGCCCAGCCCCGTGGCCATGCACATGGCATAGCTGGCATTGATGCCCAGAATCCAGTCCGCCTTGTTCCGGCAATCCGCCGAAGCGAAGAGACTGTCGTAGCAGCTGTCCGGTTTCAGGTTTTCCATCCCTTTGCGGATGGCTTCATCCGTCAGGGAGGCTGTCCACAGGCGCAGGCAGGGCTGCGTGCATTTCAAGTAGGCGTACACATAGCGAAAGGTCATTTCCCCCTCACGGCTGGCATCCGTGGCCGCAATGATGGTGTCGCAGCAGCGGAGCACCTTTTCCACGACCTTCAGCTGCAGGACCGCCTGGATGTCCGGAATCCATCCGTTTTCCGTGCGGACATGCTGTACCGTTAGCTGGAAGTCCGAAGGGATGAAGGGAAAGTCCTCGCGGCTCAGCTTCCGGACTCCGTAATCCTTGGGCATGGCCAGCGAAAGCATGTTACCGAATGTCCAGGTGACGAGATATCCGTTTCCTTCCAGGTATCCGTTTCTTGTTCGGGTGGCACCTACCACTTTTCCTATTACTTTTCCTACGTTAGGTTTGTCTGTCAATATGGCAATCATGATCTGTTGAGTTTTATAGCTGTCCATACGGCTTTTTACCGTATGGACAGCCGGTGATACATTGTAATAAAGGTTATTCTTCCGTCGGTCGGATGCCGTTGATGCCGATGACCGGCCGTCCGTTCGGTTCCACCTCCAGCTTGAGGGTGGCATCCATGGTGAGTGAGAAGACCGGGGTCTTCAGGTTCAGCGTGGTCACTCCGGTCTCTGCCCCTTGGAGAAGCAGGTCCAGGTTGCCGTCCTTTTCGAGTTCCTTCCGGCGGATGCCGACAGCTTCCAGCTTTTCCCAGTCAAGCTGTTCGGCCTTGAAAATGATGGGTTTGTTCGGATTCATATACATATCGGTTGAGGTGAGTAAGATTTCTTTGTACATTCACGGACAGTCTCAGACAGCCTGGCGGGCATTTCTTTTCTGCTCCTGCTGCTGGCCGTTGTCCGTCTGTGCAGCTTGGCGGGCCGTGTTTCTTCGGATATCGGGATTCTCCTGGAAATACTGGAGCTGGCCGGTATTGGCGTTCACTTTCAGGTAGGAATCGAATGGCTTGCCGTTCGGGCCCTTCATGCCGGTGACCAGAATGGCTTTTCCGTCCTGCAGGTTGGCCCTTTCCTGTGCCGAAAGCAGGTGTCCGTACACTTCAGCCGGAATGGCCGGGGCCTGCCGTTCGTTGAAGCCGTCCGGTGTCCGTGAGTACTGTGGTCTTCCGCTGGCCATGTCCAGCCTGACGAAGGAGGAGAATTCCTCCCCTTTGCGGTTGATCATGTTTTCCAGAAAGACAGGCTGTCCCTTGCGGAGCGCCTCCTTGTCTTCCGGTGTCAGCTGGACCGAGCAGATTTCCTTCGGAATGTAGATTTCGCCCGTTTCCGGGTTGTGGCGGGTGTACTGCAGGCCGCCCGTCACCTTGTCCATGGTGACAAAGGAAGAGAACACCTCACCGTTCTTGCGTTTCATGTCCTCCACCAGGATGGTATGCCCTTCGTTCAGCGCCTTGAGCTGCATGGGGGAAAGCGGCACGCCGCCCAGCGTCTGCTGGTTGAAGGCCTGGTCCTTGGAAAAGATGAACTCGATGCCCCTTCTTTCCGCGCTGTACTGCAGATGGGCGTTGAATTCCTTTCCCTGGTTGGACTTCATGCCGTCCACGAAAATCTGTTCGCCGTTTTTCAGCTTCTGGATTTCATCCGGAGTCAGGGTCACTCCCTTGATTTCATTCGGGATGTAGACATGCTCCTGTCGGACGGCCACCAGTTCGTTGGTGTTCTTGTCGATGGAAATGAGGCACGGCTCGGTCGAGTTGCCGCGCAGGTTCAGATCTGCCACCCGACCCATGTTTCCGCTTTCGCGCAGGTTCTTCTTGTCCTCTTCGGTAAAGATGTGCCCGAAGTACGGACGGTCCAGTTCCGGCTCCTTTCTTACTCCGTGGATGCCCAGCATCACCTGTCCGCCGTTGGACATGAACGACAGTCTTGCATCCAGTTTGGCGGTCAGTACGCCGGGAATGTTGAGCGTCAGCGGGATGGTCTTGTTGGTCTTGTAGCCTTTCAGCATACTGTCCAGCTGTCCGGACTGCTCCAGCATTTCCTTGGATACTCCGAACTTGCCCAGTTCTTCCCAGTTGATCATGTTCTCGTTGTACCGGTAGGTTGGAGTCTGCTGCCGGGGAGCCTGCTGTTCTCGTCCCTGCGCAGCCGCTTCCACCTGTGTCACCTGTTCCGGTTGCACCTGAGGTGCCTGTTCTTGTTTTTTTGCCATTGCTTTTTCCTCCTCTTTGGTTTGGACATTGCTTTGTTGGTTGTTCTTCGGCACGATTTCGTACCGTTTCAGGAACTCTTTCACCGCATCGGTCTCTTTTCCCGAAGCCAGGTCCTTGAGAGCCTGCCTGTTCTGCTTGTAGTCATGGAAAGTCATGCGGATCAGCCGGAAATGGGTAGGTTCCTTCAGCTGGCTCCAGAAGTTTTTGATGAAGTTTTCGAGGATGCTCGAATTCTTGTCGAACTTCAGAAACGAGTTTTCGTTCTTTTCCTCCGGTGGAACTGTCCGATAGTTGCCTTTCTCGTCCGCCTGGCTGACCACGCCGATTCCCTCTTTCGGGTCGTTCTTGTTGTGGACCAGCAGCAGCTCGTCAATCTGTTCCACATAAGGCTTTTCCGGTTTCTTGTTCCGGCTTTGCTTTCCTTTGTCTGGACGGTTGTTCTGTGCCATAATTTTCTGTTTTGAGTGACTGTTTGATTGGTTTCACAGTCCAAATGTAAGGGCTTTCTGTTTACAATCCGCTGATTTTCAAAAAGCTGGCATCAGATGTCGTCAGATGGCATCAGATGGCAATCTATAGATGGTCTGGCACGAAGAAAAGAGGAATTGGAAGTATAATGTGTGAGAGAGGTGAAGGGGAAAATAGAGAAGGCAAAGACGCAGACAGCAGGATGTGCAGAACACATGAAGCAGCGGAACTATGCAGAACAGAGGGAGCTGAAATCCCTGTCTTATCTCGGGATAGGATGAAATAGGCACAGCTTACTGGTGGGGAACGGATGCTTTCACGGTTCTTTTGAGGTATCGGGAAATATAAGGACAGCCGCCTGTACTGAAACGGCTATGCGTCACGTCGGTCGCAGTTTATCCCTGTAATCAGACAACAATCCCTCCAGACGTTTGACGCCGCATTCTTTTTCGGAAGAATTTTCATGGCGAAGCCATAAGAGAAAAATCTCCCGAAAAAAAGTACAAATGCGGCTGGCAAACGAGGGAGGGATTACCTTTGATGGAAGGGAAAAACGTTTTATGAGTAACTAAAACAGGTGTCATCAATCCTCAGAAATAGGATATGACACCTGCTTTAAGTTGGAAGAGGTATTCAGGTTGGTTAGAAGCGCAATGCTGCTTCCAAAGAATCCCTTAAAATGAAAGATATTGGTACCGTATCATCTTTCATTACTAACGGAATATAAATACTCTCAAAAATATGCTTAGGCTCATTTATTGATACATACAGCAATTTTTTTTCTTCAATAATTTTTCCGCACAGTTTTATTTCACGATTTAAATTCAGCAAATCACAGCCTTGCCAAGTTATTAGATTTCTGTCCATAATAATTAGAGTGACTGTCATTTCCATGGACTTGGAATCATATTCAACTTTTTGCACTATGGAATTTAAATATATCTTTGCTATATTCATAACCGTTTCATCCGAAAAGAATTGAATACTTATATCAGTTTTCATTCTTTGGGCTTTCATATGTTCTCCAAGACCTAATCTAAACAGGTTATAAATATTATCCAAATTTTGGACATATATCTTTTTGTATGCAGACGAGAACTTTGAAGACAAGAATTCTTTAAACAACAGCATCTTGTTTGTTTTGAAAAAGCCGTTTTTACTAAGCTCGATAAAAGATGCTATTTCCGTGCACATTTCATTTAACATCCGTTGTTCTTGATCTAATTTATCAGCTATCAGTGCGGAAATTCTTTCTCTTTCCTCTTTATTCAAAATAGAAGAAGACAAAAGACCTTCTAATTCAATATAAGTTTCTGTCATAATATGATTTGTTTAAAAATTTAAGGAAGCATATCCCGACTTATCCAATAATAAGTCTGTCCGTTTGACTTGAAAGTATTACCGGCTGCTTGTTCCAGCTTTTTCTTCTTTTCCTTAAAATAATCAATCAGCATGTCTAATGTTTCATCAGACAGTTCCTTCCTTCTTTTTAATTCAGCAATCTTATAAGATTTTAGAAATTGATTATCTGTTGGACAAGTTATTATCAAGTGATGAGCATCAGCCAAAGATAGTTGTTTCATTTCTCTTCTCTTTAGCCGATGTACTTTCCCTGTATTGATATTTTTATAATATAGCTTGCGTAATTTACGTCGTACAGATCGAGTAGAAGCATATTCATTATTAAAAATAGAATCCATTCTCTCTGTAGTAGTTATATTTTTCAGCAGCCAAACATCATCAGGGCAACCGCAAATCTGATTTTTATGACCTTTCTGTTGATTTTTGTCATATTTATAGTCAACATAAAAGCCAGCCAGCAGGGAAATAAAATTTTTGAGTTTTTTAAATTCAGCATCTGACAAAAGTAATTTATAATCTACGGAAGAAGATAAAGAATCTGGTATCTGAACGGTTTGAGCTGGTATAAAATATAGAGGAGAAACAGATTTCAAAGAATGTGTAATCAATTCTGTAGAAGGTTTATTCATCCTATGAAATTGAATAAATGTAGAGTCAATCCTGTTTCTGAAATTTCCTGTTTCAGTAAACGCCTTGCGCAAACTTGAAGCAACCAATCTGTTATCGTTCTCAACCTGTTTTATAAGGCTATCTACAGAAGAAGTAAGTCCTTCGAATGGCATACTTTCATCTTTAGATGGGAAAACCACCCAACCTTGTGTCATACTTCTGTTGGGGAAGTCCAGACAATATATATTTCTTTTTACTTCATTGTACTCGTTCATAGTCCTTAGCTGATCTGCATACACAATCTTTTCACGTTTTGACACAGCGATTTGTTTGGCGTAACTGTCAATCATGTTTTCGACTTGAAGAACAAAATTTGTATATTTATCAGGTCGTCCACTATGCAGCTGGAAGCCTAACAGACGGCAATTATAATCAGCCAGTTTATTGACTAAAGCTGTTTCAGCCCATTCACTTCCACTTCCGGTCTCTCCTATCAGAATTATAACATTTGTTTCATTTTTATGATTCTCAAGCATATTGATAGCTTTACGTAGAGACTTCCAGTTATGATTTGTGCTGTTTCTACTTAATTTATTTGCAGTGTCAACCCTATCGGAAAGGGCATTTAGAAGTTCCATGTAGTCGGATGTCAACGCTATGGTTTCAACATGGTTCCCGACATGCCCTTTGGTGGGAAGAACCGCTCCAAATTTATATGTGAATTCACTCTGTGGGTGAGAGAATCTTGATTGTAACCCTTGTATAACATTGATAATTCCAGGATATTGTCTGGCAACCTCGTTGTCATCTTCCATAACGAAAAGGATGTTGATTTGTTTCAATTGTTTTTCGATACCCTTAAACTGTTTATAGGTTATAGGATTTCCGTCAACATTCAATATATAGCTATTACGGTAATCTGTTAAAGGGAAAAAGGCTCCAGTTCTAAAACTGGTGAAAGAGTTAGAGCGTTTAAAAGATACAATGGGGCTATAGAGTAGAGCTTTTTCATTATGCTCCAGTACTTCCGATTCTTGTAGGCTTTCTTTTCCATAAGTCACAGTATCCATTTCATATCTGTCCTTGAAGAGAATCCTGTCAGAGGGTAAGGTGTTTATATCCACATGTAATTGTTGTCCTATATTTCTTATCAATGCGTTGTCTATCCAACCCAAGGTTTCAGTTGCGACACTGTCTGGGGAAATATAACTTTTTATGGCGATTAAAGTTTTGTCTCCGTTGTCAGATTCCTTTAGCGGATAGACGATAGTATGCATTGCTACTTTTTTATAGTCCTGCATAAAATCCGTATCTTGGAACACCCGTATGGAATCATTCTTGAAATATTTATCCGGCACAGCTATAACAGTAGAATCAGCCAGTACTGTAACCATTTTATTTTTAAGACCAGTAGCCAAGTCCGTAATAGAAGACTGTGTCAGCAGCAGGTCAGATTTGTTAATCCAGCCATAATATTGCGCTTGTTTACGATTTACCAGCTTTCCGTCCTTTATAATGTCCGGACAATATTTGACAACCTTCAGCCAGTCACCTTTTTCCTTTATGACCAGATAGGGCTCCATAAATTTCAGTTCTTTATATACATTCTTGCCAGTGGGTTTTCTGTAGCTGAAATTATCCAATTGATCAGAAAACACAACCCATGGAGCTTTGCCTGACCATATAGATCGGGATGCTTTGATATCTGTACCGCAATAATTCATTGCATATTCTCTTGGGATGCGTTTGACTCTGGTAAATCGGTTCACCGGTCCACAGGCAGTAAAAGCCAATGAAAAAGATAGTGCCAGTATATATACTCCCCAAGTGCTTGTAGTTCTTTCCATATTTATTCAGTCATTTAGTTAACGGCTTGTCATATTGGGTGACAAGCAATTGCTTAACACACTCATCGGATTCGTCATCTTTGATATCAACAACGACATTTTCTATTACAAGCCTTTTGCGACCTATTATTTTCAGTCCTTGACAATAGGAATAGAAATCGTTGTGTTTTTCACCGTTTACGGTAACAACGACATCCGGATTATTGCAGAGATAAGATGAAAGAATGTAGTTGTAGTTTTGGTTGAAAGGTTTGCCGTCAACAATAGCTTGAAGCCTTTCCCTGATGTCATTACCGATCAATGTCTGTACATCTGCAGAATCATTTCTCTGGAAATTGGGTTCGATTCGGATTGTATGTCTTACAGGATATTGTGTAGTTTCTGTAGATAAAAGAATTTCGTATGTTCCCGCTTCGGAATAAGAATATAAGGTATTCTTTTCACGTGAATCAATCATGCCTGTTTCTCCAAACTCCCATCGCCATTCTTTGGCATTCCCCAGACCTCGTACTGATATAATTTCGTTTTGTAGTGCAAATCCTGGCGCATCAATCTTTATCAATTCACCATACGGGTCCTTGTCTACTTTAGGGCGTACATTAACCAGAAATTTTTCCTCGAATTGACCATCTACGGTCAATCTGATTTGATATTTCCCTTCCTTACTGTAGGAGTAGTTCCCTGTTCTTGCTTCTGATGTTTCGCCATTGCCGAATTCCCATAACCAGGAATGTGCCCTGGATGTACTGTCGCCAAACGAAATGGCTTGCCCGACTTCAGCATCCATCGGAGTGACAAAAGCTTGTACCGTTTTTCCCTGTGCAAGTAGACTTAACCAGTACGCAAGTGATATGCATACAGCCGCTGCACCAAAAATAATAAATGCTTTCTTGTTATTCAATTTTCCCATAGCTTCATTTTTTTAGATTGGAACGCCAGTCCTGCTTTTTGCTTTCAAGCCCAATTTCACATTCCTCCAGATTTTTTCTGAAATTAATGATGTTCTGTTGTCTTCCCCATAATTCTTTTTTATCTGTCATCCACATTTGATAAAAGTCAGCAATTTGGAGAAACACTTTGTATCTATTGTCCCATCCGTTGCTTTGATAGACATTCTTGAGATCATTCAACAAATATTTTATATCATCCTCCTCATATTGGGCATGAATTCCAGGTTGCAAAGCATTGATTTTGAAATACAGTGTATCTATAATGGACACATATTCTTTCTGGATGTTTCTAAATGAATAAATCTTTTCCATTTTGTTCATTATGACCCCTTTCTGCTTGGACGCGCTGAAATCAGTACCGGCAATATACATCAGAAAGCAGCAGCATCCGGCAGTTGTAAGTAATAATAAACAGACGTAAAGAAAAGACATCACTCTCTCCCGATAGCTGATATTCATTCTACGGGAGCAACGATTCTGTCGGTTATTTTCTTTCATAAACAAGACCTCCTACTTTTAGTTTTCGTGAAACATCTTTATATTCTTTTACTGAACGCATCAAGTCTTCACGTACCACGTTTTCTTCTTTCTCTGCCAAGCGTATCGAATCTTTCACGGCAAGAAAGTCATTGACAGCATTAAGCAATCTTTGATGTAGAATATAGTCCTGCGCATCAAACTTGCCCATATGCCTTTGGAGCTGCATTTTTCTGGAACTGACCATGTCCTGCAGAAGAATATCATTGATTCTTGGAGAACTATTCATCAAATTCATGTATTGATAGATAGAGTCAAATGCAACAACAAGATTCAATTCATCCGTGTATATTCTATCATATTCAGCGGTTTTATTGACGATGGCTTTTACTTCAACAGATGAAGTCTTCATGAATGAATAGAATGTAAACACGGCAATACCTACACATATCATCAGATAACCGGAAAATTTCAGGTATGCTTTTTTGACAGCTCTATTGTTTATCGGTTTCATAATTGCGATTTAAATTTTACATGCGATCAAACGGAGTCCATTCCGTTGATTTTCCTCTGTTATCAGAATATTTTCTTTCACCTATGACAATATTGTCTTTATGTCTTCCAATGTAGTCAAGAGAAACCAGCATTTGCCATAATTCAGACAAGGCTTTCAGAAATTTTTCGATGATAAAGAATGCTGATTGCAAGTCTGTATGTTCGTATTCGATATCAATGGCTTCATTCATCAAGCTCTCAAATGCGACCGGACTGATATCACTCCATTCGTAAAAATATTGCATCAAGTCCTCTTTTTCTGTCTTTTCCAGAAAATTCAAGGAATTAAAGCAAATATGAGCCAATGATGAATAACAGTCAATCATTTTGGCCGGATGCCAGAACATACCCAAGTTGCGATATTCGAAGAAGCACATGGCTGTATAGTGTAGAATGCTTTTACATATACAGGCTGTATTGATAGCGATAGGCGATGAATCTGACCTGTTAATGACTTTGGCTACAATATCTTTGGATGATTTTTCAATGGAATTGAACATTTGTCCGAAATAACGGTAGTATCTTATCAATTCCGCGTGGGCTGTCAGACTTGTACATGGTGGAATATAAGTATAATCCAGCAGGAAACGTTCACCTTCCATACGTAAACGTCCTAGTATCAATACATTTGCGGATACAATGGTTCTTTCAATTGGTGATAAAGATAATGTATAGGATGGTTTAACATAAGGGAATCTCGGCGGAAGTGTAGCATTGTCAGGTGTTCCGCTCAGCACTCTTTCGTAAGGAGAAACAGTAAGGAGAATGTTCCAGCGATTTGCTTTTCCCGTTATCTCTCTCCTGATTGTTTCTGCTGGTATTGTGATTTTAAGGCTCATGTTGTCCTCAACACCTGCTTTGTAATCAACGATAAACCCGCTGCGGGTTACACCTAGACATCGGTTTACACGGATTTCCACCTTATCTGTAACTGTATGATAAACCTCCATATCTGTCCCCTGATCCTGTGTATCAAGGTTTTTATCCGGTAACAATCCGTAGCCGAATGCAGGCAGTGAGGTTTGCTTCATCTTATACATGCTATTCAGGAAAAAGTTTTCGGTCATGATCAAGTCATTCGCATCAATATCCATGCCATTTTCCCAATTGATTCTTTCAAAAATATCGTTTTCGCTTCTGTTCATAGGTATACATTTTATTTGTTTACAAGCTCTTGTCTAACTCTTTTTGCAACAATCAAACTGCCACTAGCTATTCTATTTTCTCCAAACGATTCATCCGGGTCGATATACCTCCGTGAATGGAAAAAAGAAGGTTTTACATAGAATATCCATCCGTAAGTAGTTTGGTCGTCATTACAGGCTATGTGCTTGGCCGGAAATTTTTTATTATAATCCTGCACAAAAATCTGGAACCACTCTCCGAAAATCATGGTTTCCACAGCTTGCGCAGAAATGCGGACTGTTTCCGAATCAGTTTCTGGGTTTCTGGTAAGCTCTACTTCAACTACCATAAGATCAGATTCATTTATCTTGTTGTATCCATGAAGCGTCCTATCTTCTGAATAATTCCAAACCTTGTAGATTTCCAATGGAATATCCAAAAAACTGTAGTATGTTCTGCGAAAGACAGAGACAAAAAGAAATGGCAGCATGGCTGTAGATGCCCATAACCCATACTGCAAATCATTACACAGGTCAAAAACAAACGAATACAATACCATTCCTATTATCATCAGCAGCAGAGTGAGTGTCAATTCATAAGTATATGAATTGTCTTCTCCTCCTTCAAGCCATTTTTGTGATTCCGGAATAAAATGCATCATCGTTTTGAGATGTATAGTTCCCAAAAGAAAATAAAACAGTAATGAAAGCATGTAAAAATATGGCATGAAACTGTATTTAACCAAAGCTGCTGTTGCCGGTGCAACTAACAGGATTACCATTATTATGCAATATCCTATCAGTTTTCTATTACGCAGCAGTTGGTTCTTTTTGGCAATGAAAAACATGACGCTTCCTAACAATACTGCTATTAATGGCATCAGCAAGTATGACATCACAAATTTTCCTAGTAACTCTTCCATATATATGTATTATAAATCGTTTTTATTCATTGGTCAGCGGACCCAGCAAAAGTTTAAATTTAAAACGGCAACGCTCCTGATTTCGATTGATGACAGCTGTCACAGAAACTATTACACGTTTTTTGATGGAAATTGTATCGAATGGCATATTGTGAAAATTAACATCTGAAATATCCGTGTTAATTTCTACTTGACTCAGTCGGGGTTCATACTTCGCTATGGCATCAGTAAGATACTCATAAAAAGTTTCCTCCCACTTTTTTAGAGAAACCATCCTGTCAAAATCCAAGAGCCATATTTTACATCCAAAAGCCCTGTCGAATTTATGTTCGCCGGGATATGTTGTGAAAATCAGTTCCAGATTCTGATCAATTGATTCCTTCTCTGTACATGTCTCAAAATGAGAAGGCTCCTCTGCAAAAAGATTTTCAATCTGTAGCGGTATTTTGTAATAAGTATCCATTCGTCAAAACATTATAGTTTACATGATGCTTTACTTTCTGACTCTTCCAAAACAAGAGATGTTTTGAAAGCCTAGTCAGGATTCGATACTCCATGTCAATTGTTCATTATTTCCAAGTCCTACCGATAAGGTTTTACCGGAGTCCAGTTTCCCCTCGATTATTAATCTGGAAATGGGACGACGTAAGTAGGTGCGTATCATTCCGGACACTTGACGTGCTCCATAGCGCGGATCAAATCCTTTGTGAGCTAACATGTAACGAGCATCATCAGTTAGTACAATTCTTATATTTTGCTTTTCAAGCAGTTTTGAAAAATTTAGAAATTGAATATCAAATATTTGTAAAAGTATATTTTCATTAATGGGTGAAAAAGGAACAATTTCTGATAAACGTGCCAAAAATTCCGGTCTGAAGTAGCGTGCCATAACTTCCATTAACTGTGCCGTATCAGGGAAATGTCCCAGTTTAAACTGTTCTGCCAGCCATTCGCTACCGACATTGGATGTAAACAGGATGATGGCATTGGAAAAATCCCCCTCTTTACCAAGCCGGTCATGCAGTTTTCCCTCATCCATGATTTGCAGGAAAATATCGTATACAGATGAGTGGGCTTTTTCTATTTCATCAAATAAAACAACAGAGTAAGGAGATTGCCTGATTTTGTTTACCAAAAGCCCGCCTTCTTCATATCCGACATATCCAGGAGGGGCACCATACAATAGAGCAGCTGAGTGTTCTTCCTTGAATTCAGACATATCAAAGCGAATCATAGCCTTTTCATCATTGAACAAGGCTTCTGCTAAAGCCTTTGCAAGTTCTGTTTTACCGGTCCCTGTCGGTCCAAGGAAAAAGAATGACCCGATAGGCTGTCCCGGCTTATTTAAGCCTGAGCGGGATTCCAAAATGGCATCTGTCAGTGATTTTAAGGCATGGTCTTGACCGACAACTCTTTTCCTAAGCATGTTTTCCATGTTCAACAGACGTTCTTTTTCTTTCGATTGCAATTTGCCAAGTGGGATACCTGTTTTATCGGAAATGACGGCAGCTATTTCCTGTATACCTATCTCTTTTGTGGGATTTTTCAGGAATTCGAGGAGTCCGCTAAACTCACGTTCCAAATAATCATAAATGATTTTTATGTCAGTTTCGCTTTCCACATCCAACTCATGTGAAACTTTGTCTGCTAAAGCCGGATATAAAGCATCCCGCATTTTGCAAAAAATTCTCCTCAGTATAGACAATTGGTGCATTTCTTCTTCTGAATCGTCATTCAAATGGACTTTTCCCAGTTCCTTATGCAAGGACGATAACTCTCCAATCACTGTTTCATTCATCAGTTTCACTGCCGAGAAAGTCCTGTCTATTAAATCCAGAGATGAGTCAGGCAAACATCTGTCCTGCACATAGCGTTTGGCCAAACGCACACTTTCGGCTACAGCCTGATTGGAAATGCCCAGTCCGTGGAATTGTATATATGTATCCATCTGGGACAAAACCATATCCAGAGCAGATTCTTCATCTGGCTCTGTAAGTTTCAACTCTTCGAAACAGCGGTTGAAAGTTTGGTCCGGTTCAATAACCTTACGGTATTCATCCGAAGTCGTAACACCTATCATGCTTATGTTACCTTTGACCAATTCCGGTTTTAATACACTTGCTGCACCGTTATTCCCTTGTTTAGAATCAATCAACGTGTGCAAATCGTCTATAAATAAGATAGCCTTATCCATCTTCCGTAAATCCCGAATGATATTCTTTAGGCGATCTTCTATTTCTCCCTTATAGCTGGCTCCGGCTATAAGCGTTCCTGTATTTAATTCGAAAATCGTGATTCCCTGAAGGAATGAAGGGACTTTCCCATTACTGATTATCCATGCAAGCCCCTCCACCAATGCAGTTTTCCCGACACCTGATTCTCCGGTAATCATGACATTGGATTTTCCGTGACGCCCCAAGATTTGCATTATCAAGCGCAACTCATTATCTCTGCACACAATCGGTCTAATCCTACCCTCTGAAGCTTCGAGAGTTAGATTTATACAATAGTTATTGAGGAAAGAGTCGTGTTTTGCAGTTAGTGAAGCATTGCCGTAACCTGTTTGCTCTTTCAAGTCTTCTTCTATGGAATTGCCAAGGAGTTCGTCTAATATTTCATGCTCCTTGACCGGAAAACTTTTTAACTGGTTTACTGAATATGCTATACCAGGTTTTGACAAGGCTGTAAGCAAACATAGAGGGGTTATTTGACTCCAGCCAATTTTTGCCCGGATGCGGTCTGACTCATCAAAAACTTTTTCTATTTCAGAAGAGCATGACACATCCATTACCTTACCAGCTACGGGAATTTCTTCTATACGTATGTCAGCCCACTCTTCAAGATAACCAATATCTTTGTTTTTTGATTTAAGAAACTCTCTAATCCCCACATCACGATGAAGCAGGCCCTTGATTAAATGAGCCGGAAAGAATTGCCCATGTGCATTGTCACGTGCAACAGACTTTGCCATTTGTATGGCAGTTGTAGCTGAATCGTCAAAAATCCAATTGTCGCTTTTCATATTGTCCGTTTATTAGGTTTACATACTGAAGAGTCAATTCTATATACATTCAATACGGCATTGCTAATAGAAAACACTCTTTCATACGCAAAAATAGAAAAAAAACAATAAGTGTACGTATCAATCACACTTTATTTTTGGAAAAAACATTGGAGATTACATTCTGAATGGTTATATTTACGGCCTAACGTATTTGACAACAAGTACTGTCGTTGGCAGCAATAGGCTTGTCTGAACAGATGTATTTTCAGGCAATGTGGTGTGCTCTGAAGTCGGAAGTTTCAACCATTGAACACCTTAATTAATTGTATCCACGACAGTCCTGTACGGATATTAGTGTTAATTAAAAAATGAAAGCCATGTTTAGTGCAACATTGAAGTTCAAAGGAAGAGAATATGATGTCCGCTATGTAGACTACCTTATTAAACGTGATATCGATGCAAAAGGAAGGCCATCATCGCATTTGTATGGAGGTTTAATCCGCTTGATTGTAGAATCAAGCGAGGACACAACCATATTGGAAAGTATGGTAACTCAGTTTATTCCCCATGCGGGAACTATTGAATTTAAAAAAGGAGATGAAGAAGCAACAATGAAGGTTCTGAACTGGGAACAGGGATACATTATAAAATTCAAGGAAATAGCAAATGTGGAAGGCAAAAAAGGAATGGTTGTTGATTTTACCATATCTGCACGGATCATAAAAGTTGGTGATACTGTTTTTGAACAAAACTGGCCTGACAAATAAAGAATTCAGGTTATTACCTTTATGCCTTAGTAAAAACTACAGTCTAAATTATTTAATGAAAGCAATATTATGGAAGACTGGAACCAAGTTCACGCAACAGTGAGCATCGACGGCGAGAACCGCAACTACACCCGTATCAGTCTGGTTCAGAAGTTTGGTCAACATCATTATTTTGACATCGAAGTGCTTTGCAGTCCGCTTGTCAAAGAAAATGTGTGGCACCATGAACGCGAGGAAATGATAGCAATGCAGGGAAAAACGGTCGTCATACGCATGAAACATGAATTCAGTGGGGACGAAAGCATATTCAAGGGCATCATTACCTCAATCGGAATGGACGGTGACAAAGGTGTATCCGGGACCTTACACTACAGAGGATACAGCACGACCATACTGCTTGAATCCGGGCGAACCATGGATTCATTCACGGATGCTACACTCGGGGAAATCGTGAGTGAAGTGGTGGAAAAATACGGAAACGGTATCAGTATAGTGAACAATCCGGCGTTCAAAAGCAGGATACCTTACGTACAGATGCAGGAGGAAAGCGCATACGAGTTTCTGCGCCGTTTGGCATGGCAATATGGAGAATGGTTTTATTATAACGGACAGGTGCTTTATTTTGGCAACCCGTACAAGGAGAAGGACGAGAAACTTGTCTATGACATTGACATGGACTCCATGCATTTCTCATCGTGTGTTGCTCCATTCCATTTCTCAAGACATGATTATCTGTCCGACAGCCACATGGATATGTTCGGGGACGATTCGGAAGCCGTCAGGGGAATCAACACCTATTTGGCCAATGCCATGAAGACTTCAGAGGGAATGTACCGTTCGCAGACCACCATGTATAGCCACACAGCCACCGGTCACCCGCTGGATATTGAACACTTTACAGCAGTGGAAAAAGGGCGTAAAGTCTCCTCACTTGTCTGGATGACAGGAAATACGAAAACATGCCGTGTACGTATCGGTGAACCAGTCGTAGTGCAGATTCCGCCAAACATGTGCAAGCGTCGGGATATGGGACGTTACCGCATTGTGGAATTAACACATAGAATTGAAGTAAGTGGAGGTTATGCCAACTCGTTCAAAGGCATTCCTGCAAGTATGGAATACATCCCGACGGAGGACATGCGGATGCCGGTCGCACATGCCATGCTGGCGGAAGTGACAGACAATGCCGACCCGGAAAACTTAGGTCGTGTACAGGTGCAATTTGCATGGCAGAAAAGCAGAAACAAGACCACAAACTGGATAAGGGTACGGAGCCTTGATGCAGGAAGCAGCGAAACGTTATCCAAGAACCGGGGATTCGTATTTGTACCAGAGATCGGAGACCAGGTAATGGTAGATTTTGAACTGGGAGACCCGTGCAGACCTTATGTCAGCGGAAGTATGTTCCACAAGAACAACGGTGAAGGAGGTAATGCGGACAACCACATTAAAACGATTGTTACGCGCAGCGGACATACACTGGAGTTCAATGATGATAAAAACGGAGATTGGGGTATCACACTGAAAGATGCCAATAAAAACATAATACACATAAACTCTAAGGAACAAACAATAGAAATAACCGCTCCCAAAACCATCTCCTTGAATGCTGAAAACATAAGGCTGAATGCAAAGGAAGATATAAATATAGTGGCTGACGGTAAACTTGATATGAGTATCGGCAAAGAGGGAGACCTGAAGTTTGACAAACTCAAAGTGGATGTCAACAACTCACTGGATGTCTTATCTAAAAAGTATCAAAATGAATCGGATGAGATTTCAGTAGTCAGTAATGGTAAGATGACCCTCAATGGTAAAAACACCACCAAGTTGAAAGGAAAGAAAGTGGAAATTCAAGGCAGTTCCAACAAACTGGAATTACCGTAATTTATCCGGATTATATTGAAACGTGGTAACAAAATAACAAAAAGAATTGTTTCCACTCATTTCTCTCAAACAGTTGTTCAATATTGATAAATAATAAGGATTATGAAGCATATAGCAATACTATTCTACATAAGTATCCTGTCCTGTCTATCCTCCTGTACAGGGTGCAGCTACAATCACCAAAAGGCAATGGGAAGCATAGATAATATTTTGGGCAAAGTAGATACGCTGATGAAAAAAACAGACCGGTTTTTGGGAGAACATCTGCCGGAAGAACCGCCTATAGACTACGAAAAAGAGGGGGTGAATATGAAGCACCTGTTTGTATTTACAGATACGACAATGACCTACAACGGCAAGCCGTTCATGCCGGGAATGTCAATAGGAGAACTGTGTGAGATATTCGGAAATTACGAGCGTCTTGCGGAACCCGGAATATTTATATGGGATTCTATGGGAATCATTATGGTATCACACGATGAAAGCGGAAAAGACAGTGCCCCTGTAAGCAGAATAATGATTAACTGGAATATAGAATTAGATGATTTTCTATCCGAAGAAAACCTAAAATGGCTAAAGAACCGTTGCCCACGTCAGTATTTTACGGGTAAAATGATTGTCGGTGGAGCGGTTTTGGGCAGAGGTATGCACATGGATGATTTTCTAAAAAAAACAAACCTGAAATTCGATAACAATCCGTTCCCTCTACTTTATTATTGTGACTTGTATGACTGGGACTACACCAAAGCACCTATACACCGCAGAGAAAAATATTATACCTATAGAATCAGGAAGTCTGAAGACGGTAATGATATTGAAAACTTTGATATTGCCATTAGTTCACGAGGTTTTGGTGACCCACCGTACGAAGGTCCTGAATATGAAAAGTACATAAATGTAGAATAAAAAAAAGAAATCGCATGAGTAAGTTCTTAGTCACCCTCGGCGCAAGTACCGGTCCAGGCAGCATTATACAGTGCTCTGCCGTAACGGCAACCATAAACAAGAAGCCTATAGCTGTGGTCGGTGACATTGCCACACATCCATACGGACCGGACACACTGACAGAAGGTATACCCACCATACTGCTGAACGGCAAACCGGTGGTGTTCAGTACGGCAAAGACATCCAAAGGCGGAACCGTAGTGCCCAACACCACGGTGAAGATTTCCTCGCCTACATTTGAAAGCTATACCGGAATTGTACATTCCCCACGGATAAAAAGCAATCTCTGCTTTGATGAACCGATATCCGGGGAAAAGAAGGAAAAAGAGCTGAAAAAACAGATAAAAGAAAAGGAAAAAGAAGAGCCTGTAAAGAGCGAGGACATCACACTCGAAAGCGATTTTGCATGGAAACAGCTGATTGATCTTGCAGAAAGTGACGGCAAATGGATTTTCAAGTTCCGTATGGCTAATATCTTCGGAAAGGACGTATCCCAAGATGCTGTAGACAAGCTGTTCGATGCCTGTATGGACAGAAGCCTGTCCAATCCAGAAATACAAGTATGCGAAAACCGGATATACGGTCTGCAGGCTGCCTACAACCAGCAAACCAATAAAATCTATGTATCAAGACAGACCGTAGAGGAAGCTATAGAGAACAACGAAGCCCGGCATAAACTGATGGTAGCCCTTGTGGAGGAATTCGGACACCACATAGACTGGCTGCTCCGTTGCAGATACGATAAGAATGTAAATAAAGATGCAGAAGGAGACGAAGGGGCACGCTTTGCCTACCAAGGAATGTGTAGGGTACTATACATGGACTTTCACAAGCTGCAAAGTGTGCCATTTGCCAATGCACAGACCCCTAAAGGGGCATTTGCGCTTGAATGGGATATTACCGAGGCCTACCATGCCCTGGAGAAATACACCAAGAACAGACAGTATGGCACAAATGACCATGTAGGGGATTACGAAGGATTCAAGGTGGAAGACTTGACCTATCAGAAAGGATTCGGACATGAAAATATACAAAAAAACGCCATAGACTTTAGTGGCATAAAAGAACTAGAAGACAAAAAAAACAGTCAATACCTCTACCGAGGGAACTGGCTAAAGGACTATGCCCAACTGATAGCACCCTTCTTATTTGACCCTTCTGCCGTTTTGGGTGGAATAAACAAGATTCCGGATTACTGCTACTGCAATAGCCCTTCGGACAGAACTGAGCTAAAACAGCTTTTAGAGGATGCGGTAAGAATCCTGGCTATCCAAAAGTTCTACACAAAGGAAAGAAAAATAATCGCAAGAAAGGCCTATTACGAGAATCCCACAAAATGGAGACTCGTTGTCGATGACAAAAGAAATGGATTAATCCCGGGGTTTGAAAAGATAATCGGTGTCAGTGTACCGTTTGACCATTGTGACAATCCTAAAGGATTATTTACTTCCAAGGCACTGGAAGATATGGGATTTAATGGAAAAATTACAGACAAAGAGATTTCCATAAACAAGGAAAAGGGAATAAAACAATACCTGAGAAGTAACTGTCATGACAGTGAAAAAAACACTTGGGGTACAAAGGTCGTCTACGACCAGCTTCTCCAACAGCTTAAGGGTATGAATTTCACAAGCCCCGAACAGTTGGTAAGACTTGGCGGTGTCCTGCATACCATACAGGACTTCTATGCACATAGCAACTATGCAGAAGTAAATCTCGTAAAAGTATACTTTGACAAGGTGGTCACATGGTGTGCTGAAAGCGACAGACTCAGGGATTACAGCAAAAAGCGCATAGACTATTACCATATTGACAAGGATATGGTCTTTGATGCAGTGGAGGTGAGAAGGATTATCAGCCGTAAAGATGATATACTGATAGCCGATGGAAATAAAATGAAATGGAAAAACAGCGGTAACAGTTTCTACAAAAAGGCATTGTACACCCCTGTAGTTACCGGGACCTATGACCTGGAGGATATGATGGCAACAGCTTTGCTCATGCTGGCAAATAAGACCTTCTCATTGGAACTGACACCTCCGAAAAAGGATATGGAAGCGGGAATGTTGTGCAGTAATGACATTATCCTTCTATTACTATGCCGCTATTTTGACAAGAAAAGAATCTGTAACAAAATAGTAACAGAAGATTGCCTGAACAAATTCTTCGACATCCGTGACAAATGGATAGAAGCAAAAAAATATATTGATAAACTACTTCCGGACTTCATAAAGGAAGCTATAGAAGAATGCGTAATCAGGAACATCGAACAGCATATACAGATTTACAAGAATATAGCCAAGCATTATATGTGCAAAATACTTGCCGATTTCATCAAGGAATATCAATTGACTCTGAAACGGCAGTTGAAAGACATCGCAAATTCTATTAACGGTATGTATCCTCACGGTGACAACCCGTCGCATACGATGCTGGCAAAAGATGAAGCATCGCATCCGGTAAATGAACTGGCAGGAAAGATGGCTATAGACTCAACAGTCAGTATATTGAAGGCATTGCATAAAAAAGACTCCATTGAGAATACACTCGGAGACATCATTGTTCATCCCCTTTTAACGGAACGATTTGACGAGCAGACAAAACAATGGGCTGAAAAGAACCCGACAAGCGTGCTAAGATGCTGCGTCTATTCCGCCACACTGGAGGCAATCCGCAGAGGTATCATATTGGTAAAATCAGGCAAAGACCACGTGAACCGGCTATATAGAGATTCCGATGCCATAGGTACCAACCGGGCGGCAAGAAGCAGTTCTGAACAAGACGCGATCATTCAGGAGAAGGACTTGAATGCCATAGGCACATCACAAAACGACCTGTGCAGTCTGTTTCGTGAAGCATTAGGTTCGTACAATAAATATATGGAACTGGACGCACAGACATTTGTAGAGTTCCTGTCGCTACAATATCCTGAAATCAAAAGGAATGACCCGCTTGCAGAAGTATTGAAGAAGATATGGAGAGATATATCCGGCAAAGCGGCCTATAGGGTAAAAACAAACATAGAGTGCAGCTTTGACTTTATAGAAGAAGCATACAACCAGGCAAGGTATAAGTTAATGTCTCTTCACTCTTTTGAAACAACCAGTAAATAACTTTTCATTCCTCTTAAACATAAATCCTGTAACTCCCGCTAAAAGTAGAAGAACGTTAAAATTCAAATTTATTCTTGCTGTAGAATTGCGAATTAAAATCTCATTGCTTATATTTACGGCGGAACAAGTTAGTAGATCAATCCGGTTAATGTGTCACGCAAGCATTGATTTGGTGGCTTTGTATAAGCTATGCCATAACAGGCAACAGTTGAACATTTAAAATAAAATGCAGGGGTGACCTTAACGATTGAAGATACGAAGAAATTCCAAATAATGATAAGTGAGATAACTAACATATTATCAACATTTAAATTTGTAATTTATGTTTAATGCAACTCTAAAATTCAAAGGAAAGGAATTCGATGTACGTTATGTTGATTACCTTATTGAACGTGATGTAGATGCAAAAGGCAGACCTGCGTCTCATTTGTATGGTGGTTTGGTTCGTATGATTATCGAATCGACTGAAGATACAACAATTCTGGAAAATATGGTTACCCAATTCAACCCTCATAGTGGGATTGTTGAATACAAGAAAGGTGATGAGGAAGCCGTAATGAAAGAATTGAGTTGGGAACAAGGGTATATCGTTAAGTTTAAAGAAACAGCAGATGTGGAAGGCAAGAAAGCAATGGTTATCGACTTCACAGTTTCTGCAAAGATTCTCAAAGTAGGTAATGCTGTCTTTGAACAGAATTGGCCTGCCAAATGATTAAGTTTCAATCGTGAAGGAGGAGATTGATTTGTGCTATTAGGTAGAAATGAGCATAAAACAATCTCCTTTTTTGATAATCCTTCATAGTTAGCTATCTCAAAAATCCTTTGTATAACAGCATTTTAGAAAATATTTAATACATTGAATATATGGCAATAGATAATATACAACTTGGTGGAAACATCATACGAGAAGATTCAGAACAGGGTATCACCAGGATTCCTGAGAATCGCACTTTAATGGCCAATCAGTTTACTGATGATGAGCCTATCCTGCCAGAAGTGGTGGAAGGACTCAAAACATCGGAAGAAGTGTTCAACTATTTTCGACCGAATGTTGATGTCACATTTCAAAACAAGGAAGGCCAGCCTGTAATGGAGCATTTTGATTTCAAAAATGTAGCAGATTTTGCTGTCAAGGCTATGACGGAAAAAAGTCCTTTCCTTAGTCAGCTGAGCGAAGATAAAGAATTCTTTGAAAAAGCAATGAAATCGCTGAGATCAAACAAGCCTCTACTTCGTGCTATAACAAATGCAGATACAAAAGCGGCAATGCTTATTATACTGAAACATTTCAGAGATGAACTGGAGAAATCCTTGTAACCATCATTGTACCACGCTAACATTATAGAAAAATGCCAGAAGAAAAGATACAGATTGCACAGGGGCAACATGATACCCCGGCAAAAAAAGAACAGCAGCCACAACAGCAATTCGAGCAAGCTTTGAACACGCTAATGAAATTTGGCGGCATTCCTTTCTTTGAATCGTTCATTAGTGAGATTGCAAATATCAGTCCGATTCGAAAAGCAAGAAGAGACCGCTTTTTTGAAGATGACAAGAAAGAGGAACGCAAAAAGCTGTTGCGCAAAATTGACAATTGGATAGAATTGCTGGAGGAAAACTCTTCTATGGACAACATGATAGACAAATGCAGCCGTGAAATTGAAGAAACGGGTATCCTGCTTAGAAGTAACCAGCATGAAGCCATTGACAGGGTAAGAAATTTGGAGCGTGCCTATAGAGAAATGAAATCCTTCTATGACAATACGGGATTAGATAAGGTAAAGAACATTTCAATCATCAATGTTTCGCACGAGCAGTTAACAGATCTGGATAACCCTGTTTTTATAGATCATGTGGCTAATGAGTTAAAACAGAATTTTGACCGTCTGGATTTGAGAGATAATTATTCTCTACTTGTATTGCCTGGCTATCTTGGATCGAAAAAGGTGGTTGACAAGTGGGCACGTATTGCAGATGAATATATGGTTCAGCTTTATTCAGATTTTGCAGACGTAGACAATCCGGATGACCTGATGGAAATGTTTTATGATTCTAAGTTGACAGGCTCAGATGCATATCTGCAAAGCACGTCTCTTTGTTGTAATTGGATTACAGCACGTGCCAAGTATGATGAACTTGGAGAAGAGGACGACATGAGAATATCTCCTGCATCAGCACTTGCCGGCCGTATTTATTCAACACTGATGTCTCAGGTTACAGCCGGATCGACTTATGGTACGATATATGATGCGGATGCTGTCCGGTTCAGACTGTTGAAAAGTGAATTAACCAAATTGGAACAAATGGGACTTGTTCCGTTAGTCAAAGAGTTTGGTAAAGTTATGGCCTTCTCAGGAAAAACATTATTTGACGGACCTAATGAAGGACGTCAAACTTATTCTGTTGTTCGTGTGTTCAACCATGTAGGCAAGACATCAATGGATTTCTTCAACCGGATTGCATTCGAGACATGGGATCCCAAACGACAGCAGCAGACACGCAAGGAGTTGGTACGCTATCTCGACAGTATCAAAGGTTCGGGAAAATTGATAAAACGATATGAAATTCTTCGTTTGGAACGCAATGATAAGGATTTGGAAAAACATATCTATTTTGATGTGTTTCTGGAGCCTTTCTTCCCAGGAAAAAGCTATATCATGAAGATGCATGGTATGAAAGGAGAAGACGGTCCTATCAACTGGAATACTGAAACCGATGAAGGATAATTGCATGTTCAACGAATGACAGACAATCTCAAGAAAAAGGTCTTATGCACATTGGGCAAGAATCCTGAGCGGATATGACAAGTGGTGACATAAGACCTTTTTTTAGAAAAAACAAGCAATATTATGGAAGACTGGAACCAAGTTCACGCAACAGTGAGCATCGACGGCGAGAACCGCAACTACACCCGTATCAGTCTGGTTCAGAAGTTTGGTCAACATCATTATTTTGACATCGAAGTGCTTTGCAGTCCGCTTGTCAAAGAAAATGTGTGGCACCATGAACGCGAGGAAATGATAGCAATGCAGGGAAAAACGGTCGTCATACGCATGAAACATGAATTCAGTGGGGACGAAAGCATATTCAAGGGCATCATTACCTCAATCGGAATGGACGGTGACAAAGGTGTATCCGGGACCTTACACTACAGAGGATACAGCACGACCATACTGCTTGAATCCGGGCGAACCATGGATTCATTCACGGATGCTACACTCGGGGAAATCGTGAGTGAAGTGGTGGAAAAATACGGAAACGGTATCAGTATAGTGAACAATCCGGCGTTCAAAAGCAGGATACCTTACGTACAGATGCAGGAGGAAAGCGCATACGAGTTTCTGCGCCGTTTGGCATGGCAATATGGAGAATGGTTTTATTATAACGGACAGGTGCTTTATTTTGGCAACCCGTACAAGGAGAAGGACGAGAAACTTGTCTATGACATTGACATGGACTCCATGCATTTCTCATCGTGTGTTGCTCCATTCCATTTCTCAAGACATGATTATCTGTCCGACAGCCACATGGATATGTTCGGGGACGATTCGGAAGCCGTCAGGGGAATCAACACCTATTTGGCCAATGCCATGAAGACTTCAGAGGGAATGTACCGTTCGCAGACCACCATGTATAGCCACACAGCCACCGGTCACCCGCTGGATATTGAACACTTTACAGCAGTGGAAAAAGGGCGTAAAGTCTCCTCACTTGTCTGGATGACAGGAAATACGAAAACATGCCGTGTACGTATCGGTGAACCAGTCGTAGTGCAGATTCCGCCAAACATGTGCAAGCGTCGGGATATGGGACGTTACCGCATTGTGGAATTAACACATAGAATTGAAGTAAGTGGAGGTTATGCCAACTCGTTCAAAGGCATTCCTGCAAGTATGGAATACATCCCGACGGAGGACATGCGGATGCCGGTCGCACATGCCATGCTGGCGGAAGTGACAGACAATGCCGACCCGGAAAACTTAGGTCGTGTACAGGTGCAATTTGCATGGCAGAAAAGCAGAAACAAGACCACAAACTGGATAAGGGTACGGAGCCTTGATGCAGGAAGCAGCGAAACGGTATCCAAAAACCGGGGATTCGTATTTGTTCCTGAGATTGGAGACCAGGTAATGGTAGATTTTGAACTGGGAGATCCTTGCAGACCTTATGTCAGTGGAAGCATGTTCCACAAAAACAACGGCGAAGGAGGTAATGCGGACAACCACATTAAAACGATTGTCACGCGCAGCGGACATACACTGGAGTTCAATGATGATGAAGACGGACAATGGGGGATTACTATAACTGATAAGGAAAATAATATCATAAGATTAGATACAAAAAATAAAGCAATCTCCATTTCTTCCCAAGAAAAGATAATAATAGAGTCTAAAGACATTGTTGTTTCTGCAAACAATAATCTTGAACTTCTCGCATCCAAGGTTACCACCATTCAAGGTGATGAACTTCTTGTATGTCGTACTAAAGAAATGCAAACTGAGGTAGAAAATGAATACCAACTGAATGCTAAAACGATGACTGAAATCACAGAAAAAACTGAAATTCAGAGTACAAAAGAAAATTTACTTTTAAGTTCAGGTAAAGAAGTCGTTGCTAATAGTAAATCGAAAAAAATTCGTTTATCTTAATCCAATATTGAATGAAATCAAATGAAGACATTTCTATAAATTTAGTCTTGAAAAATAATAATTTATATTTCAAGGCAGGTGAACCTATAAATATACCTATCCAGGCCGAATGCAAAAACATTGAATATCTAAAAGATATAAAATACAATTGGACTCTATACATGGATGGTCAAGAAAAATGTGTAAAAATCACATCAACTGGAGCTGTATTGATAACCATCCACCCTATGTATGCAGGACACAGATTTCAGTTGGTATTAAACTTGACAGCCAATGAGCAAATTTCTTGTACAGAGAGCGATGAAGTATATATAAAATGGAATAACAATGAATTTGCTCCATTTTCTGCAAATGGAAATATTGAATTTACCCCTACTTGTGAAAAGGAAGTTATAGCTATCGAATGGTGTGACAAATATATGACTCCATTTTATAATAAACAAATAGAAAAAAACAAAAAAACAGATATTGTAGAACAATCATTCCATTTATATGGAGAAAAGTTTGGAGCCGTTTTTTGTCTTGTTGAGCTTTGGGGGTATAACGGAAATAAAGTCGTAGTTTATAGAAAGATTTTAGGCCCGGATAAACAATACGAAGAAATAGTAAACAAAAGAGAAATAGTAACCGTCACTGATGGAAACATTGGTATTTCTTTTGGACGTAATCTACTTAAAATTGGATTGAAATCCGGAGAAAGTCGTGAGGTGACTGCTATAATGATAATACAAGACTATAAAACCTCGGATATAATCGGTGATTTCAGGTATAAATTTAAAGTAGATGGGAATGATAAAATAGAAAGGATGGAGTCTTACCCTTCACAACCTGTTATTGTAGGGAATTACAATATAACAGAGAATAACTATATGCCATGCAAGTATACGCAAATTGATGTAGAATATACTAAAGATAAAGAAGCCAAGGAGAAACAAAAGGTTACAGTTTTCAAGGAAGGAAGTTATTCAAAAAATTTCGTAAACATTATTGGAGGAAAGCGTAAAGCAAGCGTCACTTTATTTGAATATACCCCCAATAAATGTCGGCTGAAGGAAAAATCTCATAAAGAGAAAAAAGTTCCTTTTATGCTATATGGAGAACGTAAAAAAGAACTTCCTATTAACGTATCCGAGAAAAAAGGTACTATAGAAAATATTGAACTAAAATATAAATATGAAGATGATTTTTTTAATATGATATCTTTGCCTACGGAGGGTATTATGCAAACAAGTGTACTCTACACGGGTAATTCAAATTGCAGACACTCCAATAACGTGGCATTGAATATGTATCCTGATATAAAGTGGGAAGCATTTATTGAACTCTGTTCTGCTAATACGTCCATGTATATCCATCAGGGAATGCCGAAAGCATATTCTATCTTCAAGAGACATCAGGAAAAAGTCCTGGAAGCATGTAAAGGTTTTACAGATATTGAAATATCACTCGGTTTATTGGCAACATACAATGACGGAGAAAAAGTAAATCTCTCAGCCAACATAGCGCAATCTGTCAAAACGGTATTTCAAGCATTAAAGACAATCAGAGATGCTTTGGATGCATTGTCATTCAGAAAAACGGCAAATGAAAATAAAGAACTAGAGGGAAGAGATAAAACACCAAAAAATTCCAAAGTCCCTCTCTTTCTTGAAATTTCCAGTCCCGTCCTTAAAGTCGGAGGAGGTTGGCAATATGATTTAAATTCCCGGAATCAACTTGTGCGCAAGGGAGAAATCGCAATATCAGCCTCACCTCTTATCGAAGCTAAGGGAGGAATAGATCTTATAGCTTGTGCTATAGCCATTCCCGGAGCCGGTGATATAATAAAAGCTATTCTAAAAATAAATGATTTGGCAGAATGGACTACTAAAGTGTTATCTAATGGCAAAGCAAAATATGAAGGACTGATTTGGTTTAATTTAATCCTTCAAGGAAGTATTGGCATAGAAGGTGTCTTTGAATTTTCAAATGAAGAAAAAGAAATAGACATAAGTACTCCGATGAATATTAAGTTTATCGTTGAACTTGGACTTAGCGCAGAAGTAAAGGTAGAAACCGTTACAATCTCCGGAAATGAAAGCTGCACTGTGAAAGTAGGAGCTGGTGGAAGCGCAAATACCGGACTTACATTCAAGCCAAGTATGGGTTACAATACGGAGGAAGGGATGTTTCTTGGATTTGATGTAGATTTTGACGGCATAACATTAACAATTAATGGAGAGGCAATATATGAGGAACAAAGAAATGGTATGAAAAAAAAATCTCGTGATTTTAAAATAGGAAAAGAACCAATGTCACTTATAGGCAAAACACCTATATTTAAGGGAAAGGTTTATCCTTTTAATGCAAAAAAATCATAAACAATAAATATGAGAACTTTATTATTAACAATAATACTTATGGCATTTACCGGTTGTGGAAATGCACAAGTAAAAACAGAAAAAGAGATGAAACAGGAAATAAAGAAAATGGAAGAACTGATACAAGAAAGATTAGGAATGGTGAAGACCTACCCGGAGAAACCTGCCTACTATCTGCAGGTAAACAAGACAGGATGCAGACTGCTTGTCAGGGTAAATGACATTCCGGTGGGGTATCATTTTGTAGAAGATGAAGGTGAGTCTATGCTATATCCTATCAATGATCTGCTATTAGGAAGCGGTAAACATACCGTAAGTATACAGGTCTATCCTCGAACGGGAGAAACGGAAATCACCAAAGATGCCGGTGTAAATATTAAGGTTGTGCATTATAAAGAAAAACTGGTTGGCATGCCTGAAACATTGGTGGAATTAGACACTCCGACAGATATTGGGATGAAAAAAATCCTGCTCTACACTGATTCCATAAGCTTCAATGCCACACTCCCCTTTAACCATAAAAGAATACTTGCAGAAGCAACGGATTTGCGGACAATACCCAATTTGGAAGAGAAGGTTCTTGCCCATTACAATATGGTGCGTCAAATGATGATTGATGGAAATTGTTATGAGTATAATAAAATGCGTCTTGCCAGTACATGGGTTTTGACTGAAATGAATTATTTGGGGAAAGAGGCTTTGGAGAAAGTATATATCGATTCAGACTATTTATTCCGTTTTTTATGCAATCCTATAGATTGGATTGCAGAACCAATACAAAATTATGAGATGGTCGTTTGTGGAAATGGAAAATTGGTTTATCTAAGAAGAAAACTTGAGCTCGATGATGTTTTACGGGTTGGTTTCTATGACACAGAGGAGGAGAAAAGACTATCACCTGAAGAGCGTACTGTTACAGCATATAAGTTCATCCTCCTTTATATGCCACAAGGCAGTGATGAATTAGTGGAGCTATATTAATTCATAATCCTCTATCTGGCAATATATTATCCTTCATCCAACAAGAAACAAAATGTCTTCCATAAAACAAAATAGATATTCAGAAATTCCTCAGGAATCCATACACGGTATATATGGAGTAAATTATTATTTTCAAACTGAAAACAATACAATGCAACGTTTGCAGTTTGAGGTAGCAGTAGTCTTTTGCGGTCAATATATGGAGAATTATTACAAGTATTGTATCAATAAAAACCAATTTATTGTCAATCGAAATGAATCTGACGAATATTTGTATGATATAGCAAAAAAATGTGCAAACACTATATATCCTGTTACAGTATTAATAGATAGAAATAGAACTCCGGTCTATATAAAAATAGAAAATATAGCGAATAAATGGGAAGCAACCAAAGCAGAACTGACTCGATATTACAAGGGCGAAACAGCTATGCAGTATATGGATAATGTGGAAGATTTTCTGAATAACAAGGCAGAATGGAGCCGTATCATTACCGATGACCTATTTCTGTCAAACTTATTTTCCATACTTACCCACAAAGAGGAAAACCATAGTTTTGATTGTGAAATAACTGTGGCTCCATTCCGAACGCAATTATCCTTCGATTGCGTACAATATACCGATAATGAAAGTATAGAAACAAAAGAATCGGATATTATTAATATTATTCGAGAAGGAATAACTAATAGACCCTATACATCTGACTTGCTTAATCAGCAAGCCCCCAAACATATAGGAGGATATATAGGAAAATTGTCCTCAAAATTCAAACTCAATTATACCTTGGAAAAAGCAAGTATGAGTATAGAATCTATTGAGGGAAATTTAGATATATTAGTTGATGATAAGTGCATTTCCAATACTAAGTTCACCGCATTTCGACTGTATGAAAGATCTTTACCTTATAGCCAAGTTTTTAATCTGTTAGAAACGGAAGAACAACAACCAGCAAGCAGTAATACATTATGGAGTAAAATTAAGAGTTTATTTTAAAAAATATAGAATATGAGCGAGAAACATCTGGTATGCAAAGGAGCTACAGTTTATTGCACCAAGTCAATAACTAATAATAATCCAGGAACGGCAATCCCTCTTACAATAACAAGCAATATGGTTGTAGAGCTGAATGGCGGTAAAGTTGCAGCAACAGATAAGGATTGTACCCCGGCAAACATGTGTTTCGGCAACTGCAATACGGGTACCAATCCACCACCTCCTTGTATTGCCAATGTACAATGGAGCAAATGTTATGAAAATGCAGAGGTAACGGAAGCTGGCATGAAATTTCTAACTGAAGAATCAGAAGCAACCTGTATGACTTTCGGCGGTAAAGTGAAAATTGCTTTTCATGGTCAATCTGCAAATCCACAACCGGAAGAACTAAAAAACGTGTCGCCCCAAATAATGGCAAGTATTTTACCGGTCAATCCAATATCTGAGAATACATTCATCATTAATGAAAATGATGAAAAAAGAGAAAACCAAATTACGGATGCATATTGGATTGATGAAAACAATACAATTCAAAAAGATTCTTTTCCAGATTTTCCTTTTACTTTATACGTGAAAGTTGATACTCCTATTGTTGGAAAGCGAGTGGATTTGAATTTTAAGTTTGAAGATTCCTGTACTTATAAATGTGCCAAATATTCAGGAACAATAAATAGTGAGGGTATTATAGTCATTGACAATTTTAAATTTGAAACAGAACAGCATGAAGAGAATTGAAATAACCTCTCCACAGATACGTGGCAAAGCCTATTTGGGTATAAGAGATATTGTGGGATGGTGGTCAAGTCAGAAAAGCTATGACCCCCGGTACAAAATTACTGAAGCCAGGCTTGAAGACACTGTATATTTTGTAATCAAGACAGCTGGTGTCCCTAGTGGTACTCAAATAGATTTACAATTATATAACCTGGAAGAACTTTTTCTCTTAGATTATCTTTATCCTGATAAATACAGATTTGATGGAAATATAAAAATAGTTGAGACGCATATACAAAATGACTATGCTATAATAGAGCTTCAACTTCCTATGACATGGACAAAAGATGTAGAAGAAGATGGAGAAGTTCTTGAATTATATTGGAAGGTAACAACCTCTAATATGAAAGATACTTGTTTGCCAAAATCAAAAAAAGATTTCTTAAATGTAAAGGTATCAGACCGGGATTTATTTATCAAACCGTCATATATAAATTCAGGAATGCCTGAAGTATATACAAAAAATGGTGAACAACTATTCTTCATAAAGTTTATTGAGGATGAAATAAAAGATGAAATTACAGAGGAAACAGTAGAGGCTTTAGAGTTTTATAAGAATAAAATAGCCCTCGCTAAACTTGCAAAAGGGTATATGATAAACAATGAAGGTAAAGTATATGAAAGTCTAAGTGATGGGAGTCGTAGAGAAGTGTACGATTGTAGTTACTATACGACTGATGGAAAAATTATCTATGTTAAACAAGGTAGGAACTGGACTACAAGAACTGGAGATGGAAAGATTTTATCAACAGAAGGAATAAATCAATATGAGCATTTTGCGAACAAAGGTGCACGAGTCACTATTCTTAATTTGTTCTCTAAAGGTATAGGATATTGGGACATTTTTTCTTCTGTGACAAATATGAATGCAAGTAATACATCAGAACCATTATCTATTTCATTACCAGGTGTAACAGGCAGCTGTGGAATGGCTATATCTCTGTTAGTAGAGTTAGGTGGTCTTATAGTAGAAGATATGTATTATAAGGGAGAAAAATTATATAGTGAATATGTACATGTAGAATTATGTAAAGCTAAAAGTAAAGGCTTATATGAGGTGCAACGAGTAGTTCAAAAAGCTAATAATAGTAAGACTTCAAATTTGCGTTTTGAATTTATTAAGGTGTCATTTAATTTAGCTGATAAACTTATTAAAGGTAAATATAAAAAATTTAGAGACTTTAGAATTGCATCAGATGAAGAAATGGACGATAAAAATATAACTATTCTATATGAGTATTTTAATAGTGATAATGGTTTTATATTTCAGATTGATTCATTTTTTATTGATTAATATTATATAATATGATTCGCATTATTCAGATTTTAATAATTTCGTTTTTCGTTGGATGCGTTTCTAACGAAAATGTAGTGCTGGTAAAACAAATTGAAAGTACAAATTCAATTGTATTGAGAATGAAGAAAGATAAAAATTCTATCTTCAGTTTATCCTATCCTTTATCTTTTAAGATAAAAAAAACAGATAATAGGGATATTTATTATGCAGAAAACTCTTATTTATTTCACAACAAGAAACTTAGTTCAGGTACAGCTGCTTGTTATTTAAGGACTTATGATGAAGACAATTGTTTGACTTCATCTTATAAAGTATTTAATGGTTCTATATTATATATTATCGATAAAAATGATACTTTGCAAAGAAATTTATCTGGCTACTATCAAAAAATGATTAGTGAAAAGAAAGATACCATTCATGTTTCTTTAAAAGAATTCAATAGAAACTTTAAGGAAAATATTATAAATAATTTCTTTGAAGGAGATTCTATTTCTTTACATTTTCATGATCGCAAAAGATGGATTGATGTTCCTTTAAGAGTTTCTTTCAATTGATAGCCCATGCAACTTATGGGCGTGGGCTGGCACGTAAAAGAATAGGAGACAAACGTGGAGCCTGCGAGGACTGGATAAAAAGTAGCGAGTTAGGGTGTATACAAGCAAATATTTTACTACCTTTATGCGAAGAGTACATCAAAGAAAGAGAGGACTCGCTGAAACAACAAAAAGATACGCTCAGGAAATCAGAATAAAAAGTTTAGATAAAAATAATACTCTTGTAAAATTTAATAATTTTACAGAATCTAATAATAAAAAAGATTGTATGAAAAAGTTTCTCTATTAAAAATGAAATAAAGATGAATACTCAAAATTACAGCAAAGAGGCCATCAAGACCCGCATGTATCGCCATGCGATGAATTACTGGGGAATCAAGAAAGTAGAGAATCTGGATCCATTAGTGAAACTGCTTCTTGAAGCACTCTCCAGTGAACTGTTCGGCTTATCGCACGAAATAGAAGACAGCCACAACCGTATGCTGGATAAGATAGCCAATATGTTGACACCAGACACGCTGGTACATGTGCATCCTGCGCATGGGATATGCCATGCCCTTCCCAATGATATAGCAAAGGCGGAAATCACACGGGATACAGGCTTCTTTGCCAACCTACCGTTCGGTAAAGACAGACAGAAGGGGAAACTCAGCCTTTATCCGGTGAAGAATACTGTATTATATAATGGTGACGTACGCAAACTGATATGTAGTGGAGATATATACAAACTGGATGCAACCATGACTAAAGAGTTGGTTTACCGTGCCCCTTTGAACATGGCTGGACTATATAACCATACAATCTGGATTGGCGTAAAAATGGACGAAAGAATACAGAAACTGGAAAATCTTCCGTTCTATTTTGAAATGCCTTTCCGAGAAAACAGGCAAAGTCTATATTCACTGCTTGCTTACTCCAAATGGAGCTTTTGCGGAATGCCATTGAGCATTCAGCATGGGCTGCCAGAAGAAGAGGAATCGGACAATCCGGAAACCTTGTTCTCGATGTGCAATATAGAACAGGAAATAGAACATGATATTCTGACTTCATACAGCAATCAGTTTGTAAGGATTGCAAGTCCGTTGCAAATGGATGTAAAATTAAAATCCGTATTGCCGGAAGAAATAAAGGAACATTACCCCGCAAGTCTGTTCGAAGACAGCGAACCATTGTTTTGGTTCAGGGTAAAGTTTCCTTCCAACTTCACCCCGGACTGTCTGGATGAGCTAAAAGTATGCATGAACGCCATAATTGTTCAAAATAAGCGTTTAAAGCACTTCATCTCGAAGGTTAATGACCTGACAGCCGTGATTCCCCTACCCACTGGAGAAGAAGAACACTTTTATTCGGTAGCCTCGGTATCAGACATCATGGATAGGAAATACACTGAAATACCTTATGGAGGAAAAGGGGAACGAAGCAATACTTATGTAATCCGTCGAGGAGGATGTGAACGGATGAATTCGCGTGAAGTAAAAGAATACTTGTATAGAGTACTTGATCTGCTGCAAGACAGAGGAGCATTCATAGCTTCGCTTGAAAGGGATACGTTTTCAAGCGAAATACAGGAGATGGACAGTCTGCTAAACCATATGGAACGAATGATAAAAGACATACAGTCCGCTACCGGTTCACTTTCCTACTTACTGGTCGATTTGTCGGAAAAAGCTGAAATGCTGTATGTGGACTATTATACGAGCAACTGTGAGGCAGCCAATGATTTACCTGTAGGCACTTCGCTGATGCAGTTGGAAGATTCCAGTCTGAAGAGAGATAGCATATTTATGCTTACCACGACACGGGGTGGGAAAAGCATACCCATATCGGCCAATCGTTTCGACATGTACAAGTATGCGCTGACCACTCGCGACAGGATTGTGACGAAAACTGACATCTTGAACTTCTGTCGGAAAGAACTTGGAAAACATTTACAGAATATTCGCATAGAACACGGAACTATGGTAAGCTCACGGCCCCATGAAGGTCTGGTACGCTCCATTGACATTTACCTGACACTCAAGAAAGATGAAGAGAGAGACTTGGATTTTATGGTAGAAGATTTGGAGAACCGCTTGAGCAGTCGTTCGCTTGACAGATTCAATTATCGTATTTTTATAGAAAAAGCAGGCTGATCATGAATGATATTAACATGCAAATAGTCCAGAATCATCTGCAAAATGCCAATACACTGGATACAGACTTTCTTGCGGAAGTTATTTTAGCAGCACTCATTGAGCAAGGAGTAAGTTACGGAGATATACAAATTGTACGTAAAGGCGAACAGCGAGCCGGTGTAGGGAAAGACATCGACAGTGCAGAATTACATTATAAGCCGGAGAAGGATACATCGGACTATCTGAAAATATTTGTCAACCGTAAAGGTCTGTTCGACATATTGCCAGAAGGAGTGTTTTTTGATGGACGGCAGCTCCCTGTAGAAGATATAGAAGCCATGGTACAGCGTGTGCGAGAAAACCGGATTCAGGAGAAGAAGATACGAAAGTTCTTTTCCCTGTACGAAAATGAGATAGACCAGGCAAAAGTGGAAATGCAGCTGCTGGAAAGACGTGTAGACAACAAAAATGTCTATTCTGATTTTGCAAGCTTGTTTGTGAATTATTGGCCACTGGTGCGGCTATTGTCGCTTCAACAGACAACGATATTCATGAAAATGTTACCGATACTTCATCGTATAAGAGGGCATGAAAAAAATATCAGCAAGGCTATGACATTGATTCTTGGATTGCCTATACGGATAGAGGCTATAACCAACATCCATAACAGTAGACACATCTATAAGCTCGGGGCAATGCGTATTGGAGAAAATCTCGTCTTGGGCAACAGCTATAGGGACGGTCTATATGATACAAAACTGTATGTTGAAGATATTCCACAGAAACGAATAGCGGAATTTCTAGAAGGTGGAACAAGCAGGATAATCGTAAATCAGTTAATTGATATGCTGTTCCCTGCTGACATGAAAGTGGAAATAATACTCAAGGGTATACCTCAGAGGATACGTCTTACCAACCAAAACTGTTCGGAAAAAAGATCTTTCTTGGGTATTAACTCACGTTTGTGACAGAAACAGATATAAAATGTAAAAAGGCTTGGGGCAGTTTGAGTTTTTTTTATCTTTGCAAGTTCTTTTTTCAAAAGCGTAATAAACAAATAATCATGATTAAACATATATATTTAAATAATTTTACATGCTTTGAAGAATGCTGTTTATCCTTCTGTAAAGGCATTAACCTGTTCATAGGCCGAAACGGTACGGGTAAAACACATATAATGAAATGCATGGCAGCTTCAATGAAAGCCAATGCACTTTTTGAGCAATCAACCTCTAAAACAAAAGATAAATTTGCAGATCTGTTTACAGAAAAACTGATTGGATATTTCAAACCGGATATCTTGGGACATCTCGTGTATAAATACGGTTCCGGACAAGCATCTGTGAAAATAGCATTGGATGCCGGTGAACTGGCATACACTTTTGGAGAGAAGGCTTTGTTGGCAAAATCAGACAACAACACCTATATTGACCAGCCACATTTTATCTATATTCCTCCGCGAGAAATGTTTTCACTGTTTGAAGGATTTATTAGCTTGTATGAAAAAAGAGAGATTTCCTTTGATGAAACATACCTTGATTTGGCAAAAGCCATGGATGCAGCGCCATTGAAAAATGAAGCGTTGAAGAAAGTTCAGAATATGCTTGCTCCTGTTCTGAAAAAGTGGAATATAAGCGTTTTGAGAAAAGGTAATCGATTTTATATCATTGATGACGGAAAGGAATATGAAGCACATCTGGTGGCAGAAGGACTTCGGAAGATGGCTACCTTACTGTATCTTAGCATCAACGGTGAACTGAAACCGGGGAGCATCTTGTTTTGGGATGAACCGGAATCGAATATGAATCCGACATTGATATCTATCATAGCCGACCTTCTTATCGAACTGGCCGGGAAATATGAGGTGCAGATATTTGTGTCTACACATGATTATCTGCTGTCGCATAAGTTGTCCATGATGGCTGAATATGCACCTGAAGAGAGTCCGGAAATGCGTTTTTTTAGTCTCTGCAAGACCGAACATAAGGTTACCTCAGAAGTGGCAGATAAACTGATAGATATCAGCCATAATCCTATTCTGGAGGAATATTCTGCATTTTTTGATTTGGAAAACGAATACATGAACAGATACCATGAAAGAGTATAAAGAAAGCGGCCTCCTATTCCGCTTTACCGAGCAATGGGAAGTGTATCAGTTGGACCTGGAGCCTGATTATCGGGAAAAGATCTGTAGACAGGTGCCCGAAACAAAATGTATTGACTTTATCGGTTTTAACCAAAGTAAAGACATTTTGCTCTTCGTAGAAGTAAAAAGTTTCAGAGGCTACGGCAACCGTACAAATGTACAAAGACTGGCTGGCACGAACGATGACATAACGGTTGAAATAGCCCAAAAAGTCAGGGACTCTTTGGCTGTTCTGATAGGCGGTGCAAGGCATTCTACCCATTTGCCTGACAATTGGAAAAAGTGTATTGATCATTTGAACAAGGATAAAGCACTGAAAGTTATTGCATGGGTAGAGATGGATATCTCTACAGCAAACCTGCTGAAACGGGCGAATGTCAACATGAGCACCCGGCGGAATGAATTGAGAAAACGTCTTACGTGGCTTACTTCCGATGTGCAGATTCTAAATATACAAAACTATCATAGCGAACTGGAAGGCATGGAAGTGTCGACGGTTAACTAACAGACGAAATTATGAGTCTTAAAGTACCCGAAGTCAGTATACAACATAAAATTCTTGTAGGACACCTTATCCTGTTTGCTATAATAGCATGCATATTCGGAATTCTACAACATGAACGTATGCGTATATCGGATATTGAAAAAGAAGCCAGACACATTCAGCAGGTACAGCGCAAGGTCAATACGGCCCATCGTCATATCACACTTCTTGCCATGTTGGGTGAAACTGCCATTTCTTGGGAGAGAAAGGATTTTGCCGACTATCGTTCACTTCGGCAGTACGTGGATTCCACATTGCTGGATATACGAAAAGAGAATGAAATCCATGTTGCGCGAAGCCAAGTAGATTCACTGCGTTCTCTCTTGAAAATCAAGGAAGAACACCTGGCTCAAATCATGTATCTGATTCAAAGCCGAGATGGTCATGGCGTTTTACAATTCAGCAAAATACCTTATAATGTCTTTCCGCAAACGATAACTCGCAAGAAAAAAGGATTGGCGGGCTTCTTCGGAGGCAAAGAGACAGTAGAAGTTACACCCAGCACTTCGGCTGCATTGCATGCATTGAATAAAGAATTGCTTTCCATGCAGAACGAACTCAATGACAACATAGATGTCTGTACTGATAGTTTACGCAGGCACAACAAGGTTATCAATGGAAAACTGCGCTCGCTGATGACAACCATGAATGATCAGGCCGAGCAAATACTTGAAGATAAGGAAAAACAATTGAATGCCTCTTATGACCGTTCAAAAAGCATCATCACGTGGCTGGTTATATCAGCTGTTATACTGCTGATTGTTTCTTATCTGATTATCCAGAAGGACCTGCGTGAGAAGCAGAAGACCAGCAAAATGTTGGAGGAAACCATAGAGCAGAATGCTGCATTGCTGCAAATGCGCAACAAAATCATTTTAACCATATCGCATGATATCCGCTCCCCTTTGAACGTGATTAGTGCAACAGTTGAATTGGCAAGGAGGGAAGTGGATAACCAACGGCGTGATACCTATCTGTCCAACATTGAATCAGTGTGTCTGCATGTAGTACATCTGCTGAATAATTTATTGGATGTATACCGGTTGAATCAATCCAAAGAAGAATGCAACTATGTTCCGTTCAGTCTGCATGAAATGCTTGATCGGATTGCTTCCCGTTTTTCCGGTCTGGTCAACGACAAGGGATTGCTGTTCAACACCTCGTTTGACAATACGGATATCAGATTACGTGGAGATGTGGACCGTATAGAACAGATTGTCGGCAACCTGCTCAGCAATGCTATCAAGTTTACGGAATGCGGAGAAATCTCCTTTCATGCCGGTTATTCTCAAGGGAAATTGTATTTGGAAGTGACTGACTCCGGCATTGGCATGACGGAGGAAACACTTGCACGTATTTTCCGCCCATTTGAACGGCAGATGACAGCAAACAATACCGATGGCTTTGGTTTAGGTTTGTCCATTATACAGGGACTTGTCCATCTCTTCAACGGAGAAATTGACGTAAAAAGCAAGATTCATCAGGGAAGTACCTTCAAGGTAACTCTTCCTCTTGAAGAAACGGATGAACCGCTGGAATGTGAAAAGCCCGTATTGACCCATACCGGACATTTGCCTCATAATATACTTGTCATTGATGATGACAGTATGTTGCGTGCAGTCATCAAGGATTTGCTTGAACGTAACGGCATTAATTGTACGACCTGTGCTTCGGCCAAAGAACTGGTAAAGGAGATGAGAGAAAAGGACTATGATTTGTTGCTTACTGATATTCAGATGCCAGGTACCAACGGTTTTAATCTCCTGATTTTGCTACGACATTCAAATATAGGTAATTCTCGCACGATACCGGTCATAGCCATGACCGCACGTGGTGAGCAGACCAAGGAGTCCTTACAGGAAGCCGGATTTACGGATTGTATCTATAAACCGTTTTCTTATAATGAACTGCTCAATCTGCTTTCATCTATCAATCAATGTCATGTAGCAGCGTCTCCGCCAAGTGATTTGGATGCCTTGCTGTCAGAGGTTCAGGATAAGGAAAAACTGCTGTTTACCTTGATAGAGCAGTCCAGAAAAGACCAGGATGAATTGCTGGCTGCTTTATCGGCAAGCAACAGAAGACAGATGCGTGAAATAGTCCATCGGATGCAACCTGTCTGGGAACTTCTGCATATGGAGGATATTCTATTTGAATACCGTGATATTTTAAAGGATGACCAAGTGAGTGATGTGGTGCTGAAGAACCACACACGGCAGATTCTGAGTCATGTTTCAACATTGATGACGAAAGCAGAAAAAGAACTAACACGATTGAAAAATGAAAAGGAAAGTATTGATTGTTGAAGACAATATAAACCTGTCACAGATGCAGAAAGACTGGTTTGTACAGGCCGGGTATGACGCTATAACGGCCGTAGATGCAACGAAAGCCCGTTCGTTAATCCGCAAGGTACATTTTGACTTGATTCTTTCGGATGTGCGTTTGCCGGACGGAGACGGAATCTCATTGCTGGAGTGGCTGCGTAAGGAAAAGAATAATACTCCTTTTATTATTACCACTGAGTATGTGTCTGTACCTGATGTTGTCCGTACCATTAAATTGGGAGCTGTAGATTATCTGCCTAAACCCGTACGCAAAGAACACTTGCTGGAACTGACCAAGGATGTATTTGCTCCTTTGGTTACAGTAAGAAAACAGGAGCCGATGCTGCTTCAGCGTAAAAGCGCCAGAATGAGAGAGATCCTGAAGTATGCAGAAATGGTTGCTCCTACTGATATGTCAGTGCTTATTTACGGAGCCAGCGGAACAGGAAAAGAGTCTATAGCCCAAAGTATCCATCAAGGAAGTGATCGTTCCAATATGCTTTTTCTGGCAGTGAACTGTGCACTTCTCCCCAAAGATTTGGCTCCTTCCCTATTTTTTGGTCATGAAAAAGGTTCCTTTACGGGGGCAGATAACAACAAAGCAGGCTATTTTGATAAGGCCAAGGGGGGTACCTTGTTCTTGGATGAGATAGGTACCATGTCTTATGAAGTACAAGCGATGCTGCTGCGGGTGTTGCAAGAGAATACCTATATGCCGGTGGGAAGCAATCGGGAACGTATTGCAGATGTACGTATAGTTGCAGCTACCAATGAAAACATTCAGCAGGCAATCCAGGAAGGCCGTTTCAGAGAAGACCTTTACCATCGTCTAAACGAGTTTGAAATTACAGTTCCTTCCCTGGCTGAATGCACTGAAGATATTCTCCCTTTTGCTGAATTTTTCCGCGAACGCTATTCTAAAGAATTCAAGAAGGATACTGTCGGTTTTACAGAAGAAGCTAAGTGTAAAATGTTGACTTATGCCTGGCCTGGCAATGTACGTGAACTGCAAAATATGGTGAGACGTTCTGTGGCTATTTCTGAATCTCCCGTATTGGATTGTTTTGGCATCGGACAAAGTACAGGAGAAATTAAAAGCCCGGAGCCGGACAAGGCTGCGAAGAAAGAATTAGAAAAAAAACGAATAATCAATGTGATAGAAGAATGTAATGGAAACATTTCCCATGCCTCACAAATTTTAGGAATAAGTCGTACATCAATCTATAAAAAGATAAAGTAACAAATTGTGACACGGATTATTACATACGTCTTTTTTCGTACACCAAACGGGAAATGCCATTGGGGTACAGTTTGAAAGAGCGGAGTTGCCAATGATGTTTACCGATACTATCCATCAATGAAAATCCTTTCCCGTAGGATATCGGTAACGTATAAAGAACCATTTCGTCAACAAGATTATATTGGAAAAGACCATCGGCATAATCTGCACTATTTTTATCATGTATGATAGTCTGGCATATACAATCCGCGCTAAATCTACGTATCATGTCAGACAGGTCTATTATGCCATATAATTCATTGATTTGAAATGAAGCTTTTTCTTTCCAATACGGAAAACCTTTTCGAGGTTCTTCCATAAGCCATTGCATGAATTTTTCCTCTTGCTTTGGAAGAAATCCATCCAATGTAATTGCCATAACGATTCGTATTCTTGCCATACCCTTATCTGAAAAAAGCATGAAGCCCATGCAGTTTCAGGTAGAGGCTCTGGTAATAGCCCAAACGATAACTTGCATGGGCTCATGCTATAAGATATAGCATAAGCCTCACGCAATAGTCATCGTTTTTTTTGAAATTTACCAGATTTCTACCTGTGACATCTTGCGACTTATGTATATAAGCAACGGAAAACATCCCGTAATCCGCCGTTATGTTCTATTTCAGGTTCAAAGATACGGAATGTTTCTTGAAAATCAAATCCAGCCATGATTTATTTGCTATCCTCTTTATTTTCAGATTCTGTTTTTTCAATCCCCAACCGTTCGCACAGTTCGGGGTCATTCATGATTCGTTCCATTTCCTGATTGACGATGACATGGACGTAACAAGTAACAAGCTTGATTTGAGAATACTTGAATCGCATTAATAATGTCTTTGGGAGATTTATTATGCTTCCTTTTTTGCGAATTTATATTTTTTTCTATAACTTGCCATCGTTTATCATTAAGGTTGATTGAGCATTGTTTCATATCTTGAATTGATTGGTACTCATAAAGTTGTGAATAAACGATTAATTAACCTGTTGATAACAAGGTGTTATCCATTGTAAGGACGTTTTTTGATAATATTTTAAACAGCTTCTGAGGATATGTAAGTGAATCTTTTGCATGACCTTGAAATTAGGAAATGGTTTCATTTTATGCTATCATGAAAAGAAGAAGCGATGTTTAAGGGAAATAAACTGAAATTGCATAGTTATACCAATAAGTTCTCTTAATTAAAAATAATTGTTATCATGAAAATACGAATCAACCTCTCAGTCTATCTTATAGTATTGTTCTTCACGCTAACAGCCTGTAGAGAAAGGACGGAAGGTCTGTATGGCACACGCTACAGCCGCTCGGAGTTGGAAGAAATGGGTGTAAACACCGAGCATCTGTTTATTTTCGACGGTGATAAAATAACTTATAACGGCAAAGAGTTCTGGCCGGGAATGAGTATTGAAGAGGTGACGGAAATCTTCGGTGAACCTTATACACGTACGTATAAAGGAAAGGCTTTCTTTCATGAGTATATAACTTACTTCTGGGATGATTGGGGAGTAATGGTCAGTACCCAATTGAGAGATAGTATTCAAACAGTGATGATGGTGGATATTCGCTGGAATTTGACAATTGGCAAAGCACTGAAACTTGCAAATAGTGATAACTTGCGAGATTTAGTAAAAAGTATGAAAGAAGACAATCCCAAGACTTATTTTAAAGGCAATATTCTGGTTGGTGGCATGCCATTGGGAAGGATGACAAATGTAAAGAAGGATTTTATGGAAGAAAATGAACTCATTTTTTTTCAACGGCATAGAGGAGATCGGATAGTAGAACATAGGGTTTTGCATTCTTATGATTATACAAAACTTAAAAATTTCAAGAAAGAGGATCGTTATATGTTTTACTATACTATTTTGATGTCTACGGATTATACAAAAACGGAAAGTTTTATGTGTATACTTAATAAGTACTATCTTTAATACTTGTTCATTAATGGCAAAATACATGGTAACATTAAATAGTAGTACCGGAGTGGGCAAGGTAAAGCAGTGTTGTGCGCCCACTGCCACTATCAACGGCAAACCGATTGCCACTGTGGGGGCTGTGGCATCGCATCCTTACGGAAGCGATGTCCTCATAGAGGGGATTCCGACCATTCTGCTCAATGGCCAGCCCATTGCCTTTAGTACCGGAAAGACAGCAATGGGTGGGGTGCTGCAACCCAATACGTCAGTAAAAATAGGGATTCCTGAGTCATATACCGGATTTATATCTTCGCCCAAAGTGGATACAGAAGGACAGTCTCCCAAAGAAAAACCCAAAGAAAGTGAAGAGGTAAAATTAGAGAGCGATTTTGCATGGAAACAGATACAGTGGCAGGCAAAAAACGAAGGCAAGCTGCTGTTTCAAATACACATGGCGATGGTGTTTGGAGATGATGTATCGGCAAAGGCGCTTGACCGCCTTTATACCGAGGCTAACGAAGGCACTATTAACAACCCTCCAATTATAGTGTGCCGAAACCGGATTTGTGGAACACTCAGTGCTGCCTATGACAATGACTCCCACTGCATCTATGTAGCAGAAAATTTCATAAGAGAAGCTATCGAATATAATGATGTCCGCCACCAGCTTCTTGCCGCACTGGTAGAAGAGTTCGGTCACCATGTGGACTATTTATTACGTTCCGTTTATGATAAAAACGTATCCCATGATGCCGAGGGGGATGAAGGTGCCCGGTATGCCTACCGCAGCCGTTATGATGTCTTTAAAATCCATTGGGACGAAGAGCCTACCGTGTTCTTCGCCACAGCATCCACACTGGAAGGAAGCTTCCGGCTGGAGTGGAATTATGATGAACTCTACGATGCACTGCAAAAATATACGGCGAACAGACAAACTGGAACCGATGACCATATTGGTAATCTTGAAGGATTTTTAGTTGAGGACTTGTCGGCACAGCACAGATTCGGGCATATTAATATACAGAGAGAAGCATTGCGTAAAATAGGAAACTCTCCTTTCGTTGAATACCAATCTTATTTGGAGCGCGGCAACTGGCTGCGTGATTATTCTCAAATCATTACGCCTACCATTTTTAAACTGGCAGATGAAGTTAGTCGTGAGATGTCCTCCGCATTGGCAAGCTGTCCCAGCTCATTGTTTAAGAATCAAGGTCAGAAGATTCTACATTCGGTCTTTTCGCATGACCTTGTGAAAAAGAACCTGGTGGACGTGGTGCGAATTCTCACCTTGCACCATTTTGTCCCGAAAGATACCGAGGGCATCATGTATCGTAAAGATTACACGAACTGGCGTGACATCGTAGAGGGTGACAATGGGCTGATTCCCGGTTTTAAAGAAGAACTGGGAGTGAGTGTCTGCTATGAGCATTGCGATAACCCCAAAGGATTGGAGGACAACAAGGCTTACACGGCAATCGACGGGTGTGCAAACTTTAACCATGCTATTGCTCCCGAAGCGAACATAACCGACACTACATACGGAACCAGAAATTACCTGCGATGCGCTTCGAACAATACGGGTGACAATGTATTTGGAGTACACCGTACAGTATACCAGCATTTGGATAAAGAATTGAATGAGATTCGAGATAAGTGGTACAGAAGCGGGCAGTCTGACGAAGTTTCCAACAAGAAACTCATGGTGCGGTTGGGCGGTGTATTGCATACCCTGCAAGACTTTTTTGCCCACAGCAATTACACTGAAATCTGTATGGCGCAGCATATCAGTGACAAAATTATTACTTGGACAGAATCTGACGGGATATGGGACTATACGTCCGTGCGTTTGTCCGACCCGTCCCGGTGTCCTTTCACACCGGTGCTCAGGGAGCAGGATATCAGGCGGATACTGGACCGTGACAGCCCCTTTGGCTCGAAGCCTCTGAAGCATGCCCCGTATTCTCCGGAAGTCATTGAGCGTGCCTGCAATACCAGTCTCCAAGGCTTTACCAAGGCATTTTTTTCACCTGTGACTTCCGGAACCTTCGACGGGCAGGACATGTTGGTTTCCTTCATGCACATGTTCCATGAAATGTTGAACAAATTTTATTTCTGCAATACCCGGACGGAAAGCGCAAGGTTACAGTCCGGAGAACTATCCAGAATGGATATTACCATCATGGGCATACTCGAAACTTTTGGTGAGGTAGCGGGAAAGACCAATGGCATAAGCTCCTTTGCCATGTATCTCTATAACCGCTATCTGGATATGAGAGAGCTGAAATACAAGGAAATATTAGGAGTTTCCATAGACAAGATAAGTCAAAAAACGGAGGAAGTTAAAGACTATATTAAGAAATTCATACCTTTTATAGAAGATTGGAGAAACAACTTGGATTATCTGCAACATGCCATCTTTTCATTGTTGGTCTATTTTCTGATGAAGTTGATTACGGAAATTCTCTTTACATATATTTCCCAAATAACGCTTTCGCTAAAAGAGAGCACGGAACTGCTGAAAAAGGCAGCGACGATAGATTTCAAAGGAAAAAGCTCCAATGAGGTGACTAATGCCCTCTACGGATTGATTCCCGCTCCTAAACCGGATGCTAAATATTATTATTCACCATTTGCCCGCTACATGAGGAGCAGCGACCCGTCCCATACCATGATGGCTAAGGACTCAGCTGGGCATCCCGTCAATGAACTGGCGGGGCTGATGGCTGTCACGGCAACGTCTGAGGTCCTAAGCAGTTTAACTCTTAATAGGGAACTGCCAATCAGTGCAATAATCAACCATCCTTTGCATTCACATCTTTATGATGACCAGATAAACGAATGGATCAATGCGGAACGGAACCTTGAGGAGATTCTCCGGGCATCACTTTCCGTCTGTTTCTTTGAGAATATACTTGCTTGTGTGGCATTGTCCTTTACCCATAGGAAAATGCTCAATAAATTGCAGGAAAAAGGGGACAATTACTTCTTTATTCTGAACAAAATCATAAAGTTTTTTTCCAACTCTACCACCTATCTGGCACAGACCTTTGTTGACAGGCTCAATAAGGATGTCAAGAGTCTCACACAACTGCTGGACGAAGCTATCTCAGCATATAAGTCTTCTGCATACTGCTATTTGGATTCGCAGACATTTGTTTCTTTGTCTGCATCGTATATAAAGAGATTCAGCAGCAGATTTTATCGGGGAGACGTAAGTATACAGACGTTGGAACTATATCTCATGGATAAAGACAACAGAAAGGAAATCCAACAGATATGGCAAGAAATGCTTCTCCAAAATTTGGATAGGTACAAGAAAGATGTGTTGAATGGAAATTGGAATGCGAAGTTAAATGTACCTACTATTCGGACTGTTGCCCACTGTCACTATTTTACAGAAATGATGAATAGAAATCATTTCTCGAATATTAAGTAACTGCTTTATAAATAGGAACTTTTTTTTAGAAAAAGGAGATGAATCATATGTAATTCTCCAGTATAGCCATACGAATTGCTTGTCTCTGTAATTTCATATCGTATTATGATGCTTTTGATAAAATCAGTATTTCCGTCTTATTAATAAGAATTGCGCTTCAAACATCGTTAACATGCCCATATAGCAAACCAACGAGGAAATGGATAGAGCCAAACAGTATCGTATGGAGTATGTTTCGCACCAATATTTCAATGGTAAAACCGTAGGGAGTGCATATACGTTCTTGGTATTTTTTTAATCTGCGATAAATTCTGCCGTTATGTTCTATTTCAGGTTCAAAGATACGGAATGTTTCTTGAAAATCAAATCCAGCCATGATTTATTTGCTATCCTCTTTATTTTCAGATTCTGTTTTTTCAATCCCCAACCGTTCGCACAGTTCGGGGTCATTCATGATCCGTTCCATCTCGTCGTTGATGATGGCTTGGGCATCCGCCTTGATCTGGTCGTAATTGCGCTGAATCTGTTCAAGCATGATGTCATTCCCCTCTTTATCCTTGAAGGAGTTGATAACCGGTATTCTCTTGTATGCCTTTTCTTCGGCACTCACTCTGGCATGGTCCACAATAATTTCCGCATGGAAAATCTTCTGGTCAATTTTCTCACCGAAGTTGTCCGATACGGCACCTACAAAGGAACCTTGTGACAGGTTGGAAATCTTGGAAGCCGGAATTAGGGAATCCAGCTGGGTATTGATGGAGGTGGAAACATCCTGACGGTTGACGGAAACGGATTGCCGTTTCTGAAGGATCTTTCCGAAACGTTCCGAAAGCGTCTTGGCCGTTTCACCGACCACCTGTCCGCTGAAAATGTTGCCGACTGTATTTTGGATTACCTTACTCTCCTTTTCACCATAGTCACGGTTCAATTGGGAGAAGTCCTGGAAACCCAGACAAACTGCTACTTTGTTGGATCGTGCCGTTGCAATCAGGTTGTCCAGTCCACGGAAATAAATGGTGGGTAACTCGTCGATGATGACTGTACTTTTAAGCTGTCCCTTCTTGTTGATGAGTTTCACGATGCGCGAATTGTAGAGACCCAATGCGGCGGAATAGATGTTCTGACGGTCCGGATTATTGCCCACACACAAAATTTTAGGTTCTGCCGGATTGTTGATATCCAATGAAAAATCATTACCGGTCATCACCCAATAAAGCTGCGGGGAAATCATTCGGGTGAGCGGGATTTTCGCAGAAGCTATCTGGCCCTGCAACTGATCTTGAGCTCCTGATTTCCAGGCATCCATGAAAGGAGAAAGATAGTTCTCCAGCTCCGGATAGGAGGTCAATATGGTAAACAAATCTGAATAAGGTTTGTTCAGCAGTTCCACGGCATGAGGGAAGCTGCAGTAGATACCGTTCTTGTAAATTTTGAGATACCAAATGATGGCTGCCAACAGGATAATCGGTGATTCCACAAAGAAGTCTCCCTGTTTTTCAATCCAGGTTTTGTTCAAATTTAACATAATGGTATAGCTTGCTTCGTAGGCATCGGATATGTCTGTCATGAACTCCGGATTGATGGGATTGCAGCGGTGTGAACGGTGCGGATCATCAAAATTGATGACATAGAAATGGGGCTTCACCTTGTATTTGTCCATGTTGTGCAACAAGGTGTTGTAGGCAATGGTGGAGAGGTCATCGAATTTGTAATCATAGATATAGGTGCTATAACCTTTGGAAATCATCTGTTTGATGTAGTTGTTCACCACTGCGTAGGATTTGCCGGACCCCGGCGTTCCCAATACGATGGTGGCACGGAACGGGTTCACCACATTGATCCATCCGTCATTGAACTTGCCGCCATACTGGAACCGGGTAGGCAGGTTGACGGAATACTCATTCTCCATCAGCCTTGTCTCCTGCATGAAGGATTCATTTTCCATGTTGAACACATCCTCCATCAGGTTATGCCGGTAAAGGCGGCTGATCCACAGACCGGCCATGAGCAGGCAAAGATAGCCTGCTGCCAGCGTCACCACATATAGAGAGGTGACCGCCTCGTGCGGAAAAGGCAAATCCAGCAGCCACCAGTTCATGAAGAAGAGAACTGCCCCCGTTGCCATGACCATCCAGATACGTTGCCAGGTAATCGTTTCCCCTTTCACACCGATGGTGCCCACGCAGGAAATGGCCAGCAGAAGCACGGACAGGAGCTTGGTCCAAAGGATGCAGCCGAATATGCCGGTTGTCCGGTCAAAGTTCATGAGTATCCGGTCGATGACATCCAGGTTCAGATGCCAGGCAGTCATGCTCGGGTAGCAGTACACATAGACGTGGACTACCAAAATGAAAATACTGACAGCCCTGCCGAATTCCATGATTTTGGCCAGGGCTCTCAAATCGTCTTCCTGTTGCATAGTAAAGTAGCATTTGAGGGGAACAGGGTCCCCCGGGTTGATAATGATTGTGTCAGATGCCGCGCGACTTGCGTTTCTGCGGTTTCTTTTTGCGTTTCATGCGACGGCGGAACGCTTCTTCCTCGTAATCGACGGCCGGATTGGTATCCATAGAGAAGATGCCTGCCGCCTGTTCAAGCGCACTGCCATCCTCCACAGAGTGACCGTATTGTTTCCAAAGCTCCGGTCCGCTGAATGACTCTTTTTCTTGCCGGGGAATACCGTCCCACCATTTGGCCAGGTCGTTGAATACATTGGCAGAAAATTCTTTTCCCATCCGTGAACCGTTGAACACTTCGCGCCTGTCATGGTCCATGAAAGTAACGCCATAGATGCGTCCTGAGTCGTTTTTCCGGAATACCACATCCAATTGTTCCTGCTTCAACAATTTCTTGAACTCCTGTTCAGACCTGGCATCCCGCATCGCACGGGCGACTTTGCCGGCTATGGCCGGTCTCCATTTGCCTTCCTTGAAATCCCGGATATGCCGCATCATCCGTTCGGACAAGCCGGCATCTCCGAACCGTTTGCCGAACCGGGCACTTTTTACAGGTGGGCTGACCACCTTTCCCCTGTCATCGGTTGCCGAATAGATGATTCCCGTGTACGCTGTCCCTTTATATTCGCCGCGCACCTGCCTCGCTTCTATATTCAGTGTGGAAAGCAAGGCTGCATATTCACCGAAAGTCTGGAAACGGTAACTTTCCAGAACCGCCTTTAAGGTGTTGCCAATCTGGTGACGTACATCCCCCTTGGAGACATCCACCTTTTTCAGTTCCGCTTTCGGATTCTGTCTTTCCGTATCCGCCCCGTTACGCAACCCGAATTCCTGTTCCAGTTCCCGGCAGGCAGCCATCGAGCGTCGGTGCTCATAGGAATCCTTGATTTTCCTGCCGTCATCATCAATGCAGACACTGACGATATGCACGTGTGTGTTGCAGGTATCGTTGTGCCTGTACACGATAAACGGCTGCTGTCCGTACCCCATCTTGTCCATGTATTTTTCGGCCAGTTCCATCAACCGGGCATTGTCCAGCCTGTCTTCCGGTGCCGGACTGAGCGAAACGTGCAGGACGGGCTTTTCGGTTCGGCGGTTTGCTATCAGATGGTTCTCGAATGAAAGGAGCACCAGCCGAAGGTCTTCGCTCGGCAGGCCTGGCCGGTCGGAAATCATCCGGTGTCCCGACAGGATTTCCGCCGAACCTTTGAGAACCTTTTCGTGATTGTAGGCCAGTGCCCCGTAAAGGCTGGCCCCATGACTTATCTTGGCAACCATTTCTCTTCGTATTCCCGGGTCAATGACATGATCTGCTTGCTGAGCAGGATGAGTTCCAGCGTTGCCTTTTCGAGCCTGTAGAGCAGGGACCGTGCCCTTTGCTCTCCGAAGTTCTTCTGTACGGCCCTTACAACCTGGTTGTAGTTGTTTCCTACAGCCTGAAACTGGCGGTGGAATTCCCCGAGTCGGATGTAATAGTCCATGGATACCTTGTCTACCTTGATCACCTTGAGTTGCCCTGAAAAGAGCGACTTCTTGATGAAGACCGTGCGGTCCCTGGCTCCCGACTCCAGGAACAGCCTCTCGAACCTTCCATTCTCTTCCGCATTCAGACGGAAGCTGTACTTGTAATCCGCCGGATCCGTCTTCGGTTTCCGGCCTGTTCTTGTCCCTTGCTTTTTCTCCATGCTTTGCTTCATTTGGGTTGTTTTGCATTCTCTGTCAGATTTTCCGACTTTGGAGGAAAATCCCCCGACCGTGAGGGAGGGCAAGTTGGTCTTTGTCGGGCAGAATACTTTCTGTCGGACAAAGACACAACTTGCTCTGTTCGCTTGAACAGAGAATCCACCTCCGGCGGATTGCTGCGCGACGCTTGCGGCGTGCTGTGGTCCGTTGGAGCATCTTTCCTGCCGTTTCTCGGTTCTGACTTTGCAAAATTACACCGACATATCCATCTGTAAAACATGTTGTTGTGCGACATTTGATGACATCTGATGCTGTCTGATGCCACAAGGATGGAGTATCGCATCCAAACCGCTTGAAAGACCTTATTTTTGACGCAGATTTTAGATTGCAATAACATAATCATGCATCCATGCAATGACATCGTATTGCAACCTTATATCGATGTATCCATGCAATGACATCGTATTGCAATCGTATATCGATGCATCCATGCAATGACGTCGTATTGCAATCATATATTGATTCATCCATGCAATGACGTCGTATTGCAATCGTATATCGATTCATCCATGCAATGACATCGTATTGCAATCATATATTGATGCAACCATGCAATACATGAAGGATTTTGAATGTGTTTGCTTCATGGTACTATACGAGATTACCGGGTAGTACATGTGGAGTAACAAAGAGAGAGAAAGTGAATATTAACCCCAAAAACGAAAAGGAATGAACAAACGTCCGATTCTTGTCGCCTTCAGTAACCAGAAAGGCGGTGTGGGCAAGTCCACGGTAACGATAGTACTTGCCAGTTATTTCAATTATGTAAAAGGGTTGAATGTTGCAGTTGTTGACTGTGACTATCCCCAGTTTAGCCTGGACAAACTACGGGGAAGGGATTTGAAGAACCTGGAAAAGAGCGAGTATCATCAGCGGCTTTTCTGCCGCCAGTTTGAGAACAGCACTCGCAAGGCCTATCCGATAGTCACTTCTACTCCGGAAGAGGCCGCAAAGATTCCCGGCAGGCTGGAAGGTGATTATGACCTGATATTCTTCGACCTTCCCGGTACGGTCAATTCCCGTGGAGTGTTCGAGTCCGTCATGAACATGGATTTTATTTTCACCCCCATCGTGAAAGACCGGATGGTCATGCAGAGCAGTCTTTCCTTTGTTTCGACCGTGCAGGATTTCATTGGCCAGCATCCGAATGCTCCCTTGAAAGACATACGTCTGTTCTGGAACCGCATGGACAGCCGTACGTCCAAGGAACTCTTTGTGATGTACAATACCATCATATCCCGTATGGGATTGAAGGTGTTCGATACCGTGCTTCCTGACCTTGAGCGATTTAACAAGGAGATGACTCCCTTGTCCAGACAGCATTTCCGCTGCACCTTGCTTCCTCCTTCTGAAATTCTCCTAAAAGACAGCAGACTGGAAGCATTTGCGCAGGAAATGGAACGTATCATTTTTCCCGGATAAAAACTATGGCAAAGAAAAGAGAAATATTCAAGGTGAATGAAGATGCCCTGAAGGACATGATGGCCAGTGAGTCCATCTCATGTGCCAAACCAGAGACAGGCAGCATTGAAAATCTACCTTCCAGAGAAGCAGAAAATGAAGTGCAAGAGGTGGAAAAACGTGAGCAGAAGAAGTTACGCAAAGCGGTACACACCGACCCGAATATGGATGAAAGGCTGGACCTGTATCGGACGCAGTTTTTGGAACGAAAAAAAACTGTCCAAAAGCGGCAGACCTATATCAGTTACGAAATCTATCAAAGATTGGCCCGTGCACTTCCCATTTTTAATGCAGATATGACTATACCCGCTTTTCTGGACAATGTGCTGACGCATCATCTGGATACTTATAGTGAAGAACTTGACGAGCTATTTCGTCGCAATACCCAAAAATCATTCTGATATGGAAGAACTGATATACCTGTGTGTCCGGATTGTATGCATCGTTTATCTGCTGTACAGCGTGTATCGCTGGCGGCCACGTATCGAAACCGTCTGCACCCTGCTTTATGGAAAGCCATCCGTGAAAAAAGAAAAGCCGGAAGCCTCCGGAACGGGGGCTGTGGCTTCTGAGGATGAGGTGATGGGAAGCACCCGTTACGTCTACCTGGACGAGAATGCCGGCAAGACGGCTGCCCCTTTCATGAGCCAGCCCCTTGAAAAGAACTTCATCGGGGAAGAGGAGAATGTGGAACAGGAAGAGGTAGAATGCAATCTTGCCCTTGAAAAGATGAAACTCCTGCAGCAAGAGCAGGAAGAGCTGGATGCCGGGAACCCCGATGTGGAATCCGTTTCGCCGGTCCTTTCGAGCAGGGATATGGAAACGCTGGGTGAATACCTGGCCCGCAAGGGAGAGGTCGGTGAAGAAAAGGCCCTGCAGGCAGCCCGGATTGTATTCTCCATCCAGCAGAGCAGCCTGATTGACATTTTCACATCCAATGCGGAAAACGCAAAAATGGTGGACGAACTTCTGGACAGGTATCTGGATGAAGACGGAAATCCCAAGCCGCTTCCCCCGAAAGAAAACGAAAACCCTGCGGACGGATGGCGGAAATATATCTGACCATGCGCCATCTGATGCCATCCGGTGCCATCTAATGACACACCTGTCCAACCGCTTTCCTTTACTGATATATTTGTCACCGAAATCAAATTTATGTCAAACCTCAAAAACGATTCTACCATGAGAAAAAGAATCCTCTTATCCGTATTCAGCGTGCTGTTCACAGCCGGTCTTTTTGCACAGGGCCAGGGTCTGGCCGGCATCAACGAGGCCACCAGCCTCATGACTTCGTATTTCGACCCCGCCACCAAGCTCTGTTATGCCATCGGTGCCGTTCTCGGTCTGGTGGGCGGTATCAAGACCTACGGCAAGTTCAGCAGCGGTGATCCGGATACGTCCAAGACGGCGGCGAGCTGGTTCTTCGCCTGCATCTTCCTGATTGTGGCAGCCACCATTCTTCGCTCATTCTTCCTTTAATCCATGGAGTACCGCATCAACAAGGGCGCCGGACGCCCGATTGAGTTCAAGGGACTGAAGTCACAGTACCTGTTCATTTTTGCCGGCGGTCTTGTATCGGTCTTTCTGGTGGTGGTCATCCTCTATATGGCCGGTGTCAGCCAGTGGGTCTGCCTCACGTTAGGGGTCTTCTCCGGTTCGCTGACCGTATGGATGACCTTCCGCCTGAATGCCCGGTACGGGGAACACGGACTGATGAAGGCGCTGGCCGAAAAAAGCCATCCCCGCTACCTGACTGTCCGCCGCCGGATAAGAAGCCTATTAACCCCCAAGAAGAAAAAGAAGAAATGAGAAGCGTATTGAAAATCGCTGAGTTGGAAAGCCGCTTTCCAATCCTGGCCGTGGAGAACAACTGCATCGTCAGCAAGGATGGCGACATTACGGTGGCCTATGAAGTGGAGCTGCCCGAACTCTATACCGTGACATCCGCCGAGTACGAGGCCATGCACGGCACCTGGGTGAAGGCCATCAAGGTGCTTCCCGCCTTTTCGGTCGTGTACAAGCAGGACTGGTTCACGCGGGAAAGCTACTCTGCGGAGGGAGACGTTGCGGAAAGCTTCCTGTCCCGGAGCTATGCCGGCCATTTCAACGAGCGCCCCTATCTGCGGCACCGCTGTTTCCTGTACCTGACCAAGACCACGCGTGAGCGGACCCGCCGCCGGAGCGACTTCAGCACCCTGTGCCGGGGATACATTCTCCCCAAGGAAATCACGGACTGGGATGCCGTGGTGAAGTTCCTCGAAGCCGTGGAGCAGTTCGAACGTATCATGAACGATTCCGGTCATGTCCGGATGAAACGGTTGAGGACGGAAGAACTGGTCGGTACGGAAGACGCTCCCGGGCTGTTCGAAAAGTACCTGGCCCTGGAAATGGAAGACAGACCTCCCGTATTGCAGGACATCTGCCTCGATCCCGAACGGATGAGGGTAGGTGACAAACACCTCTGCCTGCATGTCCTTTCCGATACGGAGGACCTGCCCGCAAGCGTGGCTACGGACAGACGTTATGAGCGTCTGTCCACCGACCGCAGTGACTGCATGCTTTCGTTCGCCGCTCCTGTCGGGCTGCTGCTTTCGTGCAACCACATCTATTCCCAGTATGTGTTCATTGACGATGCCCAGGAAATCCTGCAGCAGATGGAAAAGACCTCGCGCAACATGCTGTCCCTGTCCAGGTACAGCCGGAGCAATGCCGTCAACCATGAATGGACGGAAATGTTTCTGGACGAAGCCCATACCCAAGGACTGCTTCCCGTACGCTGCCACTGCAACGTGCTGGCCTGGGCGGATGACGGCGAGGAACTCCGGCGCATCAAGAACGATACCGGAAGCCAGCTTGCCCTGATGGGCTGCGTCCCCCGTCACAACACGGTTGACACCCCCGTACTCTACTGGTCGGGCATTCCCGGAAATGCCGGTGACTTTCCGGCCGAGGAAAGTTTCCATACCTTCCTGGAGCAGGCCGTCTGCCTGTTTGCCTCAGAGACGAATTACCGCAGCTCTCCCAGTCCGTTCGGCATCCGCATGGCAGACCGCCGGAGCGGTGTTCCGGTCCACCTGGACATCAGCGACCTGCCCATGCGGAAGGGAATCATCACCAACCGCAACAAGTTCATACTCGGACCTTCGGGAAGCGGCAAGTCCTTCTTCACGAACCACCTTGTCCGGCAATATTACGAACAAGGATCCCATATCCTGCTGGTGGATACCGGAAACAGCTACCAGGGACTCTGTAACCTGATCCACAACCGGACCCGTGGGGAGGACGGCATCTACCTGACCTATGAGGAAGACAAGCCCATCGCCTTCAATCCGTTCTATTCGGAAACCCGGCAGTATGACGTAGAAAAGCGTGAGAGCATCCAGACCCTGATACTTACGCTCTGGAAGCGTGAGGATGAAACCCCGAAACGTTCGGAAGAGGTGGCGCTCTCGGGTGCGGTCAATGCCTATATCCGCAGGATTGCCGAAGACCGGACGCTGAAACCCGATTTCAACGGCTTCTACGAATTCGTGCGGGACGATTACCGCCGGGTGGTTGAGGAAAAGAAAGTGCGTGAAAAGGATTTTGACATAGACGGTTTCCTGAACGTACTGGAACCCTTCTACCGGGGCGGTGACTACGATTTCCTGCTGAATTCGGAAGAGGAACTGGACCTGACCGAAAAGCGCTTCATCGTATTCGAGTTGGACAACATCAGCAGCCACAAGGTCCTTTTGCCTGTGGTCACACTCATCATCATGGAAACCTTCATCGCCAAGATGCGCCGTCTGAAAGGCATCCGTAAGATGATATTGATTGAAGAGTGTTGGAAGGCGCTGATGTCCGCCAATATGAGTGGGTATATCAAGTATTTGTTCAAGACCGTCAGAAAGTATTTCGGTGAGGCAGTGGTGGTCACGCAGGAAGTGGACGATATCATCAGTTCGCCCGTCGTGAAGGAAGCCATCATCAACAACAGCGATTGCAAGATTCTGCTGGACCAGCGGAAATACATGAACAAGTTCGACCATATCCAGAAACTCCTGGGGCTGACCGACAAGGAACGGGGGCAGATCCTGTCCATCAACCAGGCCAACCACCCCGGACGTATCTACCGTGAAGTATGGATCGGACTGGGAGGTACCCATTCGGCCGTATATGCCACCGAGGTCAGCGAGGAGGAATACGCCATCTATACGACGGAAGAATCGGAAAAGCTGGAACTTCAGAAGCTGACGGAAGAACTGGACGGCAATCTGCAGCTGGCTGTCAGGCAGCTGGCCAACCGTAGGAAAGCCGCCAGAAACAGTAACCTGTTAAACCAAGACAACCATGAATGACCCTTTTGAAACCGACCCGCAGAAACGCAGCGAAATTGTGGAGTGCTTCTACTGGTCCCTGATGAACGGCTGGGATATTCCGCGGGATATCCGTGAACACTACGGCTTTTCCAAAGACTACGAACTGTACCGGCAGCTGGAGGACATGGATCCGGAGGAATACAGGCAGCAGAGGCGGAAAGGTTCCGTGCCCGATATCCTTGAAGTGGATGCCAGGCTGACCCGGGCCGTAGAGCAGGTCTTCGAACGCCTCTGTACCCGCCCGCCCGCTGCGTATCTGGACCGGCTGCATGAAGAATGGCTGAAACTGAAGACACTGGAAGCCGATCCCGGACATGTGGAAAACCCGTTTGTGACACCTTCTTTTCTGGTCAGGTACGCTATAGACCGGAGTGCTTCCGACACCGTCAGACAAAAGCAGGCGCAGACAGCCTGCAGGAAACTGGAGGAACGGATGGCGGGGATGACCGGCAAAAGGCAAACCCGGGAAACGGAGCCGGCTTCACGTCCGTTACGCAACCGGCAGCCTTGCCGGAAAGCCCATATACCGGTTGTCGCCAAACCGAAAGGACGCGGGAAGGGACTCTGAACAGATGGCAAAACAAGAACAACATCATGAAAAGACAAGACATGAAAAACAGACAGTTGTACAGACTGGCCGCCTGCCTGGTCGGGGCGGCAACGCTGCTGCTCCAGAGCTGCAGCGGAAACAGGAACTGCGACCGCCTTTGCGGTTCATGGAGCAGTGTGGAAGGCAAGCCGGACGTCCTTATCTATAAGGAAGGGGATGCCTACAAGGTGACGGTGTTTTCCCGAAGCGGCAGGACGAGAAGACTGAAGCCGGAAACCTACCTGCTGGTGGAAGAGGACGGAAACCTGTTCATCAACACCGGCTACCGCATCGATGTCGCCTACAACGAGGCGGCCGACATACTGACCTTCTCCCCGAACGGGGACTATGTAAGGAAGGAGGTGAAGCCATGAGAAGAGCGGTTCTCCTGCTGGGCATGGGAGCCCTGCTGCTTGCCGGAGAAGTCCGGGCGCAATGGGTGGTGACTGATCCGGGCAACCTGGCCCAGAGCATCATCAACATGTCGGACAACATCGTGCACACTTCCGCAACGGCCACCAATACCGCACAGAACTTTGCGGAAACAGTGAAGATCTACCAGCAGTACAAGAAATACTACGATGCGCTGAAATCCGTGAACAACCTGGTGAAGGATGCCCGCAAGGTCAGTGAAATCATCCTGATGGTCGGCGATGTGTCGGAAATCTATGTGACGAACTTCCGGAAGATGCTGGGCGACGAGAATTTTTCCCCGCAGGAACTGGACGCCATCGCCTTCGGGTACACCCGGCTGCTGGAAGAGAGCAACGGCGTGCTGCAGGACCTGAGACAGGTCATCAATGTCAGTACCCTCTCGATGACGGACAAGGACCGGATGGATGTGGTGGACGGCTGTCATGCCAGCATGCGCCGCTACCGCAACCTGGTGAACTATTATACGAACCGGAACATTGCCGTGAGTATCCTCCGTGCCCGGAAGAAGAACGATCTGGACCGCGTACTGGCACTCTACGGAAGTGAAACCTCCAAATACTGGTAGCCTATGGTTTTGTTATCCGTTGATTTTTCCAATCTCCATACCATACTGGAAAGCCTGTATCAGGAGATGATGCCCTTGTGCGGGGACATGATGGCGGTAGGTAAAGGTCTGGCCGGACTCGGTGCCCTGTTCTATGTGGCCGTGCGGGTCTGGCAGTCACTCGCCCGTGCCGAACCCGTGGATGTCTATCCGCTGCTGCGTCCGTTTGCCATCGGCATCTGCATCATGCTCTTCCCGACGCTGGTGCTCGGAACGATGAATACGGTACTGAGTCCGATCGTGCAGGGAACCCACAGGATGCTGGAGGGGCAGACGATGGACATGCAGCAGTACCGGGAACAGAAGGACCGGCTGGAACGGGAAGCCATGCTGCGGAATCCGGAAACGGCCTACCTGGTGAGCGATGAGGAGTTCGACCGTCAGATAGACGAACTCGGCTGGTCTCCCGATGCCATGGCCACCCGGATGGGCATGTACATGGAAGTGGGCATGTACAGTCTGGAAAAGAGCATCCGCGACGGCTTCCGCAGCCTACTTGAGCTGCTGTTTGCAGCCGCTTCCCTGCTGATAGACACGATCCGTACCTTCTTTCTGGTGGTTCTCTCCATCCTCGGTCCGGTGGCTTTCGCCTTCAGCGTGTGGGACGGCTTCCAGTCCACGCTCAGCCAGTGGTTCACCCGTTACATATCCGTCTATCTGTGGCTCCCGGTGAGTGACCTGTTCAGCTGTATGCTGGCCAAGATACAGGTGCTGATGCTTCAGAACGACATCCTGGAGCTCCAGAACAACCCCAACTATTCGCTGGACAACTCCAATTCCGTGTATGTGATCTTCATGCTCATCGGCATCATCGGCTACTTTACCGTACCGACCGTGGCCGGCTGGATTGTACAGGCCGGTGGAGCGGGCAACTACAGCCGCAACATCAACCGTACCGCAACCAAGGCCGGAGGATTTGCCGCGGGCGCAGCCGGCTCAGCATTGGGCAACATCGGAGGACGCCTGCGTGGAAAATAACCGAAAAACAATCATGAACAGATGGAATTCAAGTCATTGACCAATATCGAAAGCAGTTTCAGACGGATACGTCTGATGCTGGCAGCCTTTGTAGCATGTTGCACGCTCGTGACCGTCTTCGCCCTGTGGCACTCCTACCGCTTTGCGGAGAAGCAGCGCGAGAAGATCTATGTGCTGGACGGCGGCAAGTCGCTCATGCTGGCCCTCTCGCAGGATCTAGCGCAGAACCGTCCGGCCGAAGCCCGGGAGCATGTGCGCAGGTTCCATGAACTCTTCTTCGGCCTGTCACCGCAGAAAGACGCCATCGAGCACAACATCAACCGTGCACTCCAGCTGGCCGACAAGAGTGCCTACCACTATTATGTGGATTTTGCCGAAAAGGGGTATTACAACCGCCTTATATCCGGCAACATCAACCAGGCGGTGCGGGTGGACAGCGTCCTCTGTGACTTTTCCGCCTACCCCTACAAGGCCCGTACCTATGCCCGGCAGATGATCATCCGGCAGAGCAACGTGACGGAGCGTTCGCTGGTCACCGAGTGCCAGCTCCAGAACACTTCCCGTTCGGATGACAACCCCAATGGATTCATCATCGAGCACCTGACCATTCTAGAAAACAAGGACCTGAGGAGTGTGGAGCGATGAGAAGGAATCCGATCAGGCAGGCAGACCTGGCACTCAGACTGTTCTGCCGCCGGCTGGGCCGGAAACAGCGAAAGATTGTCCTGGGCATCCTGTTTGTCCCGTTTGCCCTTTCCTGTATCTGTACGGCCGTTGCCCCTCTGACAGACGGCAGGAACCGTGATACGGAATATCTGTGGATGCGACAGGACACACTCCGGAAACATTTTATTCAAACGATAACCGAAGATGCAGAAAGAAGAAATCAAGAAACAGCTGGAACGGCTGCTCAAGCCGTTCAGGATTCCGTTCCGCAGGGACGGGGAACCGCTGACTGAGGAACAGAAGCGCCGTCGTGCCCGCTTCGTGGTATATCCGCTCATGGGCCTGCTGTGCCTGGGCAGCCTTTACCTGATATTTTCTCCTTCGAAGGAGGAAGAGACCAGGCAGAACCGGGGGAAAGGGTTCAATACCGAAATCCCTTCCCCCGAGGACAAGGAACTGGAAGGCAACAAGAAGGATGCTTATGAGAAGGCATTGCTGGAACAGGAAAGCCGAAAACGGAAAACCTTCTTTGATACGGCTGAATCCATGTTCCGGAACGAACAGCCGAAGGACAGTGTCCGTTTGCCGGATACCTTTCCCAAGGAACCGGATGCAGAACCGGAAAGGATGGAAGGTCCTGCCGGAGCGGTCACTTCCTCCGCCGGAGCATACCGGCAGATGAACCGTACCCTCGGGAGCATCTATGAACCGGCGGCGGATCCAGAAAAGGAGAAACTGCTGGAAAGGATCGAAGAGCTGGAACGGCAGCAGGCGGACAGACAGGAAACATCCCCGGGGATGGAAGAGAAAATAGCCCTCATGGAAAAGTCCTATGAACTGGCCGCCAGGTACAACAGCCGGCAGGCAGCCCCGTCCGCCATGCCTGCTGCAAAAGCGGAAGACCGTCCGGCCATGCCGGTCAAGCGGCTGCAGAACCAGGTGGTGTCCAGCCTTTCCGCACCCCTGACGGAAGAGGAGTTCCTTTCCGTCTATGCCGGTGAACGGAATACCGGATTCCACACCCCCGTCGGCAGGAAGACCGTGACAACCGGAAATACCATTGCCGCCTGTGTGCATGGTACGCAGACCGTATCCGACGGGCAGGCTCTCCGGCTCCGGCTTACGGAACCCATGGCCGTGGCAGACCGGTTCATCCCGAAAGGGACCGTGCTGGTCGGTGCAACCCGGATCCAGGGGGAACGGCTGGAAATCGTCATCCATACCCTGGAAGCGGGCGGCAGCATCCTTCCCGTGGAACTGGAAGTCTATGATACGGACGGGCAGCAGGGAATCCTGATTCCCCATTCGCTGGAGTATGATGCCGCACGGGAAATTGCAGCCAACATGGGCAGTTCGATGAACAGCAGCATCAACATCTCCACCGATGCCGGAGCCCAGATTGCTTCGGATGTGGGAAAAGGCGTACTGCAGGGCGTTTCGCAGTATATCACCAAAAGGATGCGTACGGTCAAGGTCACGCTCAAGGCCGGACACCGGGTGCTGCTCCATTCCCCGGAACAATAAGAAACAATGAACATCAAAACAATCGTTAAACCCAAGCACATGAAGAAGATTCTTATGGTATTTGCCCTCCTGACGGGCATGCTGGCTGCCATGGCGCAGCAGAGCAACGGAGATCTGTATGAAGGACTGACCCGGAAAATCGGTTTCAGCCGGATGATTCCACCCCACGGGCTGGAGATCACGTACGACAAGACCGTCCACGTCATTTTCCCCGCACCGGTGAGATACGTGGACCTGGGGTCACCCAACCTGATTGCCGGCAAGGCTGACGGTGCCGAGAATGTCATCCGCGTGAAAGCCACGACCCGCCATTTCCGGCAGGAGACCAACATGTCGGTCATTACCGAAGACGGAAATTTTTACACCTTCAATGTCAAGTATGCCGATGAGCCCCTGCTGCTGAATGTGGAGATGTGTGACTTCATCCATGACGGGGAATCGGTGAACCGTCCGAACAACGCCATGGAAATCTACCTGACAGAACTTGACAACGAGTCCCCCCGGCTGGTCCGGCTGATCATGAAGTCTGTCCATGAGAATGACAAGCGCCGTATCCGCCACATCGGCAGCAAGCGTTTCGGGGTCCAGTTTCTGCTGAAGGGAATGTATACCCACAGCGACCTGCTCTATTTCCATACCCAGGTGAAGAACACCTCGCACGTACCGTTCGATGTGGACTTCATTACCTTCAAGATCGTGGACAAGAAAGTGGTGAAGCGGACCGCCATGCAGGAGCAGGTGATTTATCCGTTGCGTGCCTATAATTATGTGACACGTGTAAACGGCAGGGACTCGGAATGTACGGTATTCGCCCTTCCCAAGTTTACGATACCGGACGACAAGAAACTGGTGGTCGAGATGTTTGAGAAACAAGGTGGCCGTCACCAGCGTTTTGAAGTGGTCAATGAAGACCTTGTCCGTGCAGAAACCGTCAACGAACTGAAAGTACGATGAAGAGAAAGTGGATGTGTATGTGTATGCTGGTCTGCCTGCTTGCCCTCTCCGTAGGGCAGGCTGCTGCCCAGCGCTGCCTGCCCGGGATGCAGGCCGTGGAAATGCGTGGAGGCATGGCTCCTTCAGCAGGTTATTTTGCCGGCTTGGGTGTGACCACCCATGCCAAGGGCGGCAACAGATGGGTGTTCGGTGCGGAATACCTCTACCGGAAGCATGATTACCGGACGGTCACCTTGCCGTCTGCGCAGTTTACCGCTGAAGGGGGCTATTATCTCCAACTACTATCCGATGCAGGGAAAACCCTCTTCTTTCATGCGGGAGTGTCCGCATTGGCCGGATACGAAACGCTGAACTGGTCGGAACGGACACTGTATGACGGGGCCCGGCTGAAGAACGGGGATGCCTTTGTCTATGGCGGTGCCCTGACCCTGGAAATGGAAGTTTACCTCAGTGACCGGATTGCCTTGACCGCCTCCGTGCGGGAACGCTTCCTGTGGGGTGGCAGCCTGGACCGTTGCCAGTTGCAGTGCGGTGCCGGATTCCGATTTTATCTGGATTGATGCAGGATGGAGATAGAACAGCTCAGGCAGGTGCCTTTGGTCGACCTGCTCACCCGGTTGGGGTTTGCTCCCGCTTACCGGAGAGGACAGGATGTATGGTACAGGTCTCCGCTGCGGGAAGAGCGGACTGCCTCGTTCAAGGTGAATACAGACCGGAATGTCTGGTTCGATTTTGGGCTCGGCAAAGGTGGTGACATATTCCACCTTGCCGGAGAACTGACGGGAAGTACGGACTTCAGCAGGCAGGTGGATTTTCTCTCGGGTCAATCGGAACACTTGCCGTTGGCTCCTCGGCCAAGGTCTGCCCGGCAGCCATCGGCATCCTGTTTCGAACAGGTGAAGGTAGCCGGCCTGTCCCATCCGGCCTTGAAGGATTACTTGGAGAAAAGGGCAATACCACCGTTTCTGGCCCAAACGCACTGCCGGGAAATATCCTACAGTATCCGTGGAAAGCGGTATTTTGCCATCGGCTTTGCCAACCGGAGCGGTGGCTACGAGGTACGCAATCCCGGGTTTAAGGGATGCATCTCTCCCAAGGACCTGTCCTTGGTCCCTCTTTCAGATCACAAGCAGGACAAGTGCTGCGTGTTTGAAGGAGTGATGGATTTCCTTTCAGCCTTGGTCCTGGGACTGGCAGGGAAAAAAGACTGTCTGGTCTTGAACTCCGTGTCGAATCTGGAAAGGTCGTATGCCTTGCTGGACAGCTACCGGGAAATCCGGTGCTACCTGGACAGGGATGCTGCCGGGCAGTCAGCGTTGAACAAATTGCTCCAACGATACGGAAGCCGCCTTTCTGACGGATCCGGAGTCTATGAAGGAAGCAAGGATTTGAATGAACATCTGATAAAAGTGAAAGAAAACACATGAAGACAACAAGTATGAAAAACGAAAGAAGAATGGCCGGCTGGCTGGTTTTGTGGTGTATGGGATTACTGGCGATGGCGGTTTCCTCCTGTGATTCGGAGTTGGATGTGCAGCAGCAGTACCCGTTTACGGTGGAAACCATGCCGGTCCCCAAACAGCTGGCCAATGGTGAAACGGCGGAAATACGCTGTGAAGTGAAGAGTGAAGGGGATTTTGACGGAACAGTCTATACCATCCGGTATTTTCAGTACGATGGAACGGGTTCCTTGAAATTGGAGAACGGGACGGTATTCAAACCGAATGACCGCTATCTGCTGGAAGATACCAAATTCCGGCTGTATTATACTTCCCAGTGTAATGAAGCGCAGAATCTGGTTGTGGTGGTAGAGAACAACTGGGGAGATTGGGTGGAGATGGAATTCGATTTCAACCATGCCGACGAGGAGTCTGAGGATGACACGGAAAGTCCGCAGCCGGATAAAGAAGGAGGTGCATGACAAGACAGACTAAACGACGCAGTATGCTTTGGGCACTCTTTCTGACTATCCTTGCAGGAAGATTGAATGCCCAGGGAAATGCGGTCAATCCGCTTTGGGAATCGGTTGTTGAATGTATCATGAAATACGAAAGTTGGCATGGTCCGGAACATTATCCCTATGTGGCATTTGGTCATCGTATCCGTCCGGGCGAACGGTTTCCATCCCGTTTGACGAGAAAGGAAGGGGAACAGCTTTTAAGAAAGGATCTGAAGGAACTGTGTGCCCTCTTTCGCCATTTGGGAAAAGATTCATTGATCATAGCTTGCCTTGCTTATCAGGTGGGTCCATACCGGCTTCTCGGCTATGGAAAGATGCCCAAAAGTACATTGGTCAGAAAGCTGGAATCCGGTAACAGGGATATCTATGCGGACTTTGTGAAATATTGCCATTACAAAGGAAAGAAGATTCCGTCCATAGAAAGAAGAAGGAAAGAAGAATACGAACGGTTGTTCGTACCCTGAATGTAGCGCCAGCCGTGAAGCATCATGCAGTTCACGGCTGGCGCTTTACAATGTCCGGTTCAGAAGGATGGACAGGGGATAGATGAACCGGTTGTATTGTTTCAGTGCCTCCAAATCCAACGTCGCGTTTCTGTACGGATTAGATTCCTCCGAGTAGAAATAGACGTCCGTAGTATGGTTCCCGTTTTGGACAAATATGCCGTTCAAAGGAATCTCATTGACATCTTCAAAACTCTCCAAGGGAAGTTTTTCAATGGAGCCGGTTTCTCTGTTGCCAAGCGTATTGGCATAACGGTTGAAAAGAACAAATCCCTTTTGAGCATAATCAATCCGCATTCCATAGGGCCGGTTGCAATAAAAACCGATCTTGGCTTTTTCCTGTAAGTCATTCATTATACATACGGTTTTGTTTTGTTGCTGAATTCTGTTTCTGATTTTCTTTTGTTTTCTTTCCAAATTTGACTTCACACAATAATCATACGCTTCCTTACGGAATGCTTCACGTTGCCGGGTACCGGTTTTGCCGAACTCGGCATCCATGAGGTCATCTATGCTGGTCAAGGGCTTGTTTGTTGTTTCCATCATGCTGTTTTGGGTTAATCACGTCTTTTTGAATTTCATACACAGTCAAAGATTGGCTGTTTCGATGCTGTCATACTGGATCCGGACAGTCAGGATTCCTTTCAACAGGTTCATAATGATTGTTCTCATCAAAGCAATGTGCACAGGTACCCGGAAAATCGGTAATCAGCCGGTGTCTGATAGAGTCTATACCTTTGAACACGGTAAACCAGATGGACCATTGTCCGTTACAATGGGCATAGTCTATTACATCATCTTCTGCTATAGCACCTTTCAGGTAGAGTTCTTTGTATCTGGATGCCTTGTTCCATGCTTCAAAGCGATATTTCCATCGGAAGTCTTTCGGAGAAGGAGACTTGTCAGTTCCAGGGTATCTTTGAAGCTGTATCAGGTCCAACAAATTCTGGGCTTTCTTCCTTGACAGTTCCGACATATTGCCATTGACATGAACTCTCCCTGTTTCATCATAGATAAGACTATAATAAGTATTGTTCAAATGAGGCCAGTGACAATCGGCATCCACTTTTGTGCCTTTATTGCTGTTGCAGACTTTACAGCACAACAGGAAATTATCCCATGCTGTCTCAGCTCCACCTTTACTTTTAGCGGCAAGATGTTCCACATCCAGCGTGGGGATTTTTTCACATCCCTCGCAATAGGAACAAAAAGCACCGATGTTGGCACTCAAAGGGAACTTGGCATCACCATAATCAGGATAATGTTCCTTTATCCGATGTTCTATCTTTTGGTTGTTCGAATCCGTGTAACAGATCAGTTCTCCGGGTCGTTTTTTCTCAACAGGTCTCATAATTGTTTCTGCCTTGCTTTAAGTTCCGTCTTGACCAGCGCAAGATAGGCCGGGTCATCGCTGAATTCCGCTTCGATTTCGTTAAGGCGAGCCTTTAGCTCATCTCTGTCCGCACTTCCCTTATCGGTTGCTTCAAACAAGCGTGATGCAACTTCCACCATTTCATTGAAGCGTCTGCTCCGGATATCTTGCTGCAATCCCATACGTTCTGAAGTGATATCCTCCAGCCCTTCCCGGAAGGGTTCTCCAGAGGTCAGGACATTTGGGTCAAAGCTTACAAGCTGTCCTTCCTGAAGACTTTGAACAATGAAAGGGCTATGCGTGGATACGATGAACTGTATCATGGGAAAGGCATTTGTCAGATCCTGCAAGACATGTTTCTGCCAGTGCGGGTGCAAATACAGGTCTATTTCGTCAATCATGACAATTCCGGGAGTCATCTTGATTGCATGCTGTCCTAGAAAACCGTTCAGTTCAATACAGCGGTGAGCGATTTCAGCGACAATGTTGATCATGGACTGAAGTCCGTCACTCATGTAGGAAAAGTGATGACGGGATGGGGTATGTCCGGTAACGCTGACCACGGCTTCAATCTCTCCGTTGTCGAAATCTATCTCAGACAAGGCTGGAATGGCCAGCTGCAAAGCTTCAAAAAAAGCCTCTCTTGTGCCTTCAAATTCTTTCCTGTCTTTGATATTCTTGTCGTAGTGCTTCAACCACTCCATGGCTCCCTCGAAATCCACTTTGTCATGCAAGGCAAATTTGTAGGCTTTTTCAATTCGGGATGCCCTTTCTTTGACTGTAGACTTGCTTTTGGCCTGAGCATCACTGGTCCTTTTGGCTCCAAAGGAAAGGACTAACGGATAAATGGAGTTTTCTTTCTCTTCATTCCTTAAATGTTCCATACGGTGAACCGCATCAATCAGTTCACCTGCCGAAACGCGTGTATGTGTGGTGTAATTGCCTGCATATTCCCTGTACCAACGGATGGGTATAAATGACACTTCAGGACAATGCCCATCCGAAGATGTGGTTATCGGAAAATCGGCATGGATGGTTATTCTGGGCTTCTCTGTATTGGGAACATAATCTCTCAGCTCCTGGTCAAATCTCATGAATTTGTCGAGTGAACTGAAATTGCGGCGATAGGAAGTTCCACCGGGAAGCGTTTTCAGGCTCTGCAGATAAGCTCCCAAACCCACTTGAAGCGCTTTCAGCAAGGTGGTCTTACCGGCCGTGTTGTTTCCGATGACAACCGTAAGGTTTCCATTGAAAGTGACTGTCTCGTTCTGGAAACCTTTGAAATTGACTATATTGACCTCTTTGATTCTCATATGCTTTGAATGTTTTTATGCGATCCTATTGTCCCATATTAAACAAAACGGTTCAATCAACAATAAGTTCGCTTCTTTTTACATCAAGTAATTTGGAAATTTGATTGATGGTCTGCAAATCCGGCTGCGTTTTTTGCGAGCACCATTTGCTGACAGTGCAGGTTGACTTTCCCAACTGCTCTGCCAGCCATTTGCTGGTAACATGCTTTTCTGCCAAAACAGCCTTGATCCTATTCAGATTTTTATCTTTATCCATATACAAAATTAAACTTCAGCGCAAAGTTATATAATTTATTCTACATTGCATTCTGATTCATAATTTTCTTTGGATATCCGGTTTTGAATATCTGCGGTCATCAGTCCCATAAAGAAGGCGGCAGGTTCTTTTCCAGATATTCCAGTTCTTTTGCAGCATTCAACAGATGCCGTATCTGATTGTCCGCTGTATGATTGTCAGCATATTCTTCCTTGCTGATGCGTCGGATGGAAGGCAGACCGCTGAATTGCAGGGTCGGATTGACTTTCCATCCGTCCGTAAACTTGTCCGGCATGAGGCTGTCGTGACAGATGACCTCACCGACACACCCGTGAATCAGCATGTTGCATACGGTCATCATGCAGCAGGTCCGGCTGATGTCTTCACCGACCAGGTAATTGCCCGGAAAATGTACATGGTAGGCCAGCAGCAGCCTTCCGCTTCCGCAGGTCGGGTCACTGATGCGTTTGCCCGTAGTGCCTTTCTCAGTCCTTGTACATTGGACCATCAGCTCGCAGATGGAAGCCGGGGTGAAAAACTGGCCGAGATACTGCTGCCCGCTTTTTGAACAGTAGGCCATGTGAAGCTCCCCGAATGCATCGAACCAGCCGGACAGGGCAGTCTGCCGTTGCATGATGCCGACCCATTCCCGGGTCATCTCCAGGAATGCCATATTCTGCTGCCGCTTGTATTTCCAGTCCTTCAGGGGTGGAGCACCCGGTGAGAATCCGTGTATGATATACCGCAGCAGGTCATTGAACACCTGCTGGACTTCGTAGCCGCATTCTCCGGCCAACCGGCTGATGATTCGGTCGAGCGGCTTGACTTCGTTGGATAATTCAAATTTTGCCATATGCTTGTTGTTATAGGTGATTGTTTTCCGTGTATGCTTCCCGGTTCTGTACATACCGCTCCACTTGCCGGGCGACCATGTCACAGAACTTCTGTCCTTTGTCCTCCTCTCCTCTGAAATAGGCTATCATGCCCAACAGGTTCTTTTCGTAGTAGTGGACCCATTTCTCGTAGTAGTGTGCACCCGGCACGGAACCGAAGGTTTCCTGAAACAGTTCCCGCGTCAGTTCTTCATCCGGATACCGGTTGTATTCCCAGAAAGCCAGTTTCAGCCATTCGTTATAGTTCAGTTTCATCAGACAAATGATTTTAATGGTGATACATATATATAAGGTAAGAGGCATACAGGTGGAGATGACGTTCCTCTCCTGTATGCCTCATGCCGCGGTTTACGTATGGATGCTCCATCCGTGGAAACGGTCCAGGGTTACGGCAAACGACCGGTCCGGGCTGCCGTGATACAGCAGTCCGCCCACAATGCCGATTTTTCCGTCCGCATACCGTTCGCAGAATCCGAACGAATAAGGGGCTGAGTCATAATAAAGTTCGATTTCACAGCCTTGTCCGTTCTTTTCCCATTGCTGGAGACGTTCCAGGCAGTTCTGCAATGTCCGGTCCTGGATGGAGTTGGCATACTGTACGACCTTGTCGTAATGTTCTTGTGAACAACAGATTTTCATGATGATAGAATTTTAAAAGTGAATGAATCGTTTGATATTCAGTCTATCCAGAATGTGCCGCAATGAGGGCAGCGGCATCCGGCCGGATAGTTGTTGGAGTAGCGTACGTCACGGTGACGCTTGTAGTTCATGTCTCCGAATGTGCATCGTCCGCTGCGGAAAGTCCTTTCATAAGCCCCTTCCTGCTGTTGGTATCCGGTCATCCGGCTTTTCCGGATGGAACCGTTGAAGGGCCGCATGTCCGTCTCCCACCGGGTGGCCTGGCACCAGTCGTGGCTCATGCCGCAGATCTCAACCGCATAGGAATAATGTACCTGTGAATCCACAAACAGATTCTCCCGGCAGAACGGCAGGGTGATGTCCAAGGGAATGTGTACGTGATAACCTGAACCGTTGCGGCTGTCAACGATGGCCACCACCACATTTCCGCTGAAGCGGATACGTTGGAAATCCTCCTTCTTTCCGGGACTGATGAGTCTGTCAAACCGGGCATTGAAGTAAATCCGTAGTTCTCCGCCGTATGAAGCGTTTTCAACGAGTTTTTTAACCGGTCCGTCAAATTTTCCTTTGGGAAGGCGGAGTGCACGCCGTACCTTGTAGCATGCCATGGATACCGATTCACCCCGTTCCGGGCAGCCTGTGCTGTAACCGTCTATTTCTACTCCGAGGGAATAGAACAGATTGGTGTCGCAGGAATTCCGTATCAGGTCCTTTGCCGGATTCGAATCATTCCGCTCATAGATGAGGTCACGGATCTGTTCCTCGTGTTCTTTAAACAATCCGGACAGACCCGCTTTCTCCATATTTCTGCGTGTCTCGTCCATATATTCCTCCAGATTCTCCTGTTCCTGGCTTTCATACCATTCGAAACTCTTTTCATACAGACTTTCCAGGCTGTTGGACCGGAGACATTTCTCCTGAATATCTTCATGTTCATCCAGACTGTCCCGGTAATCCACATAAAATAGGCAGACATATCTGGGCAGAAACTCCGTAATTTGCGATATAGGGTTCATAGGATTGGATATTTTAAGTTATACCATTTTGTTTTTCAGTTTTCGGCTGTCAGTTCATCTTCATATACTTCCAGCTCCAGGCCGCTCTCGACCACCCGTACCAGCCAGCGGTAAGGCAGTCTCTCAATCAGTTCAACGGCACGGTATCCCCTGTAGGGGCGTTTCAGAAATACAATGTCTCCTTCTTTCATTACAGGATAGCTTTTAAGGTGGATGAATCGGAAATGTTTTCCATGCAATTCTCTCTTTTGACCGTCCTCAGCCGCTTCAGCAGATAGAGGAAGTAGTCCCGGTCGTAGATACGGAACAGGAACTCTTCTCCGGTCTCCTTGACCTGCCCGAAGAAAGTGGCGGATTCCCGGTTGGTGGGATACTGGAAAAAGCAGCCGCCGGAAATGATGGTAAGATCTTCCTGGAACGCACGGTCCATCAGGCAGTCCGGTGTTTCATAGGTACCTTTTCCCCAACAGTACCGGTAATGGCTGTTCCGCAGGCTTTTCAGGGTATGGGCCATATCTGTCCTTGCCTGCCGGCGGTCATCCCGGTAGACAAGGTTGCACAGGAAAACCGGTGCTTTGCCGTCCACTGAAAAGGAATAAGGTGTCATATGCCAGAGGTCCGTGTCGTTATCACCGACCGGTGTATCCTTCCCTTTGAGGAGGAAAGCCTTCCGCCGTATCAGTTCCATGTGCCGGTCCACTTCCTTGTCCAGTATGGCTTGCGGTGTGCAGACGGACCGGATTCCCTTGAAGAACCGGTTTTCCCGTGTAAAGCAGAATTCGGCCAGTTCCCCGTAATAGGGCTCGGACAGGAAGAAGGAGTCCTCCCGCTTCCGTATCGGTGGAAGCACGTTCAGCCGTTCAAGATATTCCTTCTTCGTGATTTCCTCGAAGGGGGCACACAGTGCCTGCCGGTAAAGGCGCATCCGCTTTTCCATCTGGCGGGGTGACAGGGCCGTGATGTACGGATTGTCTTTCCGGATGCGCAGCTCTTCCAGCGTTTCTCCGCTACTATCGCTGTGCAGTCCGTCTGACATGACTGTCAGGCAGACCCCGCTGAAACAGCGGGAATCTGCAATGAATCGGGTTCGGCTGTCCATGGCTACAGCGAGTTGAGGTGCAACACACGTTGGGCGGCAAGCACCGCATTCTGCGTCAGCTGGCGCTGCCAGGCCTGCTGCTTGGGAGACCACTTGAATCCGGAAGCCTTCAGCTCCTTGCGCATCCCGTCGTTGGGAATGTTTTCGAAGAGAATCTGCAGCCGGTCGGCTTCGTAGTTCCAGACCAGCGTTCCCCCTTCAAACGCCACTTCCCGTTTTTCCTTCTCCCGGATTTCTTTCAGTTTCAGCCGGTTCTGGCGGGCCACTTCCGGCAGCTGGAAGAAACGGTTGCGTGCCGTGATGACCGGCTTGCCGCTGCGGGCATTGTACTCCCGGATCAGGTCCACCGCCTTCTCCACGATTTCCACTTCACCCTTGCCGGCATAGGTGCTTACCTTGTTCAGGATGCTGCTGACGAACAGGGCACGGCTGTACCCTCTGGCTCGTCCTGCATCAATTTCATGGATGGTGTGTGCGCTGCTGGAAATGTCCCGTTTCAAGCGGTTCCATGACTCTTCCTGATGTTTTTCCAGATTGGAAACATCCTTCATTCTTTCATTTTCTTTCATGTCTCATTGATTTTTAGGTGAAACTTCCGGTTCCGTGGAACCGGTATTTGATTTGATTGTATATCCTTTTGTCCGTTCATGCATCTGTTTCATGGCAGGACAGGAATCCGTAGTCAGCCGAGTCATCCGGCACATCGTCCCATACCAGCCGGTAATCCTCGTAGATCCGGCTCCAGTCCTCTGCAGACAGGCGCGGAAAAGAGGGGGAATACAGGCTGCGGAGGTCTTCCAGCGACAGGGACGGGTGCCGGTGCAGAATGTCGTGAATCTCCTCCTCGCACTCGAAGAAGGAATCATAGAGTGCATCTGTCCCCTGATGGACATAGACGGCTGTGCAGTCCTCAATGAGATGCTCCACGAAGTCCAGACATTTCTGCAGGTCCTTCTTGACGGTGATTTCCTCGTCCGTATGGGCATTGTAATAACCGCAGCTGACATTGGCACAGCTCACTTCCAGCCCGTTCTCCTTCAGCGTGAGGACATCCGTCATCAGTCCGTTGTTCTCCGCATAGCCCCACCTTTCGGGAGCAGCCTCCCGGATGAACTCTCCGGAACACAGCTCCGTGAAGCTGATGGCCGTAATCAGGTCGGAATTCCCTTTCCGGTCGGGCTGGACGACAAACCGCACGTCGTCAAAGAACGGCATGTATGCCCGGGAACTGCCCCTGCACCCGGTTTCCTCCTCACGGAAGAACACGACCTTGAGGACATCGTATTTCCGCAGGCATTCCAGACAGATGAAGATGCCGTTCTTGTCATCGGCCCCCAGGTTCTCGAATCTCCGCTTTGACGGGGAATAGCCAAAGAGGATGCCTTTGGCTTCGACGGCCCTAAAGTCCTTTGAATGCCTGCAATGGGACACCTGGTCCAGATGGCTCACCAGACAGGGATAGGACTCGCCGCTTCCCTTGGTTACATACAGGTTCCCGAAGCTGTCCTTTTCCAGGCTGATTTCTCCGGGAAGCCCGTTGATGTAGGAACAGAGGAAGCGGACCATCTTCTGTTCCTTTCCGCTCGGGCTGTATATGCTATACAGCTTCTTCAACAGTTGCGTATTCATGTTCTTCTTCATAAGCGTTCGTATCATCGGAATAATTCAGTGGAAGGCCGGTTTCCGGATCCAGCAGGTCGTAGTATTCATCTTCGAAACAGCCCGCCTGCCCGTTCTCCATCAGACTTTCCACAGTATCCACATGGATGGTCTGGGACCGGTAATCTTCTTCCTGCGGGTTCCAGATATGGATTTCCGTCAGTTCGTCCGCATCTTCAAACCAGGCCTTGTCATATTCGGAGTAATGCCAGTAGTTTTCCTTGTGGCTGCTTTCGGCATCCTCCCGGCATTGTTCGCAGCAATAGTATTCTTCGGTGATTTCCGAGTAGACGGAGTGGTCTGTCAGGCAGTAGCCTTCGCACCAGTCACAGCAGACCGTATCATCGTGATGGTAATAATCACCGCAGGAGGATATGTAGTTGAAATCCTCCAGGTCGTCCACATCCACTTCGATTTCCCGTCCCTGCATGTAGCAGACCCGGGTTTCCGTGCAGTAGCGCTGGTGGTATTCATCCCATGCCTCGTCGCTTTCGTCGTCATCGCCGTTCAGGTTCCGGTCGGTCGTGTCCAGCAGGTAGTCATCTTCCGAATGCTTGTAGTTGTAGGCCTTCCTTTCATCGTAGTCGTACCACTTGAAGGAATCCTGATAGGAAAGCGTATTGTCCATGCCCAGGTCGCAGTCTATCTCAAACCGGCGGTCAAAAAGCGAACTTCCGTCAATGCCGACAAATGCGTTCGCTTCATGGCAGGACGCCCCCACGATCTTGTATCCGTCGATGCGGTTTTCCTGGATCAGCTTGTTGACCAGCATGTATTTCAGCATCTCGTCCTCACCGGTGGTATACTGGCGCTCCAGCAGCCTCCACCGTCTGTTGTCCTGGTCGGTCACTTCGGTGAACAGGACAGCCCTTGCTACAATCTTTCCTTCCTCGTCCTTGAGATAGGCCGCTTTGGCCTTCACCGAGTCCAGATAGAAGAAATGTCTGTCCTTGTCCGTCATGCAGGAGTTGAAGTCTCCCTTGCACCGGTAGCTGTCATAGATGGCCTCGAAGTTGTTGTCCACATGCAGCTCCATATTGGACGTACAGCCCAGGGTGAACGTGTACCACTGCTTGGTGAACACGTCCCCGCACAGCCAGTTCACGACACTCGGGGAAAGGACCTTTCCTACGGAGGTCTCCAGCATGACGGCTCTCAGGAACTTGGCCGACTTCATCTTGAACACCCTGCTGCGTTCCATATTGACATAGCGGATGGAACCGTAGTCACCGTCTTCACAGATACCGCGAGATTCATCCGTGCGGTACTGCCCGGACCAGTAGGTGCATCCGATCAGCTCCACCTTGTGGGGAAGCGAATCATCTCGCTTGCCGGAACTGCATACGGCATCGGTGACAGACTGCTGCAGTTGAGCCATGTCCTTGATGTCAAGCAAGGTGAAATCATTCCTTTCCCGGCAATATTTCAGCAGGGCTGCATTCTTCAGATGGCTGAGCAGGATCTTGTTCTTTCTGACCTCTGCGCCGTTGCTTCTTTTTTCCACTGCGAAAATTTCCTTGAACTCTTCGTAGTTCCTGAACCGATAGTACAACATAGGCTAAAGGGTTGTGGCGTTAATGACTGGGTTATTTCCAAATGGCGGAATTGACCGGTCCGCCTGTTCTTCCCTGCCGGTATAGGCACATCCGCTTTCCGGTACGTATTCCGGAAAACCTTTCCAAGACTGGTATCTTTTCATGATTCTTGATGGATTAAATTTGACATGACCGGCTCCTTGGAGCGCGGTATTCCTGTTTCTTACATGCCCCGTCCTGTTTTTTGCCTTGTCCAAAGCAAGGCTTGGCGGAAAAAATACCGGAACGGAGTGAGGATGATTTTTTCCTGCCAACCAGCCCGCAAGGGCCGCCTTGCCTGCGACAAGGCAAAAAGCTATCTTTGCAGGGAAGAATCAGGAATATCTGCGGATGGATACTTGAAGAACCGCTGTCTGTTTGAGGGAATAAAAAAACGGGAATAACCTTGGATGGCTACTCCCGTTGTTGAGGTGAGGGTGGTTTTTACCGTTATGGATGGGTTGGCAATGCAAATTTGTCCTGTAAGGTCTGCATTTCAAATGCGATGGTGGAATTCATGATTTTTGCATAGATTCGGGTGGTACGTATATCCGTATGCCCCAGCATCTTGGCAATGGACTCCAATGAAACCTTGTTCGCTATGGCCAAGGAAGCGAATGTATGGCGTGCGATATGTGTGGACAGTTTCTTCTTGATGTGACAGATGTCGGCTATTTCTTTCAGGTACCCGTTCATGCGCTGGTTGGAAGGGACCGGCAGCAGGAATCCCCTTTCAGAGTAGCCCGGTCTCGACTTGTATTTTTCCAGAATCAGTCGGGGGATATCCAGAAGGGGGATGTCGCACATGTTGTCCGTTTTTTCCCTGGCCTTGCGGATCCACCAACGTCCGTCGTCAGCCTGCACGATGTGTTCAGCCTTCAGGTGCTTTACATCCGTAAAGGCGAGTCCGGTGAAAGAACAGAAGATGAAAATGTCCCGTACGGTTTGCAGACGCTCGATGTCGATGTCTTTGGCAATAATGCGGCGAAGTTCAGATTCATTCAGAAAGTCCCGGTTGGTCTTGGTCTGCTTGAAATGGATGTCGGCAAACGGGTCTTCATTGATCCACTTTTTCAGAATGGCGGTCTTGGTGATTTTTTTCAGGTTCTTCAGGTATTTGACCGTAGCATTTTGGGCACATCCCTTTTGGGTCTTGATGAAATGTTCGAATTTGGTGATGAACTCATAATTGATGGATTTGAGAGGAATGTCGGCGCAGTTGTACTGTTCGCGCATGAATTCCACCAGGTAACGGACCGTCCGTTCATAACGCAGTACCGTCCCTTTTGCATATTCCTTGTCCATCAGTTCCCGGTACTCCTGATTATGCTCATTGAATGTTTCAATCAGCATTTTGGGTGAGTCATACCCTCCATAGAAGATGTTCTTGATGGTTACGGCAGTAATGGGCTTGCCGTCCGCCTCCAGTTGTCGGTGTATTTGGAAAACCCTGTTTCTAACCGTTTCAAGATAGAGGTTGATTTCCTGGTGTTTCCTGTCCTTTCCGACAGCACATCCTTTCAAGTGGTTCCATTTGTCCGGTTCCACACTCCGTTTGACTTGTACTTCAGCGCGTTTGCTGTTCACTGTAATACGCATACAGATGGGTGCCTCTCCATTTTTTAGAAGCTTGGATTTCTTGATGAAGAACAGCACCGAAAATGAGTTGTTTTGCATGGCCATACTCTTTGTTTTTGACGTTGTAAAATTACTGTTTTTAACGCGAGTTGGATTTATGCAAAATGCAGATATTCAATGAAATAGAACCTAAAAAGGTGGACTTTTTTAGACCGGAAATCAAGTCCACCTTTTCGTCCACCTCGTAAATGCCGTAAAGTGCCTCAATTTGCCGTTTTGTAGAAAAGAAAAACCGCTGACAATGTTTGATTATCAGCGGTTTACGTTAAATTGCTTTTTGTTTAAGTGATCCGCTTGGGATTGTGTTATAAAACTTATTTATTTGATTATCACATTGTTATATATGTTTATTACTGCATGGTATCACAATAGTATCTTTTTTATTTTGCTAATCTGTTCTTCGTATTTCCAGGTATCGTCTATCATATTGCCTTTCCCAGAACATAGCCACTTAACATTAAGCATAGGGAATGCTTCGGAAATCCGGGATATTATATCACTTCCTATCGTTCCTCTGCCTTTTCCACTTTTATCCGAATTACTGATATATCCATTTCCTATATTACAGTATACTTCAAAGGAGCTATACCCTTTTACAATTTTCAGTTCATACCTTGCATAGTGAGCAAATGTCTTTAGCCTGTCTATCGCCCTTTCGTTTTGTTCTGTATTTTTTTTCATTAAATATTTAGTAATAATTTTATTTCACAAAAACATGCTTAATAACATATTAATATTCAAAACATTTATTGAACAATGATGTTATATGTTATACAAACTATCATTTTTAATAAACAAAATAATATCATGGAAGAAGTTAACCTTTCTGCGCCCTGTATGATGAAGCAAATTAAAATTCTTACGCAACAATTACTACGACTATCCGAGGACCTTGAATTGGCCCACGAAAGAATTTCCGTATTGGAAAAAGACTTTGAAACGCATAAATCTGAACTGCACCATAAACATCCGGTTTATAAAATGAATATATTACATTCAAAAGTTACCGGATTTTAAGAATAAGCAAGAACCGCCCCTACAAAATAGGGATTGTTCTTAAGCTGTCTTTTTTTCTTCCAATACATTTTTTACGTCTAAAAGCGCTTGTTCAAGTTCGTCTCTTGCTTTCGCAATAGTCTGTTCAAGCTCGTTAAACTGTTTTTTCAGTTTACCAAAAAGCCTTTCGTATCTTGAAACGGTTGTTTCATACAGCCTTGACAGCTCATCGTAAGAGAGAGACACGGAATCTGTGTCCTGCTGACTCGAACCGCTATCTTCATCTTCTATGAACATAGGTCCTTTGCCAGTGAGGATGTAGTTGGCGTTGACATTTGAATATATTTCACAAAAATTAGACACCATGTCAATGCTGGCTTCTGTTAGATTATTCTCTATATTTGATATTTTCTGCTTAGTTATAGAAGGACAATTTTTCCCCATTCTATATCCAGTAAGCCCCATTTCTTTATAGGTTTCTATAAACCTTCTTGTCACATCGTTCATAAAAAATCTCCTATTTTCTTTTGTAGTCCTAAAAATAGGACTATCTTTGCACACGTAACAAGTAGCAGTTGTTCGATTGACATTGTTTATACTTACCCCTTTCCGGGCTAATTATATGAGATGAATCCTGTGATAGCTGCTACCTATTACGGGATTCATTCTTTATATAAAATACAATCGGTCAATGGACATACTTAATATACCAATAGATATAATCAAAAGATACAAGGCAAGCAAGGCTGAAAAAGAATTGCTTGCCTTTGCTATTGGCATCAAGTGTCTGTATTCAAATTCTGTACTTACCGATGTAACCCCTTATAAAGTGATGAAACTGTTTCATGTTTCTCACGATAAAGCCAAACGCCTTATTAACGGAGCATTAAACGACAGTTTTCTGTTTTCCGTAAAAGGAGGCAGCTTTCTTGCAAACACTTTTAAAAGCAAGGAAATCAAAAGGTCAATAGGGCGTACGCCTTTTATTTACACCTCTGATTATTGCTATAAACTGAATAAGAAGGAATATTCAATTCGCATGCTTGTGCATGAGCTGAACTGTATTATGCTTCTTTGTGCAGTCAATTCTATTGATAGAGACAACTTTCCGCAGAGTAACGGGAAACCGAAACAAAAACGTTGTGCCCTTACCAAGGATTTGACTTTGCGCAAACTTGGAAATATATCCGGTTCAAGCAAAAGTACCGCACACAGACTGATGAATGAAATGTTCCGAAACGGAGTAATCTCCAAGACAAGGGCGCACGGGGAAATGGTTATCCATACCGTGAATGCCAACACCATTGAGGAGTGGCGCAAAAGAACGGGAAGGAAACATTTTATCTATAACCCCAAAGACGGAAGCGGATGGATTGTCATTCCTTGTTCTTACTCTATATGCGACAGAGGGACTACCGAGAAATATAAGCACGTTATTTATAATCACAAGAAGCGTGTAGAATCATCAAATCTCAAAGTGTCCAAGCATCCTGTTTATGAAAATCCGTTTGATAATCCCATTAACGCTGCTTATTTATGATATTTCTATTTTGGGAACATATATTATTTACAGAGAGAATGGGATTACACAGCGTATATAAACACATACGTGCGTGATAATTTAATATATAAAATATCAAGACAATGAGTAGATATTGTACATTGAATTTGAATAATAACCGATTGTAAACATTTCAAAGAGCGAATTATGATTAATAAAAAAAATCAATTCAAAGCAGACGGCACACCTATTAAAGATGAATGCTATCTTCAGTATGAGAGAGAATGGCTTGACCTAAGAAGAAGGGCAGCAGAGTTTGGTCGCTTTTTACAATCAGAACTTGATAAGCGGTTTGATTTGTCTAAGAGCGAATGGTGCAAATTACATAGTCATTTGATTACCGAGTATTCCTCTGACAGCAAAATGCTTGACCACATCCTTTAATGTTTCTATGGCTATTGATTTTACCATATCAATAGCCTTTTGTTTTGTTTCTCTCTCATTATCACATTAATTTATTAATTATGAAATCAATATATCAAATCTACGCGGACACATTTAAGGCTCGTTCTTTATTGGAACAACCGAAAGCAAGTTTACTAAAGGGACAACGCCCTCAACCCTTGAAATGTCCATTGCTGAAAGAAGCGTGTCCATTAAAGAATCAATTTGAAATTTATGAAATTTCTCCGACATTAAAATTGGTTTTCTTGCAATTAAAATATTAACTATGCTCGTACATTCATTCTGCTTTCCTAAGCTACATAAATGATATATAGATGATATTCCATGAAGATACAACTGAAATATATCAGAATTGCTTTTCTCTTTTTTATTATCATACATCATAAACATTGCAGATTGAAATTCAAACAGATTGTTTGTTGAACGTATGTATATATCCCTTTCTTGCTTGTTTATTTCCTTTCTTAAGTCTTTTATATCTTTTAATTCCTCCTTTATATTTATAGTGGTATATATCTGCCACCCGATAAGCACCGTTATAAGCAACGCTAATACTCCTACTATTATCCCTTGGTAGTCCATTCCCAATTCGGAAGTGTGCGGATAGGTTCTACATAGAGCTGCCACAGATACCATGATAGATATTGCAGACAATATTAGCGTTATTGTATTTCTATACTTATCCATATCTATTTAATAATTAAACATATACGCAAAACATGTTTTATAACATATATAATGGTTCTAAAAATAGGACTATTTATTTTGTGTGTCCTAAAAATAGGACTATCTTTGCATTGTTGTTAGAACGAAAGAACGACAGCAACAAGGCATAAAAAACAGAAGCAACTATAAAAGCCGCTTATCTTTTGTTTTTACATCGGCGAATATAGTGTATTTTCTATGGAAAATACAAATAAAGTGAGAAAATTTATATAATAAATGATATGAAAATAACAAGAGAAGATATTTTGAAGATTAAACCAGGGACTTCGCTTACTGTACGTCTAAGTGATTACAGAGCTTGCGATTCGGCGAGAGCTGTTGCTTATAGAGCCGCATTAGCAGACCCAAGACCGGATGTAGAGAGGTATAAGGTGTCTATTAATACGAAAACATGGGAAATTACAATTACAGCCGTTAAAAAGTTATGACTCGCACAGAAGCAAGAATATTAGCAGAAGAACTGTACAAACTTATGCGCAAGGATGTGAAAAGGATTGTAGAGGAAACAGTGATTGAATGTTCGGATGAATGGGTTGGGGTAGGAGAGGCTGCTAATATTCTTGGGTGCAGTGTTGGTACTTTGTATAACAATATATCTAATATTCCTCATACAAAAAACGGTAGACTTCTTCGATTTAAGAAATCGGCATTGATTAAATATTTGGAAAGATGAAACCATATAGCTTAAACAGAATTACTTCCCTGCTTCTTCGGATTGCTCTAATAATAGCAATTATGGCGGGATGTATATACAGCAGCCGTGTAGAATACAACGATGATGTATTATCTGGCATGAGTTCCGATAAGTATGACTTCATCAGAAGCCGGATAAACGACAGCTCACGGTCGGCGGTAGTATCTGAATATATGAACAACAAGCAGTATTACGACAGTCTTGACTATTAAAACCGCGTTGTGTGAACAACGCTCCTTCCTCTTAGCTCAGCCAGGCAGAGCATCGCTATGGTTACTTGTTTGAAGGTTTAGTATCCGGTAATTTCCGGTTAGCGAAGGTCGCACGTTCGAGTCGTGCAGAGGGAGCAAAATACATAGTTCTTTGACGTATTGAATGTGAAATAAGGTTTAAGCATTTGATATTTAGACTTATTTCAATATAACCGAGGATTACGGATAGCGGAAACGCGGGGACTCCGTATAGGCTTGGTTATCGTGATTGTCTCTTCGCACCGAAATGTCCTACGGTAGAGAGTATGCGGTTTGGGCGCCCGTATCGCAAGAGACAAAGGTCATAAAGACAACATAAGCGTCCGATACAGTCTTAAATCGGTATAAAGTATGCGGTGGTAATGAAAGGCGCCCGTACACGCTTATTATATATACTCCCTTCCCGTCAAATTCGGGCACGCTGAAAAGCCAAACACGTATTGTTGCGTTGAAGGGAGCAATGCTTAATGAATAATGATACGAGAAAGGTAAAAACATTTACGGATTTGGTATTTAATCCACATTCTCTTAGCAAGGATGCACGTCATCTTCCTTCTCCGCTCCGTGAGGAATATATGGAAGCCAAACAAGCTGTAATGCAATTTAAAAACGGTTATGGAATAAGTGTCATAAAAGGAACTGTGTTCTATTCCAACGGCATAGATACCTATGAGGTTGCTGTCCTTAAAGATGGTGCTATTTGTTATGATACCTCAATTACAGATGATGTAATTGGTTATGTAAATGCAGATGAGGTATCTAATATAATGAAACAAATTCAAGAATTAAAATAGAGAATTCCCGTGGCTCTCAATAGATGCTTGAGAGTAGTAAGGCAACCATCGGAACGCTCACGGGAACAATAATAACCAAATAATCAGAATTATGAATAAGTACATCAAATTAATAGCACTTTTGATTATCGGAATTGCTATTGGGAACAGGATTTTTAATCACCTACACGCTTGGCTGGGTGTAGCAGTAATATCAGCCACTACAATTTATTTTTTTTATAAACTAATTAAAAACTTAAAAAATGAAGAGATTGATTAATCTGACATTGGTCTGTATGACCTTATTGGTATTCGCTTCTTGCGAAAGAGTAGCCCCTAACTATGCTGGGGTTCTGATGGAGAACTACGGTAAGCAAGGGAAAGAGGATTTCAAGGTGGTATCGGGTAGAGTTTCCACTTGGGAATGGGGTACAGAGTTGTTTCAAGTCCCATTATTTGACCAAAGAGGTGAATTTGCCAAACCTGTCACTTTGAAAGCTGCCGATAACACAGAATTTAATGCACGTCCCACCTATTCATATAAAGTTATAAAAAATAGGGCTGTTGATGTTGTATTCGATAATAAACATATAGATAAAGCCGATACGGAATCCGGGAAAGATGGTTTTATGCAAAGCCTTGAAGACAACATACTTGAACCGCGTATTTATGACTTGATAAAAGAAGAAAGCCGGAAACATAAGACAGACAGTTTGATGGCTGATGGCGGTTCTCTTCTTTTTGAAAAACGGCTGGAACAGATAGTAGATAAAGAATTTGAGAAAAGAGGGCTTCAATTGTTGACTTTTTCCGCGCAGCTTGAATTTTCAAGAGCAGTACGTGAAAAGATTGATAGCCGTAATGAGGTTAATACCAATATCTCAGTGTTAGACCAGCAAATAGCAGAACAGAGAAAACGAAATGAGCTTGAACAGTTAAAGACAGAACAGGCTCTAATTACGTCAAGAGGATTGACGAAAGAAATCTTATACAAACAATTTATTGATAAATGGGATGGCAAAACGCCCTTATATGGGATTTCTCCTGATTTCTTAAAAATTACTCAATAAGCCCGTGAGGGTGAATAATTCATGATATATTTTAATATAAACAGTCCCGTCCACGTGCTGGTCGGGAAACACTGCGACATGGTGGAATGGTAGACGCAGCACTCTATGATAGGAATGTCAAACCTTAGATGTGTGGAGCTTGACAACTCGTCCCGGTTCGAGTCCGGGTGTCGCAACATCTTCACTACAGATGAAGTATTTGTTTAGTCGTAGCCGGGCGGTCTGTGAAGATAGTCCGGTTTTTCTTGAAACCAATTAATAACAATCATATGAAAACATTACAATTAAGTGAACAAAAAGCCCGTGAACTATATCGGAGCGGTTCAAAAGAATTAAAAACAGTATTGGAAGAATCTTTTGGAAAGGATTTCTTTTCACAAGACGTTACAGAAAGAGTGAAAACCTACCTTGATGCTTGCCACGAGTTGGGAAGGGAACCACTCGATGAGAAAAAGCTATTGGAGTTAGGCTTGACGGAACACGATATTGCTTATCAAAAGCTGGCTATCGTTACGGAAGCTCTAAATGGAGGTCAGAAACTTAATGTATGCGATGCTAACGTGGAACGTTGGTATCCGTGGTTCAAGCCTAATGGGTCTCCTTCCTCTTTCGCTTTCTACGATTCGTGTTACGATTTTGCGTGTGCGCATGCGGGTAGCGGGTCTCGCCTTTGTTTGAAAAGCGAAAAGCTTTCCAATTATTGCGGGAAGCAATTCATTGATTTGTGGAAACAATTTATTCTATAACCCTATAAACTTACAATTATGACTTTAAATGTAGATAAAAAGAACGCTTTAAAGGCTTGGAGAGAAGCGGACAATAAAGGAAAGCAGATGCTTGAAAATCTATACGGCAAAGAAATATTTGCCAATCAAAACGTAATGGATAGAATCAAAACGTTTGAAGACGCAATGGAAGAAACAGGAAGAAAAGGTGTCCCTGATTTTTCAGATTTACCCAAAGACATGCGCAGGCATTTCATTGCGTTATATAAAATGGAAGTTATTACGGAAGCTCTGAATGAAGGCTGGAAAGCAGACTGGTATAACTCGGATGAGAACAAGTATTATCCCTATTTCATTATGTCTCCTTCCTCTTTCGCTTTCTGCGGTTCGGGTTACGGTAGTGCGTGTGCGGGTGCGGGTAGCGGGTCTCGCCTTTGTTATAAAACACGCGAACTTGCGGAATATTCGGCAAAACAATTTATTGACATTTGGAAAGACATCCAGATAGGATAAGCATACAAAGGTCGTCTGCCCTTGTCTCCTTCCTCTTTCGCTTTCAACGATTCGAATTACGATAATGCGTATGCGAATGCAGGTAGCAGGTCTCGCCTATGTTGTAAAACTTCAAAGGGCAGAAACCTCACCTCTTGGTGGAAAACAACAATTCAAACGGTGTTGGTAGGTTTAACCCGAAAACTCTTATTAGAAAACAAAGGCTATGAAACGCTTTGGGAATTTATATCATCGCATCTATGATATAGATAATCTTTATCTTGCTTATTCTAAAGCTAAAAAGGGCAAAGGAAAAACGTATGGAGTTATTCAGTTTGAGAAAGATTTGGATAACAACATACTTTCCTTGCACAAAGAATTGTCGGAAAGAAGCTATATCACTTCTCAATACACGACTTTCATTATACATGACCCAAAGGAGCGTGAGATATACAGGCTACCATTTCGTGACCGTGTTGTGCATCACGCTATAATGAACATCCTTGAAGATATATGGACACCGATTTTCATTTCACACACTTATTCCTGTATCAAAGGAAAAGGCATTCATGGAGTGGTTAAACATTTGAAGAAAGACCTGAAAGATGCTGATGGAACAAAATATTGTCTGAAAATGGATATTCGCAAATATTATCCGTCAATAGACCACTCCATACTGAAACGTATCATACGTAAGAAAATAAAAGACATAAAGGTGCTTGCCCTTCTGGATGGTATTATAGATTCAGCACCGGGTGTTCCTATCGGTAACTATCTTTCCCAATTCTTTGCGAATCTATATCTTTCTTATTTCGACCATTGGATTAAGGAAGAAAAGCGAATGCCATATTATTACAGATATGCCGATGACATGGTGATACTTTCCAGCAGCAAGAAAGAGTTACACAGTATTCTTCTTGAAATCAACTCATATCTTAATGAGAAACTGCACCTGCAATTAAAGGGCAACTATCAGTTTTTTCCGGTAGATAGCAGGGGAATAGATTTCGTGGGATACGTATTTTTTCATACGCATACATTGATGCGGAAATCCATAAAGAAAAACTTTTGCCGTAAAGTATCTGCATTAAACAAAAAGAATATAACCCCGCATGATTACAAAATGGAAATCTGTTCATGGCTGGGTTGGGCGAAGCATTGTAATTCTAAGCACCTTATTAAAAAGATTATTAAGAATGAAAAGATTCAGTGAATTAGGAATTGAAATTGATGCAGACCGACATATATTTCCAGTTCCGCAGGTTTCAATAACCGATATTCTTAACTGTGAAATTGAAATACTTGATTTTGAATCGGGTGTAAAAACACAGCATGGTTCAGACAGATATGTAGTAAAAATAAAACATGAAGGTACGGAATGCAAGTTCTTTACAAACTCCACTCCTATTAAAGAAGCCCTAAGCAAGATTTCCAAAAAAGACTTTCCGTTCATTACAACTATCAGAGTGAAGAAGTTGGGAGTTGGGAACAGCAAGATGTACTATTTTACTTAACCAAATTCAGCCGCAGAAAAGGTCAGAGCTATTACCGTACTAAAAGCCGTGAGAGAAGCGAAGTGCGCACCGCTTCCCTTTAACCTTGTACGGGCGGTTTAAAAACACAATACAATGGAAAATGAACTTGAAGAACTGTACAAGGAGCTGAACGAAGTCAAAGCTTGCGATTTGGACTATCTTCCCAAGTATGGGTATTCTTCAAAAGAAGAAATCATTCAGCTTATAGAGGTAGACATTGAGGCGTTGCGCGCAGAACTCGAATGTAATCAATATGATTATATACCTGACGAACTCGAAGACGAAAGGATGTTTCTTTGCGTTAGTCAAGGGCTACCAAGATATTGTTAAACTAAAAAAACATTTATAATGAGTACAATAACGACAATCCCGCAGCTTAAATCAATGCTTGCGAATGACAATGTGAAAGCACGTTTCAAAGAAATTCTCGGAAAGAAAGCGCCGGGATTTATCAGTTCGATAGTAGCGGTTGCCAATAGCAATACATTGCTTCAAAAGGCAGAACCACAGTCTATCATGAATGCCGCTGTGGTAGCAGCTACTTTAGATTTACCTATCAATCCCAATCTCGGATTTGCTTACGTTGTCCCTTACGGTAATCAAGCGCAATTTCAAATGGGCTGGAGAGGTTTTGTTCAACTTGCTATGCGTAGCGGTCAATATAAGACAATAAACGTAAATGAGATATATGAGGGGGAGATAAAGAAGTCGAACCGATTTACCGGAGAATATGAATTTGGAGAACGCTCTTCTGATAAGATAGTAGGCTATATGGCTTATTTCAGTCTCATCAACGGTTTTGAGAAGTTTCTCTATATGAGCAAGGAAGATTGCGAAAAACACGGAAGGAAGTTTTCACAAACGTATAAACGCGGCACAGGCATATGGTCTACCGACTTTGACTCTATGGCAAAGAAGACAGTTTTAAAAATGCTACTTTCTAAGTTTGGTATCTTAAGTATTGAAATGCAACGCGCCCAAACATTCGACCAGGCTATTATAAAAGATAACCTGACAGAAACCGACATAGACGAAGCCGAAGTGTCGTACAATGATAATCCCGACAATGAGGAAGCCAGACGCAATGCAATGAAAGAGGCTTTGCAGGAAGCGGAAGTTGTCGATGAAAATACAGGCGAATTATTTAATACTGAGACAAAATGATTGAACAAGGTAGTTTTGGATGGCTTCGCCAACGCCTGGGGAACTTTACGGGAAGTCGCATCGGGGACTTAATGACAAGCGGAAAGAAAGGGGAGCTGTTTGGGAAGACAGCCCTTTCATACATATATGAAGTCGCAGCAGAAAGAAACCTACTCCCTAAGTATATTGAAGATGATTATCTGTTTGAGATATACCAAAACCAGGTAAGCATCAACAACAAGTTTATAGAGTTCGGACACGAAAATGAAGATTTTGCCGCCGAACGTTACCAGCTTGTCACAAGATGCGAACTTGAAGAGTGCGAAAGTATACAGCACCCTACAATACCTTGCTTCTCCGCTTCTCCCGACCGCATAGCGATTAAAGACGGCTTAAGAAAGGTGGTGGAAATAAAATGCCCAACTCCTAAAAAGTTCATGGAGTATATGAATGAGGTTAAGGATAACGATACGCTTAAATCAGTAAATCCTCTATACTTCTACCAAGTACAAGCGGAGATGTCCTGTACAGGATTGGGCAAAGCTGATTTTGCCGTTTTCTGCCCTTTCTTGAAACACAACATTCACATTGTAGAGATAACAAGGGACGATGCCGTAATCGCTGAATTTGAGAGACGGATAACCGAAGCAAACAAAATCATTAATCAAATATTGAATAGAAAATGAATTTAACCGGAAGCGTAAATTTGCTAAAGCTCGAAAAAGCGGGCATAGCAACAATCAAGAATAAGAAATGCGTTGTCATTCCGATAGAAGAAAACGACCTTTATGTAAGTATGGACGAGAACCTGAAAGCAAAAGCCGTCTATCTTAACGTTAATATTAATGAGCGTAGAGAGCCGAGCCAATACGGCAATACCCATTACTGCAAACAATACTTATCAAAGCAGTATAAGGATGCGAACAAGACAGAAGCAGAAGCCAAGTCAAAGGTTTACTTGGGAGACTTCAAGCCTTATGAGTTTGAGGGTTCCGGGAATGCCGCAGCTACGGTGGAAGCGCCAATCTTACAGACCGACGGGGAAGACGACCTCCCGTTCTGATGTGTAACCTATAAACATATAATATCATGCTGTACGAATTTAAGCTAAAAGTAAACAAGGTTAACGAGAAAGGTGATGAAAAGGAAGTCACCGAACATTACATAACCGATGATGAGCTTTTCGGTCATGTGGAATTGAAAGGCAATGAGCTATACAACGGTGAGTGTGATGTTTTCGCAATCAGCCGGAGTAAGATACGTGAGATTGTCAATGAGAAGCAGGAAGATGAGTTCTTTTATAAGGTCACTCTTGTTGAGATTTTCGTAGACGAAAACGGGAAAGAAAAAGAGAACAAATATTATGTTCTAATAGCAGCAAAAGACATGGACGATGCCAACAGAAAGGCGGCGGAATACATGAAACAGGGACTTCAAGACATGAAGCTGGACGCTATTGCAAAGACAAAGATTTTAGACTTGATATAATTAACCGAAAGCCCTCTGCTCACGCAGAAGTCCCGTGAAAGGTTCGGGTTAAGTGATTTAATTTCAGCTAACAGTTAACTATCCCGGTGTGGCTTGACCGCCTATCCGGGAACTATTTGTTAACCTGCCTGTCCGGTCTGTGAAGATTGGGCGGGCAAAAATGGTGGTATGGCGGAACAACGAGAGACGCTAAAGTGAAGCTCTTATAGATAGGTTGGTAAGTCAATGTGTTACGGTTAGCCGTAAAAAAAAATTCAAACCACTGAGTTAATAACGGGTAATGCCGAATAGACCGCAATGTCAATGAATAAACTACTTGGTGAAAGTCCAAGAAAAACTCCTATCATGCAGGTGCAAGTCCTGCTACCACCTCATAAATGTGAGCCACACATAAATGGCAAGGGTTAGTAAATAATGGTTGTGCCCCGGAGAATACGTTTCGGGGCTTTAATAAAAAACAGCATGGAAACAAAAGAAATTACCAAGACTATTTACATTGCAAATGACGGGAAAGAGTTCTTAACGAAAGAAGATTGCGAAAAGCATGAAAGGTTTGTTGAAGAAATACTTTCACGTATTAAGTATTTCTGTATCAGATGTAATCCTGACTTAACAGAAACAGGAAATTTCTCTCATAAAATATATGTGGCTGTGTTTTCTAAACATTACCTATATAAAGATATTGCATTTCAATGGGCTTTAAAGAAGTTTGGTACTTACTTAGGGGAAAGCGTAATGGGATATGGCTTCCAACCCCATTTTAATGTAAGTGAAGTTTCTAAAGAAGAATATGAAGAATGCCCTGCTACTGTTTGGGGAGGCACTCCATTGAAGAGTGAGAAAATATTCCTTAGTCCCAAATCGGTAGAAGGATTTCCTGAAAACATTGACTACATGGAAGAATGGGGATTCAAATAAAAACTTGAATGAAACTTACAGTAACCAAATCCGAAGGTGCAATCATTCAGAAGCTTATCGCAGACCGAAAGTCAGACATTCATAATATTGGAGGTGACAGCAAGCAGGCAGAGCGTCTAAGTAAGTTGAACAAGAAGATTGCAAGGCAGATAAAGAAACAATACAAGACATGAGTCCTTACGTAATAACTTCTGCGATTCTTATTACCTATGACGGAAAGAAGATACCGTTGGAAAACATAGAAAGTGAAATAATGACCCGACCTATCCAGTTGACTAAGGAGAGGATACTCGATGCTTTCTCCATGATGAAAGATAAGCCGGTGGATGTGGAACTTAAAATCAAATATATATGAAGAAAAAAAGAGAGTATATTACAATCACAACCGAGACGGACATATATATAGAAGATTATCTCGATGATTTTATGACCGTTGCCTCTGATGAAGATTTGATTGAAGAAATAGAAAAACGAGGGCATGTGGTATATAAAAAAGGAATTCCCATTACTCCTTTTGGAGAGCAACCTATTGAATTTAACAATCCGACCGATTTAAAAAGGCATTTATGCGACATAGCTAATGCCGGCTATTGTATATCCAATGAAGAACTTATCAATGAAATAAAATTAAAACTACCATAACATGATATATAATAAACAGATAATAAGGGGCAAGATACCGAGTAAATCTAATTGTTATAAAGTTATAACAATCCGCGGTCATGGCAGTCTTGCCAAACAGCCGGCATTGAATGAATATGAAAAGTCGTTCTATCTACAATGTAACCAGTACAGAGGCAAGATGATAGCAGGGTTGTTTGAACTTTATTTGAATGTATTCTATGAAAACCAACGCCCAGACCTCGACAATTGTTTCAAGACAGTACTTGATTGTCTACAAGGATGCAAAGCTATCAAGAATGACCGTAATTGCGTGAAGATAGTAGCAGAGAAGTTTATAGACAAAGTAAATCCAAGAATAGAATTTATAATCAAGGAAGTTGAATTATAAAAAATAGACAATTTGAAAGATGCATGAAAATAAAGATGAATAAACATGGCACGAAACAGAATGATTAAGCCAAAGTTCTGGGATGATACCAAAATAGGACGTCTTACAAGGGATGCAAGGCTTCTCTATATAGGTCTTTGGAATTTCTCTGATGATTCAGGGACTGTAATAGGTGATTCTATCTGGTTAAAGTCTAAAATATTTCCGTATGACCAAATCCAAATACAACAGTTTGAAAAATGGATGAACGAGCTTGTGATAAACGGATTTATATGTCTGCTTTCCTATAAAGGGGAAAGATTCATATATCTGCCAAATTTCACTCGGCATCAAGTAATCAACAAACCTAATTACGAGGATTTGAATATACCTAAATACTTGATAGACAAAATAAAAGATAATATTCACTTATTAATCACGGAACAATCACGTAATACTACCGTATCATTCACTGAACAATACGTGACTAAAATAGAAGTAGAAAGAGAAGAAGAATATCCCCCCTATAATTCCCCCCAAGGGGAAGTCTCGCCATCAGGGAACAATGAGAGTGATAAGATAAATTACAATGGTCTTATGGATACGTTCAACAAGATGTTTGAAGGACGGTTACCCAAAGTTACGGCAATGACAGAAAAACGTAAGAAAGCCGTAAAAGTAAGAGCCGCAGAATATGGAAAAGAGGCTATTATGGCTGTTTTCAACAACGTTTCTCAATCAGCATTTCTTTTGGGGCATAATAACCAAAACTGGCATTGTGATTTCGACTGGATATTCAGACCGACAAATTTCATTAAGATTTTAGAAGGCAATTACAATGGAGAAAGACTTAGTAAAAATCAACAGGATAGCGAGCAGCGAAAACGTGATTCAGTTCTTGCAGTCGCTACAACAGTCAGAGAAGCTGCCGCAAAAAAAAGAAAGGAACTTGAAGCAGAGGGCGTTATTGAATAAATATCCTGACCCTGCACAATTCATACTTGATTACAATCCAGATTTGCAGTTCAAAATTGTCAGGTGTAAGGCGACTCACTCCGATTTAGCCATGAATTTTTCTATACCTACATTAGGATTATTGGCTTCGACTTATGGAGATGAAACTCCTTTAGAATGGTTGAAAATTCAATTCGGTACACTCAATGACTTCGCAGAGGTATCTACCAAGATTGCTAAGGAGCAGCTTAATGAGTTAGCAGAGATATTTATTTCTGAGTATTATTACCTTAATGCAGCTGAGATATGCTTTTTCATTGCACGGTTTAAGTCTGGGAAATACGGACGATTCTATGGAGCTATAGACCCGATGAAGATTACAAGCGCTATGCTTGACTATATCAAGGAACGCCGCATTGACATTGAGCGTTACGAACGTGAGCAATACCGACTACAGCGCCAAAAGGAGATAGAAGAGCGCGGTAGCAACGGAATTTCCTATGTCGAGTATCTTGAACGTGAACGTAAGCTTGTGGAAAGTGGAGATGCAGAAGCCATGAAACGAGCGGCAAATCGTGTATGTAGTATCAGTTTACGTAAGTAGTGGCGAAAGCATAAATTTGACAATAATATGAGACTTACAATATGTTGGACGACAAGAGGCAGGCAAAGACGCTTTTACTATGATATATGCAAAAAGTTTGGCATATCGGATTACATGAGTGTTAATCATGAGACGCCATGCGATATAAGGGATGAAGATATGGAACTGTTAAAGGAATGCGAAAAACGAGGGTTTATCCAAATAAGAAACAAACGGTAAATAATCATGGACATAGAGATTGAAAAGAAAATCGAACAATTGGAATGGCAGCGTGACAATGCAATGCGCATACGCTGCCCGTTGGTGGCAAGGAAGTATCAGCGCATGATTGATGAACTTGCAAAAGAGAGCAAAAACAAGAATATGAACAAGGCAGAACAGGCAAGGCAATGACCACCGACACGGCAAATCAGATAATCAGCAAATATGAGAGTCTTGTAGTTCTGTGCACCTACAACATATTGCTCACGAACGACATCTGTTGCGGGCAGGTTATCGAGTGTCTGCATGCGATGAAGAGAACGCCTTATTACAAACAGGCATTCAAGCGGTATTTGAATGATGCCGATAAGGCAAGAAAGGAATACGAGCGTACTGTAAACAGCGTTATCGGTTCAGACCGGAGCGAGTTTTTCGCCGACTGCAACGACAAGTATACGAAAGAAGTGAACAAGCACGTGGATATGCTGTATTGGCAGTTCAAGCAGGCTCTTGACGATAACGGCATATCCCATTCCGCAGAGATTGCAAGGTTCGAACTTGCAAGAACATTGTGTGATTACGCCTGCATCCAGTTTGACGAAAGGATTAAAGAACTTCGGAAGAAAGACGCACGGTTCAACGGGTTCACGTTGGAATATTTGAAGCTTTCCAATGTAGCAAGGGTGATGAACCTTGCTTCCGACTGTTTGAAAATCGGGAAAACGGTCAATATGAACACAGAGCGGTGTACAGCAGCGTTTGATGTGCTGGTAAGAAAGCTGTCGGATGCGGATAATATTGCCAACGCAATAAAAGTTTAGTGAGATGAAACCTATTTATAACCTTATAACCCTCCTCATGGACTGGCTTTCGGTAGAGGTCGGAGTGGATGAAGAGTGGTTCTGAATTATGGAAATGAAGAAAAGCGAATTGACACACGGCTCTCTGTTTAGCGGCATAGAAGGTTTTGGATTAGGTGCGGCACTTGCCGGCATAAAGACCGAGTGGAGTTGTGAATTTGAGGATTATCAATCATTAGTAATAAAGAAAAACTTTGGAGAAGAGCATGAAATCAACAGAGATATTAGAACGTATTCAAAACCTCCGTTTGTTGACATCATCAGCGGTGGATTCCCTTGCCAGGACATCAGCATTGCTGGAAAAGGTGTCGGAATTGTCGGTGAGAGAAGCGGCCTATGGTCTGAAATGTTCAGAATTGTACGGGAAGCTAAACCCCGTTACGTTATCATTGAAAACAGTCCAATGCTCCTTGTTCGGGGATTCGAGCAGGTCCTATGCAACCTTTCCTCAATCGGGTATGATGCGGAATGGCAGTGTTTATCGGGCACCGACTTTGGAATACAACAGAGTCGGGATCGATTATATTGTATTGCCTACTCCAACGAAGTCAACGGCAAACGGAGCATGCAAGAATCGGTATTTCGGAAGCCCTACTTATCGGGGCAATATACACGAGTATATCCGGGATGGCTCTGATGGAGGTTTGTCTGGAATGGATTTCTATGGGATGCCTAATGATTTTGAGATTGACAATTATCACAAGGCTACCGTAGACGAACTGATTGAACGCTTTAAAGATAAGAAAGAACAATTATGTGTAGAATAGCATATTTTGGGACAGATGGTTGTCTCGGACATCATTTTAAAGCTATTTCTGGAAAATTTTCTCCTCAAGAGAAAGAAGACCTTAGTAAAATAGATGAAGACTTTCAATTATTCGGTTTTTCCGGCTTTAATTTTTTCACGTACAAGGGGTATGGGTGTCTTTCTTTCTCTGCAAGTCCGGATGATAATCGTTATGGCAGTAAGACTGTGTTTTTTGTTGAGGGAACCTATTTAAAAACAGAAGTATTAGAGGCTTTGGAAGAAGCTCCGTTTGTGAAAAAACAATTCCAGAAGTTAGCCGATATGTATGGTGTAGAAATACCTAAAATAAAAGATTATGAATGATATAAAACTATCACTCCGGCAAATAGAAAAAATGGAACATGCTATCGGATTTAGCCGTGAGAAAATAAAAAGAAATAGATATGAGGCTTATCGTAATAGATTTGTAGTAAATAACTCCGATAAGGACTGGGAGGAATTGGTATCTATCGGATATGCAGAAAAGCGAGAGTTTGAGATTGAAAAACAAATCGTGTACTATGTTTCCGAACTTGGGATAAAATATTTAGGGGTGTTATTGGGGTGTATAATAATAGAAGGTAAATAACTATGACCGAAGAACTTGTAACGTTAGAAACAGCGAAGCTGCTGAAAGAGAAAGGTTTCGTTTGGAAGTGTGAACACCTAATAGACCGCAATAAGGTTATTACAAAATATGACCTTCCGCAAAGTATGTCGTGTTGTACGGAAATAGATGACGAACCAGTTGAATTTTTGTGTCCAGTATTGTATATCGCCCAAAAGTGGCTGCGTGAAATAAGAGGTGTGTATGTATATGTAGAACCTGTTATTGGGAAAAGATGGAAGCTTTCTTTTTGTGATTTCAATGTTCCAACAGAAGAAAGCGACTGGATGGAGAACGAAATAAACAAAGGGAATGGCTATAAAGTATATGACACCTACGAGGAAGCACTGGAAGCCGGGATACAAGAAGCGTTAAAACTTATATGAGAATGGACCCTGTTGTAAATGATGCTTATAGGCTTAGAAAACTTTTAGAAAAAGCAACGGGGCTAAAAGTATATAAGTCGGAACTAATAGCCAACTATTTTAATGGCTATCTAAGTATAGTACAAGAGTATAAGAATGAAACCAATCCGCACATTACAGTAGCACAAGGTAGCTGGTCGATAGAAAACGGTGGGGAGTATAAAATTTCACTCTATACACCTACAATCGTTATTAAAGGCAAGAGGATGCTTAATACTCGTTTTGTAAAAGATGTAGCCTATAAGATAGTGGAAGCATTAAATGATGAATTTGGAGAAGATAATTGGAATACGTGCAATGAGGAGCAAAAGTGTTGGCTTCCCATGTCTCGAAACTCGTTCTATTTACAAATCCCAAATTTTGAGAAATATTAAAACTTATATGATTATAAACAAAGGAATTTACACAAAAGAAAATGTAGGTAATGGTGTATTCATCTTTACCGTCAATAAGAATTTTGTAGAACCTAAATTTTGGGGACTGCATGAAGAAAACGAACAGGCACAATGTGTAGTTATTATCCATGATGGCAATGCTTTATTCTTCTATCCGGAAGATATGGATAATGATACCCATATTCTTCTTGATTGGGAGAAAGAGCAAACAGGAAAGATATATCCAACCACAGAAGAAGGCATGAAGGATACCGATGGAATAGGCAATACCAAAGCATTGGCTGCATCCGGAAGCGAAATTGCTGAGAAAGTCATAGCATTGGACTTATGTGGATTAAGTTGGCGCATTCCTACACTACAAGAGAGTGTCTTAGGGTATGAACATAAGGTTATGCTGAATGCAGCCTTAGCTATCTGCGGAAAACAACCAGTGAAAGATGACTGGTATTGGTGTTCTACGAGAAAAGGAAACAAACGCAATTTTATTCTCAGTTGGGGCGACGGTTTTAGATACGACAACATTCAGGACAGTGACGATTGGGTTCGCCCCGTGTCCGCTGCCTCTCTTAATTCACTTTAACCTTATAAATGATTACAACTATGGCAAAAGTATTTATAACAAAATACGCTTTAACAACAGGCATTAAAGAGATAGAAGCGGATATTATTAGAAGTAGATTTGAAGATAGAGAATATGTAATTGATGGTTTATGTTCTTACTTCCGTATAGGGGAAAACGCATTCACCGATAAATCCGAAGCGTTGAAAAAGGCGGAAGAAATGAAGATTAGGAAAATCGCTTCTCTTCGTAAGCAGATTGAGAAACTTGAGAAATTATCTTTTAAAGTTGAGGAGATTTGATTATGAAACGTGAAATAAAATTCAGAGGAAAAAGCACTGATACGGGGAAATGGATATATGGATTTCTCTCTTTTTTCTATACTGCCGGAAGGGACGAAAACGGACTTATCCTCACAGACAAGGCAAAGATATATTCTCCGGAAGACTGCCGGTGCGATGACGTATGGGCTGAAACTGTTGGTCAGTTCACGGGAGTTAAATACAATGATAGAGAAATATATGAGCATGATTTGGTTGAATGCGCTGGTGTACTATGTGAAGTAGTGTATAGTGATAAAATCGGTTCTTTTGTGCTATTAGAAGTTCTGTCTCAAAATCTTGGAAATAAGCCAATAGGACAAATGATAGATATGTTCGGGATTAGATATGTAGGTAATATTTACGACAGCCCGGAGTTATTGAAATAAAACAACCATGAGTAAATACATGAATTGGGAACTCTACGATAAACCACCTGAGGGTTTCTCCATTGACAAGCATACTGGTTCTCCTTTGACCGGATACGACTTTTACACAAACGGGAAAAGCGTCTTAAACGGAGGAGTAAGAATTCTTGTAAAATCTCTGAATGTTCATGTTAACAACATAGCAGACAACCATCACCCCGTGAAAAAATTCATCCCCAATAACAAAGAACCCAAGCATGACCCGATGATTAACCGTGATGTGCGTCAACGGGTAAATGTCTTTGCACGCGAGAGGTTTAAAGTAAAGCTGCTACAAGAAATAGAATTTGATTTAATGGTGTGTCAACTCGAAGGCTGGAGCATGGGAAGCTACGTCAATGAGCTTAAGCAATTGATTGATGATGTTTATCGGAGAATGGTTAAGACAAAGAAAAGGAACACAGAGACTACCAGTAACCCAAAACTTGAATTTAAAGATGAATGAATTATATATACCTCCACAGCGATTAAACCGCAACCCTATTAACGGGCGGTTTTTAAAAGGAGGTATCCCTCATAACAAGGGAAAGAAATGGGATGATTACATCCCTTCGCATAAAAGGGAAAGTATGATTAAAGGATTAGCCTTAGGGAGAACGGGAAACCCTAATATAGCGGGCTGCAATGCAAAGAAAGTAGTAGCTATAAAAAGCGGACGGTTACAAGGTGTTTTCCAGTCCTCTAACGATGCGGAACGAAAGACCGGCATCTGTGCCCGTAATATCAGGAATTGCTGTTCCGGAAAGCGTAAACACGCTGGCGGCTATCAATGGTTTTGGGAAAGCGATAATAGTTGGTGTGAATTAGTTAACAAAAATATATGAGTAAACTATACAAAATAACTCTCTTCGGTAAATCATTCATTATAGGATGGTTCAGCCATGCGGACAAGTGGTATCATAAATTTAGTATAATAAAATAATGGATATAACAGAATTAAAAATCGGTGACCGGGTGAGAATAAAACTCCCGTCACCACAAGGAGAGAGACTTTCCATACCCATGCAGGTAATAGGGCTGCTTTCTAGTTTCAACAATCCAAGCCCTAAAGATACAGTATATCTTGACTTTGAAGGAAATGAGGGAGATATATGGGAAGAAGAAGTACAAAATTTAGTGTTTTCAGACAATGAAGAGAAGTCATGAGAAAAGCAGACAGAATAATCAGAGACAGACATTCCCGTATCCCGGACAAATACAAGAAGATTGACACTACGGTCAACGGGGATGTAGAAAGCCTTGCCGAACAACACAAGGAAGTGGAAAGAAGACTATTCCCTCTACGCCTTAACAAGACCACCGTTATTTACGTCACAAAAGACAAACAAAATGAAGCATATGCAGCGAAAGCACGTAAACGGATGGGGATAGCAGAGCCGAAGAAACCTTTTGTCGACCCGCTTTCGGAAGAAAACATTACCAAGTTGTACAAGGAAGAAAAGATACCTCCCCGCAGAATGGCAGAGATGCTGAATGTAAGCATAAGGACGATATATCTAAGATTGGCTAAGTATGGACTTACAAAAGTTAAATGCAGATAATATGAAAGAGAATAATATTTTAAACAAAGAGATTTATACAGAGGCTATGATAGCAGCCTCTAAGGTTGATTTCCTTGAGAGCAAGGAAGAGATTAAGATGTATGCCACTTCGCTGTATAACGCGATGATATGGGGTAGAAAAGTAAAATATTAAGTTTTTTATTTGGCGTTATAGAAATTAGAGGTATATTTGCAGCGTTACACATATTAAGAGGCAGGCGGTTGTCTGCTTTATGCAGGCATTTTTTATGCTTGTAAGCTAACGCTGTATATTATAGCGGTCTGCAAACCCGTGTGGAGAGTTAATAGCCTCCCAACTGCCTCTTAGGTATGTGTAACGGCGGGTTAATTGCAGACCGTCTTTTTTTTCTGCAATGCCATAAAACGTTACAAAAATGGCAAATGAATTAGTTTTTAAAGGTCAAAATGACCAAGTGTTAACCAATAGTATTTTGGTTGCTGAAAAGTTTGGCAAAGAGCCAAACGATGTAGTAAGAGCAATAGATAATTTATTGCAAAATGCTGATAATGAATGTGACGCAAAAGTTCGGGACATGTTCGTGGAATATACAGAAGATGTTCCACAGCCCAATGGAGGGGTGAAATCCGCAAGACGATTTATAATGAACCGAGACGGGTTCACTCTTTTGGCGATGGGATTCACTGGTAAGAAAGCCCTAAAATTTAAATTGGAATACATCGCAGCATTCAACTCTATGGAAAACGCATTGAAACGGCATCTTTCTTCCGCACAGATGTTTGCAATGCAAGCGAACATAAACCTCGAATACGAGAAACGGATAGAGAATATAGAGAATGAGATTGCGGAAATAAAGAAAGAACGGGAAGAAAACGGGAAATTCTTATTGTCAGTGGCTATGTCTTCGGAAGAATTGCCGCAGCTGTCTATGCGTGACAACATCCGGCAGCTGGTAAACAAATACGCATCCGCCATGAATATAAGGCAGCAAGACGTATGGCACAAGATTTATGACCAGCTGTATTACCTATATCATATCTCCATACGGAACTACAAGAAAGCAAGACGAGACGAATCCAAACTTGAAATAGCGGAGAGAAATCATTTCCTTGATAAGATATACAACATCATATCCAATATGATGAGAGAATCTAAAGCAGCCTAACCCTATCGCCAAGCCCTGCCCGTACCTATTCCGGGCGGGCTTTTACTAAAAGACTAAACAAATATTCATCATGGAAAGAAATACAACACCCGCTAAGAAGAAATACGACCTTAGCGCAATAGACGAATTATTCAAACATAGCATAACACCCGAAGAACTTAGAGGGGAGCTTATCGAACTGGTGTTTGATTACGCACAATACGTAGAAGAAGGCGCTACCGACTTGTTCAAATGTCACATGGGTACGCTATATGTGCTATATAAGGCTTTAGAGGATGTAAAAGAATTAGAGACACCAAGCTAATACCCTCACCAAAACGGCAAGCGGTATAACCCAATGGAGAACCCGTTCAAAGCGTTCTAAACGTTCCATTGGATAACCCGGAAAAGGCGGCAATAGTCCATGTAAAGGACATTGTCCGCCAATTCAAGCAGTTCATCTATGTAATCCCTTTTTCGCATCACGTTCAAGTTTTCTACGTTGTTGGCGGTTTATACCATTTGCTATGGCAAGGCTGTTCAGCGTCTCTTTCTGTTCGGGAGAAAGCATGTTATATACTTTTTCCCGTGATTTGCCTGATAAAATGGCTTGTACTATTTTCCACATAAGCTACGTCTACAATGTTCACACAAAAATTTCTTCGCTACCGGGAACATCTTCTGTCCCACATATCCGCTAAGGTACTGCGCCTCTTCCCCGTATGGGTCGATGCCGAACGCCCGTGAGATATGCCGACATAGATGCCCTTTTTCATGGTCGAAAGAGTTTTGAAACTCTGCCGGGGAAGAAGTAAGGGCTATAACCATTACGGTTTGCCTGTTTTGGATATTGGAGTAAGTGATACCCGTATTCAGATTGCAGGAGCGCATGTTCTTATAGGCATTCACCAAATCCAGCCCCCTGCATCCAACCCGCCGAAGGTCGGCGATGATACGGTCGGTATAATAGCAGTCCACCGCATAATATACACGGACTTCCCAATCATAATCCGGTATGTAAAAATCCTGTATTATCATAGGCTACATCATCTGTTCCCACATGATAGGATTGCCGGAGCCTATGCAGTCGGCATAGAACCGAGTGAAAGGCATTCCATTGTAAGCGTCCACATCATCTATGTAATCCTTAATGAACAATGCGAGATGGGCTTCGTCAGTGATAGAACTTTTGTAGTAATCCGACTTCGCCATGTTTGCCACGTAAACGCTGTCGTACCCTGCATCCTTCTCCAGGTTTACACTGTACTTTTTCAGAAGCTCCTCTACCTGCTCTTTGCTGATTGGTTCAAGTTTTTCCTCCTTGCCCGTAGATTTGTTTTCCATCTTCATGCGGGAAACAGCCCATAGGCACATCTTCTTGCTGAAATGCCATCCGTACTGGCTGAGATAGTCAGCCATTGCAGGCGGTATTCTGTCGTATGTATCTAATCTTTGTTTCATATTTTCCTGATTTTAAGTGATTGGCAAAAGAGGGGAATAATCCCCTCTCCATTACATGAACTCTCCGTTGGCGCGTCTGCGTCTGCGTTCGCCCATATCATCACCGTAAGGCTGTGAATCGCGGCGTTCGTTGTAAACCGGATATTCCGGGAAGTAACCCGGCATACGACGTTCTCCCATATCCGAGCCGCCGCTATAGCTTCCACCGCGTGAACCACCGCTGTTACGATAGCCCATTTCACCGCCCTGCATCTCACGCATGGCTTTCTCGTAACCATGACGACAACCCTCTCTATAGGCTTCTTCCATAGGATTACCGCCTCTCATACCGAAGTCACGGTCATATTCTCCGCGTCCTTCTTCCAATATTTCCCACATTCCCATATTATTTCTTTGTTTTAGATGTTTCAGCAACTCCGAGCTGTTCCATAAGCCGTTTGTTCAAATCCATAAGGTCGGACATATTTTTGCTCATTTCTGCCATTTGCCCTTTCAGAGAGGATATTTCCTGTTCCTGACGTTGTTTCTCTGCAAATTCGGGGTTCAAGAGCGTCAGCATCTTGTCACATCCCGCAATGACGGAATTGTGGAAGTCCATGCTGTTGATGATGTCTATGCTTTTCTGTTTCATAGAAGCGACCTCGTTATTCATCGCATCACGAGAGCATGACACTACGATATTGCCGTTCTGTCCGAAGTCGGCTATATCCATGCCGGCAGGTAGATTTTGGAAAGTCGTGTTCTGCCCGTTGATACAGACAACGACATCCACAACCATTTCCATTTGGGGCAACTGTCCCATAGGGGATGCCATAGGATATTTCGGCTTAGGAGCGGAAACGCTGACTACCGGACCGTATTCGATAAACGGGTTAGCATCCTTATGAAGTATATACAACTGGTTATTGGTACGAAGTGATTGAAACATATTGGTTTGATTTTAAAGGGGTGTGGCTATTCCCATTTTGGAAATAACCACAAAGCCCCATGTTAACTACTTGCTCTTTTGAGCGGTTGCTTCTGCTGTCGGAGTCGGTGTCGATGCGGTTGTCGGACGATACCCACCGTTAACAAGGAACAGTTCGTTGGTGTACTTGTTATAGTGGATTTCGTAGATACCCGTTCCGGCAAGGTTGCCGACAGTCACCGGCTCATTGTTGTAAGCCAGCAACGGTCTTGTATCCCCATTAGTCCCTATCAGTATCGGGAGTGTAGCAGTCGTACCGGCAGGTATCGCCTGGCGGAGACTGACATAGAAACCGCCTACATAGCTTCTGTTACGGAACGCATGGTTAGGCAGCTCTAAAGTCACGTTCTCCGTGCCGACCGTTACGGCTACCGTAGGAAGGGTATTGAAATTAGCCCTTCCAATAGTAGGGAACAAGAAAGGAAATCCTGTAAAAAAGTTAGGCCACATAATTACCCCCTTTCTTACCGGAATTAACCCCAGTAGTTGTTACAACCACAACCGCTACGCCCATACATTGCATCACCGGCGTAAGCACCGAAAGCCGCAGCACGAGCTATCTCAGGGTTAAATGCTTGCAATTGCGGGTATGGCACTGCTACCGTAGGTGGCATCTTGCATTTTATTCCATCGACATCGGACTGCAATGCCTGCAAGCCTGCTGCCAAAGGAGCAATCTGTTGTCCTACTGAATTCAGGATAGTAGCATTCTGGTTACGTTGGGAGATTTCAGCGGTCAAAGTGGCTTTTTCTGCTGTAAGAGCCGCAATCTTGTCCTGCAATGCTTGGTTCTGCATAGCGTCCAACTTTGCAAGGATAGCATTGGTATTGGCGGTCGCACCGTCACGCAATGAAAGTGCATTCTGATTGGCTGTGTTGACAAGCGCGTTGGTCTGATTGCACATCGCAAGCTGGTTCTCATAGCCCATTGTGGTAATGGCGTTCTGAGTCTTGCAGCAACAATCTGCAATCTGAGTAAGAACAGCCTGATTTCCGGACTGGAATGCGTTGATGATTTGCTGGCTTGACATGCCCACCTGATTTCCTACATTGGCGATAAGTCCCTGGATGTTGCACAGGGCGCTCTGTAACTGTTGGGTAGAGCAGTTCAAAGAAGAAGCAAGCTGGTTGATGGCATTGCCATTGCCCTGAATGGCTGACATCAGGTATTCACGACCGACATCACCGTTAAGCTCGGCAGGCAGACCTCCACCATTGCCAAAGCGGTTGCCGAAGCCGTTGCCGCCCCAACAGAACCACAAAAGGATAATCCAGATGAACCACCACGAGCCGCCCCATTGGTCTTGGCTGCCACGTCCCTGGTTCAGTAAAGCGAGAAGTCCGGGGTCTACACCCTTGCTTCCCATCAAGTTGGGCAACATAGCCATGATGTCAAATTTGCTTCCGCCACCATTTCCGTTGTTCCCGTCTTGGTTGAAGACATACGTTCTTTCCATAGAGATTTATATTTTGTATTACGGTCAAAATCAACCGCATCACAAAAGTATAAATACGCAATCTGCCATGAAATCAGTTGTTTCCCAACGCTTTCCTAATGTTTTCCCAATATATTCTCAACATTTTCCCGCCTTCCATGCGTTCTTGGAAATTGGAAATCATGTAGTTTATCGCGCGTTTGGTCTTGTGAATTTTAGGAGCTATCTGTGAAGGATACATTCCCCTTTCGACAAGCAACTGTACAAGCAAATAGCGGGCGTCTACGGTTTCCGTATCCTTATCCGAAGATAGTATTCGGCTGGCGGGTATTTCGGTCTCCTGCGCCACGAGATTAATTGTTTCGGCAAAGATTTCTGACTTACACATAGTTTTTCTGAATTTTATATTTATCTTTGCCCTGCCACATAAAATATTTGATTATATACGAACAAAGCATAAGATACCGTGTTGAAGATATTAAAGCCTCCAACGTGCGGTGTCTTATGCTTATCATGTTTTTATGTGGCAATATTAACGTGAAACGTTGGGGGCTTTCTTTTTACTCTAAGCCCCCGAAAGAGTGTCAGCTACAAGCCAACTTCTACATCGTTAATTTCTTTCTTACCATACAAATAGATTATAACTTATTCCTGCGCCTACGTACATGCCGCCCGGATACCCATATCCAGCCTGCAACCCTAATCCCCAACGCTTCTTCTTCGGTTTGATGGGAACCGGATGATAGATGTCATTCGTTACCGTCTGATAAACCGTCTTAGGAAAGACCTGCATACTATCCAGTCGCGGGTCTACATATCCACTCACCACCGCACGATACAGGCTATCTTCATACACAACCCGTTTGCGATGAAGCAAGGTATCACCTATACGTACTGTGTCATTCGGCAATATCTGCCAAAAGACAGCTATCGGTGCGGAGATAATAACCGTATCAAGTTTGACAACCGTCTGTATCTTTGTTTCGGTACGTATTTCTGCCGGCAAAGGCTCGTGCGGACGAAACAACGCCGCTACACAAGCGATTGCCAGCAACACAACTAATAGCCAGGGTAGTTTTTTCATAACCTCAACAAATAATGATTTACAACCATACCTGCACATATTGCGACAGCTCCACACAGCAAGTCTGTTTTGTTCCACTTGCCGTTATAGTAGTGGCAACGGTCGCTGTTCTCCTTGATAAAGAGCATCAGCAATGCAGTGCTGCCACCGAATACTATGGCGGTGGATAGATAGACCACCGCACCTAAGATGTTATTTCTCATAACAATTAGTGTATATTTATGATATTAATTTCATCCCGGACCGTGAAGTGCCGGGATGAATATTGTAAGTACTTAATCTTCATTAAACGGATGCTCAAAATCATACGTCACGAATTCCGTTCTCTGGTTGCTGAGAATCCAATAATGGTTCTCTGCTAAAAATAGCCTCTCTCATTTTCGTAAAAATAATATTCCTTAATTTTGAGTTGGCGCTATGTAAATTTAGTTAATGAAATTTATCTTCTACCCGTGGTTCCTGCAGACCAATTGGAGCAAATCTTATAAGTGTATTGATTATAACATTGGCTATTTTCTGCCCTCCGATATTATTAGGATGAACTTGGTCGCCCAAATCTTTGGTTATTGTTAAAGTTGATATTCCACTTAACCCATTTACATCTATGACAGGAATGCCATATATTGCTGCAATATCTTTTATGACTTTACAGTAATCTAATATAGTTAGATTCTGATTATTTTTATATGGATAATCCGCATCTTCATACTTATTATAAAAGTTATGAGGCGTACATACAAAAATTTTAGCGTTGGGGATTCTTTTGATGATTTTTCTTATCATTAAGGCATAAGCGTAGTAAAAATGTGTCTCATCTCCATCATCTATACTCCCTAGTTCAACACTACCTGAAATATCATTTGCTGACGCATAAATAATCAATATATCAGTATCAAGCGGTATAGTAGATACCCGCTCATCTCCACACATATAATCCTTTATTGATATTGTCCCCTCTGAAGGATTGCTTGCATGATAATATCCAGATTCATCAACAAGCTTGTTTTTATATCCAACTGATGTAACCTTAGACCCACCAATACCTCTGTTATAATGGTCAGCCATATTAAAATATTTCCATACATACTTCTGCCATGAAGCCAGTTCTGCAATTGAGTCGCCAAACGATGTCATTTTCTTTCCGGAGAAAGCCATACGAAGTATCTCATCATGATTCATAGTTGAATCCATATCAATAGAATTGGGATTACAAGGGAAATAATGTAATGAAACAAAAGCATGAGTATTCTTGTTAAAGTTAAAGACAGCGTATCTATAGGCTGGGCTTTGGTTTATTTTAAGTTCCCGAAATGAATCTGTCTGATTGCCGGTATATCCAATATATGAACCATCTGATGTAAACAATGCTACGGAATAAGCATTTGTAAAAACAGTTTTTGCATCTTTTATATCTATAAGTTGAGTCGTATTATATTCCTCATTGACAGATAGAGAACCATTGGTTGTATTGTATCCTTTGATTAGAATTGATTCTGTTATTAAGTTTTTGCTATAATCCAAAATAGGAACTTCTGCAACTCCAAATTCTGTAAAAATAAAATTCTCTTTACCCGAAAAATATTTACCAGGAACTTCGGTTGTATATAATAACCTACAGTAATCAGACTCTTTTTCCTTGGGAATTTTACTTATATTTCTACCCGTGGCGGCATTGGCTCTCTTCCAATTTAGATAAGTAAGGCCGTTTTCTGTTTTCTTGTAAAAATAGATTCCATAACAATTTGTATACAGATAATCCATGTCACCTATATCAAAGCCGTCAACAACACATCTTCCTTCTGAAGAAATAATATTGCCCGAATTATCAATCGTTTTATTTGATTTTATTTTATCGGAGGATATTTTATTCACAGATATGTTTTCAACATCCACATTCAGTGCTTGTCGAATCCAATTATCAATGCTTGTGAATGTTCCACCCTGGAACTCCCACGTTTCTACTTTTCCGGCTGAATTGATGAACGACACTTTCAGTCCGATATTTCTAAGTTCCTGCGGAACTTGGGCAATAGCGCCTTCCAGACTGTACTTGTTACTCCCGTCAATTCCCGAAGTAGGATGCTGGACGGAAACATTATACTCGGTGATGTAGTTCATATAGTCAGTGCCACCACCAGTGCCGATGTATTTCTTCAATGTAGCGGTACTCATTGAGCCGTTGCTACTACCTTGCTGAAAAGGTATCAGCTCGTTTCCTGTTAAGTTCTCCTTTTGAGGGAGTTGTCCTATTTGTAATCCTTCTGCCATATCTTTTTATTTTTTATCATTTTATTTTTTGTTATCTGCAAGTAATATTGGCTCTTCGTTAGCCAACAATAACGGAGTGCCATCCGACAATAATAAATACCCTTCGTCAGGAAATGGATGCGGCTTATTTCCGCCAGCACCGGGAAACCCTATGGTAAGTATGCTGATTACGGGAATGCCGATTATAGGAATGCTGATGTAAGGGATAGTGATTGGTTTCATAAGGCTATCCCTCTTTAATCATTTTCGCTTCTGACACTTTCGTAGCACTTCTTATTGTAATTTCCATACCTGCCGCTATACCAATAAGACGAAATATCACATTGGAAGGACCTAAGGCTTGATTGGCATTTGGGGAAAGCGGGATAGGATTCATGCCCTCGATATTGGCAAATACAGTCACCATTCCGCCCTTGTTCTTTATCTGTATGGTAACGGGATTGCCGTCACTGACAAACGTTGCGTAATACGCTGTTTTGCCTTCTTCTTGTTGAAATGATAAAACTTCTGCTGCCATGATGTTTACTTTTTAGAGTTATTCAAATAGTTCACAATTCCCTGCACATGCAAGTCTACTATTGCCCGTTTTCCTTCTTCCGATAATAGAAAGCCAACATCTTCCTTATTGTCTTGAAATAGGTTTTCCGTAAGGACTGCCGGACACTTCGTGTGCTTCAAGATATAGAACCCGCTTTCCTTATCAGCATCACCGTCTGACATATCCTTGCGTATCTTCATGCCCGGCAAAAGTCGTCCGGCTGCCGCATATAAGCTATCAGCTAATTTATCGGCTTTCGTCTGACCTGCCGAAGTCCACGCTTCCCAACCACGCGCCTGCATCCATTCAGAGCCGCTTCCCGCTGCATTACAGTGGATAGACACGAGGATTGTGTCACTCGCCTTGTATTCGTTCGCCCTACGGCAACGCTCCGATAGAGGAACGTCTATTTCCTCTTTGACGATACGTTCTGCGTCAATGCCTTTCTTTCGCAGCTCCGCTTCCAATCGTATGGCAATCTCACGGGCATACGCATACTCTTTCAATCTTCCGTCCGGTGAACACTTGCCCGGAGTGTTACTTCCGTGTCCGTTGTCAATCAATATTTTCATTCTGCACGTCCTCCTTGAAATATTTGTCATAAACCACACGAGCCACCCATCCGGCAACAACACCGACACCGAATGATGCAACAGTAGTCAGGTTCACCCAAAACGGGGTGTAGTGCATGTACAGCATAACTCCCACGATAATAGCGATAACAATCGCTGCGATAATCAGTTTCTTTTTCATTTTGTTACTCCTTATCTTTCATTCAAATTGTGATAAAATTCTAATCTTATATTCGCATAGACCGACTCTACATTCGTGTATGCCCTGCCGTTGTTCGCTCCGTTTTCATTGTAAATCTCCGCTTCAACGGCTTTAGCAACCTGTTCTATCCATTTCTTTTCCGTGTATTCCGAAAGCCTGTTCCCACGATACGAAAAGCAGTCAAGTTTTGAATTTCTGTCCTCGTGTATGTTTGTAAGCAATGTACGTATCTTTCTTGCAGTAGCTTCCTTGTCTGATATATGGTTTTCTTCACGTACTTTCTTAATAATGCGGCACACCTTCTCAACGGAAAGGTCGAAGAATACATTGCTTAGCGTTTTTATACGCAGCTGAGTTTCGGGCATTAGACTTTCCGATAGCACGTTCAATCGCTCGTTCTGCGCACGGGTTTCTTCCAATAGCTGCCTCATGGTGTCCTTATAGTCTTGGTTTATCTCTTTCTGTGATGTCATAAGCTGGTTTACCATATTCATAAACCAACGGAAACACGCCACCATCAACAAGGCTGATAACACAAGGAAAAAACCTGCGGTTATAGCCATCATTCCGAAATCACTAATCCCCTTACTTGTTTGAAGGGCTGCATTTACAACTTCTGTACTCATCTTATCGTTATTTGTCAATTATTCCTATCTTTGTGTCTCTTATCAAATAAGCTAACTACTGTCATTCCGTTTTGCTCGTGAGAGTAGGACGGGATTTTTATATCTTGCCGTAATAATGGAACCACGCTCCCCACTTCCGCTCTTTCAGATAGTTCGGATTGTCTTGGTTCAGTTTGGCTTCCATCTCAAATGCGCTCGCTCGATAGGCGTTGGCGTTCACTTTGCCGTCACCTATCCTGCTATCTGTAAACAGGTGGTACACGAAGCTCACAAACCATTCTGTCAAATACAAAATGTAGTAGAATAGCGGGATAAGTAACAACCACCATACACTGCCATGGAACGCCAGCAATACGGACGGGATAGCCGCTATCTCCATGCACTCGAAGAACTGTTTCTGATGTGTCCGTTCATGGCGTATGGTTGTTTCGGACAACTCTTTCAGCTTCGTAAGGATGAAGCCGATGAACATGATTGTTGTGTAGCCTCCAAAGAGGATAAGTTTGGCTAATTTGCTGTTGTAGTAGATTGTTTTCATATACATCATCTTATTTATTCATTATAATCAAAAACAAAAAGTACATAATCTAAATCATCAAAATCGCCAGCAATAAAACTTTGAATAGCACTTCCAGGTTGACATATATTTTCATTAATTTCCATTTGCGAATCACTACTACCTACAAGTCTACATTTATAGATTTCTAAATATCTAACAGGGCCGTTGCTTTCATTTTGTATATCAAAATCAATATTACTACCTACACCATTAGAATACCAATCTATTTTACCACTTTCAACAATAGTTAATTTTCCACTTCTATATAGACTAATATCGTGTGAACTAAGATTGGCTATTATTAACATTCTTGTTCTATATAGTGTATCAGTAGGTGGTAAATAGGTTAAAGCATCATATAATTTGCTCCAATCAAATTCTTTGCCCGCAATCAGCTTATCTCCAGCAAATAGCCCTGAGGTCAATTCTCCTATTTTTAACATAATCATTATCCTTTAATCGGTTACACAATATGCTGTATTGGCATCCTTAGAGCCAATAGTATCGTACTCGGCAGCGGTTTTCTTGGTGAGGGTGGTGAGGTTGTCGGAAACGAGTATATCTTTTACTACGAAAAAATTTGTAGCATTTGAATTCAATGCAATAAAAATTCTTTTTGTAACTAAGCTAATATTATTTGCATCGGCAATAGAAGTATGAGTATAAATAAACGAAAGTTCATAAGCTCCATTATCGGGATTGCAATATGTGTGACTCGTACTTACTTTAAAGATTTCTTTTTCTGTAATTTTTAGGAATAAAATATTATCACTTAATAATCTCTGTATAATATTTTTAAAATTATCAATGCTTCCAAATACAAGATTTATTTTTGATTCGGCTTCTCCTGCTTTAACTTCTTGATTTGAAATTAACTGTTGGCGAGCTTCATCTGTAATCGTAAGCATAATGTGTTTATCATCCACATACTTCTTCGTTGCAGGCTGGTAATCGCCCGTAGGGGTGAATGATGAAGTGTTGGTCTTGGTGAGGACGTCGGATTTTTCAGGAACTTCCGCCCAATTCCCATTCTTACGACCGTATGCCTTGCCATCAGTTGGCGCTTCGTCTATACCGCCAATCTTCCCCTGGCTTACCCATTCACCGTTCACCCATGCGTAGTAATCATAAGGGGCTTCCGTACCTACAGCCATGAACCCGTCAACTGCCGAACCATCGGGAACAGCGGATTTCAAGGCTTCAAGGGTGGCGTATTCGCCGGCTACCTTAAATGACTTCCCAGGTTCGCCTTGTATACCTGGCTCGCCTTGTTCTCCTTTCAAAAATTCTAAAGGATAATTGACCACAGAAGCTTCACTGTTGCTTCCTGAAGGTTTAAATGCAGGCAATGACGTTACATCATCCGCTTTGTCCGCATTCGGTACTTCATTAACCCCTATGGAGTTAGCCATAAGGCGGGCAACTATTTCTTGATAATCCTGTTCTGTCCAAGCCATAATTATTCCTGTTTATCGGTTGCTTCTTCCGGTTGATTGTTGATAGCACGATTGAGCGCGTCAATAAAGAAGGGTTTGCAAAAAGCATTTGCATGCTCTTGTATCAGGGACACTTCTTCATCACTATACTCTGTCTCTTCATTGGAGTTGTATATCTTCAAAGCGAGTGCATGCGATGCGATACCGTTACCGTTCCGGTATAATACATTCGCAAAATTCTCTCTACAATCTATATTTTCACAATGCTTACGGGTAATGTCCGTAGCAATCAGTAATTGTTTAAAATTTATCTTTTTCATGAGCTTGGGTATGATTTAGTTAATCTTCCATCTTTATAAAAAGAAAGTCCGCTGATGCCAAGAGACACTTGGTATCTTGAACCACTTAAATTTGAAATCATTGACAATGACCCTGCAAAAAGGGTAGTAGACGCAGTTAAGTTGCCATCACTTGCTATATTGTCTAATTTTAATCTTGGGTAAGTAACAGAAGTACCTCCGCCTCCACTATCAAGGAATGAAATTCCACCCACATCATATCCTTTTGAATTATAAAATTTTATGCTGTTTGAATTTGGGTTTATTTCTATTTTTGTACCTGACGAAGCGGTTGATATTTTGCCAACAATGCTAACATTCCCATTTTCGTCTATCACCAAAGAGTTGTTAGGAGTTCTTACATTTTTAAACACCCCGCTGTTTGCATTTATCTCTCCTTCAAAATATCCACCAATAGCCTTTATTGTCCCGTCTGCCTGAATAGACACATTCCCGTTGGCGGATATATCTCCGGTAAAGTATATGTTTTTGGAAACCACGGAAATGTTATCAAGTGCCACATTGATTTCAGAACCTAATCCGTCCTTTTTGACATATAATTTAAGTTCCTCAGTAACTCCATTGATATCCAGTCCCAACTGCGTTACATCTTCCTCTATTTTTGTAACAGACAATTTGAGGTTTTCCGCTGTCTGCTCAATCTGCGAGAACCTTTGATTGTTGCTTTCCGAGAGTTCCTTTACTTCCAACCTGATACTTTCCGCTGTCTGCTCTATTTCGGAACTCAATTTTGTATATAAATCCTCGAATGCGTTTTCGGTAAGAGCCAGCGAATGTATGTATATATCCCCCGTAAACTTCAATTCAAAGTCGCCCGTTCCGTCCCATGTGCCGGAATACTCCTTCATTGCGTATTCCTCACCCGGTTCAAGACGTTCGGTGAAATGCAGGTTCTGACCGGGAAAGCCTATTGTCAGCGTTCCGGCTGTAGCTACCTTATACCGAAAAGAGATAAAGAACTTCTTCGGTTCTCCTCCTTCCTCATAGGTCGGCTTATTGGCTAAATCAGCATTTGACTGTTTAATTCCGGAAGAAAGGATACGAAGCACGTTTCTATCCCCATCTCTGATAATGGCAGCCATAGCGTCCTTACGGGAATAGAACTCCCCATTCACTAATAAGAATTTTCCGTTTACAGTAAAGAAGCGAACATCGTTCTTTGTCTCCCAACCGTTCGTATTGCTTGCAAATGCCGCATTGTACAGGTAATTATCCTCTGCCTGCACCTCGTCAAGCACTTTGGAAATTTCAGAGTAAATCAAATCTTCCAATATCTTGAACTGGGTCATAATGTTTATTCCCGTTTTCAAGATAAAGTCTCCCATGAACTTGTTGCCTTGCGGACTGATAACCGTCACTTCCTTACCTGCTAAAGAATAAGAATTTATTCCTGCATACTGGTGGATACTCGGTGCATCATCGCCATATACGGACAAGGTAATTGCGTTCTGACGCTTCTTGTCTGTTCTGTTTCCGAGTTGTACAAGACTATCACCTTCCTGCGGTATGTCGCTGTTTGCATCACAGTCCGTCTTGCTAAGGTCTATGTAGTCCTCGCCAACACCTACGCATAGGCGCCAATAGTAACGGTTGGATACATTCTCGTAGACACCCGGCTTGATATTGAAGTCTTGAAAACGTACCTGGTCGCCTTCCTTGAACGGGTTCTCGATAGCCGTCTCCCCATCATCAACCAGCAGATAGCACCGCCAAAAATCCTCGTGTTCTTCCACCTTTCCGCATTTCATTCCGGCAGCGGTGAACATGTAGTTCCCGCCTGCATAAGAGAGTTTCTTTATCTCCAGTTCGGAGAACATCGCCTTAATACGCACAAAGAGTTCGTCCACTTCAATGTAGGATTTACCCGTCTTGCTGTCTACTTTAATAACAAAGCCTTCACCGAGAGCACCGGAAGAAAAGTTCATGGACTGAATGTAGTCTGAAAACAATCCGCCTAAGAACTTTATTAAATAGCTGGTTTGGTCAGGTTTGGTTTTATTCAAAAACAGCTTTTCTCCAAAGGCTTTAATGATTGATTCCACTTGTTGGGTAGTTAATCCTCCACCGCCTTGCCCGCCTACAATTGAATCTATCTGATTCTGTATCTTTTCTAAAGTTCCTACCGCTTTGTCATTGCGAAGGGTAATATCATACGTTGGGATGAGAGCGTCTCCTTCCTTTATTGTAAGGCTGTCAATAATAATGCTCCCGTTGATGTTTAAGTCTTCATCCTCGAACAAAATTAAATCGCCTTCCTTTATACTGTCATGCAGTTCCGGGTGACGCGCCATAAATATTTCATCTACTTTAGGCTCGTAAGTATATCTTACATAATCATTTTTTGCAAGATATTCTTTGGAAGCTGTTAGCAATCTTTGGGAAGCAGCTTTTATATACACATCCGGCATATCAATACCCAAAAGCACAAATTTATCTTCGGCTTTGATAGTAAAATCCTTATATGGGAAATAAAGATTCAAACCTTCATCATAGACTCTGTTGCATGTCAAGACCCACATATCACCTTGTTTTACGGGCTTGTCTGCATCTCTAAGTATTTCAAATTCACGTCCACCACACATTCCGCTTTTCATGGATATGGTGGGAGTTTCATCGGTAAAGTAATCGTTTATGTCAAATCCAATGTCTTTGAGATATATTTTGAACGGTGGGATGGTTTCCCCCTCTTCAAAGTAACCATCATCCGCGATTGGCGTATTATCCTTATTCACCGAATCGGAAGCGATTTCATCCAACGCTCCGGTAGCATTTACGATTATTCCCGCGTCTTTCAACTGCTGTGCCGTCATTCCTTCCATAGACGGATGTATTTCCGGTAAAGAAGTATCGCTCCCGTCAAAGAAAACCGAACCTTCCCGAACTCCGATAATATCTATGTTTTTACTATCAAGGTATGGGTCAAGTGTCTTTTCCGGAAAATCAGGAAGCATCAAATTTTTAACAGCCATATTATTGGGAACTAATGCTCCAGAAGGTCTTTTGTACTTTCTTGGAACATTGTCCGTCTCAATGCCTTTTTCTATCCGCATCTTTGCGCCTATGCGGACGTTGTCCTTGTCGGCTTCGCTATTCAACAAAACGTAGCATTTCCCAAGAAAGCTACCTCTTCTCATTTTATAAGAGTACCCATTGATTGTCACATCATACAATGCTGTGTCAGATAGGAATTTCATGTAAAAAGGAAGCGTCACAACAGCACCGTCTATCAAATGTGTATTAGGGTCATATCCGTAAGATACATCCTCGATGGGAGCTTCAACAATAGGACTTCCATATGTTGTATAATAGTTGTACGGCAAGTTTTTGGTACCACCATATGCTCTTAGGCGGGTAATTATCTTCTGTGATGAATCCGCGGTTTTTTGTATGGAGTACAACCCCTTACCCTTTCCATAGCCGAACATGCTTCCTACTGCAATTCCGGCAGTGCCTATTGTTATCGTTCGTCCTCTTATGATAAAGTTTGCCTTAAACTCGCTATTTACCAAAGCAAGTGCGTCCCAAACGTTTATACTGCTTATTGATATGGATTTGTTAGTCTCATTAACATATTCGGGATGTACTGTAACCGTCCATTTTTGCTCTCCTTTATAGATACGGTCAAGGTTCACCTGTATTCTTTCTGCGAGAGCATTTATGCTTTCAGCGTAAAAACTGAATGTAGGCAGGGAAGAGTAGTGAATTAAGTTATCCTCTTTTACATAGTCCAGGAATTCGCATCTTGTCAGTTCATCTGCGAGAGAGTTGAAAACTACGTTCTCATATTTGAAAGCCTCTCCGTATGTATTTTTGGAGGCTTGCTTCAATTCAGTAGGGTCGTAGTTTATTTCAAATCTTTCTCCGCGATATATCAGATAGTCCCCGACTGTAAAATTAATCGGAGTGGGGGACGTAACGGTAATGTTAACGGAACAAGCTCCCATGAACTCCCCGTTATACTCTAACTTGTTAGCGACACATCGTTGCGTCTGCCCGTCTTTGCTGTATATTATAAACCGTCCCATTATACCGTAAGAATAATTTGTGTTTTAGGGTCGGTCACCCGAAATGTAATGTTGAAAGTTACGACATCTCCCTCATCCGTCTTGCGGACAAAAAGGTCGGGTTTTATAGATTTAAAATAAACCCCCTGTCTGCCTATTTGGGTATAGGTGTCATAAACTTTTAATTCTGTTCCGTAACCGTCTTTTCCTATCAGATAGTCCAGGAAGGCGACAATCTTTTCATTGGCTGTTCCCATATCACCTTTATAGGCAAACTCTACTTCTATATCATAGGCTTGCACGTAGAGTTCTTCGGGGAAAAAGGTGTCTTCTCCGTCTTGGTCTATCCAGTCCCTTTTGGGCAAATCCTTAATATCTCCATATACAGTAAAAGGGAAGTCCTTGCACACAATCCCCCATTGGGATTTGGTGTCAATAGCAGGACTCCCCAGCTTACTTTTCTGAAAATAGATACTGTAAGGCTTTGCCATGTGTTATTTTGAGTTTGTGTTGTAAAAACAAAAAGAGCCAATCAACGGCATATCCGTTAATCAGCTCTTTGGCTTGTATTATCAATACTGCAAATATATGGTGTATTTTCTAAATAATCAAGTAAAAGATTAGAAAATTGATATAGTTATCCGGCTTACATTATATTTGCAATAAATACTACCTTTCGGGTGACACGATTTTCATGTAGGGGTTCTTTACCCGCTTCTCTTTGAGCTTCTTTTCAAGTTTTTCCATCCTTTCGTACATCAGTTCAATATCTTCGGATAGGCGCAATAATTGAAGTTTGAGGAGCTTGTTCTCTTTCTGCAAGTTATATATCTTTTCTTCCATGATGAATATTTGTTTTAGTCGTTATTCCTGCCATCTGCCCGCCAGCCGTATTACTGGCGGGGTATCATAACGTGAACGTTGGTCGAAACCTCAACGTGCATCTATGCTTGTTTACGTGGCAATATATTTTTGGGTATAGTTATAGCTGTCGGGCATTGGAACCGACTGCCGGATGATTAAAATAGCGTGATTAGTATTTTTTCATGCAGCTAACGAATAAGGCTATGATAGATATAAGGACGCCTACAATGGCAAGTATTAAATTCCAATTGATAGGATTGTGCAAGTTGGGGTTAACGGCAAGATAGTGCTTGCCCTCTTCGGTGAGTTTGGCACTCCATACATAACCGCCAATTACATAATTGGCTTTCACCAATCCTTTCCTCTCAATGGAACGGATGGAAGCAGTAAATACATGCTTCGGGTATGTTGCCGGGCATTTTCCGCCAAACTCTGCAACAATCCGAAATGCTTGTTTCTCTTCCTTTGTTAATTTAATCCGTTCCATAACCTCTCATTTAATAAGGTACACCCGACAAACAATGCAAGCAGCGTAGATACGGCAGTAATCGTTGAAAGCACAATCAATATGATGTCTTTCCACGGGATAGGATTTTTCAACATGGGATTATATTCCATGTATGCTTTTCCTTTTATTGTAAGTTTTGCCATATACACAACTCCATCTTCATCAGCCTTATATGATACAAGTCCTTTTTCTTTCAGAAGGTCAAGGGTTGTCACAAATAGAAACGGAGAACATTTCAATGGTAATTTCTTGCCGTTGATACTTACACTTCTGAATACAGCCTTTTCTTCCTTTGACAACCTTATCCGTTCCATAACCTACTCGTTTTCTGCAAATTTACTAAATACTACGCAAAAATATGCTATGCAGCAGGGTCTATTTCACCCTTAATCTGCTTGATGGCTTTCCTCATATTCCACTCACTTTCGGATAAGGCAATGATAAAGCGTCTGCCTTTCTCCGTCCATACAGTGTATATGTTGGTTCCTATCGAACCGTCAGAACGTGTATAGGTCTGTGTACGGGTAGAGTGTAATCCCCATGTAGAGTAGGGGGAGTGTAGCAGCCATTGCCCCGATTGGCGATAGATTACGTTTGTGTCTTTCAGCTTCTTGTGCAGCTTCTCCGCGTCCATTCCTATCTGCTTGGCGATTTGTGTGCTGGTCAGAGTGTTCACGCTTTGCAGGTGGTTGTTGTAGTAGTTGACTTTCGGAGCAGCCTCCTTGATTTCCTTGTCTTGCAGTTTAATGGTGGCTTGCTGTTGCTCCGTTTGGGCTTCAAGCTGCTTTAACCGTTCCTCTCTCTTGGCAAGGGTGGCTTGTGCGATGGTCAGCGCACGTGCCATGATTTCTTCGGGAGTGTCGTCCTGCTTGGTGGCGATGTAGCCGCCTGTCTTGCGGATGGACTTTAAGATTTCCTTTACGCCTTTCTTAAATTCTTTGGCAATTGGTTTACGGCTCTGCATGAGGACTTCGTATAAGCCATCTTCGGTTAAGAACCACATTTCGTAATTTCTACCATCTACGAAGATTGTTCGTAGATGCTTTTCTTCCTCATCTACAGTGCCTACCATTCTTGATACATCATAATAACCTTGCGATGTTTTCGCATAATCAATGCACTCTGCCACTTCTTTAGCAAGAAACAACGGATTTTCGGCAGTTCCGTAAACCGTGAATTTGTGCCCCAGCAACTCTGTTTCGCTTAGGACTTGAATCGAGTTTGTTAGCATAACAAAAAAAAGCGCACGTTCACGGCTGCTAACAAACTCATAGGAATTTAGTTTGGGGACATTTCTGTTACCCCACCGTTCGTGCGCAATATCTTAATTTATGATACTACTTGATATGTATTGGCAAAAAAATAACTCCAATGATGAAGCCATAGGAGTTTGCCGCTCCTATAAGTTGTTAGCACCGCAAAGATAGCCCTTATCTTTGAAATAGCAAACTTATAATCATAAAATCAATTACTTTCGTCTATTTTCTAAGTTATTGTGCAAATATATAGAAAATATACTCATTTTTATAATTTAATATATTAATAAATGGTGAATATGTTTTATAACATGATATATATAATAACAATGGATGTTAATAAAGGCGTATCTTTGTACATATAAAAGATAGCTATGAAAATATTTTTATATTTATTATTGTTAGTATTCAGTTTGGTATCATGTAATACTGAAAGGAAAGAGTATGCAGAAAAAGTTTTATCTATGGATAAAAGAATAATAGAACATATAAATGAATATTATTTGTTGCATTCTAATTTGGAAAAGGGGGATATATCTAAAGGGGAATATGAATCTCATCGGAAAAAGGCTGTTTTAATCAATCAAGATATGGAAATGGTGCTGCTTTCAAGATATACAGAACCATATATCACAGAACAGTTTAAGAAGATGAACGAAATTATTTTTTTAGAACTGGCATTGAAATGGGAAGAGCCTGATTGTGTAGATAATGAAAGTGTACATAAGGTCGTATCTCCAATTTATCTCAGTTATAAGCTCTCTATATCTGATAAGATAAAAAGTGTAATTAAATAGATTTTATTGGAGTATGGATAGAATATTTGCTTGTTGTATTGTTTGGTAAATAATTAAATCTCCGTTCTTTACAGTTCGGGGATTTTTTATGCTTTATATGCAATAAAAAACACTGTAATAAAGCAAAATAATATAATGTTTAATTAAAATTAAAGACTTAACTTTGCCGCACATTAATTAACTAAATACATGCTTTATGAGTAATAAAATATTTTTTCTACTTTCTCTATTTTGTGTTCTTATATCCTCCTGTGAGAATGAAGATGATATGGTAACATCTATACTTTTAGACAAGTCGGATATGACTTTGAAGCCCGGAGAAACTTATCAATTTACGGTAAAAGGCTCTCCTTCTAAAGCAAAGTTGCCTAAAATTAATTGGGGGATATATCCTGTAAATGCAAACAATCATTTAGCAAAAATAGATTCACACGGGAAACTAACAGCCTTGAAGCCAGGGAACTTTACAGTAAATGCCTGGATTGGAGATGATGATATAACGGATTTGTTATATATTGACAATGCAGTAATAAAGGCTGTGTGCAATGTGACAGTTGAGCCTATAGAAGCTACTGGTATATCTATAAATAAGGAAGAGATTGTGTTTAATGGAGAACAAAGTTTGATTTTGGATGCTTCTATTGAACCTCAGGAGGCTACGAAGAAACTGGTCTTTTGGGAAATAGATAATTCGGAAATTGCAAGTTTAGAATCGGGTAAAGACAATTCGGTTATTGTAACAGCGCTAAAGGCAGGAGAAGCTACAATTACAGCACGTGCAGGGTTTGAATCTTCTATAACTTCAACATGCAAAGTGAAGGTTAATCCAGTTGTAGCACAAGGTTTTTCCTTGAAAGAAAATGAAAAAAATGTAAGGGCGGGAGATGTTTTTACTATAGAATCAATAATCACTCCTGCATATGCAACAAAAGAAAACATAGCATGGGAGATTTCTGATGTAAATATTGCAAAGATTAATGAAGACAACAGTATATCTGCCATGTCTCCTGGAAAATGTATAGTTAAGGCTATTTTGGGAAATACAGGGTTAGAGGCTACTTGTGAGCTGACAGTAGAACCCATTTTATTAGAATCTATAAGTTTTGATAACCTTACATATAAAATTGAAGTTGGAGGACAAAAACAGCTAAATGTTGTGTTTACACCAGAAAACGCAACTAATAAGAATGTGATATGGACTTCATCCGACCCTGTGATTGCTCCGGTTGATGAAAATGGAGTGGTTTTAGGGAATACATCAGGAAGAGTACAAGTTACGGCAACGTCAGAAGATGGCGGACATGTGGCAAACTGTACTGTTTATATTGTGTCATTAGGAGGTATGATGGATGTTTATTTCCCTACATCTTCTTTGATTATTAATTCGGGATATTATACGGGCGTTATGTCATGTGCTATAAAGAACAATAGCTCAAAGACTATAAAACTTACTAAGTTTAAAGTTTTTTCTACTGGAAGCGGTAGTGCTCCTATTGAGATTACTGATGAGGCGAAATTAGGATATTTATCTTCTGGAGAAACAAGAATTTTACAGTTTAGATTATCACATGTTTATGAGCCAGGATTTAAGTGGGAGTTTGAATGTGATGGTCATTATTATTCTGCTTATGGAAGTTATAAACAGTAATTTTTACTGTTAAGCAATCATCAAGTTAAGCGGAATTTCTCCGCTTTTCTTGTTTTGTGGCATATCGTTTGTTATACCGATTATGGTAATATTGCCACAATATTATAAATATGAGAAAGCATGGGAAAAAGGCATCCAAACACTACGCAGACCGAACATCGTCAGAGAAAGAAATAGGCAGCATCGCTAAAATCTTTTTCGTAAGAAACTCAATTAAGTAGGAATAAGCTTCGTCACTATCACTGGTTAAGTTTATTCCTGCTTTTTCCAATGTAAAGTTGGCGATGTGAAATATCTCGTGCGCTAATATTGACAACCCTTTTATATCTTTCGGCAAATTTGGCATATACAAAATCATTTGTCCGCCAGGCAATAAAAAACTTTTTCCCTTTTCTTCTCCACTAATCATAGAAACGATTTCGGAAGACTTCTCGCACCCGAATATCTTTGATAGTCTTGCCTTCAGGTGCTTTTTTTCTCCAAAATGAACCATTACATCCCGGTCATAAATGTCTATGCTTATTATCTTATTCATAACAAATATGATGTTTGTGCTTTATATATAATAATACAAATATAGGGAAAATAGCTAAGAAAATGTTCTTAAACATGCGAATTATTATTAAAATAATATTTTGTATTTAGATTTTGGAGTATTTTTGTCTCACAAAAGAATAAACATCATGTCAAAGGAAGTATATACTCGTAAAAATTTTAGGTCTTCATTATTAAGGCAAATCATTATTAGGTGTGACTATTCAAGTCTAACGGACTTAAATGGTTTTATAATGAAATTAAAATCCTTAGAATGGTTCCAAAATCTTTTTGCGGGTTATCGTCTTGTCAGGACGAATAATTTTAATCTACAAATAAATCCCAAAGCAATAGAGGATAGATTTATCCCTCTTGAGGTAAACGAGACTGGCAATATTCATCGCTTTTTTGATTGCAAGATAGAGCCTAAGCAAAATTCATCTATGGATATAAGCTCTACTTTTATTTGCTTTACAATAGGATGTAACGACTCTTATAATACGATAGACCCTTATCTTGACTCTATTACAGACATCATAACTACCTTAAAAGAATATGATTCTTATGTGCAAATAGAGAGGTTGGCTATAAGAAAAATAGATGGCAAGGACTATGCTTCATTGGAAGAAGCATATAAAACTTTTGAGGTTATGGAAGATTTGGAGAAGAACATTATAGACAATGTAAAACCTATAAAAAAAGTTTATACGGATGCCTTTATATCTAATGACGCAAATATTAAAGTTAATTTTACTCGCGGATTAGAACGTTTTAAAAACGGGTCTATTAGATGTATTTTAGATATGGACGGCTATATTGACTCATCCCTTGTACCACTTAATGAAGTAACAGATAAAAAGGGAATAGAATCATTATTGAAAGATAAAATAAACGATGAATTGTTCAAGTTGTTTAGAGCGAGCGTAACAGAGAATTTTTTATCTAAAGGACTTATATCATGAAAACAAAAACTTCATCTGCCAATATAGAATTTAGTGTTACAAGAGCTTTTGAAATAAAGGGTAATCATTCCTCTTATGGGGGAGGAATTGATTGGGCCGCTCAAACGTCAATAGGAAATCAGACGAGGGCTATGTCTTCTAATAATAATCAAAAGAGAGTCAATATAACGGTTTGTAAGAATGCTAAGGGGTGGTGAAACAGAAATACCGATTACAAGCTCTGGTACTTTACGCGTAAAGATATTTATTATAGGATATAAAAATCAGGGAGAATCTATTGTAATATTGTTTATAGATACCGGTGAAAAGGGATGCCCTGTAAAATATTCTATTGTAATAGACTGTTTCAAATACAATAAACGGAATATTACAGATGAAATATTAAGGCATTATTCGGTTAGTACCGTTTCGATGTTATGCTGGACGCATCCCGATTTAGACCATTCTGTAGATATTGATACATTAATAAAGAAGTATTGCAAGGAAAGTACACAAATATTGCTGCCGGAGCATTTTTATAACGAATCAAGTGATATTATTACAATAAATAATAAAACACTTCGAGGGGCTGTTGATAAGGTCTTTAATCTGAATAGATTAAAAAAGAGAACTGTTGCCAATATCAGCGCAACAGATAGGGGGTATAATGAAATTAAAAGTTTGAAATTTGCAGGAGTCGACAAGGACGTCTTTGTTTCAGTGAATGCTGTTACTCCTATATCTTCTATTTTAGCAAACTATGTGAAGAAAGGGAAACACAATGTAAATAAGAACGAACTATCAATATCATTTATAATTAATATAGATGAGTATTATCTATATTTTGGTGGGGATACGATGAATGGGCATATAGATGCTATAAATCCGGCTTATTTAGAGCAATGCCGTTTCGTGAAAATCCCACATCATTCGTCTGATACTTCTACAAACCTGGTCCATTACTTGTCACAGGATATAGATACTGCATGCACAACTATATTTAGCAAGCATCATTTGCCCAAAGAACATGTTTTGCAAGAATATTGCAATAAAGGGAAAGTATTTTCTACCGGTGGGCAGAACAATAAAAAGTATAATTATGGAGTAGTTGAATACGAGTATGATTTTTCAAAAGAAGAAGTTGATATGAATATTAAATTGCACGGGAATGCTATTAGCTTGAATTAATGTAAGCCAGACATTAAGCCTGGCTTTTTCTTTGCATGACATCCCCATCGGTTTCCACAATACAATCTTCTCCATGAATGTAAACATATACCGATGCTATATCCTTTTGGATAACATTTACTTTTGCCCGGTCGTACACGTTAATGAATACCTTGCAATACTGTGAACAGTCAATGGTTACTTCACTGTCATGGCGCACGTAAATATCACATACAGAAAAGCCATCAAATAGGAGAGTACCTTTACAATTTCCGTTCAAAACAGAAATTTGTGACATGTTGCGTTTCTGCACATCTTCATCCACAAAAATATTATTCTTGTGGAGAAGGTCTTTGTCGAAGTGTTCTTTTATGAAAGTGCTGGTGGGGTAATTGTGCTTAATGGCAAAATCAATCCCATGCAGATACTTGTCAATTAATCCTTGTTGGGTAGGATTCCCCCATGCGTGTTGCCACGGTTGGCATAAACCAAACGTAATAGCCTGGTTCAGTAATGTTTTGCTTAATTCTTTTTCGTTCATAACGTATTATATTTTAATTTTTCTTCCACTTCTGTCTATCACTATACTTAGCATATCTCTAACTTCTTGTACTAAAGCAACGTTTGCTTCGGTATTTTGGGCACTTCTTAACGTATTATTGGCTATTGCCCTCAATTGAGTAAGTTGTTGTTCGGCTATAACATTATATTTCGGAAGAATCTCGTTTCCCCACTTTTCAAGCAAAGCGCGTTTTACACTTACATCTGCACGAATACCGTTTATGTAAGAAGCTAAAATATTGGCGGTTTCTTCTGTAATGTTTTCTTGTATCCCTTTGGAAAGAGTGTTTGAAGCGTTTGTCTCTTCAAGGCTTATTCCCATTTTTTTTGCAGCAGCATTTAGATAATCCCATATTTTCTTTGAGTCTGATATTGTCCCTCGAAGGCTTCCAAGTTGCTGCATTAGTCCGGCTGCCTCTTGTTCCGTCAGATTTGTACCCCCAGCGGAACTGTCCGTAAATATACCTTTATCTCCAAACAGATAATCTCTTAGCTTATCCATAGCAGGTTTTATGACATTCAGAGAAATCATCTCCTTTATGACATTGCGCATTATATCAGCCACCGTATCATCAAAAGCCTTTGCTGCATCTTCTCCGTTGGCGAACGCATTGACTAACGCTTCTGATATTTGGTCTGACCATCCCTTTAAGTCTATACCGAATTGTTCGCTTGCCAAATCTTCATAGAAATACTTGATTTGCTCGCCTAACTCGATATACTGCTGCTTGTAGTCCTCTATTTTAGAAGCATCCGAATCTTTCTTGTCTTGTTCCGCCTCCATTTGCTTTTGCACCTCTTCTTGTTGCTTTTGAAGATTTGCAATCATCTCTTTGGATTGGCTTTGGGTAACAGCACCCAATTGCCGTTCTATGACAGATTGAAGATTCTTATAGTCATTGGAAAGCTTTTTCACTTCCAGTTGCGAACGTTGGATTGCTTTATCCAGCTTCTTATCATGGGCTTTGGCTATGCTTCCTATTATTCCGGTAATACCGCTGACTACACCCGTAGCCCCTTGCATGATAGCCATCGGATTGCCGGAAGATATACCAGCGAAAAGGGTAGCTCCGCTTTGAGCTGTATTCAATAATCCACCCGCAACTTCTTGTACAGTGCTTAGAGTGTCTCCTATACTGTCATTCCCTAAGGCATCAAATGCTGACCCTAAATCTCCCAAAGTGCCGATAAGAAGATTAGCCATGTCGACAATATCTCCAAAGCCTACTCGAACTTTGTCGGAAGCTTCATTTTGTTTATCTTGTGCATCAGTGACTTCCTTTTCCGCATCGGCTAATGTTTTTAATTTAGGAGTTAATTTATCGACGACTTTAGTCTGATAAGATAAGCCGCTATCTGTTTTCTTGGTTTCGGTATGACTTGTTTCTGAAATACTGGTAGTAACTTCACCGCCATCCTGGATAAACCCAAGTTCTTTTTGAGCTTTTTTCAGTTTTTCAGTGGCTTCCGCATACTCTTTTATTCCGTCTGATAATGTCTTGAAAGGGTTTCTGCTTTCACTTTCGTCACGTAGCTTTTTTAATACATTGACAAGCTCTTTAAACTCGTTGACTTTTAGACTTTGCCCGGTCGTATTTTTAAACTCTTCCAGGTTCTTGATTAGCCTGCTAAGAGTTGCAGAAGAAAGTCTGTCAAGGTCGTCAAAGGTCTTAGCCCAGTCTTCCGAACTCTTGAATTGTTCAAATTTGGTAGATGCAGCATCTTCGCTCGCTTTCTTTTTCCTTTGTGCTATAAGCCTGTCGGTTGCTTCTTCGCCTAATTGACCTCTTTGGCTTTCAATATCTGCCAAGTCCTTTTGAAGATTACGCTCAATATCCTTTATCTTTTGGGCATAATCTTTATAATCCTCAATCATGCCTAAAAGGTTTTCAAGGCTTTCTGAACGCATTTTCTTACTTTCCTCGTTGATTGATTGGTATAGTTTCAGAATTACTCCTTCCCCAAACTGCTTCTTTACATCATCCTCTTTCATGGCAAGGACATCTGTAACGGAGAATTTACTTTCCGTATTTTCAAGCGCTTTGGAAAGTTGGTTGCGCAAATCATCTACTACACTTTTGAATGAGACCTCTCCGCCGAAAGCGATGTTCATGGAAAGAGATTTGTTGCCGGAAGCATTGAATAGCTTCTTATATAAATCCCACTTTTCTCCGGTTTGGGAAACGTACTTTTCTATCTCCTTTAAGGCGTTATCAACTTCTTTCTTCGCACTGTCAATTCCCGCCTTGTCAATCTTGACACCAAGAGAAACGTATAAATCTTCTTGCTTCTCTTTGCTCCGGTCTAACTGCCCTTGGATGTATTTGTAAGCCCTGCTTGGGTCTTTTAAGTCCAAATTGACCCCGTTCTTATCAAAGATAGGGGCAAATTCAGAAATGCCCTTCACCCTTTGGGATGCGGCTTCTTCTCCTTCTATCTTTCTCCATTTCTCATAGCTGGAAACGGCTTTGTCTATGAGGTCGGTACGGGCTTTCCATTGTTCGGCAATAGGGTCTTTTTCGCCTCCGGATGATTTGCCTAATACCCCAAGAGTGTCCATGATTTTTTTTGAGACATCGAATACCTTTTGGGCATTACGAACGGTTTCTTCGGAATAAGGATTTCCTTTCTTAAAGCCTTTTAGCGTTTTATCTGCATTTTCTCTTTCTTCCTTTACACGATTGGAATATTCTTCATAGGCTTCATCATCTTTGGGAATAAGACTATTCATGTCACCAGCAATTTCTTTGGCTGTAGTAAACCATGCTGATTTAATGTTTTTATCTATATCGTCAGTGACAGACAGAATAGTCGTAAAATCTTCTTTCGCTTCTTTTACGATGGAGCGGGCAATATCTAATTGATTTTTCGCTTCTCGCAGCATTTTAGTGTCCATGATATGCCCGTCACTTGCTACCGAATAAAGTTCTGCATCTTTAACCCCTCTTTCTGCATCAATTAGTCCTTGGTAAGCTTTTTCTAAATTTATTCTTGCAGTTTCTCTTGCAGTAGTTCTTGCTGCTCTATTAGACATATTTAATAGCTCGATTTGCCCTTTTAGCAAAGCTTGTTCATAAGACATGTTCTTAAAAATAGAAGGATATATCCCTTGAAGCTTTTCGTAAGCCATTCGTCTCGCATCCACAGCTTTGGATGTATCAAACATTGTGGATATATAGCTGTTAGCCTTGTTTTTTGCTTCCGAAATCTTTTCGTTCTGCTCTTGAACCTGAACATTAAATTCTCGTATTGTATCTGCCGCACTTTTAGTCTTTTCTCTTAAGGTTAAATAAAGTCCCACTAATCCACCAAAGACAGTAATTAATACCATCCAAGGATTAGCTGCTGTAACTGCATTTAATATACCTTGCGCTACTGCTTGAGCTTTTGTTACGGCAGTTAGTCCTTGCATCGCTCTAGTCATATTGATTATATTGGTAAGCGTGTTTATTGCAATTGTAGCTTTATGAGCTGCATTTACAGCTATTACAGCAGTTTTGTAAAATCCATAAGCCCCCACGAGCGTTCCAAGTATAGCCGCCATTGCTTTCCAGTGCTTCATAAGTTCAGTAAGCAGCTCTAAACTATCTGAAAGTACACCGCTATTGCCTTCCGCAATGTCAGCCATCATAACATCCCATGCGTCCTGCAAGTTGCTCCATTTGCCAGCAAGGCTTTCTGCAAGGGCTTCCTGCATGTTGTAGAATTTGCCGCCTTCATCGGTTAGTTCCCAAAGGACATCTTTCACCATGCCGAAGCTGACTTCTTTCCGGCTGATTTTATCGAATACGTCTCCGGCGGAAGTTACCACTCCCGTAAGCTTAGTAAACCGTTTTGCCAATTCATCGACCAACGGGATACCCGCTTCTGTAAACTGCCTCAATTCCTGCCCACGGAGAAAAGCTGCACTGCGCACCTGTCCGTACGCCAATATGATACGTCCCATATCGACACCCACACCTGCGGAAATGTCGGCAAGTCGTTTGGTCGTATCGTAAAGCTCTTCATACGGAATGCTGTATGCGGACAATTGTTTGGCGTATGAAGCCAGTTCTTTAAACTGAAACGGAGAGACAACCGCCAAATCCTTAATGCGGTTGAATATGGTTTCCGCTTTCATACTATCTCCAAGAATGGAGGTAAGGGCAATGCGTTGTTTCTGAAACTCTCCGCCAATGGTATATAATCCCCTTACAAAACGCTCTAAAGTGTATATGGAATACACATTGGCGATTTGGTTTTTCAGCTCCCCGGCTATCCTTGATTGAGACGACATGGCTGTGTTTTCCCTTTTCATTGCGGCATTGTGTGTGCCGGAAGCTCTTGCAGCCTGCATTCGAGCATTGGTGAGTCTTTGTTCGGCGAGCGCTGCCCTTTCTGCCATTTTTGCCTGAATATCAAGAATGCGTTGCTGTCTTACATCGCTCGCTGTTGTGTTATATTTATATCCAGCTTTTTGTAATGCCTGTTTGACGACATCACTGACTTTAGCCTTATCTACGATTATGTTTATTTTGTATTTTTTCTTATTTACAGCACTGGATATACTATCTCTAAGAGAAGCATCGTCTATTTTCAGTTTTGCTTTAACTTCGGAGGGAACGTTAATTTTATTGGTCCCTACATTGACTTTGAATATCTTACTTTTAAGTGCATTATCTATCGACTCTCTAATAATTTGCCTGTCTACCTCAACTCCCAATTTAGTGTTAAGTTTGACTTGTTTTTCAACGAGTTTCTTTTTTATCTGTTCATAATCCTGCTCCGTGCAGTCTTTCAAGTGAACGCTGAAATTGAGTGAACCTAAGTCTGCCATGTTAATTATTGTTTTGCGCCTTTTTTGATAGCGTTAATGCCGTTTACCATAAAATCATTGAGGGAAATTCTTTGTCCTTTCATTTCCTGCTCTTTTCTCTTTTCTTCCCACTTCCTTTTTAAATCTTCCATTTCTTTGGCTGTGTGCTCCTTTTGTCCGGTATTATTATCATTATCATATACCACAATCGGAGCATCGCACATAAAAAGTTCATATTGGGCGCATGTCAATACCCAATCCATATACCAATTAGGGATGTTAATCATTCCCCAAAGAAGAATTAACGGTCGTGTCAGCTCCGGATGTTTTTCTCCGTTTGCAAATGCTGCTCCTGCCGAAGTTCTTGAAGGATACGTTCTGCTTCCTTTCTCGTCATCGTCATTATCGTGTCTCTCATTCCGGTCAGTAATGTGAAAGCATTCAAGTATTCCAGTCTCTGAGATTCCACTTTTTTTTTACCTATAAAAAGTATTCCGTACAATTCGTCATCTGTGTATTTTTTCCATAGCATACGCCAATATATCCAATGGAAAAGTCTTATCTTCCACCAATTATTCAGAATAATGAGAGAGGCACATTTGGCAGTAACTTCATCCTCACTTTTGCAGGAATGTAAGACATGGGTTAATTTTCGTATTGTTCCACGGTGCAGCCATTTTATACCGAACTTTTTTCCTCTTATCGTAATATAATCTATGCTGTTCTCCAGTACATCGTCAAGCGTTTTCTGCTCTGCTGTGGTAGGTTGGTTTATTGTTTTATCGTTCATGCTGTGTTATTGTGATGTGTGAAAAAGGAGAAGGCGGCGGCAATAACGCACACCGCCATATTTTTAAATCAAAGAACCGTCCTGGGTAACTTCTACCGCACTGAACTCATTGGCGGTGAATACGCTGACCGTAGCAGTCCTTTTTGCTCCGCTATTCTCTTCGACTTTGACCGTCACCACTTTCCCGCCAACCGAGGCTTTGCACCATGTTTCCGTTGATGAAGCAGAGACAGAGCTTTCCTTGGTTGTTGCGGTAATGGGTTTCCCTGTATTATCTGCCGCGCTGGTAAAAGACAGGGAAGCTGGAGCTACGGTCAGTCGGCTTTTTTTGTCAAGAAAGCGATATTATCTTCGGAAGAGGAGCCGGACGAAGCGCCATCTTCAAGTTCAATAGTTCCGCTGAGCGCAAAAGCGAATGGGGTAGTGGACGCATTCTCAAACAAGGGGCGTGCGTATACGGCCATTCTTTTTACAAGCAGACATTTTTCTCCGTCGTCACTTATAAGCGCAAATCCTACGTTCAGCTTCTTGCTGTTTAGCACAGCAGAGAATCCCTTGAATTGCTGGTTGTTGATAGTCGCTTGCGCTATTTCAGTGGTTTTCCCAAGAAAATATTCTACCAATTCCTTGCTTACACTTGGAACGGTAGCAGCGAAAGTAATATCTCCTGCTGTACTGGTAACAGCCCAATCCGCTTGCAGACCGTGTACCTTTGTACGGTTTAATGTCGGTTCTGCTTGGGACAAGGAAAGGGTATCTACAGTAACGGGCAAATCAAAATCCGGAGTTACCGTAGCAAAATTTGCAATGCCACCCTTTACTAACATAATGGATGAAAGACCGCTAAATACATCTTTCAATTCCTGCTTTGTTTTCATTGCCATAATAAATAGTTTTAATCGTTTTATTTTATGTTTACTTTATCACAAGGTCAGCCCTTATCAATGTTGCGCTGAACCCTAATCCGTCATTTCCTTTCAAGGTCAATTTGGGGTTTGAGGCACTTATGAAATTGTCGCTGACGGGGAATAGGGAAAGAATATCTCCTACAATAGTGTCCATTTGTTCCAAATCTTCCGCACCTCCCTTTTTCTGTCTGACATACACTTCAATGGTGCAATAGGTACGGATATTTCCAAATCCGCTGCCATAGGTCATGGAAGACAACAAGCCGGGCAATGACACCACAATGAAATTATCCATTTGCTTAGGCACAGCAGCGGGACGGTCATTTGTGAACACATTCTCACTTACCGTCTTTGCTGCGTCAAACAATGATTTAAGCGCGTCTTTATATTTAAAATCCTGTTCGTACCCCATATCATTTCATTGGTTTAAAGGTCATTTTAGCAATGCTTTCCGCGTAATCAAATGTATCTGACAATACATTTAACCCCTTCTTTGACTCCAAGTAGTTAGAATATTCCGTACCTGTACACATCACTAATCCTATGCCGTCACTTGGAGTTTTATATGCTTTGAGGAAATTTACAGAAGTGGTCAAACCGTACTCCCCGTTAGTGTCAACCAAGTTGTATTTTTTTATGGGAATAAACTTACCACTTTCGTAACTTTGGACCATTATCACGCCAATGCCGTCTCCTCTGCTAAGCTTGGGGCGGGTGGGATTTTTTAATCCTTGTGTCACGACGGCGGTAATTATACGAGATAATCCACCTCTATAATAAATTCCAACAGCTAATGAAGTTAGAGTATTTCCGGTTACATTATGGTACTTGGCTGATACTACTCCGTCTTGCAGAAGTCTGATTCCGATTTCTGTTATTCTATCCAGCAAATATTCATCAATGATATTTCTCATCTTTTTTTTGCCTTCTTCCAAGACTTTAGCATTATCTTCCATTTCCCTAGTTCTTAGCTATATTGAAATACAGCGTTGTTCCCATTTCCGTAGGGTAGCAATCTGTTACTACGCATGATTCAAAACTTCCTCCGTAATCGGTAACATCCACAAGGTCTCCCGCAATGATACCCTTCACAAGTCCAGGAATGTCTATTGCATAATCACTCTTTATGACATTACTTTTTGTAAATGTCCTAAGGCTTGTGCTTCCGTACTTGTTGCATTTCCCTACATACAATACGGTCTCGTTTCCTTCGTCAAAAGATGTTTCTCCGGAAATACGATACACTTTGCATGTATGCGGAAAACGTGGATTATTTACTTTCATAGCGGATACCTTTTATTCATGTTCATACCCAAGTTGACAATTCTGACAGATGATTTACGGACGTTCTCTCCATACAATGCGTATATGTCATTTGCCATTTGCCGAAGGTTACGTTTGTCATAGGCAGAGCTTTGTGTACCACCCTCCTTGTGCTTCCATACACCATTGGCATCCTCTACGCTTCCAGTTACGCTCGGTGTACTTGCGCACCACATATAAAGGTCTGCCCGGCACAAGTCTTTCTGGCGTTTTTCCAACGTGCTGACATCCGTCCCCGGTGCAATCCCCCTGTCAATCAGTATGGTGGAAATAGCACTGTCCGTAACTTCAAAACCGACACAACCACGGAGATATTCCTCTATGGTAGTGCCAGTATTTGTATTTTGAGAATCCTTCATGGTTATTTACCTTTAATGTTCAAGTAGTAGAACCAGCGAACCTTATTAGGAACAACCAATCCGGTCACTTCTGATTTGATTACCTGCGTCATGGTTTCATCATTGAATACCTGACGTATCAGAGTGCGGCCACCGTCATACAATGCCGTACGAGCACCCGGCGTTTCCATGAAAATAGGACGTCCGCATTGTACATCACCCAGGTCTTCATTTGGAACATACGCCAATACCCCCTCTTCAAAGCTTTGCAAATTCTTGTATTGTATAGCTTTGGAAGATTTGTCATATTTCTCCACTACGGATATTGAATCGACAATTCTGATTTCAGCACCGATACGCGTTTCAATGAAAGTTTTGATTGTTTCATCGGGGACAAGATTAGCAAATGCCAACTGCATGCCTTTATCGGAAATATCCGGGCGTGTCGCAACTGTGTACATTTGGCGGAAATACGGAAGGTTAATCAAATCCTCAAAGGTCGTCTTGGAGCATTCCCAGTGACCAGCAGGGGCAAAATCCTTTTCTTGGGAATCGCGTCTGACTTGCCTCATGACTTTTATCGGGTCTATTGTAGTACCCAAAGCTTCTTCCTGCACCGCTTCGCTTTCCGGCTTCTTATACCAGATAGAATCCTTGATATTCTTTTTAGGCACGCCGAAATCTATAGTCAATGCAATACCAAGCGGGTTGTTAGCTGCGTCAATGATTAGCTTACCTTTGTTGGATACAACCTGATTTCGCTGGTATAGGAATGTATTGTAGTTACCACCAAGTAAGCTGTCCACTCCATTAAACAGAAGCTCCATTATTGTAGACTCAATTTCCGGAGTGGTACCGCCAATGGCATCCATCAGCATCATTTTTTCTCTTAGGATTTTGCGGCTCAATACAATCTCATGCTTGAAGGTTGGCAATCCACCCATTTGCAGGGACATTCCGTCTGTAGATTTGGTTGCACCATCACTGTCAATATCCACATAGGTAGCCAGCGTGTATGCACGGACTGTTGCTTCTATCTGCTCATATGTGGGATTCAGAGGAATATTAGGATTTAACGGGAAACCCATTTGGGAGAACGTTTGTTCCGCATTGTATTTTTCGGCAAACATGTCATTAATCCATGCTTCCAGCGGTTTATTCCCAGTATATCCCAATGCTGCAAGGCCTTTCCCTACAATGTCGTAAAATTCTTTGTTTCTTGTGTACATATTATTCTCCTTTCTTTATTCGTCAGATTCTCGCACAAATTCAATCATAGGCAGCTGTGCTTCTACCGATTTGGGAATGCCACCACCGAACACCCTGTCTGCATAAATTCTGCCTGCGCGTACAACTGCGCATGTTGCAAGGATACAGCCTTCAGGGATACATACGTCTTCAAATACAAGGCCGTTGACATCGGTTAGCTCTCCGCCGGCGGGAACTCCTTTGACAGTTTCCTCAATATCTCCCGTTACTCCGGTATTTCCTGGAATAAACATGTATGCGTAAAGTTGGGCAGCGGTTTTTTGTGTGAAAGTCACAGTAGCCCCACTACGTTTTACATCCCATTCTGCAAAAGAAGATTTTGCTCCTTCGATTTTGGTAGCTACCAGTTCTGGGGTACTTTCTGATGCGCTTGTTACGGCAACCGAATAGCTTTTTCCGCCTAACACAATAGACAAATCCCCGTTTCCGGATGCCTTTTTAGTGATAGTAAGCGTCACTACTGCCTTTACACCAGTCACTCCATCTGCTGTAATTACCTCTACCTGTTTGCCTGCTCCATTGAATTTTACCATTGTGCCGGCATGTATAATATCACCAGGCTTTAATCCCATTCCGGCGACATCAATCATACCACCACCCTGATATAATTCTCTTACTCTTGACCAAACAGGAAAATTTCCGCCAAATCCCGACTGGGATTGACTGATAGTGTTGAAAGTTCCTAATTGTCTCATTCTTTGTCTGTTTTAATGTGTTTATTGTTTTCGAGGAAGTTTTCCTTGCGCTCTTAGCCGGTCTTTGAATGCTTCACGGCGGCTTTTTGCCTGTTCTTCTCCGGTTTCTGCATATTGGTTGATACTTGGGGAAGCGCCATTCCCGAAAATTGCCTTGTATCTTTTTTCATAATTGCGTTTGGCGCAACTGACAATTTCTTCCACTTCCATATCTTTGGTAATTTTCACGTCAGATATGGCGATATTCAGGATTTCATCGTTACAGATATTTTTGCCCCCGTTTTCAATTTGAGATTTCAACAAGTCCATAGACTGGATTTTTAAGTCATGGATTGACGCGGCGTTTTTCTCCGCCTCTCTCTCTTCCTTCAAAAGCAAAATCTCATTTTCCATTTCCTTTAGCTTGTCGGCAAGGACGTTATCTCCTGCTCCTTCTCTTGAGTCAGGAGAACTCTGTTGAGGTTTGTAGTTTTTCTTAAAACTCTCAACTTGGGTTGCGACATCATGGTTGTACTGCCCTTGCATTCCTTGAAGAAAAGATGTCGCCTTGCTATAATAAGCGTCATCAGGCTCCACCCCTTCTGCTACCGGATTCAATTCTATGTACTTCATTAATGTCTGTGACGAAAGACTGGTTTGTCCTAATCTGGTCGTCAGTTCGGATAAGATTTGTTCTTTCTCCATCGTGTTTATTTAGTTTGTGTTATAAAAAAAAAAGAGCCTATCAGTGCTTTGTGCACTAATAAGCTCTTAGGCTTGCATATGTAAAATTGCTATTCTTCTATTCTGACGCTGATAAAATTACGACATCTTCGGCATACAGTCCTAAACAATACGCTACCGTGTATTATTTTCACATCGGTCAACTTTTGCCCGCACACCGGACATGTTACAAAATTTCCTTTTTCGCTGGTCTGTTTTTCATCCAGCTTAGCGTCTATCTTTATCATATCACATGATTTAGTATTGCAAATATATAGTATATTTTCTAAAATACAATGCTTTATGTGTATTTTTATATGAGAAATATTAGAAAATTTATAATAAATCGTATATTTGCATTATATATAACTCATAGAGCTGTGATTCAAGCCGGAGTGTGCGGATTTATACTGCATACGCCGGCTTATTTTTTTTATGGAACACGACAAGATTGTATATACGAAGGGTGGGAATAGTGTGCTTACTTACGCACAAGTGGAAAAATTGCGCGAACAGGAAACTTCACTTAATATAATCGCGCAGAGGGGTTGCCAGGAAAAGTTCTTGGCAACCAATGCGGACATTACCATTTTTGGCGGGAACCGTGGCGGAGGAAAATCGTGGGCATTGCTTATGGAGGTGCTGAAAGATATACAGAACAAGAACAACAACTCCATTATTCTGCGAAATGAGAAAGAAGACCTGTCGGGCGTAATTGAGAAATCATATAAGCTGTTTTCCCAATTCGGGAAATACAACAAATCCCAAAATGACATGACCTGGAATTTTGATTGTGGAGGAAAATTGAAGTTCTCGTATTTCGCCGATTCGTTTAAAGATTTTCAAATCCGGTTTCAGGGAAAGGAATACAATTATATAGGTATAGATGAGATAACTCACATATCCTACGAAAAATTCAAATACCTTATCACTGATAATCGGAATGCTTACGGAATACGAAATCGTTTTTACGGTACATGTAATCCCGACCCAGATTCATGGGTACGTAAGTACATAGACTGGTGGATTGGAGAAAATGGACTCCCGATAGAGGAAAGGGATGGAATAATACGTTATTGCTTCATGGATGGGGATGAAATAAACAATGTATATTGGGGAGATACGCCAGAGGAGGTTTACAGGCAATGCAAGTCATTAATTGATTCTTTATGGAAAGATGAGTATGAGAAATACGGATTCAACAAGCTGACCATGTTTGTCAAATCCGCCACGTTCATCAAAGGGAAGCTGGAAGAAAACGTTGCTCTGATTACGTCCGACCCTAATTATGTCGCCAACCTTGCCCAACAGGGAGAAGAACAGCGTGCCCGCGACCTCGAAGGTAACTGGAACTTCAAAGCCTCCGGCGACGACATTCTTAAGATAGAGCACATGGAACGCTTCTTTAAAAATCCTTCTCAATATGGGGACGGTAAGCGAAGGGTATCATGTGATATTGCGTATGAAGGCGGAGACAATCTTGTTCTATGGTTTTGGATTGGGAACCATATCGAGGACGTATATGTAAGCCGGGATAATTCCAAGCGGACGGAAGAGTGCGTTGCATATAAGTTGCGTGAATGGGGAGTCCTGGAGAAGGACTTTGTTTTTGACTTGAATGGGCCTGGACAGGATTTTAAGGGCAAATTCCCAGATGCTGTCAAGTTCAACAATATGGCAGCTCCTATCCCAACGACAAAAGCTGACGAACAATCTATAAAATATATCTATTCTTCCCTGAAATCACAATGCGCTGATATTCTCGTTAAGAAGATTAAGAATGATGAAATTTCGATTAACCCCGATTTGTTGTCGCGTAAGTTTTCAGGAAACGGATATTCAGATATGACACTTTATAATATCCTGATGAAAGAACGCAAAGCCATCCGGGATGCAGACACAGATAAAGGCTTCTCTTTAATTAAAAAGGAAGTGATGAAAAAGTACGTCGGCCATTCTCCCGACTTTATAGAGGCTATGATTTACAGACAGATTTTTGATATAAGAAAACAACACACTAAACCAAAAGGATTATGGAGAATATAAGTACACGACAGATTATGGTACGCCGTCCGTTTCGGAGAATATTGCCAAATGGATACAAACAAGCAGTAGGGGTTATATCTGGCAGCTTGTCCGTTAATGAGCCTTTAGACAATCCAACATATCAGATAATAACTCAAATGGATTTTTTGAGGGAATTTGAGCCGTCCGGACATGCTATAAATGACCCATTGGTATATCCGGACAGATTAAGACAAGACCCTGAAACAAAAGAGTGGTTTAGAGAGTCCGTTATCAGATGTGCTTTTGCGTTTCAGAGGATTATAACAATCAAACACCTGGTTCATCTTTGTGGAAACGACATTCAATTTGAGTTGGAAGGGGATACCGAAAATGAAAAAGTAAAGGATACATTTTTTAAGTTTCGAACCGGATGGGCTGTAAAGGACATGGAGATAGCATGGTATGAAGCGGCAAAATCCGTAAAGATAACGGGGGACACAGCATTTGTAGGTTATCTCCGAAAAGGAATTTTCTATTGGAAAGTCCTTTCTTTTGAGAAAGGAGATACGTTATATCCCCATTTCGATAATGTTACAGGGGAGCTTACATTGTTTGCCCGTTCCTATTCCGATTTTGACAATAATGGAAATACAGTTACAGACTGGCTTGAAGTTTGGGATGAGAAATATCTCCGTCGCTTTAGAAAAGGAAAAGGGGCGTACAGCAAAATAAAGCAAGTGATAAAGAACTTGTTTGGATTAAGCGGATACGAACTTGTATCTTCTCAGGAACATGGCTTTACATTTATCCCTGTGGCTTATCACAGAAATGAAGCCGGCGCTTGTTGGTCTCCTTCACAAGACAGCATAGAGCAATATGAACTTGCTTTCTCGCAATTGTCACAAAACAATACAGCTTACGCCTTCCCGATTATGTATTTCAAAGGAGAGGGAGATAGTATTAATATAGAGGGAGGGATTGATGGCACTATAAAGTGTATATCAATGGGACCGGATGATGAAGCCGGTTATCTTAACAAGCAAGATGTTTCCACTGCCTTTACCAAGCAGCTTGATACTTTATACAAGTTAATTTATGAGCAGTCTTTTGCGGTAATTCCACCGGAAGTAAGAAGCGGAGACCTTCCAGGTGTAGCCATAAAGCTGCTTTATTCTCCTGCTTTTGAAAATGCCATGAAGGATGCCCAAGAATATAACCATCTCATTGACGATATGGTAAAGATATTCACTTATGGCTATGGGGTGGAAACCGAAAATCTTATTGACTTGCAAAATTTGAATGTATATGCTTGGATAAAGCCGTATATACATCTGAATGAATCTGAACTTCTACAAAATCTTGCAGTTGCTGTTCAAAACGGGTTCTTGTCCCGGCAGACCGCAAATGAGCAAATTCAGATGTACAGCAATCCTCGTGACTGGGATAGGATTATGAAAGAAAAGAAGGAAGAACAGCAGGCTGACATTCTTTATGAATTGAAATCCCAGCAAATATTCGCCACAGATAATGAAGTTGAACATAATCCGGCAGGAGATGACAAGCAATGAAGCAACCTACAAAAAAACAGATACAGGATGCCAAGGATTTCATAAAATTACGTTTGCAGGCTGAAATATCTATGCAAAGTCATTTGGAGGAGCTTCTTGTACAAGCGGCAAAAGAGATTATGGATATATCATTCAAGTATGATATTCAGCCTGCAATGTTCCGGTTCTCTGCAAATGAGAGCTTAAAGCGGGACGTAAGCGAAGTACTCCGTAAGTTGCGTGAGTTAATTTACGATTACACGGAAACTCTTTCTGTATATGACAGAAAGGAGGAAAGAGATGCCATTGTCGCTTTTATAAACAGGGAAGACCACGGAAAGACATTATCAGAGCGTATTAGCATTTATTGCAACCGATTTCAGTATGAAGTGGAAGCTGCCATTGCAGCCGGTCTGATAGCCGGAATCGGAAAAGATAAAATAAAGGATAGCGTAAGGTCTTATCTTAATTCACCTTATACCAATCCTTATTTTAAACGGGCGGTCTATAATGGCGGGGCTGCTGCCACACGTATTAAAACAGATGGTGTGAGTTATGGAGTAGGGAAGTCTAATTCCGCTTACAACTCGTTAAATACCCTTACCCGCTTCGCCGTAGGTTCTGCATGGATGTTGTTTTGGGGGCTTGAACATAAGGATAAAGGATATACGGGCTTTTATTCGTACCGTGGGAGCAGTTACCCATGCTCTTATTGCGACAGCATGGTTGGCTATCATCCCATATCCGACTATCAGAACCAGTGGCATATAAGATGCTGCTGCTATTTTGTGTTTGTATAATTAAAAATCATAATAATATGTTGAGAGGGAAGGAAGAAAAAATAACATTCAGCAAAGGATTGGGTTCTGAATGCAGAAAAGCGGGAATCAGTATAAAAGAGAAGGCTTTTGCCGACCTTTTAGCGTTAGGATGGAAAGACAAGGACGCCTATCTTATTTCCGGTCTTTACAATCCGGTATATAACCTGGAGATAAACAAGAAGAACATGAATACCCTTTTGTCCGACGACAAAGACTTCATGGACTATTTGACCTCTGCAAGCAGAAAGATTAAACGCAGGCAAAAAGAGAGCGAGAAAGAGGATGATATATCGGTAGATGGTATCAGTGAGGAAGATATTGCTTCCGAACTATCAAAAGAAAACCAACTTCGTAAACTTATCGCTGCCCGCAAGAAGTACGATGGCAAAGAGGGATGCAAGGAATGGATAGACCTCACCAAAATGATAGCAGACATTACGCAAATCAAAAAGGACGAAATAAAGGAAGAGGACACCACAGTGCATTTCTATCTGCCACTTTCATGCAATAATTGCTCCTTGTATCTTGCCGCTAAAAAGAAAGCCGGGAAGTGATACCCGGCTTAAGAAGTGTATTTCTGTTAGACCAATTCGTGTAAGTATTTACTGCCGCATTTTGCGATAAAATATGTTCTTCCCGAACTCATTTCCCATAGCTAAATTCTTATTCCCAAAGAAACTGCAAACATCGGGGATTTTTTACCTGTCTCCGCATCGACTGTTTCATACTCCTTGATGGAAGAATCTATATGAATTCCGCCATACTGATATGAGAAGGACAAAAGCATTGATTCTATTTTCCTTTCCAGCTCCTCTTTGTCTTTTCTTATCTGATAGCAAAAGTCTCTTTCATTTATCTGCTTACCTTTATCTAACGGTAGTACTGAAGCTATATCGGAGGGATAGTAATATTTTCCGTTTTCTCCTAAATATCTAACATTGTATCCGTTCTTGTCACATAACGCATCCTCTATCGCTTTCAATTTTCCCCCATTTTTAAGAGTTATTAGTATTGGCTCATTCATGATTATCCTCCATTTCCTTTTTCATCTCATACATCTGCCTTTCCTCCTCAATAATCTTAGCGTCTTCTTCGTCAGATATAGGTTTAGCATCCGCACGGTCAAGGGCACTCCCTATTGCCTTTAATACATCCACCTGTAACTCCACATCAATGCAATTGGCAACATATTGGGCATTACGCACTATAAGCATTGGCAGGTTATCTACCTTGTCTTCCAATGGAGTATTATTCAGCATCATAAACATCACACTTCCTGCCCCATATTCAACAGAGAAGTCCCCGCTTACGGTTGATACCTTAATAAAAGGCAAACCGCCTTTCTTGTACTTGACAAAAGTCATGTTCCCGATTTGTGTCTTTCCGAAATCCATAATCCTTATTTTTTTATTTTGTTGTTGTAAAACATATATTCTCCCCCTTTGTGTTGTATGAGTTCCATGCCGAACCTGTCACATATCAACGCCATACGGCTGCTCGGATTGGGGACGACAATGTCACATCCCTTTTCCTTTAAGGCATTGAGCAGATGTAAAAAGTTGCCTCTTCTTTCTTCCCGGCTTATTATTAAAGAAACTAATATGGCATTGCCACGTTTCCATAAATAGCCTGAAAACTTGTCCGAAGTAAAACCTATTTCCTTTGCAAAATCGCAGTCAGGCGGAATACAACCTCTTTCAATCTCTTTTTTTGTGATATGTAGTATCGTATCATTCTTCATATTTAATCCTCATTCAGGAAATCTTCGTCCGAGTACTCCCAACCTTCAAACAGATTGGTCTTCGCCTCTTCCGCAATATTGGGAATGTGTCTCATGAAGTTATTCACAATATCCTCGTTGCCACACCACAGCGTATAGACATTGCTGTATCCCTTATCTGCACGTTTTTCCCGTGCGTATCCGAGTGAAAGCATGTCAAGACCCAACTTCCTTTGCGAAACCGGGATGACCCCGTTCTTTTTACAAAACCGTTCATAGTTCTTGTATATATCCGAGGATGTCAGCTCTATGGAACCGCTCCCTTCAAATTCTTCCGGCTGGCACTCTTTATATTTGAAATATTCCGAAATACTCCCGTCCACAAGTTTCCCATCCTTTCCCGTAACGCTCGACCGTATCCGTTCCAGTTTCAAATCAATCTTCCCGCCCAAGTTCTCAGGCATCCGCCAATTGTTCTTTTTAAGTTCGCACAGCCCTTTCACAATCCAAGCCATTATACCGGCATGTTCCGCTTTCATTCTTTCTGCGAGCATGGTGTCTCTCTTTTCCACCGGTATTGTCTTGTCAAAGTTCAGCACCAGGGCGCGGCGCTGCATACTCTCGTCGTCAGGGTCGTCACGGTTCAGAAAATCTTTCGGCTGCCAACGGTAATTGGAGTTGCACAGCATAATAGGAGGTCTCTGCATCATTGTGATATTCCCACCTATTCCCCGACAGGCAATCGGCTCTCCACTGGATATTGCCTTGATGATGCTCATGTCCTTGAAATCACCCCGGTTGCTTTCCGTGCAGTACATAAGCCTTTTCCTTGACATCGAGTAGGCGGCACGCAGCTGCTCATCCCCACCTCTTGCAAACTGGCTCATCTTTATGTTTAGTATTTCATCCTCTCCAAACATATCCTTCAGAACCCGGTAAATAACACTTTTACCGTTTGCGCCAGTACCTTGCAATATGAGGAAATACTCAAAGCTTATATTTTTCCTATTGACAAGGCAAGCACCGAGGAACATCTGCAATATCCTGCGCTTGTGCTTTTCCGGCAATACGCCATCCAACTCTTCCGTAGGTATCCAGCTTTCTCCAAGAAAGCTTCTCCAGGTAGGACAATTAAAAATCTCCTTGCGGTCATACTTAAACGGATACATCTTTACGCAGTCAAACTTCGGAGAGTGCGGGTAAGTCTTTAAAGTATTCATGTCAACCACGCAATTAGTAAAGCACATAATGCTAAGGTCGGGTTGCAGCTCATGGTCTCTAATGACATTGATTATCCGGTTCATGTAAGAATACATAATCTTATTAGTGCGGTCACGGGCGGCAACACCCATTTTCTCAAGCCACCTGTCTACGGCATCATAGAGTACATTGTAGTCCATGTACTCGTATATCTTTCCTGTAAAAACATACAGCGGAACTCGGTAATCGGCAATGTCTTTCGTTACAACACCATACCCCTCCCGGAACAACTCCTCAAGACGCCTGCCGTATCTGTCTGTACGTTCCGGATTGCTTGTAACCAAAGATATATCCCTGAATGTAGAGGCATATTCGTCGCAATGTTGCGACAGCAGACCGAGCACATAATCCTTTAATTCCCTTCTATTCATTGTAAGTCGCTCATTTTGTGTTTAAAAGAACATAACGCATGCTCCTATAGGCGCATTTTATGAAAATAACCTTTTTTCTTTTATCTGTAAAGGCTAAATACATATATCTATGTTCTTTATCTTCATTATGCAAATATACAACTATCTGATTATAAAACAAGTAAATTTTCTAATTAATATGCGTTAAAACATAGAAAATTACCCGATAATCGTCCATATAGTGCAAAAATGTAAAAATACAATGGTTGACTTGTTGTAAAATATCATTACAAATTGGTGGAAAATGGAGAAAATAAAAAATTTTTAGGCGAGGTGACTACGCCGATTTCCTTACAAAAATAAAGGGGTGGGGGTGGCTCTTTGCAGGGTGTTTGCAATGTATTTTGTTGTATAATAGCGGTCTGCGGTTTACATTATACATATAATATAAAGTTTGCGTTTATTTACATTGTTGTTGCTCGCCAGTCCTGGACATAAAGTAAAGGCTATCACGGCGCAGCCGAAGACACCCAATACTATTAATAAATAAAATCAATATTACATGTCTGTGTTATAGATAATACCTATTAATCATTGTGCTTTGTTAGCGTCCTATGCTTATTCACGTTGTCTATATATTATATTATTAATATAGATTATTTCTATTACATTTAAAGTGTCTGTTATGCTTGCTATGGTATTATATATTTACATATTCTTGTGGTTATATTTTATATTATAAGTATTTGATATATAGTACATTGTATTATGTTTATTGTATATTTTATAATATGATTATTTTATGAAAATATTTTGCAATATTCTTTGCTGTTTACTAAATAATTCGTATCTTTGTAATGTAAGAAAGAGATAGATATAAGGTTCTTGTTCTTACAGGCGTGTTATTAAGTGTTGGAATAAAAAAGAGAGCCTTAACACGGCAATGTTAAGACCCTCGTAGGTTGGGAATACTTAAAGAAGTACCCCCCCCAGACTGGAGGCAAAAGTACTTCTTTAATTTCTCACCTGCAAATATTCTTCCATTTATTTATATACTTGATACAAATACGTTTTTAGTCTTATTGTGTTAGGCTTCTGGTATCGTGTTGTATTGGTTTACGTGTACACGCTATAAGGTTGAATCATTAACAATTTAAACTATAGCATTATGAAGACTTTAGAAAGTATCTTTTCGGAAATTAAGGAAAACGGCGTAATCACCAAACAGCAATTACAGTTATTGAAGAACCGTTCTAACAAGCAGCAAAAAGACGTTATCAATTACGATTGGTTGGAAGGTATCGGAGACGGTTACGGTATTCCCTTGACAGAGGAACAAGGCGTTCAGGGCTTGAACTGGTTAAAGAAGTTCATCAGGAAAAATGGAGAAAGTAACGTATATGGATATAGAGAGCTTGAAATAATTAATAGTGCTTCTCCTTGTGATTTTGTTTTTAAAGGTTTTTATGATGCCGGCAACGGTTGGTTTAGAAATTTCCTTCCTATATACCAGCTCAACGGCATGGAATATATTCCCATGAAAGAGCCTTATATAATTGGTTGATATGTTCGGCGTTATGTTGCTGTTATTCGGTGCCGTGTTGTTTGTCAGCGGCACCGATATAGAGAGAATCAAGGAATTTATAAACGATGAATCAGATAAATTTTAAGGATATGGGAGTGTTGGCGTTGCATATTAATAAGGAAAAGCATTTATTTGCCGCTGAAAAGGTTCATATATCACAAATAAAGCAAGGTGATATAGTGTATCATGACGGACAATCTAAAACCGTCGGTAAAGGTTCTTTAAAATACGATAGTTTTGCAGGATATACGCTCTTTGGGGACTCTTATTTGTTGGGAAGAGAATCGGTAATACGTTATGACGGAAGGCGGAAAGCTGGTTGCTGTTAAAGATTAAAGCAGAATTAAGGTAGGAGGTATAAATAGTTGGCGGATTTAATAAACGAATAATTTAAAGGAGAAAATAATATGTATTTAGGTTTTATTCTTTGGGCAATTGTTCTGGTAGTAATATTATGGAACATCAACCCGGCGCTGGTTATTACATCTGTTTTAATAGGAATTGCCATGGCGATAGGAAAAACAAAAGATAATAAATCAGGTGAATAATATGGAGACTTTAAAGGAAGTGTTTTTGAAGAAATACCCGCAATACGGAAAGGTGTTGCGGGTGTATGAAGAGGTTAACGAAGTGGAATGTACATTCGACAGTATAACAAAACCAAGGTTGTACAACTTTGTTCAGGCCCTTAATGAAAGAGTAGCCACCAATAGCGCTAAAACCTATTGCGCTATGCTTAAATCAATTCTTAACCTGTACAGCGATATGTATTCTTTTCCAAAAGGTTTTGAGGCTATATTGACCTTAAAAAAGGATGCTACGCAAAGTACGTGGCTAACGGATGACGAGATAAAAACGTTATTGGCGTATAATCCGATCAATGAAACGGAACGCGCTGTAAAAAACTGCTTTTTGCTTGGTTGCCTTACAGGCGCCAGACATTCGGATTATATAGAATTTACAGAGGACAACATAGTAGACGGAAGACTGATATATGTTTCACGGAAAACCAAGATTAAAGCGGAGATACCAGCGGCGCCTGCTGTGCTCCGGATATTGAAAGAAAACCGGGAATACGGTATCAATGAACGAAAGGTTTCGGATGTAACCTTTAACGACACAATAAGAAGTATATGCCGGCGATGTGGGATAAACAAGCGTATAAAGCTGTACCAGGCGGGCGAATATATAACCGGTGAAAAGTGGGAATTTATTTCTTCGCATTCCGCCCGGAAGTCTTGCGCAACCAACTTATATTTAAGAGGTGCGGACTTGTATTCTATCAGCCGGATGTTAGGGCACTCCAGTGTAACGATGACCGAAACGTATATATGCTGCGGGCTGCGTGAATTATCAGATAAAATAATGGGATATTTCAACGGGTTTAAATAGATTTGCACCTGATTTTATATATACATAAATATTTTATGGCACAAGAAAGTAAATACGCATACGACGAAGATAGTGTAAAGGCTATTGTTCATTGGGCTTTAACGGCTCAACTGCCCACTCAAATAGAGTTAAGCGAATCGGAGAATATATTCGACGTAAAGAAATACATACAGGCGAATATACACGATATAAACCAGCATTTTCCTGACCCGTTTTATAACCCGTCAATAGACAGATTGTACAGATTAAAAGAGTTTATTGAAAGGCAAGAATGATTTTATAACCCAGTGGGTCTTTTCACTTATTTTGGGTTGAATTTAACCCACTGGGTTGTTTGGGTTATAACTTGCTATCCATCTTTTCAAATTCTTCCTGCACGGACTTGTTTAGCACCTTCGCGTATATCTGGGTTGTCTTTATATCTGTATGTCCCATCATTTTGGCAAGGTTTTCGATTGATACGCCCATATTTAGAGCCATTACCGCAAAACTGTGTCTTGCCATGTGGGAATGAAGGCTTTGCTTTATCCTTGCAATTTCCTGAACGACTTTCAACCTTAAATTATATTGGTAATTGCTTATTATCGGTAGCTTGAAGTCGTATTTTCTCAATATTTCCATTGCGGGTTTTAGGAGCATAAGAAAGTATTCTTCTTCTGTTTTTATTCTAATATCTCTAATAAAAAATTTGCTTCCTTTCTTGATTACTCCGCAGAAATCGAATTTGGACAAATCTGCATAAGACAGACCGGTGAAGCATTGGAAGACGAATAAGTCCCTAACCTTACTGATGCTTTCTGATGTTATTTCTAAGTTCTGTATTTGCTTTATCTGGTCCATGGTAAGGTATTTTATTCCTTCGCTTTTCCCACGGTCAAATTTGAGTCTATTATATGGGTTGTCTTTTAACAACTCATATTTAATAGCTTCGTTTATATATCTTTTCAAGCGTTTGTGATAGCCATGAACGGTGGTCTGTTTATTGTATTTCTTATGTAGGAAATCATCATAATACATTATGTTGGCCGTTGTTATGTCGGAAAAATAAACGATTCTACCAAATTCTTCCAGAGAGTTTATTAATGTAGCATGGGTGTTTAAAGTCCCCTTTCTTAAATCTGTTCTTTCGCTTACCCGGCGCTTTATGAAGTCAAGAAAACTCTCTTTCTGCTGTGAATACTTTAGGAAATGCTCCAGCTTTTCAAAGTTGAAAGGTTCCTTATTCTTTATAAGTGAGTTGATAAATTCGTTTATATTCTGTATCTGTGCATCGAGTCTTTCGTTCAGGTCTATGGACTGAACTGTATTCTTGACTTTGTTTTTTTCGCTCCATTGGTCGGAATATAGCCTAACGCCTGTACTAATCCATTTCCTTTTCCGTTCAAATAATATTTCTATCTGAACGGTTCCTTTTGTTGTCTTGCTTGCTGTGTGTTTCCGGTCAAACACAAATCTTGCTGTTGGGTACTTCATAATTTAAAAGATTTGGTATCACACAAGGGTATCACATTTGTTGCACATTTCATGAAATACAATGAAATATAGTGAACTAAAATGAAACAAATATAGAACCGCGTTTGTTCGTATAAATCATTGATAATTACATAATATGCTGATAATAAGAAAAAAGGGGTTACATTTCTGTAATCCCTTGCTGTGATTCGCTTGGGGCTCGAACCCAAGACCCCAACATTAAAAGTGTTGTGCTCTACCTGCTGAGCTAGCGAATCAATCCTTATTGCTGTTAAGCGAGTGCAAAGATAGATACTTTTTTGAAAGTTGCAAAAGATTTTCGCTTTTTTTCTTATCTTTGTACCGAAATTTCGTGTGCAGGAGTCTCACACTTCATCTCGAACATTATATTTTATACTTTATATTTTATACTTAACTCACATGGCAACAGTAGACGATAAGAAAATTATCTTTTCTATGGTAGGGCTGAACAAGACCATTCAGCAGAACAATAAGCAGGTGTTGAAGAACATCTACCTCTCGTTCTTCTACGGAGCGAAAATCGGTATCATCGGTTTGAACGGTTCGGGTAAATCGACCTTGCTGAAGATTATCGCCGGCTTGGACAAATCCTATCAGGGCGAAGTGGTGTTCTCGCCCGGATATTCGGTAGGATATTTGGCTCAGGAGCCTTACCTCGATCCCGCGAAGACAGTGAAAGAAGTGGTGATGGAAGGCGTACAGCCCATTGTAGATGCGCTGGCAGAGTACGAGGAAATCAATCAGAAGTTCGGACTGCCCGAATACTACGAAGATCAGGACAAGATGGACAAGCTCTTCACCCGTCAGGCGGAGCTGCAGGACATCATCGACGCTACCGATGCCTGGAATCTCGACAGTAAGCTGGAGCGTGCGATGGATGCGCTTCGTTGTCCACCCGAAGACCAGTCGGTAGAACATCTTTCCGGTGGTGAACGCCGTCGTGTGGCGCTCTGTCGTCTGTTGCTTCAAAAGCCCGACATACTGCTCCTCGATGAGCCTACCAACCACCTTGATGCCGAATCCATCGACTGGCTGGAGCAGCACTTGCAGCAGTATGAAGGTACGGTAATTGCTGTAACTCACGACCGATACTTCCTCGACCATGTGGCAGGCTGGATACTCGAACTTGATCGTGGCGAAGGTATTCCCTGGAAAGGCAACTACTCCAGCTGGCTCGAACAAAAGACCAAGCGCATGGAACAGGAAGAAAAGACTGCCAGCAAACGCCGTAAGACGTTGGAACGCGAGCTGGAGTGGGTGCGTATGGCTCCCAAAGCCCGTCAGGCAAAGGGAAAAGCCCGTCTGAACTCTTACGACAAACTGCTGAACGAAGACGTGAAAGAGAAAGAAGAGAAGCTCGAAATCTTCATCCCCAACGGTCCCCGTCTGGGCAACAAGGTTATTGAAGCTAAGCATGTAGCAAAAGCTTTTGGCGACAAACTCTTGTTTGACGACCTTAACTTCATGTTGCCGCCTAACGGTATTGTAGGCATCATTGGTCCTAACGGAGCGGGTAAAACCACCCTTTTCCGCCTTATTATGGGGCTGGATACGCCCGATAGTGGCGAGTTCGAGGTAGGAGAGACCGTAAAAGTAGCCTATGTGGACCAGCAGCACAAGGATATCGATCCCAATAAGAGCGTTTATCAGGTAATTTCCGGCGGCAACGACCTCATCCGCATGGGTGGGCGCGATATCAATGCCCGTGCCTACTTGTCGCGTTTCAATTTTTCCGGTGCAGATCAGGAAAAGCTTTGCGGTGTACTTTCCGGTGGTGAGCGCAACCGTCTTCACCTGGCTCTCTGTCTCAAGGAAGAAGGCAATGTGTTGCTTCTTGACGAACCCACCAATGACATTGACGTCAATACACTGCGTGCTCTCGAAGAAGGTCTTGAGGATTTTGCCGGATGTGCTGTTGTCATCAGTCACGACCGTTGGTTCCTCGACCGTATCTGTACGCATATTCTTGCATTTGAAGGCGATTCTAATGTATTTTTCTTTGAAGGCTCCTATTCGGAGTACGAAGAAAATAAACTGAAACGTTTGGGTAAGGAAGAACCTACTCGCGTTCGTTATAGAAAGTTAATGAATGATTAGTCCGGGTTTTAAACTGAAAGCATACCTGCTTTATCTGTAATAAAAAGAAACTCTGCAAGATATTTGTGGAGTTTCTTTTTTTTTAAAAGTTTTTAGAATGCTTTATTAGGCTGAAAAAATGTAGTGCAATCGTAATAATTATTTGATATATAAATAGTATATTTGCAACTCAATATCATTTTAAACTTTAATTAACACTATCTATTAACAAAAAGCAGAATTATGAGAAAACATCTAATTCAATTTCTGTTGGTTGCCGTGTTGTTGGTATTTACTTCCGCAGCATGGGCTCAGACCACAGTGCATGGTCAGCTTGTCGACGCTGAAACCGGCGAACCTTTGGTAGGTGCTGCCGTTATGGTAGAGGGAACCACTCAAGGTTCCGTGACCGACATTGACGGCTATTTCAAGCAAAGCGTTGCTTCGAATGCCACATTACTTTTCAAATACATCGGTTATAAAGACCAGAAGAAAAAGATTACACAGAAAGGCGCTTCCGTAGAGTTGGGAACCATCAAGATGCAACCTGATGCAGTGATGCTGTCGGATGTGACGATTACATCGTCCGTTGCAGTGGCTCGTAAAACTCCGGTTGCGGTATCTACCGTAGACCCGGTGTTCATTGAAGAAAAACTCGGTTCGCAGGAGTTTCCCGAAATTCTGAAATCCACTCCGGGTGTATATACCACAAAAGATGGTGGTGGTTATGGTGATGCGCAGACTCGTATCCGCGGTTTCTCCAGCGAGAATGTGGCCATGATGATTAACGGTGTGCCCATGAATGGTATGGAGAACCAGAAGGTGTACTGGTCCAACTGGGCAGGTTTGTCCGACGTAACCCGCAGCATGCAGGTACAGCGCGGTTTGGGTGCTGCCAAAGTGTCTGTTCCGGCAGTGGGCGGTTCTATCAATATCATCACTAAGAGCACGGAAGCAAAGCGAGGCGGATTCGTATCTTACGGTATGGGTAACGACGGTTACAATAAAATCCTTTTCAGCGTATCGTCCGGTTTGTCCAAAGACGGTTGGGCGTTCACATTGCTGGGTGGTAAGACCTGGGGTGACGGATACATCCAGGGTACGGAGTTTGAAGGCTACAACTGGTTTGCCAGTGTTGCCAAGCGTTTCAACGACAATCACCAGTTGTCTCTTACTGCGTTCGGTGCTCCGCAGTGGCATAATCAGCGCAACAATCAGAACGGGCTTACCATCAAGGAATGGCAGCGTGTAAAGCAATACATGGGCGAGGACAGTCCTTATAAGTATAACCCCACTTTCGGTTACAGAAACGGACAGGTATTCAACTCATCCAGAAACTCATACCACAAGCCGCAGATTTCATTGAACCACTTGTGGCAGATAGACCGCAAATCAAGTTTGAGTACGGCACTGTACGTATCCATCGGCCGCGGTAACGGTTACAGCGGTTCGGGCGATGCTGCCAACCGCAGCAAGTGGTATGGTGCAAGCAATGGATTGGTGAACAATGAATTCCGCGAAGTGGACGGCACATTTGCATACGATGAGGTAGAAGCCATGAATGCGGCAAGTACTACCGGTTCTAAGATGATAATGTCCAAGGCAATGAACAACCATACATGGTATGGATTGCTTTCCACTTATACCACCAAGTTCGGCGAGAACTTCGACTTCTATGGCGGTATCGACTTGCGTTACTACAAAGGATTGCACCAGAATGTGATTACCGACCTTTTTGGCGGTTCATACTTCGTGGATATAGACAACCGTAAAAATGTGCGTGTTGAGAATAATGCGGCGGCTGCCGATCCCAATTTCAAGAATCAAAAACTGGGAGTAGGCGATGTGATATACCGCGACTATGACGGCTTTGTAATGTCTGAAGGCGTATTCGCACAGTTGGAATACAACTACGACAAGCTGAGCGCATTTGTTTCCGGTGGTCTTTCAAACACCAGCTACTGGCGTTACGACCGTCTGTATTACGATAAGGCACATGCCAAGTCCGACAAGAAACACTACCTGGGCGGAAACGTCAAAGGCGGTATTAACTATAACCTCAACGAGTACAACAATATCTACTTCAATGCCGGTTACATTAACCGCGCCCCGATGTTCGATACATCTTTCATCAACTCTCAGAACTCACACGCACGCAACAGCGATGCCAAGAACGAGAAAGTAATGTCCTTTGAGTTGGGCTACGGTTTCCGTACAGGTTTCTTCACAGCCAATGTGAACGCTTATTACACCCGTTGGAAAGACAAGGCACTCTACGACTCAGGTACATACAACTATGAGAATGAGGAAGGCGTAGAGATAGAAGACCGCTGGACGCTGAACATGACCGGAGCTAATGCCAACCACATGGGTATAGAGCTTGATTTCGTTGCCAAGCCGCTCAGATGGCTTGATGTAACGGGGATGTTCTCTTGGGGAGACTGGCGTTGGAACGGTAACGCGAAAGGTTTCTACTACAACGGAGCAGGCCAGATGCTTGCCGACCTGAAGACCGGTGAAGTAGTGAGCGATATGGCTAATGCAGAGCAATACCGTGCCAACATCAAGATGGACAACATCCACGTAGGTGGTTCGGCACAGACCACAGCCGCTTTGGGTGTGAATGTACGTCCTATGAAAGGTTTGCGCCTTAGTCTGGACTGGAACTTCTTTGCCCGTAACTATGCCGGATACGACATCGATGCAGGACAAGCCGGTATGGGTAATGAATACGTGGTTACAGAACCCTGGGAGATACCTTCCTACCATACATTCGACCTGAGTGCGGGTTATTCCTTCGACTTCGGTAAGGTACGTGCCACTTTGAGCGGTAACGTCAACAACCTCTTGGATCAGGAATACATTGCCGACGCACGCGACGGCAGCAAGCACGATTGGGAAACCGCAACACGTGTACTTTACGGTTTCGGCCGTACTTATTCCGTACGCTTGAAATTCAATTTCTAAACCTTTAAGAGCTATAATTATGAATAAAAAGTTAATATACGGCTTGTGCGCTGCCTCGTTCCTGATGACGGCGTGCGACTATAATGAAGATAACTTCCCCGGCTTCGACCAGGAACCTCTGACAGACGTTGTCTACTACGAAGGAGAATTTACCGGGAAGTATCCTACCGAAGGCTATTTCAGCCTTGTGCAGGGTGATGAAGAGTCAGGAAAGGCAACCATAGAAAAAGCATTGATCGAAATGCTTGAGGATACCTATCCGTATTGTGATAAGGGATCATCGGCAAAGATTAAGGTGAAGGTGGCGGATGTGATGCCTTCTCAGGAGAAAGAACCTGCTTATGAAGATGCCTATGAGTTGAGCACAGCAGATTATGATGCAATGGGCACGGGCAAGAATGAACCGGGTGAACATGATAACTTCTCGTATAAAATCGATCCGAATGACTATCTGCCGGATTTCTGTGCAGGGAAGTATGCTGACAAGGCGGAAGGTTTTATCTGTAAGATAATATATAAATATTATAGTAACAGAGTTACCACTACTCAGGCTAAATACTACAAAAAAGGTGCGGACGGTTGGACAGAAGAGCCGCTTATTCCTTACGATGCGGATAAGAAACTCTCATTGGAAGGGAAGGATTATGATGCTATGGGTATAGAAGCTGGCGAGCCGGGAGCTAATGACACATTTGTTTCCGATGAGCAGGCTGATGCTTGTTTGCCGATATTCCTGTTGAGCAAATATGTCTATGTTGCCAAGGAAGGTCTGACTGTAGAAGTAACTTATAAAGTATCCGGTAAAGAGAAAAAAACTATTTACCGTTACAACGGTTCCGCTTGGGAGGTATATAACCCGAAGGCATCCATTGTTGTTTCCATCACCGAGCGTATCACAGTGATGAAGTTCGACGGCAAGGAATGGAAGCTCTCCAACCTTATCAGCGATATCAAGGAACTGTCTCTCACCAATGCTGAATACACTAAGTTGGTAGAGTGGGTGAAGGAAAACAAACCGGAGTTTATGAGTACACAGAACACAACTTCCGAGTACTATTTCGGCGCCGATACTAAGAATAACAATATCAACAACAAGTATTCCACTTGGACTCAATATTACAATGTAGACGGCTATCTGAACGATTTGAAAGATGAGGAAATCCAGGCTATCATGGACGAACGTCTGGCAAAAGAAGCTTTCCCGCTTATTCTGCTGCCCGATATGGTGAATAACCCCGACCCGGATATAAGCTATACTGTTATCTATAAGATATACGGCGGACGTGGCAACGGTAATTATGCAATGTCGTTCTACTATAGTAAGGAAGATAATACTTACACATGGGATGAAATGGCACCCGTTATGCAATAATAGGATGTAATATCATTTCAAAGAACTCTGAAAAAGACGGGGGGAGTTGTCCTGCAAAGGGCAGTTCCTCCCGTTTTGTTTTCCTGTTTTCTTATAGATTAATCAATTTCATGTCAGTAAAAATATTGGTTAGCATATTGCTATGTTGGCATAACGAATCGATGTAGTTTTGTTCCCGACTTTCTGACAACCTGGTGTGCGTTCTGTAGTGATTGCCATAATAATGTTTGATTTTAAATTATGAATATGGATTGTTTTACGATTCGTCCCGGTAAGGTTGAGTAACGATAAGTAAGATCAGGTAATGTTTCTGTCATGCGGGTCATTTCTTCTTTTTATTGTATTATTTATCCATAATCATGCAAATAATAGCAAAAAGTGTTATCTTTGAGCATCTTTCTTTCCGTAAGGGGAGTGAGGTGCATTTTTTCGATGCGGGTGTTTCCCAAACATGTTTTTGTAAAGCAGATAAGATACCCCCTTACATAACCCCAAAAAATAAACTAATGGATAAAAGTCCTCTATGCACCTGCCTGATAAAGCAGGATTTGGAAGAAGCCGCCGATCCTTATGAGTTTCTTGATAAAAACTACTCGATTTCCGGTATTCTCGACAATTTGGATAAACTCTCCCCAAAAGAATTGAAATGTGCTTGCTGCCTGTTCGGTGTGGCATTGCAGAAAGCCTGCAAGAAGAAAAGGCGGTGGTAGAGGATGGCATAGTATTGTTTGTCTTTATAAGAAGCATGGCGGGTCGGTTATGCGACAAATAAAATCAGGCTTAATTCTTAAAAAATGTAGCATGATTGTAATGTATTTATATATTATTTTGCTTATCTTTGCCAATGTTTTCAAAAATATAACATTTTAAGAAACTAATTAAAAGCTATTATGTTAAAAGTATTAAGACTTATTTTTACGTTTATGCTGGTTCTGACGGCTGCGGGCGTAAATGCGCAGGTTACGACTTCCGCTATCAGCGGTAAGGTGACCGACGAACAGAATGAGACGGTAATCGGAGCGACGATTGTTGCCGTTCATGAGCCTTCCGGTACACAGTACGGTGCTATTACCAATGTGGATGGACGTTACACGATTCAGGGTATGCGTACGGGTGGTCCGTACAAGCTTACAGTGTCTTATGTAGGTTATCAGAGCGCAGTGTTCACCGGTATCATGTTGGAATTAGGTAACACTTATACACAAAACGTAAAACTGCACCCCAGTTCGGAATTGCTGGATGAAGTGGTTGTCGTAGCCGATGCCAAAACACAAAGCGGTGCTGCTACCAACTTCTCTGCCAACTCTATTGAAAATACTCCGACTGTAGACCGTAACATCTACGACATCGTGAAGAACAGTCCGTTGGCTATGACTTCCAAAAACGGCGGTATCACTTTCGTAGGCTCCAACAACCGTTACAACAGTTTCCAGATTGACGGTACGGTGGCCAACGACGTGTTCGGTCTTTCTGCCGGTGGTACGAACGGTGCTCAGACAGGCGCCAATCCTATTTCTATGGATGCCATTCAGGAAATTCAGGTAGTGGTGGCTCCCTACGACGTTCGCCAAAGCGGATTTACGGGCGGCGGTATCAACGCCATCACCAAGCAGGGTACGAACGAAACCCACGGTTCCGCTTACACTTATTTCAACAACCAGAATATGTATGGCAAGTATAGTGCCGTACGCGGTTACGAAAAGTCGCCGATGTCCCAGCAGTTCGACCGTACCTACGGTGGTACGTTGGGTGGTGCCATTATCAAGAACAAACTGTTCTACTTTGTCAGTGCAGAAGGTAAGAAGAACAGCTATCCCTCAAGCACTTATCCGGGATATACCACTAATTACATCACCAGCACCACTGCCAAGCTGATTGCCGACCAATACAAGAAGCTCACCGGTATAGAAGAAACTTACGGTGAACGTGATATCGAACAGAAATCTTTCGGCCTTCTGGCACGTGTGGACTGGAATATCAGCGAAAAGCATAAACTTGCCGTACGCTACCAGCACAACAACTCTTATAAAGATGTGTACGGAGCAAATTCCACCACTTACTATTTCGGCAACAGCGGTTATCGCATGAACAACAAGATGAATTCGGTAGTGGCCGAGTTGAACTCTCGTCTGGGAGATAACCTCTACAACGAGTTGCGTGCGTCGGGTACGTTTGTCCGCGACTTCCGCGATACGGAATATTCAGGTCCTTGCGTACAAATCAGCAATGTCACAGGCGGTGACGGTGAAACTAAGATTACAGCCAATATCGGTACGGAGTTCTCTTCCGGTGCCAACAAGCTGAATCAGGATGTGTATAGCTTTGAGGATAACCTCTCTTGGTATCTTGGCAACCATACACTGACTTTCGGTACTCACAACGAAATCTACAAAATCAGCAACTTGTTTATCCAGGCTTCGGAAGGTGCATGGTACTATAACTCTTTGGATTATTTCCTGCAAGACAAGCCCTACAAGTTTACTTACAAGTACAGTGACCCCGACATGACGGGTGGTAACCTGAAATATGCTCCTGTTATGAAAGCTGGCCAGTTCGGTTTCTATGCTCAGGACAAATGGGTAGTGTCAAGAGACTTCAACTTCACTTACGGTATCCGCTTCGATATTCCTCTGCTGTTCAACAAACCTACTGTGAATCCTACTTTCAACGACTTTGCAGCCGGACGTAATATGGGTGTGCGCGTAGGCGAAACTCCGAGTGCCAAGCTGATGGTTTCACCGCGTGTGGGCTTTAGCTGGTATACCGACGAAGAACATCGCACGCTTATCCGTGGTGGTGTAGGTATCTTTACCGGTCGTGTACCGTTTGTGTGGCTCAGTAACTCGTTCAACAATACGGGTATGGAACAGAAAGGTACTACTCTCCAGCCCAAGGATGAATCGGGCAAGAACGATACCAATGAAGCTCCTTCATTGGGAGAATACAAGGATAATCCGCTGGCTGCCGCTACAGGAAGCATGAAGCAGGATATCGTGACTACCGACAAGAAGTTCAAGTATCCGCAGGTGTTGCGTGCCAATCTGGCTTGGGAACAGTTCTTGCCGGGTGATGTGAAGATGACTCTCGAGGGTGTTTACTCCAAGACCATGAATAATGTATTCTTCGAGAATCTTGCTCTTGTGGAAAACGGACAGGTGTATGCCGTTCCGGGTGTAGAGGCTTCCGCTTCTCCTTCTTATAAGGTACAGGCGGGTGACTATTACTCTATTATCAACCTGAAGAATACAAACAAGGGTTATAGCTATGCTCTTTCGGCCTTGCTGGAGAAACACTTCGGGTTCGGTCTTGACATGTCTGCATCTTATACCTTCGGACACTCCAAGTCTGTAAACGACGGAACTTCTTCCGTTGCCTACTCTAACTGGAAGTACAACTACTCCCGCGACACCAACAGCGGTAATGAACTGGGTTTCTCCAAGTTCGATATTCCTCACCGCGTAATGGCTCAGGTGGCTTATACTACTCCGAAATACTGGAACAACTGGATGAGCACTTCTATCTCTGTTATCTATAACGGATTCTCCGGAAACCGTTACAGCCTGACCATGAATGAAACTTCCGACTTCAACGGCGACGGACAGAAGGGTAACTCCCTGCTGTATATTCCGACTGACGAAGAGTTGGATAAGATGAAGTTCGTGGACGCTACAAACAAAAAAGGAGAAGTAACCATGACTGCCGAAGAAAGCCGCCAAGCTTTCAAACAGTGGATTGAAGGTGATGCTTATGCCAAGGATCATCGCGGACAGTATGCCGAGCGTAATTCCAACCTCACCAAGTGGGAACATGAAATCAATCTCCATCTGGCTCAGACCATCTATAATCCTAAGGGGTTGGGCAAACTGGAATTTACTTTCGACATTATCAACTTTGCCAATATGTTGAACAAGAAGTGGGGAGCAACCTATGGTTCACTCTATAACCTTTCACCGATTTCCGTTACAAAACTGACAACGGTGGACGGTCAGACCACTCCTAACTATATTTACAACAAGTCCGAAATCACCAAGAGCGATGTTTCCTCACGCTGGCATGCCCAGGTGGGTATCCGCTTGACGTTCTAAGGATATTTTTGTTCATGTTTATTTTTACGGTAGAGCTGTTCCGGGAAACCGGGGCAGCTCTATTTTTTTATTGTACCTTGAGTGTAAGAGGAAATACGGTATGGCAGAGTGGAATGGTGTTTGGAATCGTCTTTTAATACTTCACCGTAAATATCACCGGGTTGTGGTCACTGCATAAATCCAGATTGGGAGAGTAGTAGTCGATGCATTCCAGCTCCGGTGAGTGGAAGGCATAGTCGATGCGTAGCATGCGCTTGCCGTAACGGTAGGTGTACATGTAGCCGTGTCCGCCTGTCTTGAAGCCGTCCTTGAGGCTCTCGGAGAGCCGGTGATAGGTGTAGGATGAGGGTAGGGAGTTGAAGTCTCCGCACACCAGTACGGGGTGAGGGCTGGCAGTGGCGAGCTGACAGATGCTGTCGGTCTGGAAAGCACGTTTCACGGAGTTTTCATGCAGGGTTTCCGCTGCATCCTGTACGGCTTGCGCTTCACGGCGTGTATTGTCGGCGGCAAGTTCGCGTTCCCATTTTTTACGGTTCTGGCTGACGCTGGTAGTTTGCAGGTGGTTGTTCAGCAAGCGGATGGTATCTGTATTCAGAATGATGTCGCACAACATGCTGCAATTGGCGCTGTGAGGGTAGGTGATGAAACGTCCGCCGATAAGCGGGTAGCGGCTGAATACGGCGATGGGGAGGATGCCGCGGATGGAGTCGTCTGCAGGGATAATGGCATATTGCCAGTGGGAAAGGGCACGACGCAGACTGTCTGCCGTGAAGTGTTTGTTTTCGCCGAATTCCTGAAAGCAGAGTACATCGACGTGTTGTTGCTGCATGTACTTGGCAATCTGTTTGCAGGAGTAGCCGGTAATTTCGTTTCCGAAGTTATGAACGTTGTAGGTGGCTACGGTGAGGTAACCGCTGTTTTCGCCTTGCCGGTTCGGTGCCGGTGCGGTGGCGGGTATTTCGTGGGGAGAACCGAAACGGATAACAGCTGTGAGGTATTCCCAGTTGAAGAAGAAAGCCGTCAGCGTGACGAACGCCCATTTCTTGCGTGCCAATGCCCAGCAGAGGGCAACAATCAGGCAGGATACCAGCAGTACCGGTACGGCAAGTCCCAGCAAGGGCATGATGGTGGAATTTTCCGGATGGTAATGCCCGGAACGGGATGCAATGATGGTGACAACAGCCAGTGCAAATGTGGTAGCTATCAGTATCAGATGAAACAGACCTTTGACGGCGGTTTTTCCCATGATTAACGCGGGTGTTTTATAAAAGTGTGGCGAAAGCCCCGGCGACAAGCTTGCCGGAGCTTTCGTCACACCCTTTTGCTGGTTATTTTATTACTGAATTAATCGGCTTTCCGTCCAAGAAAGCTTTTATATTATCCAGCATGATTTGCATGAGGCGTTCGCGTGCGGCGGCGCTTGCCCAGGCTATGTGCGGGGTGATGTAGCAGTTTCGGGCGGTGAGCAGCGGGTTGTCGGCACGGGGCGGTTCCTGCGAAAGCACATCCAGTCCGGCGGCAAAGATGGTGCCGTTGTTCAGTGCATCGGCAAGGTCTTGCTCGTTGACCAGCGGACCGCGTCCGGTGTTGATGAGGATGGCGTTGGGCTTCATCTGTTTCAAGCGGGCGGCATTGACAAGTTCACGGGTGGAGTCGGTGAGGGGGCAGTGCAGGCTGATGATGTCGCAGTTGGCAAAAAGTTCGTCGAGCTCCGTTTTCTTGATTTCGGGAGGAAGCTGGAAAGGCGATTTGGATGTGTATGCATGTACTTCCATGCCGAAGCCGATGGCGATGCGGGCGGTGTTGTAGCCGGTTTGCCCAAGACCGATGATACCGATTTTCTTGCCACTCAGTTCGATGAGCGGAGTGTCCCAGAAGCAGAAATCGGGGCTGTTGGTCCAACGGCCTTTGTGTATCTCGTCGGTGTAGTGCTGCACCCGTTGGGTGATGTTGAGGATGTGGGCAAAAACCATTTGCGCAACGGACGGGGTGCTGTATGCCGGGATGTTGGTGACCGTGATACCCCGTTCTTTGGCAGCGGCGGTATCAATGATGTTGTATCCGGTGGCAAGTACGCCGATGTATTTCAACTGGGGCAGGGCTGCGATGGTTGTTGCATCGAGCACTACTTTGTTCGTCATCAGGATGTCTGCTCCGGCAGCACGTTCAAGCACTTCGGCAGGGGCGGTACGGTCGTAAACGGTACATTCGCCCAGGCTCTTCAGTTCGTCCCAGGAGAGGTCTCCGGGGTTGGCGGCATAGCCGTCGAGGACTACTATTTTCATAAGTGTTATTATAAGTTGTTTCTAATGTTGTTCTGCAGAATTTCCATTTCTAAAATCTTTCCTTTCCCCACAGGGCCTGCATCCTTTCTTTATGCTTTTGTTCGGCGGCATTTGCTTGCGGCTCCCAGATGCGGCGGTCTTTCAGTTCGTCGGGCAGGAACTGCTGGCGGACGAAGTTGCCGGGGTAGTCGTGGGCATATTTATAGTTGTCGCCATAGCCAAGCTGTTTCATCAGTTTGGTGGGGGCGTTGCGCAGGTGCAGGGGAACGGGCAGGTTGCCGGTTTGCCGCACCAGTTCGAGGGCATCGTTGATGGCCATATAGGCCGAGTTGCTCTTGGGACTAGTGGCGAGGTAGATGGTCGTCTCCGCCAGCGGGATGCGTCCTTCGGGCCAACCCACTTTCATGATGGTATCGAAGCAGGCGTTGGCCAGCAGCAATGCGTTGGGGTTTGCCAGCCCGATGTCCTCAGAGGCGGAGATAACGAGACGGCGGGCTATGAAAGCAGGGTCTTCACCGCCCTCTACCATGCGTGCCAACCAGTAAATGGCTCCGTCCGGGTCGCTGCCGCGGATGGACTTGATAAAGGCGGAGATGATGTCGTAGTGCATCTCCCCGTCTTTGTCGTAGGCGAGGGGATTCTGCTGGAGACGTTCGGTCACCATCTCGTTGGTGATGACAACGGGGTCTGCGGTTTCGGACTGCACCACGAGGTCGAGGATATTAAGCAGTTTGCGGGCATCGCCGCCGCTGTAGCGGAGCATGGCGGTAGTCTCCTTGAGCTCTATCTGCCGTTCTTTCAGTTGCACATCCGTGGTTATGGCGCGCTGGAGCAGTTCCAGCAAGTCATCCTTCTCCAGTGATTTCAGTACGTAGAGCTGGCAGCGGGAGAGCAGCGGGCGGATTACTTCGAACGAGGGATTCTCGGTGGTGGCGCCTATCAGCGTCACCGTTCCCTGCTCCACAGCGCCCAGCAGCGAGTCCTGCTGCGACTTGCTGAAACGGTGGATTTCGTCAATGAACAGTATCGGGCTTGCCTGCGAGAAGAAGCGGTTGCTTTTGGCGCGGTCTATCACATCGCGCACATCCTTCACCCCGCTGGTCACGGCACTGAGTGTGTAGAACGGCGTCTCCAGCTTATTGGCTATAATCTGCGCAAGCGTCGTCTTACCCACTCCCGGCGGGCCCCACAGAATGAACGAGGAGATACGTCCCGCATCAATCATCTTACGAAGCACAGCCCCCGGTCCCACCAGGTGCTTCTGCCCGATATATTCGTCTAATGTCTTGGGTCTGAGTCTTTCTGCTAAAGGTTGCATGGGGTTAGCGATTAGGGATTAGTGATTAGTGATTAGTGATTAGGGGGCAGATTCTTTTTACGGGTGATGATGGAAGAGGTTATCATCTTCATCAGTTCCGTACAATCGGTATCCAAGGACACATATTGCTCTGTGGTGATGTAGTTTGTTTTATTTAGCAATTCGAGCCAGTATAGGGTTTCTGAACATTCCTTTTGAGCAACGGAATATTTGTGTATAAAGTCGGCAGGGGACTCGGCAAACAGTCCTTCCCTGATATTGGCTCCCACCGACGTACCGCTTCTTAAGATTTGTTTAGACATAATTCTTTCCTGTTTTAGTTCATTCAAGAAATTATATAAATTCACAATGCGTATAGCAAAGTTCATTGATTTGTTTTTTAATATTCCCTCTCCCATATAACCGCTCCTCGCTCATCACTAATCACTAATCGCTAATCACTAACTAAAAAATCATCAATATCATAAAGCGCACTCCGCCTTTCTTCACCCCCGGGATGTCGGTATAGGTGAGGCGGCGCACATATTCTATATGCAGCAGCTTGAAGATGTTGTAGATGCCTACGCTGGCTTCGATGTAAGGGGTCTTGCCCATGACATGGCTGGTGGGCACGCCGTCGCGCATCGGGAAGAGGAAGAGGTCGGGGTTGCTGCTTTTGTAGGGGTTGTTCTTGTCCGTCAGCGTGCCCCACATGCCGCGGATGCGGAACATCTCTCTCCATTTCAGTTTCTTGATGAGGGGGATGCGGTTGAAGAGCTTCCCATTCATGTCGTAGCTGAGAGCGAGCGAGGCGTAGCGGTCGTTCAGGAACTCCATGTTGTCGATGAGGTTGAACGATTCGTTGTTCTGAGTGATGTATGAGAGGTTCGCCATGGGCAGGTTCAGCAGCGGGAAAGGAACGGTGTTCCATTGCGCGCCGGCACGGGCGGTAACATCCAGCTTGCCCCACGAGCCGAACCAGAAACGTTTGCGGATGCTGGCTTCCGTGAGGTTGAAGTTATATTCGCCGCCCAGCACGCCTTTCAGACCGACGGTGTGCGAGAGGGTGAACGTGGGGGCGTCCAGCGACACGGGAACACGGCGTTGCTTGGTGTTGACAAACGTTTCGCCGGGAGAGTAGCGCAGGGTCACTCCGAGTTCGGTGGTGGTGATGTCGTGCACCAGGGTATTCTTCTCGTCCCATTCGCCGGGGGTAGTGCCGTTGTTCTTCCAGTATTGCAGCATGCCGGCGGGCTGGTCGTTGCGGTGGCGCGCCATGGCCTTGACGGAGAAGCCGGTATTGGTTTCCAGCTCGTAGGTCAGGGTGGCGTCGCGCATGTACGACATCTGGTCTACGGTAGTCCATTTCCAGCCCACGAACATATTGTCCTTGTCCGTAGCCAGATACTTGTCCATAGGAGACATCACGTCGTAGGTGTACTGGAAAGCGAGGTAGTGCTTGGGAAATTCCCAAAGGACGTACTCGCGCTTGTTGAAGGAGTAGGCAGCCTGTCCGGAGTAGAACCACTTCTTGTCGCGCGTGCCGTAGGCGCCGTAACCGCTGAAGCTCCAGTGCGGATGCAGGTTACCGGTGGTCATGCCGCTGAGACGGAAACGGGTTCCGTTCACATAGTTGCTGGTAATCATGGTGTTGATAGGGCCGAAGTCGAACTTGCTGGGGTGTTTCTTGCTGCCCGTCTCCACGAAGTTCTCGATAAGCGCCTTGGCACCGAAAATGACGTACTTGAAGCCCGGTATCTGCTCGATGCGGTTCATGAACACGTCCATGGAACTTTCCTTTTTGGTGAGCGGCACCTGGCGCACTTTGGCCCAGTATTCGTCGCTCTTGGCAAGCATGTTGGCTTCCTTGATGACGCTGCCTTTCAGGCGGAACAGGCGGGGTTCTATCTCGTCGAATTTATAGTCGCTGTACTTGGTGGTGCGCTGCACTTCCAGACCTTGTATGCCTTTCATCAGGGCGAGTTCCACGGTCATGTCGTCGTCGGTGAGCACCCAGTTGCTGTCGGGCAGTTGCTCAAACTGCTGCACGATGTCGAGGTTCTCCACAAAGTTGACACCCGTCTTCTTGGGCAGGTTCATCACGGCTTTCTTTACGGCATAGGTGGAGTCTTTCACTACGTACAGATGTCCCGTGAAACCGAAGTCCTGCGGGTTCTGCGGCACGAAGGTGAGGTGCACGCACTCCTGCTTGTCCACCATGAGGGTGTCCATCAGGTAGAACTTATAGAAGCTGATGGCTCCGCGTCCGATAGGGCTTACGAAGCGGCGTTGCAGCAGGCGGATGTCATCGTCGTAGATGTTGACGTCGGAAAAGACATCGGTAAGGATAGTACCTAACATATCGCCCGTGTTGAAGAACTCCTCGATGCCGTTGGAGTTCATACCCTCGATGATGGTCTTCTCGCTCTTGGGACTTTTTCGGTAGATGGTTCTGGAAGCCGTCTCCTTGATGGAGATGGGCAGAATCATCTTGTTGGTCTTGGGCGACACTTCCACCTGATCCTTGAAGAAAGAGAATTTCTTGTAGATGCCTTTCTCCATTTTCTCCGGCGTGACGTCGTTGATGGACATCTTCATCTTTTCGTACTTCTGATACTGGTAGAAGTCGTTCTCCTCGAGCTTCAGGGCTTTTTTGTGCTCGATGACCTTCTTCATAAACTCCACGGCAGGATTGTTCTTGCGCGAATACTTCTCTTTCTTGGGCTTGACGACGACTTCGGAAAGCATTACATCGGCAGGCGCCAGCGCCACGTTGAGCACTTTCGTACCGGGGGCGAACTTCACTTTCTTGGTGATGTAGCCGATGGCGGAAAAGGTCAGTTCATTCCACCCTTTACGCGTCTCCACCTGGTATTCTCCGTCGGCATTGGAGATGCCTCCTACGCCTTTTCCTTCGTATTGCACGGTGATGTACATCAACGGTTCGTGGGTGAGTGAGTCCGTTATAACGCCTCTTATCTGTGCTGATGCGCCGGCAGAGGCGAATAGTAAAAGCAAGAGGATGAGGGTAATGTTATATAGTCGTTTCATACGTTTCATAATCAAGCTGCAAAGTTAACAATTTACTGTTAATCAAGAAGCAAATATATTTTAAAGAATGAGAGGGATGTTTAAGAGGCAGAGAAACGGGCAAGGTGATGGACCGGCAGGAGAACGCTGCCTTTTTCTTCCTTTTATTTATCAATATCGGCAGGATAGGTCGGGATTTGTGCCGTATAGGAAGAATGGGGCGGATTGGAACTTTGAGCCTTTGGTATAATTGGATACTTTTGTCTTGCCGTACAGTAACGTACGATACGGAATGACTCCGAATGATAATATATGGACAGACTTGCTTAAACTATTCTTCTTTTTTACAATACTGTGTTTAGTGTGGGGAGATGTGCCGGACCAGCATTTTTTTGTATGGGCACATCTCCTTTTTTATGCGGTTTTCCGAACGCGGGTCTTATAGCTTCTCCCCGTTTATCAACGTCTGTACGATACGCTCGGCGGTGCGTCCGTCCCAGCGGTCGGGCAGGGTGGTGTGCTTCCATTCGCCGTGCAGCAGTTGGTCGAGGGCGGCGGAGAGGGCAAAGGAGTTCTCCCCGACGAGCTCGTTGGTTCCGATACGCCAGGTTTCGGGGTGCTCGGCATAGGTGTTGAGCGTGATGCAGGGCACATCGAGGAAGGTGGCTTCTTCGGCTATATTGCCGGAGTCGGTCACGATACCTTTGGCCTGGTTGATGAGGAAGCCGAAGTGCAGGTAGCTTTGAGGCGGCAGGATGTGCAGGCTGGGCATGTCAAGCCCCAATGATTTTACGGCACGCTCCACGTACGGGTGTATGGGGGCTACGATGGGCATATCGCCCGCTTTTTCGGCCACTGTCTGCATCAGCGAACCGAGTACGGCTTTCTTTTCCAGCAGGTCGTGGCGGTTCAGGGTGAGCAGGAGATAGTTGCCCTTGCGCAGTCCGAGGCTGGAGAACCAGAGCGGCTGTACAAGGCGGTGGCGGTTGTAGCGGATGGTGTCGATGAGGATATTGCCTACGTAGTGGATATACTCCGGTATCATGCCCTCCTGGTTGAGGTTGCGGTTGGCCACCATGCCGGCGGTGAAGAGATAGTCGGAGATGGCGTCTACAATCGTGCGGTTGACCTCACGCGGCATGTTCATGTCGAACGAGCGCGTGCCGGCTATGACGTGCGCCACCTTCAGTCCGCGCTTCTTGGCTACGATGGCGCAGCTCATGGTGGCGGTCATGTCGTCCACCACAAGCACCACTTGGGCGGGGTGTTCGTCGAGCTCCCGCTCGAAGGCCAGCATGATGGCGGCTGCCACTTGGGAGTGGTCGCGTCCGCTGATGCCCAGATAGGCGTCGGGCTTGCGCATGGCAAGGTCGGAGAAGAGCGAGGCGTCCAGGGTGGTGTCGTCCTGCGGTCCGGTGTAGACTATGCGATAGGATATATTTTTACCTGCCTCTCTGGCTGCGTCTATGGCGCGGCAGAGGGGAGCGATTTTCATAAAGTTGGGGCGTGCGCCCGATACGATGGTTATTTTCATTGCTGATATAAATTGAGCAAACAAAGTTACTACAAAAAAGTGAAATTCGGAAAGATATAGTGATAGAATTGAGTTACAGGGGTTTCAGTTGTACTTCCGATTATTCGTGAAGCCATCGCAATCACCGCTGAAGCCAAATCAGGACACCGATACGTTACTTGTCCGTAACCATACCCAAAAGGGCGACAAACGGACACGGATGGCGAAACAAGGCGTTAAGGATTAGTGAGTTACTGACAACCCACGCAACAAATCCGGTTACGGAAAAAGATTGCGCCGTTCCTCCCCGTTTTGCGTACCGACACCGGACTCTTCACCAACTAATTTTGAACCTAAAAAAATTAAGGACGATGAAGAGTACATTTTCAGTAATCTACTACCTCAAACGTCAGGTAGTGAAAAAGGACGGGACGGTACCCGTCATGGGACGCATCACGGTGGACGGCAGCCAGACGCAGTTCAGCTGCAAGCTGACCGTCGATCCCAAGCTGTGGGACACCAAAGGGGGACGTGTCACGGGCAGAAGCACGGCGGCACTCGAAACGAACCGCATGCTCGACAAGATGCGTGTGCGTATCAACAAACACTATCAGGAAATCATGGAGCGTGACAACTTCGTCACGGCGGAGAAGGTCAAGAACGCCTTTCTCGGACTGGAACACCGCTACCACACGCTGATGCAGGTGTTCCGCCAGCACAACGAGGACTACGAGAAACAGGTGGAGGCTGGCATGAAAGCCAAAGGCACGCTCTTGAAGTACAGGACCGTTTACAAGCACCTGCAAGAGTTCCTCACCATCCGCTACCGCGTGAAGGATATTGCACTGAAAGAGCTTACGCCCGCCTTCATCTCCGACTTCGAGATGTTCCTGCGCACGGACAAGCACTGCTGCACCAATACCGTGTGGCTGTATGTCTGCCCGCTGCGGACGATGGTGTTCATCGCCATCAACAACGAGTGGCTCACACGCGACCCGTTCCGGGAGTACGAAATCAAGAAGGAGGAAACGACACGCAGTTTCCTGACGAAAGAGGAAATCCGGCTGCTGATGGAGGGCAGGCTGAAAAACGCCAAGCAGGAGCTTTACCGCGACCTCTACCTGTTCTGCGCCTTCACGGGCTTGTCGTTCGCCGACATGCGCAACCTGATGGAAGAGAACATCCACACCTACTTCGACGAACACGAGTGGATAAACATCAACCGCCAGAAGACGGGCGTGGTGTCCAATATCCGCCTGCTCGACATCGCAAAACGCATCATCGACAAATACCGGGGACTGTGCGGGAACGGCAGGATTTTCCCCGTTCCCCACTACAACACGTGCCTTGCCGGAATCCGTTCCGTCGCCAAGCGTTGCGGCATCACCAAACATATCACGTGGCATCAGAGCCGCCACACGGCAGCCACGACGGTGTTCCTCTCCAACGGCGTACCCATCGAAACGGTAAGTTCCATGCTGGGACACAAGAGCATAAAGACGACACAGATATACGCGAAAATCACCAAAGAGAAGCTCAACCAAGACATGGAAAACCTTGCGGCAAGGTTGAACGGCATCGAGGAATTTGCAGGTTGCACCATCTAAAAACAGAGAAGCCATGACACGAGGAACCATCATCATAGAGGACAACACGGTCAGCGTAACCGGTAACGAGATATGGATGACCGCCACAGAAATCGCCGGGCTGTTCCACACGGGCGTCCCGGCAGTGAACGCCGCTATCAGAGCCGTCCGCAAGCCGGACGTGCTGAACGACTACGAGGTGTGCCGCTACATGCGGCTTGAAAACGGGCTGCACGCGGATGTTTACTCGCTTGAAATCATCATCCCCGTCGCCTTCCGGCTGAACACCTACCATGCGCACGTGTTCCGCACGTGGCTGGTAGGCAAGGCTCTCTCTAAGGAAGAGCGGCAGGCGTACGTGATGTTCATACAGAACGGGAAAGCCGGGTATTGCTAAACACGCATAAAAAGAAAAAGGAAACGGACAGCCCCGTGAAGGAGTTGCCCGTTTCCTTTTTTTCATGCAGCCGCCTTATTCCATCGGCTTGCGGTAGTTCGCCTCCAGCAGCTCACGCAACCCCGATTCGGGGTAAAGCACCTTCCCTCCCAAAAGGATAAAGGGCAGCACCCTCTTGTTGCGGTACTCCTGCAAGGTGCGGCGGCTGACACGGAGCAGTTCTGCCACCTCCCTGTCCGTCAGGTAACGCTCCCCGTCCAACGGCGGGCGGTAACTTTCCAGAAAGGCGGAGAGCCATTTCGAGCCTTTGCGCATGTTCTGCACAAGGGTGGCAAGCGGCTCGTCCTCCATCGTAAACACTTCATTGTTCTCGTTCATCATCATTTCGGATTCAGTGGGTTGTGAATAATAAAAATCAAATCATTTTCCGCCGGGATAGAGCGTGCCGACAAGCGGAATGAGCCGTTTGACCTCCTCCGGCTTGTAATAGAACCTGCGGTTAATCTGCGAGTAGCCGATAAGCCGCCTGTCACGCAAGGTCTGCAACGTGCGCGGGCTGATCCTCAACTGCCCGCAGACCTCCTCGCCCGAGAGCCACCTTTCCATCCGCCCGCCGTCGCTCTTGCGCCTCAGGGCGGCTACCTTCTCCACGAGGGCGTTGAAGGACGCCACCATCATCTCAAAGGTCTTTTTCTCGATAGATACTATTTCCATAAGCAAAACATTTCAGAGTTTGCCGCAAAGGTAACGAAGCCGCCATGAACACGCACCGTTTCCCGCTAAAAGGCAGCTTGTTGCGCCGTCTGTCCGGGTTACGGAGCCATTATCCGTAAAAATCTTACGTGAGCCACGTAGTGAGCTGTTAAAGCCCCTTTTGTTTATTGCCGAATTTTGCCGCAGGAACCAAAAGAAAGGACTGAATATGAAAGTGATAACGATGGAAAGTTCCGCCTTCACCGCATTGACGGAACAGATAGCCGAGATAGCGGCACACGTGCGTGCCGTTTCCGGCGGGAGGAAGGAAGAAGCTCCCGACAGGCTGCTCACCACCCGCGAGGCGGCGCACCTGCTGAACGTGAGTTGCCGCACCCTCCAGCGCATGCGCAGCGAACAGCGCATCGCCTATGTCGTGCTGCGCGGCAAGTGCCGCTATCGGCAGTCGGAAATCGACCGCCTGCTCGAAGACAGCACCGTCACGGGAGATGCCGCAACACCGGAACAGATGAAACGCAACCACACGCTGCGCACGGGCGGCAGACCCAAAGGAAGGAGGACGTAGGACATGGAACTGCTTACCCGCAACAATTTCGAGAACTGGATGCAGAAGGTAATGGAACGGCTCGACCGTCAGGACGAGATGCTGCTCTCCATGCAGCCGTCCGGCAAAGCCCCGGACCCGATGGACCGTATCAGGATGTTCGACAACCAGGACCTCTGCATGCTGTTCCAGATCAGCAAGCGCACCCTGCAACGCTACCGCAGCACCGGCGCGTTGCCGTACAAGACGCTCGGCAAAAAGACCTATTACAGCGAGGAGGACGTGCTGGAGTTTCTTTCCAACCATGTCAAGGACTTCAAAAAGGAAGATATAGCCTTCTACAAGGCTCGTATCCATAATTT